>WPCG01120459.1_pt1 | contig 109865 bp, 100 predicted proteins | sample 5403311 | NCBI WGS metagenome assembly WPCG01 (sample SAMN12869467, study PRJNA574797) | sludge metagenome | isolation source: wastewater treatment of Control | place: China:Beijing | collected 2019-05-17 | reverse complement strand
GGCTGGCAAGCTGTAATAGCCTGACTGCTGGCAACAACGGAACCCCCGGCTCGGAAGAGCTGGGGGTTTTGTTTTTGGGGTGCTTGTGGGTCCCCCCTCTCCCCCGGCCCCTCTCCCGCAAGGGGCGAGGGGTGACTCGCGTCTGGTTGGCCATGCCATCCTGAAAGCAAATGGCTGCCGGACAGTATCATCAGGGCAACATCATTCTCAGACCTGATATTCCAAGACCTTAACGTGACCAGAGACTCGATAACCCAGGATCACGCCACAGCCACCGGCACGGGTCACCCCTCGCCCCTTGCGGGAGAGGGGCCGGGGGAGAGGGGGAGGGATGGCAACCACTGACTCCATCCTTGCAAGCCGTCGCAGCACCGCTTCGCCGGCTTGAAGGCGGGACCAGGGGGAGCAAAGGCCACCATCAACCCAACCCAAAACTCTCCAACCGATACCCATCCTCATCCACCTCCAACACCCAACCATCCCTGTCCCAATCCCCCAGCACAATCCGCTGCACCGGCCGCCCATCGATCTCCAGCGGGTGCACCGCCGGCCGGTGGGTATGGCCGTGGATCAAGGTGGTCACTCGATGCTCACGCATCACCCGCAGCACCTCGCCATGGTTGACATCGGTAATATCCAACGCCTTGTAACGGGTGCGTTGCTGGCTTTCATTGCGCAGTTTGCGCCCGATCCGGTGGCGGGTCTTCAAGGGCAGATTGCGCAGGATGAACAGGCTCAGTGGGTTGCGCAGCCAGCGGCGCATGCGCATGTAGTCGGTGTCGTCGGTACACAGGCTGTCGCCGTGCATCAACAGCACCCGCTCGCCATTGAGCTCGAGCAGGGTAGGGTCTTTCAGCAGGGTGCAGCCGGAGCGGCGGCAGAAGTTCCGGCCGATGAGAAAGTCGCGGTTGCCGTGCATCAGGTAGATGGCCACGCCGGTCTGTGACAGTTGCCGCAGGGCGTCGCTTACCTGATCGGCCAGTGGGTCCGGGTTGTCGTCACCCAGCCAGACTTCGAAGAAGTCTCCCAGGATGTACAACGCGTCAGCACCCTGCGCGCGGGTCTGCAGACAATGCAGAAACGCCCGGGTGATGTCCGGGCGTTCCTTTTCCAGATGCAAGTCCGAGATGAACAGACAGCGCATCTGCGGTGGTTACTCGACCAGTTCGGCGCGTTCGATGATCACGTCGTCCGTTGGTACGTCCTGATGGCCGGCGCGGCTGGTGGTGCGTACGCCCTTGATCTTCTCGACCACGTCCATGCCCTCGGCAACCTTGCCGAATACCGCGTAGCCCCAGCCCTGAGTGGTGGGCGCGGTGTGGTTGAGGAAGCCGTTGTCGGCGACGTTGATGAAGAACTGGGCGCTGGCCGAGTGCGGGTCCATGGTGCGGGCCATGGCGATGGTACCCACCTCGTTACCGACGCCGTTGTTGGCTTCGTTCTTGATCGGGGCACGGGTGTCCTTCTGTTGCATGCCCGGTTCGAAACCGCCGCCCTGGATCATGAAGTTGCTGATCACGCGGTGGAAGATGGTGTTGTCGTAGTGACCGTCACGCACGTACTGCTTGAAGTTCTCGACCGTTTCCGGCGCCTTGTCGGCGAACAGTTCCAGGGTGATGACACCAAAATTGGTATGCAGCTTGACCATGCGGTTGATCCTCGGATTGTTGGGGTAAAGGTGCAATGCTATCAGCTGAGGCGGATTCAGGCATCCGTCAGTTTAGGGTATGATGGACGTCTTTTGGCCGGATGGTTCGGGGCTGTCTTGCAGCACGGCGATCCATCCGCTGATCAATAGCGTAATGCCGGCGGCATTGCCCAAGACGAGTCCTGAAATACCTATGAACAAACCGGAAACCACGCCACCCGCCCACTTTCTGCGCCAGATCGTTCAGGCCGACCTGCAAAGCGGCAAGCATGCGTCCATAGTGACGCGCTTTCCGCCGGAACCCAACGGTTACCTGCACATCGGTCATGCCAAGTCGATCTGCCTGAATTTCGGTCTGGCCCGGGAGTTCGGTGGTGTCTGTCATCTGCGCTTCGATGACACCAATCCGGCCAAGGAAGAACAGGAATATATCGATGCCATCAAGCAGGATGTGCAGTGGCTGGGCTTCGAGTGGGACGGCGAGGTGCGTTATGCCTCGGACTACTTCGACCAGTTGCACGCCTGGGCCATCGAGCTGATCAAGGCGGGCAAGGCCTATGTCTGCGACCTGTCGCCGGAGCAGGCGCGGGAATACCGCGGCAATCTGACCGAGCCGGGCAAAAACAGCCCGTTCCGTGAGCGCAGCGTCGAGGAGAACCTCGATCTGTTCGCGCGCATGACCGCCGGCGAGTTCCCCGATGGTGCCAGGGCGCTGCGGGCGAAGATCGATATGGCTGCGCCGAACATGAACCTGCGCGACCCGATCCTGTACCGGATCCGCCACGCCCACCACCACCAGACCGGCGACAAGTGGTGCGTGTATCCCAGCTATGACTTCACCCACGGCCAGTCGGATGCCATCGAGCAGATCACCCACTCGATCTGCACCCTGGAATTCGAGGATCACCGCCCGCTGTACGAATGGTTCCTCGACAACCTGCCGGTACCGGCCAAGCCGCGCCAGTACGAGTTCGCCCGGCTGAACCTGAACTACACGGTGACCAGCAAGCGCAAGCTCAAGCTGCTGGTTGACGAAGGTCATGTGGATGGCTGGGACGACCCGCGCATGTCCACCCTCAGCGCCTTCCGTCGCCGCGGCTACACGCCGGCGGCAATCCGCGAATTCTGCGAGCGCATCGGCGTCACCCGCTCCGATGCGGTGGTGGACATGGGCATGCTGGAATTCTGCATCCGTGACGACCTGGACAACAACGCGCCGCGCGCCATGTGCGTGCTGCGCCCGCTGAAGGTGACCATTACCAACTACCCGGAAGGGCAGGTGGAAAACCTGACACTGCCGCGCCATCCCAAGCAGGATATGGGCGAGCGCACCTTGCCGTTCAGCCGCGAGCTGTATATCGACCAGGACGACTACATGGTCGATCCGCCCAAGGGCTACAAGCGTCTGGTGCCCGGTGGTGAAGTGCGCCTGCGCGGCAGCTACGTGATCCGTGCCGACGAGGCGATCACCGATGCCGAGGGCAATATCGTCGAACTGCTGTGCAGCTACGATCCGGACACCCTGGGCAAGAATCCCGAGGGCCGCAAGGTCAAGGGTGTGATCCACTGGGTGCCGGGCGCGGAAAGCGTCGAGTGCGAGGTGCGCCTGTACGACCGGCTGTTCACCGCGGAGAACCCGGACAAGGCTGGCGACGGCGGTACCTTCCTGGACAACATCAACCCCGACTCGCTGGTGGTACTCAAGGGCTGCCGCGCCGAGCCGTCGCTGGCCAGTGCGACATCGGAGGAGCGTTTCCAGTTCGAGCGCGAGGGCTATTTCTGCGCCGATAGCAGGGATTCACGTCCGGGCAGCCTGGTGTTCAACCGCACCGTGACCTTGCGTGACTCCTGGGGGCAATAAGCGATGGCATTGCATATCTACAACACGCTGAGCAAGGCCAAGGAACCGCTGCGGCCGCTGGTGGGCAACAGTGTGCGCATGTACGTCTGCGGCATGACGGTCTATGACTACTGCCACATCGGCCATGCGCGGGTGATGGTGGCCTTCGATGTGGTGTCCCGTTGGCTGCGCCATCGCGGCTATGACCTGACCTACGTGCGCAACATCACCGATATCGACGACAAGATCATCCGCCGCGCGGCGGAGAACGGCGAGACCTTCCAGCAGCTGACCGAGCGCATGATTGCCGCCATGCACGAGGATGAGGGCAGGCTAGGGGTATTGCGTCCGGACCAGGAGCCGCGTGCCAGCGAGCATATCGACGGCATGTTCAACATGATCCAGACGCTGATCGACAAGGGCTACGCCTATGCGCCGGGCAATGGCGACGTGTACTACCGGGTCGGCAAGTTCGCCGGTTACGGCAAGCTGTCGCGCAAGCGCATCGAAGACCTGAAGATCGGCGCGCGTATCGAGGTGGACGAAGCCAAGGAGGACCCGCTGGACTTCGTGTTGTGGAAGGCGGCCAAACCCGGCGAGCCAAGCTGGCTCTCGCCTTGGGGGGAGGGTCGTCCCGGCTGGCATATCGAATGTTCGGTGATGTCCACCTGCTGCCTGGGCGATACTTTCGACATCCATGGTGGCGGTCCGGACCTGGTATTCCCGCATCACGAGAACGAAATCGCTCAGAGCGAGGCCGCCACTGGCAAACCCTACGCCATGAGCTGGATGCATGCCGGTGCGGTGCGGGTCGATGGCGAGAAGATGTCCAAGTCGCTGGGCAATTTCTTCACCATCCGCGACGTGCTGGAAAAGTATCATCCGGAAGTGGTGCGCTACCTGCTGGTCGCCAGCCACTACCGTAGCCCGATCAACTATTCGGAAGACAACCTCAGGGAAGCCCGTGGTGCGCTGGAACGTTTCTATCGTGCGCTCAAGGGCTTACCGGATGCAGTTGCAGCGGGTGGTGAAGTATTTACCGAGCGCTTCGCGGCCGCCATGGACGATGACTTCAATACGCCTGAAGCCTGCGCCGTGCTGTTCGACATGGCCCGGGAGGTCAATCGGCTGAAGGAGTCGGATGCGCCGGCGGCCGCGGCACTGGCTGCGCGCCTGCGCCAGCTCGCCAGCTTGACCGGGCTGTTGCAGCTGGATGCCGACAGCTTTCTGCAGGCCGATGCGGCGGGCAAGGTCGATACCGCCCAGGTCGAAGCCATGGTCCAGGCACGGTTGCAGGCCCGCACCGAGAAGAACTGGGCCGAGTCCGACCGCATTCGCGATCAACTGGCTGCGATGGGCGTGGTCCTCGAGGACAGCAAGGGCACTACCACCTGGAGCCTGAAGGACTGACCCCGGGCTGCCGCCATGACTGTACCGGGCGTGGCGGCGGTTTTCTTCCCTGTTTGTTTTTTTCCTTTATATGGCAACGCTTTCCCGGCACCTGGCTCGCTTCGCGCCGAGGCGGCGCTCCCACTACAGTGTCGGATTTGCCGCCTTGAGCTGCTCAACGGGAGACTCCTGTGATCGTAGTCAATGCCCTTGTTCCCGTATTCGGCCTGATCTTCCTCGGCTGGTTTCTCGGCGCCCGTCGGATCATCCCCAGCGACGGTGGCAAGACCCTGGGAATCATCACCTTCAAGCTGTTCATGCCGGTGCTGTTGTTTTCCGGGCTGGCCCGGGCTGATCTGCAGCAGGCGCTGTCGCCGCTGTTGCTGATGCTGTATTACATTCCCGCCGCGCTGGTGTTCGTCGGCATCAACCTGCTGATGCACCGGCGACTGGGACGCCCCTCATCCATGGGGCTGACGGCCAGCTATTCGAACAATGTCCTGGTGGGCATTCCGCTGGTAACGGTGGTGCTGGGGGTGGACAGCCTGGTCTACCTGTTCGCCATCCTGGCATTCCACAGCCTGCTGCTGTTCTCCCTGCAGAGTCTGTACAACGCTTTCTGCAGCGGCAACCGCGACGACAGCTTCGACTGGCGCGGCCTGCTGGCCAGCCTGGCCAACCCGCTGATCATCGGCCTGGCCCTCGGCGCGCTGGTGAATCTCTCGGGCTTGGTGATTCCGGCGCCGTTGTGGCGTATCGTCGAGATGCTCGCGGCGGCGGCCCTGCCGATGGCACTGCTGATGCTCGGCATCAGCCTGGCCGGTTACCGCCTGCACCTGAGCGGCACCCTGTTCCTGCTCACCGCGGCCAAGCTGGCGCTGTTCCCGCTGCTGGTACTGGCGGCAGGCTTGCTGGTGCCGGGGCTGAGTGGCGAGGCGCGCATGGTGCTGGTGCTGATGGCCGCCTGTCCCACCGGGGTGAATGTGCTGGCGTTTCCCATGGGCCAGGATGATGTACGCATCATCAGTTCGGTGATTTTCCTGTCGACGGTCGCGGCAGCGCTCACCCTGCCGGTGTGGCTGATACTCCTTTCTTTCTGACAAAACAACGTCCTGGCAGAGCAAGCCACTGTATTTCCAAAAAAAGTATGATATTTTCCTGTGTTTTTTGAATCGCTTGGGTAAAACATTCGAAAGCCGTACGAAAAAAGTTTCGAAAGTACTACAAAAGTTCAATTGCATTTGGTGTATGCTTGCCCGCGTTTTTGACTTTGCATAAAACAAACAATAGGTGAAAGGAGACCCCATGCCGGTCAGTCTGTTTGTTCCAGGGGAAACACGCGAACACGAGAAACGCGTAGCCCTAGTCCCCTCCGTTGCCAACAAATTGGCGAAGATGGGCATCGAATGCTCTCTGCAATCCGGCGCAGGCCTGGCTGCAAGAATTCCCGACAACGCGTTTGAAAAGGAAGGCGTGAAGATCGCTTCCGCTCCGGTCAAGACCGACCTGGTGTTCAGCGTTCAGCCACCGGAACTGGCCGATATCGAGCAGATGGCGCCCGGCACCGTATTGTGCAGCTTCATCTACGCCCACCGCGAGCCGAAAATCGTCAAGGCCCTGCGTGATCGCCAGATCACCTGTTTCGCCATGGAACTGGTGCCACGCATCACCCGCGCCCAGGCCATGGATGCACTGTCTTCCCAGGCAGCTCTAACCGGCTATGCCGCCGGTCTGATGGCCGCCACCAGCCTCAATCGTATCCTGCCGATGATGACCACCGCGGTTGGCTCCCTGCGTCCGGCCAAGGTGCTGGTCATGGGCGCCGGCGTTGCCGGTCTGCAGGCACTGGCCACAGCCAAGCGCCTGGGTGCCATGATCGAAGGCTACGACGTGCGTGCCGAGGTGAAGGAACAGGTCGAGTCGGTCGGCGGCAAGTTCGTCGATACCGGCGTCTCCGCCAGCGGCGAGGGTGGTTACGCCCGGGAGCTGACCGAAGAGGAGAAGGCCCAGGTGGAGCAGGTCATCACCCGCCACATCCAGCAGGCCGACGCGGTGATCACCACTGCTGCGATCCCCGGTCGTCCCAGCCCGAAAATCATCAGCGAAGCCCAGATCATGGGCATGAAGCCCGGCTCGGTGATCATCGACCTGGCAGGCGAGGGTGGTGGCAATACACCGCTGACCGTGCCCGGCGAAACCGTCGAGGTCGGCCCGGCCACCATCGTTGCCCCGCTCAACGTACCCAGCCGCCTGGCCGAGCACGCCTCCGAGCTGTACGCCCGCAACCTGCAGAACCTGGTCGGCCTGATGGTCAAGGATGGCGAACTGGCCATCGACTGGGAAGACGAGATCCTGGCCGGCGCGGTACTGACCCATGCCGGTGAAATCCGCAACGAGGCCGCTCGCCAGGCCGTCGAATCCGCCGAGGAATGATCATGGACCCAGTAACTACCATTACCGGCTTCGTAGCCCTGTATATCTTCATGCTGGCTGCCTTCACCGGCTATGAAATCATCGGCCGGGTACCGGCCATCCTGCACACGCCGCTGATGTCCGGCTCCAACTTCGTCCACGGCATCGTGGTAGTTGGCGCCATGTGGGCGCTGCTGAACGCCGGTTCCACGCTGGAGCAGGTCATCGGTTTCTTCGGTGTGCTGCTCGGCGCGGGCAACGCCGCCGGCGGTTATGTGGTAACCGAGCGCATGCTGGAGATGTTCAAGCCCAGCGACAAGCGCCAAGGTACAGCGGACAAGGAATAACAACAGATGAGTCAATTTATAATCGAAGCCGTCTATTTCCTCACGGCATTGCTGTTCATCTACGGCCTCAAGCGCATGGCCAGCCCGGTCACCGCGCGCTCGGGCATCCTGATTGCCGGCATCGGCATGGTACTGGCGGTACTGGCTGCCTTCCTCTACGGCTTTGACGTACGCGAGGCGGCGCAGGAACACCTGACCATGAACGTGGCGCTGGTGCTGATCGCGCTGGGCCTGGGCCTGGGTTGGGCCTGGTACAGCGGCAAGAAGGTCGCCATGACCGACATGCCGCAGATGGTTGCCCTGTACAACGGCATGGGTGGCGGTGCTGCTGCCGCCATTGCCGCCACCGAGCTGTTCTCCGGTAATGCCCAGTCCCACGGTGTGGTGGTTTCCGTACTGGCGGTACTCGGTGGTCTGATCGGTGCGGTAGCACTGTCCGGCTCGCTGATCGCCTGGGCCAAGCTCGATGGCCGCATGAACGGCGTGATCCGTCTGCCGGCTCAACAGCTGATCAATGCGGTACTCTTCCTCGGCTCGCTGGCCCTGGGTGCGTACATCGTTGTCACTGGCCTCAATGGCGTCATCTCGTTCCCGATGATCGCGCTGTTCTTCATCTTGGCACTGGTGCTGGGCGTGCTACTCACCACCCCCATCGGTGGCGCCGACATGCCGGTGGTGATCTCGCTGTACAACGCCTTCACCGGTCTGGCCGTAGCCTTCGAAGGCTTCGTGCTGCAGAACCCGGCGATGATCATTGCCGGTACCGTGGTAGGCTCGGCAGGTACGCTGCTGACGCTGATGATGGCCAAGGCGATGAACCGCCCGGTCAGCAACGTTATCTTCAGCCAGTTTGGCGGCAGCGATGACGACGGTGGCGAGATCGAGGGCAGCATGAAGTCGGCCGATGCGTCCGATGCGGCCATCGCCATGTACTACGCCAGCAAGGTAATCATCGTCCCGGGCTACGGTCTGGCGGTGGCCCAGGCGCAGCACAAGCTGTACGAGTTCGTGAAGCTGCTGCAGAAGCAGGGCGTGGACGTGGCCTTCGCCATCCACCCGGTTGCCGGCCGTATGCCGGGCCACATGAACGTGCTGCTGGCCGAAGCAGGCGTGCCCTATGACATCATCCACGACCTGGAAGATATCAACGAGGACTTCCCGCAGGCCGACGTGGCCATCGTTCTGGGTGCCAACGACGTGGTCAACCCGGCCGCTCGCCATCGCAAGTCCAGCCCGATCTACGGCATGCCGATCCTCAACGTGGACATGGCGCGCCAAGCCTACGTGGTCAAGCGTGGCCAGGGCAAGGGTTACTCCGGCGTGGAGAACGAACTGTTCTTTGCCGAGAACACCTCCATGGTCTACGGCGATGCGCAGAAGGTCATGGTACAGATGATCGAAGCGGTGAAATCGCTGGGTTGATTCTGTAGCTGAAAGAAAAAGGGGTTTCGTCTTTGGCGAAACCCCTTTTTTGTTTTGCCTCAGCGCTGGCCGCTACGCATCCCCTCCAGCAGCTCCTGGCACTGGCTGGTCTGCTCGCCACTCGGGGCGATCAGTGCCAGCAGGGCAGCAGCCGGGGTCAGCGCGCCCAGTGCCAGCATGCCGGTACCGCGCAGCGCCAGCGGCCCGGCATGTACCCCAGGGCGTGGTTCGCTGAAGGAGCCGCGCACGTACAACGGTGAGCGCAGGGAGAAGATGCGCAGGCCCTTGGAGTCCGGGGATATGTCCAGATCCAGCTCCTCGCTGGCAAAGTTCACCGTGCCGTCGACGTGAATCAGCGCGTTCTCGGTATCGATCAGAAATATCGGCGTGCTCATCAGCCCTTGCTTGAGTGCGAGGTCGGCCACCGCGCAATTGATCTGCACCTCCTCGTCCCCGAACAGCCTGGAGATCACATAGTTGCCGACATTCAGCCCGGCGATTTCCATCAGGCCGCGGCTCACAGTGCCGTCATTGATCACCAGCCGCACTGTGCCATCGGCACTGCCCAGCAGCGCTGCCACCGAGTTGCCGCGCCCGCGCAGATCGGCGTCGCCATTGAGTTCGCCAAGGCTGGTCTGCATCGGCTCGAAGCCGGGCACCAGTTGCTTGAGCTTGAAATGCCGTGCACTCAGCTTCGCCTGCCCTTGCAGTGGGGTGCTGGCACCATTGAGCTCGATATCGGCCTGCAGCACGCCACCGGCCATGCCGAACTTCAGTGGCGCCAGGCGCAGCCGACCATCGTCCAGTAGAACATGGGTGTCCAGGTCGGTGATCGGCAGCTGCTCGCTGTGTACGATGCGCTGACCCTGCACGTGCACATCGGCATCCATTGTCTGCCAGCGCTCGGTACGGAACTCTTCGACCGGCAGCACCTTGTCCGCCGGCTGCCGGGTATCGCTGCCACGGGCCTCTTTCTCGGCGTTGGAATCGGCGCCGATCAAGGGCGCCAGGTCGCTGAACAGCAGTTGTCTGGACACCACACTGCCGGACAACTTGGGGCGGGGTTGACCGGCGACGTAGGTCAGATCGCCGTGGATATCACTGTCGCCGATGCGCCCACTGAAGTCCTGATAGCTGTAGGTGGCACCTTCGGCGGCCTGTAGTTGCGCGCTCAGCCGGCCCTCGGTGGAGTAGGGTGGACTGTCGGGCAGGGTCACCCCGGTCAACGGGTACAGGTTGCCCAGGCTGCTACCAGACAGCTGCAGGTTCAGATCCAACGCGCCGAGGTTCTGCGGATCGGTCAGGGTACCAACCAGGCGGATACGGGTGGAGCCGGCGCGGATATCTGCCTGAATGGGAAACGGCAGCGTGGCATCCTGCAGCGCCAGCAGACCGCCGATCCTGCCTTCGCCCTGCACCGGCTGCCCCTGGTAGCGGCCCTCGGCGCGCCAGGCGAAGGCATAATCCTGGGGTACGACCACGGATGACTGCTCTGGCTCTGGTTGACCGAGGAGGTCACTGAAGGCAATAGGTTCGCCAAGGGGCTCGACCTGCAATTCCAGCTGCAGATTGCTGATGGCGTCATCGACCTTTATCTGCCCCTGATCGAAGCCGATGGTGCCGATATCCAGTGTCCAGGGCGCGGGCTGCTCTGGTTCGTCATCCTGGCTACCGAGGTCGAAGGTCCAGTTGTCGCGCCCGTCAGCCAGCCGCTGCAGATCGGCATTTGGCCCCTGCACATCGATGCGCGGAATGCTCACGGTCTTGCGCAGCAGCGGCAGGGGTGCCAGACGCAACTCCACTCGCTGCAGACTGACGAAGGTGTCGCCTTCGGCCCATTGCGGATTGCCCAGCATTATCTGCTCGGCGGCGATGTGCGGCCAGGGCACCCAGGACCGCCAGCCGTTCGTCTCTGGCTCACGCCGCCAGGACACCGCCAGGTCGCCCTCAATGGCGAAGGGCCGGTCCAGTGCCGCGGACACCCGCTCGTTGATCGTCGGCTTGAGCAGGTTCCAGTCGAACAGCAGCAGGAACAACACCAGCGCCGCCACAAGCAACGCCAGGGCGCTCAACAGCCAGATGAGAACACTACGAGCACGCGTCATACCCAGTCCGCCCTTGATCATGCATCCGATGAGGATGCGTCAAGTTCAGCCTAGCAAACTCCGCGAATGATGAGCCGGGAGACTGTCGGTTACGCCATTCTGTTCCATGCCTGCCTGGGCAAGCGACTACTTTTCATGGCAGAACCTGCAAACTCCGATGGCGACAGTCCAAATTGTTTTCTGAACGCCGTCGCATAGGCGCTGTGACTGTCATAACCGCTGTTCAATGCGACCTGTGTGATCGGCATCCCCTGCATAAGCAGAGTAAAGGATGTCATCAAGCGCAGATGCTGACGCCATCTGCCGAAGGGCAGGCCGGTGTTTTTCAGAAAGCGACGATGGAATGTCTTGCTGCTGACGGCCAGGATGCTGGCCCAGTCATCGGCAGTAGCAGGATGAGATGGGTTGCGGACCAGTGCCTGGCAGACTTCACGTATCTCCGCTGCGGCAGGCCATGGCAGATGAAACGGCAGGGTAGGCGGTGCGCGTAGCTCCTCGATCAACAATTTACCGAGCAAGTCGGCGCGACGCGAAGCAGGAGCCTGCCTGCCCAGTTCGGTGAGGGAGAGTATGAGCTCCTTGCATAACCCCGACACGGGCATGACGCAATCTGTTTCGGGCAAGCCTTGACAGATATCCTCGCGTACATAGACGCCGTGAGCCTGTAGGTCGACCGGTACGACCAACTGATGCCGGACCCCTGGGCGCAGCCAGACAGCCGCAGTGGGCGGGACCAGCCATTGACCGGTATCGGCTTCGACGCGGAGCAGGCCGCGGTCAGCATAGATCAGATGGCCTCGCGAATGCTGATGTGGCGGCACGATATGCCCCGCCGAATAGTGCATGGCAACGCCGATCAGCGGTTGTTCCAGAGGGGCTGCCACTTCCGAGGCGGAAGCAGGAATGCCTCCTGGTGAAAATAGAAATTCCATATGATTTACGCCCTGTCCAAAACAATAAAGAATGTGTCTTTATCTATGTAGATAGACCTTTCAGCTCCACCCTATAGTAAGGGCCAACCAGCAATCAAGGCTCTATATGTTCCTTCCTCATCTTCCGTTTCTGCTACTACCCCTGGCTTCCAGCCGGGGTCGGTACGCCTTGTTTGCGTCGTAATACCTGACTCTCCCTGACCCCGGCCCGTCAGCTACCTCAAGCCAGGAGAGTCAGACGCCATCACTTCCCGATAGAGGTTTTACATGCTGACTGATCCTTCCCGAAAATATCGTCCTTTTCCCGCCATCGACCTTCCTGATCGTCAGTGGCCTTCCCGCACCCTGCACGGCGCACCCATCTGGTTATCGACGGATCTGCGCGACGGCAACCAGGCGCTGTTCGAACCAATGAGCCGTGAGCGCAAGTTGCGTCTGTTCCAGGAACTGGTGCGCATCGGTTTCAAGGAGATAGAAGTCGGATTCCCCTCGGCCTCGCGTACTGACTTCGAGATCGTGCGTCACCTCATTGATGCCGACCTCATCCCGGAAGACGTCACCCCTATGGTGATCACCCAGCTGCGAGAAGATCTGATCGAGGCGACCGTGCGCAGCGTGGCAGGCGCCCGGCGCGTTATAGTGCATTTTTACAACGCCATTGCCCCGGCTTGGCGCGAGATAGTGTTCGGCATGAGCGTGTCGCAGATCATCGCAATGGTCGAGCAACATATCGCGTTGCTGCGTCGTCTTACCGCGGCGCATCCGCAAACGCAATGGGTGCTCCAGTACTCGCCGGAGACTTTCTGCATGGCTGAGCTGGAGGTCTCATTAGCGGTCTGCAATGCTGCCATCCGAGCCTGGGAACCGGGGCCACAGCGCTCCATGATCATCAACCTGCCCACCACCGTGGAAGTCTCCACTCCCAATGTCTTCGCTGATCAGGTCGAATGGATGGATCGCCGTCTGGAGCGGCGCGAACACATCGTGCTGTCGGTGCATCCGCACAATGATCGCGGTACGGGCGTGGCCTGCGCTGAGCAGGCGCTGCTGGCAGGCGCTCAGCGAGTCGAGGGGTGTCTTTTCGGTAATGGTGAGCGCAGCGGTAATCTGGATGTGGTGACACTGGCGCTCAATCTGTACACGCAAGGTATCACCCCTGGACTGGATTTCTCGGATATTACCGCCGTTGCGCGCGTGGCGGAGGACTGCACAGCCTTGCCTATTCATCCGCGCCACCCTTATGTTGGCGACCTGGTATTCACCGCCTTCTCTGGCTCACACCAGGATGCCATTGCCAAGGGCTTCACCGCGCAGCGGTCGGACGCGCCCTGGCGCGTACCCTATCTGCCCATAGATCCATTGGACCTGGGGCGCACCTATGACAGCATCGTACGGGTCAACAGCCAATCGGGTAAGGGTGGTATTGCCTTCTTGCTGCAGCGTGATTACGGCGTTGTCATGCCACGGCGAATGCAGGTGGAATTCAGCTCAATCGTTCAGGCTCTGGCCGACGACTGCGAAACCGAATTGAGCAGTGAGCAGATCTGGAAGCTGTTCGAGCGCACCTATCTAGCGCTACCCAGTACTCGGGCGAGCTTCATCTATCGTACCCACCGCTTGTTCGAGCATCCGGAAGGACAGGGCATGGAGCTGGAACTGATCGATGCTGATGGCTCAGTGAGGACCTGTCGGGGTATAGGTAATGGCCCGATTGCCGCAACGGTGGCAGCGCTGGACTTGCCACTGCGTATCGACAGTTACGAAGAGCGCAACCTGGATGCAGGAGCCAACGCCACGGCCCTGGCCATTGTCGAAGCCGCCTGGCCGGGTGTGCCAGGCTCCCGGTTTGGGGTGGGGCGACATCCGAACATCATCACCGCGTCGGTTCTTGCGGTATTGAGTGCCGCCTCCAGACTGTCGGCAGCGAGGAAAGGGGACAGCTGAGCCAAACATTGTCGAGCCCGAATGAGGGCTCGACAACACAGAGTGAAACCGGCAGCAGAAGGATCAGCTGGCGGCGTAATAGCCGAAGATGGATTTCACTTCGAGGAAGTCCTCGAAGCCATAGTGGCCCCACTCGCGGCCATTGCCGGACTCCTTGTAGCCGCCGAAGGGAGCGTTGTTGTCCAGCGGGGCGCCATTGAGGTGAACCATCCCGGTGCGGATCTGACGCGCGACCTTGCGTGCCCGATCCAGATCACCCGAGGAAACATAGCCGGACAGGCCATAACGGGTGTCATTGGCGATGCGGATGGCATCCTCTTCGTTCTCGTAACCGATGATCGACAGCACCGGCCCGAAGATTTCCTCGCGGGCGATGGTCATCTCGGTGGTCACGTGACTGAAGACGGTCGGCTGCACATAATAGCCCTTGTCCAGTCCCTCGGGACGACCAGTACCCCCGACTACCAGTTTGGCGCCTTCGTCGATGCCCTTGGCGATCAGGTCCTGGATCTTGCTCCACTGGGCCTTGGAGACCACCGGCCCGATGACGGTGTCCGCACCATCCGGAGCACCGGCTTTGACCTTGGCGGCCACGGCCTTCGCGATGGCTGCAGCTTCATCCATGCGGCTGTTGGGTACCAGCATGCGGGTCGGGGCATTGCAGGATTGGCCGCTGTTGTTCATGCAGGACATCACGCCATGGGTGATGGTTTTCTCGAAATCAACGTCATCCAGCAGGATGTTGGCGGACTTGCCGCCCAGCTCCAGGGCCACTCGCTTGATGGTTTCGGCGCCATTCTTCATGACCTGGCGACCGGCACCGGTGGAACCGGTGAAGGACATCATGTCGATATCGGGGTGGCCGGACATGGCCGAGCCAACGGTCGGGCCGTCGCCATTGACCAGGTTGAATACGCCGGCCGGTACCCCGGCTTCGTCCAGCACTTCGGCCAGCAGCAGGGCGGACAGGGGAGCCACTTCAGAGGGCTTGAGCACCATGGTGCAGCCAGTGGCCAGGGCCGGGGCGATCTTGCAGGCCAACTGGTTGATCGGCCAGTTCCAAGGAGTGATCAGGCCGCACACACCGATCGGCTCCTTGACCACCAGGGTGTTGCCGATACGCTCCTCGAATTCGAATTCCTTCAGGGCTTTCAGCGCGGCAGCGAAATGACCGGTACCGGACGGGGCCTGAGCGTACTTGGACAGCTTGGCCGGTGCGCCCATTTCCAGGGAAATGGCCTTGGCGAACTCGTCGCTGCGGCGCTGGAATATCTCGATCACGCGCTCCAGCAGGGCGATACGCTCTTCGCGACTGGTCTGCGAGTAGCTTTCGAAAGCCTTGCGCGCTGCAGCCACGGCGATGTTGACGTCTTCCTCGTTACCCAGGGCGATGGTTGCCACCACCTCTTCGGTAGCAGGGTTGATCACATCGACTGTGCGATCACCCTTGGGCTCTACCCACTGGCCGTTGATATAGAATTGTTTTTCGTGGCTCATTGGTCATGACTCCTGATGGGACATAAACTGAAAGTGAAGGAAAGATACACGTAAATCGATCCTGTATCAGCTGTTTTGCGTGAAACCCACCAAGCAGAACATGGTCACGCTTTCACTTCAAGCGCCCCGTTAATAACTTTATACTATGCCCCCTGGCGGCCCGGATAGGGTCTTTAATAGTTGACTAAAATGGTTGGATATTGCATAGTCTGGTCCTGAGAAAACCTGACTCGGGTATCGTTATGCGTCTGACCACCAAAGGCCGTTACGCGGTTACAGCAATGCTGGACCTGGCCCTCCATGAGGAGCAGGGACCCATTACGCTGGCGGATATATCCATGCGCCAGGGCGTATCTGTGTCCTATCTGGAGCAACTGTTTGCCAAGCTGCGCCGCAGCAAACTGGTTGAGAGTGTGCGCGGCCCGGGTGGCGGTTACCGTCTTGCCGGTGGTCCGGCAGCCATCAATGTGGCGCAGATCGTCGAGGCGGTGAACGACTCCATGGATGCGACCCGTTGCCTGGGCAAGGGCGACTGCCAGCATGGGGATGTCTGCCTGACGCATTATCTATGGACGGACCTGAGTGCTCGCCTGCGTGACTTCCTCGGTGACATAACCCTCGCCGACCTGGTTTCCCGCGAAGATATTCAGCATGTACGTGCTCGCCAGGATCGGGGCGCCTGTTCCGGCCGGGAAGCGGTCAACCTGGAACGCATCATCTGACGTGGCCGCGGGCCACGCGAATTTTTAGAGTAATACCCGAAGAGGTATTGCAGCCTGACATACAGTGCAGCCACGGTGATGATCCTGGCTGCAGGACTGAGGTGATACCGTGACTCAAGAAGTCGAGAACCTTATCAAGAAGGATTACGCCGCCGGTTTCCATACCGCCATCGAATCCGACACCCTGCCGCCCGGCCTGAACGAGGACGTCGTGCGCTTCATCTCGGCGAAGAAGGAAGAGCCGGAATGGATGCTCGAATGGCGTCTGAAGGCCTACCGCGCCTGGCTCGAAATGAAGGAGCCGACCTGGGCCGAGGTGCAGTACCCGGAAATCGATTTCCAGGCTATTTCCTACTATTCAGCGCCCAAGAGCATGGCCGACCGGCCACAGAGCCTGGACGAGGTGGACCCGGAGTTGCTGGCGACCTACGAGAAGCTGGGTATCCCGCTGCACGAACAGGAAATGCTCGCCGGGGTCGCGGTGGACGCGGTATTCGACTCGGTATCGGTGGTTACCACCTTCCGCGCCAAGCTGGAAGAGGCCGGTGTGATCTTCTGCCCGATCAGCGAAGCGGTGCGGCGTTTCCCGGAACTGGTGAAAAAGTACCTGGGCACAGTAGTACCGCAGAAGGACAACTATTACGCCGCACTGAACTCGGCGGTGTTCTCCGACGGCTCCTTCGTCTACATTCCCAAGGGCGTGCGCTGCCCGATGGAGCTGTCCACCTACTTCCGCATCAACGAGATGAACACCGGGCAGTTCGAGCGTACCCTGATCATTGCCGACGAGGGTTCGCATGTCAGCTACCTGGAAGGCTGTACCGCTCCCCAGCGTGACGAGAACCAATTGCACGCTGCGGTGGTAGAGCTGATCGCGCTGGACAACGCGCAGATCAAATACTCCACGGTGCAGAACTGGTACCCCGGCGATGCCGAGGGCAAGGGCGGGATCTACAACTTCGTGACCAAGCGCGGCGTCGCGCATACCAACGCGAAGATTTCCTGGACCCAGGTGGAAACCGGCTCGGCGGTAACCTGGAAGTACCCCAGCTGCATCCTGAAAGGGGACAACAGCGTCGGCGAGTTCTACTCGGTCGCGCTGACCAACAATTTCCAGCAGGCCGATACCGGCACCAAGATGATCCACTTGGGCAAGAACACCCGCTCGACCATCGTCGCCAAGGGTATTTCCGCCGGCCGCAGCAACAGCTCCTACCGTGGCCTGGTGCGCATCAACCCGGGTGCCGAGGGCGCGCGCAACTATACCCAGTGCGATTCGCTGCTGATCGGTGACCGGTGCGGCGCGCATACCTTCCCGTACATCGAGAGCAAGAACCCGAGTGCGGTGATCGAGCACGAAGCGACCACCTCCAAGGTCAGCGACGACCAACTGTTCCTCTGTCAGCAGCGCGGTCTGGATGCCGAGAAAGCGGTATCCATGATCGTCAACGGCTTCTGCCGCGAGGTGTTCAAGGAACTGCCGATGGAGTTTGCCGTGGAAGCGGGCAAGCTGCTGGAAGTCAGCCTGGAAGGTTCGGTGGGCTGACCGCCCGCCACAGGCTGACGAGACGAATTCAATACAGGTTATCAGGCATAAAACATGTTATCGATCAAAGGTTTGCACGCTAAAGTTGAAGAGAAGGATATCCTCAAGGGGCTGGATATCGAGATCAATCCCGGTGAAGTCCACGCGATCATGGGGCCCAACGGTTCGGGCAAGAGCACCCTCGGCAATGTGCTGGCCGGCCGTCCCGGCTACGAGGCGACCGCTGGCAGCGTGATCTTCAAGGGCCAGGACCTGCTGGAACTGGATACCGAAGAGCGTGCCCGCGAGGGTATCTTCCTGGCCTTCCAGTATCCGGTGGAAATCCCCGGCGTCAGCAACATGGAGTTCCTCAAGGTGTCGGTGGACGCCAAGCGCAAGCATGCCGGCCTGCCGGAACTGTCCGCGGTCGAGTTCATGAAACTGGCCCGGGAGACCAGCAAGCGCGTCGACCTGGACGCCAGCTTCCTCAAGCGCGGGGTCAACGAAGGCTTTTCCGGTGGCGAGAAGAAGCGCAACGAAATCATGCAGATGATGCTGTTGGAGCCTGACCTGTGCATCCTCGATGAAACCGACTCCGGTCTGGACATCGACGCCCTGCAGGTGGTGGCCGACGGCGTGAACTCCATGCGTGACGGCAAGCGCAGCTTCATCGTGGTGACCCACTACCAGCGCCTGCTGGATTACATCGTCCCGGATTACGTTCACGTACTGGCCGGTGGTCGCATCGTCAAGTCCGGCGACAAGGACCTGGCGCTGGAACTGGAAGCCAAGGGCTACGGCTGGCTGGAAAACGGAGAAGGCTGAGGCATGAGTGACTTTCAACAACAGGCCCTGACGCTGGCCGCGGAACAGCGCAGCCCCGAGTGGCTGGCTGAGCTGCGGGCGCGGGGTGCTGACGTCTGGTCGGCCGCCGCCTGGCCCACCCGCAAGACCGAGCAGTGGAAATACACACCGCTGGTCGCGCTGCAGAACGACAACCCGGCCCGCTGGCCGAGCACCGACAGCTGCGCTTGGCAGCAGGCCATCGACCCCATCGAACTGGATGCCACCCGCCTGGTATTCGTCAACGGGCACTTCTGCCCGGAACACTCCAGCGAACTGCCGGCCGGGGTAGTGCGCTTCGCCGAGGCCGATGCCGGCCAGCGCGAGCTGATCGCCCGGCACCTGGGCACGGTCATCGATACCTCGCGGCACCTGTTCGGCGCCTTGAGCGACGCCTGGACAGCGGACGGCATCCTGCTGCACGTGCCGCGCGGCCAGGTGCTGGACAAGCCGGTGTATATCCTCAACGTGGCCACCCCCGAGGCGCAGCCTGCGGCGAGCAACCAGCGCGTGCTGGTGGTACTGGAGGACAACAGCCAGGCCGAGCTGATCGAACACTACGTGTCCGGTAGCGAGCAGCAGAACCTGTTCGTCAACAGCCATACCGAGGTGATCGTCGGCAATAACGCGCAGATCCAGCACTACCGCATCAACCTGGAGCAGGAAGACCTGCTGCATGTCGGCGGCGTGCACGTGGACCTGCACCGTGACGCGCGCTTCCTCGGTTTCACCCTGGCCCAGGGCAGCCGGCTCAAGCGCATCGACTACCACGTCAATCACCGTGGCGAAGGCGCGCACCTGGGGCTCAACGGAGTGTACCTGCCGCGCAACAAGCAACTGATCGACTACCACACCAACGTCGAGCACCGCGTGCCGCATTGCACTACCGATGAGGTATTCCGCGGCATCATCGGCGACTCGGCCAAGGCGGTGTTCAACGGGCGCATCCATATTCACCCGCATGCGCAGAAGACCCTGGCCGAACTCAGCAACCGCAACCTGCTGACGTCGCCCACGGCGGAGATCAACACCAAGCCGGAACTGGAAATCTACGCTGACGACGTGCGTTGCGCCCATGGTGCGACCATCGCCCAGCTGGACGAGACCTCGGTGTTCTACCTGCAGAGCCGTGGGGTGACCCGCGCCGAAGCGGTGCGCATGCTCAGCTTCGGCTTCATCAACGAGTTGCTCAACCAGGTACCGGAGCAGGCAATCCAGGATTACCTGCGTCCGCGTCTGACCGCGCTGTTCGGTCAGCAGGGCGGTGAGCTGGGGCAGATGAGCTATGACTGACCTGGCCCTCGATACCCGTACCGCCTTCGATGCCGAGCAGGTGCGCAGGGATTTTCCGATCCTGCACCAGCAAGTGCATGGCAAGCCGCTGGTCTACCTGGACAACGCCGCCACCACGCAGAAGCCCGAAGCGGTGATCCAGGCGATCGTCGACTACTACCGCCAGGACAACAGCAACGTGCACCGCGGTGCCCATGCGCTGGCCGAGCGGGCTACCGAAAAGTTCGAGAACGCACGCATCAAGGTGGCCGGCCTGATCAACGCCGCCGAAGCGCGGCAGGTGATCTGGACCCGCGGCACCTCCGAGGGCATCAACCTGGTTGCCGCCAGTTGGGGACGCAGCCAGCTCAAGGCAGGTGATCGCATCCTGGTCTCGGCCATGGAGCACCACTCCAACATCGTGCCCTGGCAGATGATCGCCGAGCAGATGGGCGCCAGTGTAGAGCCGATCCCGGTGGGCAATGATGGCACCCTGGACCTGGACGCCCTGCAGGGCATGCTCGATGAACGGGTGCGCATGGTCGCCTGCGGGCATGTGTCCAATGCCCTGGGCAGCGTCAACCCGGTGCAGCAGATTATTCGCATGGCCCACTCGGTCGGCGCCCTGTGCCTGATCGACGGCGCCCAGGCCATGAGCCATCTGCGCGTCGATGTGCAGGCACTGGATTGTGACTTCTACGTGTTCTCGGCACACAAGATGTTCGGCCCGACCGGTGTCGGCGTACTCTATGGCAAAGCCGAGCTGCTCGAAGCCATGCCGCCTTACCAGGGCGGCGGCGAGATGATCGAGAGGGTCAGCTTCGCCGGTACCACCTACAACCAGCTGCCCTACAAGTTCGAGGCAGGCACGCCGGATATCGCCGGGGTGATTGCCCTGGGTGCGGCGGTGGACTACCTGCAGGGTATTGATCGCGCGGGCGCCGAACGTCATGAGCAGGACCTGCTGGAGTACGCCGAAGCCAAGGCGCGCGCCATGCCCGGCATCACCCTGGTCGGCACCGCCGCCCAGCGTGCCGGAGTGCTGAGCTTCCTGATGGATGGCACCCACCCGCATGATGTGGGTATGCTGTTGGACCAGCAGGGCGTCGCGGTGCGCACCGGCAACCACTGTGCCCAGCCGATCATGGATCAGTTGGGTATTCCCGGTACCGTGCGTGCCAGTTTCTGTTTCTACAATACCAGGGCCGATATCGATCGACTGTTCGAAGCCCTGGCCAAGGCAAAACAGTTTCTTGTCGAGGAGTAGAAAATGACTGTTGAAGCATTTGATCCGTCCAGCCAGGTGGTGTCGGTCACCCCCGCGGCGCTGGAGCACTTCCGCCGGCAGCTGACCAAGCAGCCGGGCAAGTCGGTGCGGGTCAGCGTCAAGAAGAGTGGCTGTACCGGTTTCATGTATGTCATCGACATGGTGGAGCAGGGCAGCGAGACGGACCTGCGCTACCAACTGGATGACCAGGTCCAGCTGCTGGTCGACCGCGACAGCCTGGATGTGATCTCCGGCACCGAAATCGACATGGTCACCGAAGGCATCAATCGGCAGATCCGCTTCATTAACCCCAACGTCAAAGACCAGTGCGGTTGCGGCGAAAGCTTCAGTGTGAGTTGAAATGGAAAGACGCATGGTTGTCGCCCGGGCCGATTGCCCGGCGCGACGGGTTCCCGATGGTACGCCGCTGACGATTCCGCAAGACACCTTCGTCACCATCACCCAGGCGCTGGGTGGCAACTACACCGTCACCTACAACGGCCAGATGGTGCGGGTCGACGGTACCGACGCGGAGAAACTGGGCCTCGAGCCGGAGCTGCTGTCGTTCCCCGAGCCGGTAGACGAGCTGATCCGGGAGGAGGACGTCTGGGCCGCGCTCAAGACCGTCTACGACCCGGAGATCCCGGTCGACCTGGTCAATCTCGGGCTGATCTACTCAGTCGCCATCGACCAGCAGCGCAAGCATGTGGATATCAGCATGACGCTGACCGCCCCCGGCTGCGGCATGGGTCCGGTGCTGGTCGGTGACGTCGAGTACCGGGTGCGCCTGGTGCCGAACGTCGGTAGCGTGCACGTGGAACTGGTATTCGATCCGCCGTGGAGCCGGGAGATGATGAGCGAAGAAGCCCAACTCGAAACAGGCATGTTTTTCTAGGAATTCTGCATGAGCCAATTCGGCACCGATATCACCACTGACGATATTCTCGAGAGCCTGTCGTTCTTCGACAGCTGGGAAGATCGCTACAAGTACATCATCGACCTGGGTCGTGAACTGCCACCCATGGACGAGCAGCATCGTACCGAGCAGAACTTCGTCCGCGGCTGCCAGAGCCAGGTCTGGCTGACCAGCCGCGAAGAGGGCGGCAAGCTGTACTTCGATGCCGACAGCGACGCCTTCATCGTCAAGGGGCTGCTGGCGGTGGTGCTGGCCGCCTATAACGGCAAGTCGCCCGAAGCGATCCTGGCCTTCGATATCGAGGATTATTTCTCGCGGTTGAATCTGCTGAAGCACTTGAGCGTAACGCGGGGCAATGGCCTGCGTGCTATGGTCAAACGTATCAAGGATACCGCCGAAGCCAGGTAAGTTTCAGACGAACGATAGCCCGTTGCCATTGTTCTCCGTCCGGGATTCGCGGTAGTTTAGCCGCCGAAAAACAAAAGGGACGGTATTCATGCGCGAGATCTGGACCCGGTTGCGAAATGACGCCCACCTGGCGATCATTTCCACCGCCGGTATGCTTGGCCTGATAAGTATTACGCCCTTCGCATTCTATCGGCTGCTGCAGCGGGACTGGTTGGTTGTGGCGGTGGACTCGCTGCTGCTGGCGATAACCTCCTTCGCCTTGTTCATTTCCTGGCGTTACGGCCGTTCGCAGCAGGCTGGCCAGATTCTGGCGGTACTCTACGGCATGGCGGCAGTGGTCATTGCCATTCGCCTGCCGGGCAGTGGCCTGTTCTGGTTCTACTGCGTCATCCTGTTCAGCTATTTCGTGACTTCGCCAGTGCGCAGCACACTGGTCATCTTCGCCTCCCTGGCAACCCTTTGCGGCTATGCCAGCCTGAACCCGGGTGAGGTATTCACCGATCTGCAGCAAATGATCATCTTCGCCACCACCTACGCGGTATCAGCCCTGTTCGCCTTCATGTTCGCCTGGCGCACGGCGCAACAACGGCGGTTGCTGCAGGACCTGGCCAGCAGGGACCCACTCACCGGCGTCGGCAACCGCCGGACGCTGACCAGCGAAATGGACATTGCCCTGGCCAACTACAAACGCCACGGCACCGCCTGCGGCCTGTTGCTGCTGGATCTGGATCACTTCAAACGGATCAACGACCGGGACGGGCATGCTGAAGGTGACCGGGTGCTGGTCGAGTTCGCCTTGCTCACGCGCAATACCAGTCGCCGCACGGATCGCCTGTTCCGCCTGGGCGGAGAAGAGTTCGTCCTCCTGCTACCCAATATCGACCGGGCGGGACTGGAAGCCGCGGCGTGTAATATCGTCAAGACGGTTGCCGCCCATTTGCGCAGCACCGGCGGGCCGGTGACCGTCTCCATCGGCGGCGCGCTGCTGGAAAGCGGGGACGACAGTATCCGCTGGCTGCACAAGGCGGATATCTGCCTGTATCAGGCAAAAAACCAGGGGCGCAATCGTAGCGTCATCCATTCCAGTGAACAGTTTCTGGCAGAACAGACGATTCCCTGACGGTTTTGTGCACAGGCGTCAATAAATACCGCTCCCTGTGGTATCATTTTGCCGTCACCTCAGGGAGCTTTTCTTTCGTGCGACTTCTCAGCCCGAATGTGCAACGGATTTGCCTGTCATTCTGCATCATGGCCGCTGCTGGTATGGCGCTGTTGCCGGCCTCGGCGCTGGCTCTGAGCATGGTGTTCATCAATCCCGGCAAAAGTACCGAACCGTTCTGGGTGATGGCCATCCGCAACATGCAGGCGACTGCCGATAGCCTGGGTATCGAGCTGGAAGTACTCAGCGCCGAGCGCGATTACCTGGCGCAGATCCGCCTGACCCGTGAAGTGGCCGAGCGGCCGCAGGCGCAGCGGCCCGACTATCTGATCGTGGTGGCCGAGAAAGGCACGCTGTTGACGCAACTGCAACTGGCCGACCAGGCCGGTATCGCCACCTTCCTGGCCTTCAATACCGTAGCCGATAGCGACCGCTCCCGCGTCGGCCATCCCCGCGAGCGCTTTCCACTCTGGCTGGGCAGCCTGGCCCCGCTGGCGGAGGAGGGTGGCTATCTCTCGGCCAAAGCGCTGATCGAGCATGCCCTGCGACAACTGCCTGCCGGTGCCACACCGGAGCTGATCGCGCTGGCCGGGGATCGTTCCACTGATACCTCGCTCAAGCGCAACCAGGGGCTGCATCGGGCACTGGCCGAGTTTCCCCAGGTCCGTTTTCGGCAGCTGGTGTATGCCGACTGGTCATACGACAAGGCTGTAGAGCAGGCAGGGTATCTGTTTCGTCGCTACCCCCAGGCACAACTGGTATGGAGCGGCAGCGACCTGCTGGCCTTCGGCGCCATGCAGGCGCTGCATGACAGCAGCGCGGACCGGCAGGTGTTCTTCTCGGGTATCAACGCCACCTCGCAGGCGCTGGAGGCCCTGCTCGACGGCAGGCTGAGCGCCCTGTCCGGTGGGCATCACATGGCCGGCGCCTGGGCCTTGATCATGCTGTATGACCACTACCACGGCCTGGACTTCATCGAGACGACGGGTACCACGGCGCAGGAGTACAGCATGTTCGCCCTGCTGGATCGGCATCGTGCCGAGCAACTGCTGGAACGGCACGCGAAGATGCCGACCATCGACTTCTGCTCGCACAGCCGCGCCTGCAACCCGGCGCGCAGCCAATACGACTTTTCCTTTGCCAGCTGGCTGGAGACCGGGCAATGAGTGGACACGTCAGATTCCGCTCGTTCCGCCAGCGGCTGTTGGTACGCCTCACGCTGTTGGCGTTGATCGCCATGCTGCTGGCCTCGGCCGCCCAGGTTTTCCTGATCGCCAGGGAACAGCGACAACAGCAGGAACAGCTGCTGCATGAGCTGACCTCGACCCAGGTACCCCTGTTGCAGATGGCACTGTGGGATATCGAGATAGGCACACTGCAAAGCCATCTGCAGCGCATCAGCGGCCTGTCGGCCGTGGCCGGGGTGCGCCTGCACTCGGAGACCGGGCTGGACATGGTCGCTGGCGAGTTGCCCGACAAGCGCGAGGCGGACTCGACGCTGATGATTCCCGCACCTCCCGGGTATGCCCAGCAGTTGGGCGAGCTGCAGATATTCTTCCAGCATCAGCACCTGGCCCAGCGCATCCTCGGCGCCATCCTGCAGCGTATTCTCGAACTTTCGCTGTATACCCTGCTGATATTCGTCATCCTGTTTCGAACACTGCACCGGGAAGTGGGCAAACCGCTGCAATTGATCGCGGACTATGCCAGCCGTCTCAAGCCCGAGAAGCATGCAGCTCCGCTGGCCTTGTCACGTGCCGCACGCAACTGGCATGACGAGATCGACCTGGTATGCCGCGGCTTCGATACCCTGCATGCAGGTATACGCCATTACGCCGAGCAGCATGAGCTGGCCATCGAGCAACTGGCCAGTGAGCGCGACAGCCTGGACCACCGGGTCGAGGAGCGCACCTCGGAACTCGCTTACCTGAACGGCTATCTGAAGCTGATTTCCGGCTCCAGTCTCAAGCTGATGCACCTGCACCATACACAATATCCGCAGGCCATGAAGCAGACCCTCAAGCTGCTGGGCTACTATCTGCAGCAGGATGCCAGCGCGCTGCTGGACAACCACAGGTTGCGGGTACACTGGATGAAGCAGGACGATCCCCAGTGGCTCGAACGCCTTGAGCAGCGCTCGGCGGTAGAGCATGAGCCGGGTTGGTCCATCGAGCGGTTGGATGAACGGAGTCTGTTGATCCACTTCAGCAACCCGCAGCACAGCTTCGGCTATGCCGTACGCGGATGCACTTCACAGGCCGTTGCCAGCGATCGCGAGGAGTTACTGCAAGGAGCCGGGCAGTGGCTGTTCAGCCTGCTGCAGCACTGGGACCATGTCATCGGCCTGGAACAGGCCCGCCAGGAATTGCTGGAAATGTCCCGCACCGATCCGCTTACCGGCTTGGCCAACCGGCGTCACTTCGAGCAGCACCAGACCGATGAGTTGCGCCGTGCCCAGCGCATGGGCTACCCGGTCAGTCTGCTGATGCTGGATGTGGATTTCTTCAAGGCGTTCAATGACCTCTACGGGCATACTGAAGGGGATGCCTGCCTGGCGAAACTGGCCGGGTTACTGGATTCGCGCTTCAAGCGCACCGGTGAGATGGCGGCGCGGCTTGGAGGGGAGGAGTTTGCCGTATTGCTGCCGGGCATAGGCCTGGAAGCCGCACGGCAGGCAGCCGAGTCGCTGGGCATGGCGATATACGACCTGCATGTACCCCACGGCGGATCGATCTGGGGCAGGGCGACGGTGAGTATCGGCTGTGCGAGCTGGGCCGGGCAGCCAGTGGCGACTACCGAGGAAATCATCGACGGTCTGATGCGCGACGCCGATGCGGCGCTCTACAGGGCCAAGGACGCGGGCAGGAATCAGGTTGTCGCTGCCCGCGAGGCGGCAGAATTCAGCGACGCGCAATGATCCATACAGCGTGGATGATGCCCGGTATGTAGCCGAACAGCGTCAGCAGGATATTCAGCCAGAAGGCGCCACCCAGGCCGACCTGGAGAAATACACCGAGAGGTGGCAAGAGAATGGCAGCGATAAGGCGAATGATGTCCATATATGCACTCCTGATTCATTGAAAGCATCGGCCCCTGACAGCGCGGGCAGCATCTGTTCTGACCGCTGCGCTAACAGCATGGTTCCGCGGAGGCGCTTTACACCGTCAATACAGATCCCGCCGGTAACGATTCTGCTGTTGCAGCCCTTGCCATTGCTCGGCCGACAGCAGCTGTTGCAGTGCAGCATGGACGGCATTGCCCATGCCGGCCAGGCTGCCGCAGACATGGATGCAGGCGCCGTGGTCGACCCACTGGCGCAGTTGATCGGCCCTGGCGGTCAGGCGATGCTGGACATATTCGGCGTGCTCCTCGGCCCGGGAGAAACAGCGGTCCAGCGTCAGCATCCCCTGCGCTGCCCAGGTCTCCAGCTCTTCAGCCAGCCAGCGATCATGCTGCTGGCAGCGTTCGCCGAAGATCAGCCAGTTGTCCCCGCGCCCCTGGCGCTGGCGCTGCTTGATCAGACCGCGCAGGCCGGCCAGGCCAGTGCCGGCACCGATGAAGATGGTCGGAGCATCCTGCTCGGACAGATGAAACTGCGGATTGGGACGCAGCACGACCTCCACCCTGACACCTGGCTCCGCGTGCTGGCAGAGCCAGCCGGAACCCTGCCCGAGCTGACCATCGTCGCCGATAACCTGGCGCACGATCAGTTCCAGCGCGCCATCCTCGGGCAGGCTGGCAATGGAGTAGGTGCGTCGTAACGCCCCGATATGTACCTGGGCCAGGTCGCCGGCCTGCCATTGCGGCATGTCGGCGACCGGTACCAGGCGTATCAGCCAGGCTGGGGCACCAGGGCTATCGGGGTTGAGCTGCCGCCGCTCGGCCAGCAGCCAGTGCTCGACGGTGTCGGTCGGGTTATCGTCCATCTCGGGCAGGCCGAACAGGCTGTCGACGCGAGCGCGCCATTGCTGCAGGACTTCCGGCTCAAGCTGGTCCACCTCGGTACAGGGTATCGCCGGCTGCGCGCCGGCTGCTCCCAGCCACTGGTCAAGACGCCGGCCGAAGCCGCAGTAGTCACTGTAGTGGCTGTCACCCAACGCCAACACACTGTACTGCAGGTCCTGCAACGCTGGGCGCTGATGCCGAGCCCTGCGCCAGAACAGCGCCGCATTGTCCGGCGCTTCGCCTTCCCCGTAGGTACTGACGACAAACAACGCACGGGTATGACGCCCGAGGTCGTCCAGCGACAGGTCATTGAGCGGCAGCAGCGCCGGCGCCTGGCCATCGTGCCGAGCACTCAGGGCGAGTTGCTCGGCGATCTGCCGGGCAGCGCCGGACTGGCTGGCGTAGGCGATCAGCCAGTCCGCCGCCGCAGAGCTGCCCCGGTGCTGGCGACGCCAGGCCGGGGCCAGGCAGTACCAGCACAGCAGCAGCCAGCCGCCAGTGGCCAACGTCGCATACAACCCACGGGCAGTCAGCGGATCGTTCAACCACGACAGCTCCAGCAGGCTCATCAGGGAGCCATGACTTCAAGCGTGGCGGTATAGGTGGCGCGGCGCTGGTTCAGCGGAGCCTCGAGGCCATCCTCCTGTACCACCTTGGCTTCCAGCCACCAGAAGCCGGACTGCGGCCAGGTGATGGCAACCTTGCCAGCAGCATCGCTGGTCACGCTGATATCGTTCAGCTCATCGCGATGACGGATGCCACCGGGGATGACATTGACCTCGACGCCAGCAGCCGGTTTGCCATCGAGCAGGAAAATGAACTCGGCGGTTTCCTCGGCGAACAGGTCGTTCGGGTGCGTGACCGGCTGCAGTTCAAGACCGCGCCCGGTGGGCTTGAACACCCCGTCGGTGGGATTGCCGGAAGTGATGAACACCTCCATGCGCGACTCCATCTGGCTGATCTGCACATCCTCGGCAGTGGCCGGGATAGCCTGCGCTGCGTCGGCCAGCTCACCCATCCAGCGTTGGTCCTCGCCGTTTTCCTTGTAGCGGGCGAAGTAACGTGGTGCCCCGGCGATCGCCAGCTTGTAGGTACCTTTCTGGCTGAGTTCCACATCGAAGACGCTGCGGTACTTGCCCACATGGCCATTCTGCGCAGCCACTTCGCTGCCATCCGGTGCACTGATCAACAGGCGATTGGCCGGGCGCGGCCGGGCTGGTGCAGCACTGGCGCGCTCCGGCGGCTGGCCAATACCTTCGAGTACCAATGGGTGGTGCTCGAAATAGAACAGGTCGTTGGATATGGCGGCGTCCACGCTGACCCAGGCGCTGTCGCCGGAGACGATGGTGGTCGAGGGCAGCATCCAGGCCCGGTGTGCCTGAGCGGAGAGGGGCAGGGTGACGGCGACGGCCAGCGCCGTCCAGCAGGTGAGTCGTTTGAGCATGGTATTGTTCTCCAGGGTTGCAATGGATGATTCAGGGTTGAATGTTCAGTTGGATCTTGCCCAGTTCGCTGGTGCCGGCAGCCTGATGGCTGACCTGCTCGGTCACCGGCCAGCTGAAGGGGAGGCGGACCAGTTCGCGACCGCCCACTTCCCGGGCAGCCTCGACCAGCAGTTGGTAGTCACCCGGCACGAGTGCTGCCAGCGCCGGGTGGTCATCGGCAAAGCGCAGGCTATGCTGGCCGACCGGGCGGGTAGCGGCGGACAAGCCGTCGATCGGCAGTTCCAGGGCACGCCCACTGCGGCGCCACCACTGGCGCATGTCCTTCAGCCATTTCTCGCCCTCACGGTCGCGCAGTTTGAGGTCGTACCAGACCGACAGGTCGGCGACGTGGCCGTTGGCGTTCTCGATCCAGATCGCCACGTAGGGACGGTGATACTCCGCCACAGCCAGGCGCGGAACCTCGACGGAGACTTCCATCTCGGCGGCGCTGACGGTGGTGATCGCTGTCGCCAGCGACAATAACAACCATTTGTGCATGGGCCTTTCTCCTAATGAATCAGCAACAGGGCAATGAGCAGGGGTTCAGCAGGCCGAGCCCGGTCACCGGCCAGGTGGCCGGTCGGGAGCGGGCCTGGCGCATGAGCAGTAGCAGGCCGGTCAGCGCGAACACTACGCAAACCGCGGCGAATACGTCGATGAACCAACTCCAGGCGGTACCGCTGTGGCGGCCTTTGTGCAGGTCGTTGGCATAGGCGATCCAGCCCCGGTCGGTGGTTTCGAAGAACAGCTCTCCGGACTCCAGGTCCAGCGTCAGCCAGGCGTCGCCGCCGGGCCTGGGCATGCCGACATACAGCTCCGAGTCGGACCATTCCGCGGCCTGCGTTGCGAAGCGCACGCCCAGGCTGTCCTGCAGCCAGTGGTGCAGCGGGTCAGCGAGCACCTGCTGTTCGACAGCCGCCGGCAAGGTTTCCAGCAGTTCCTCCGGCAACTGCAGCTCGACGCTGCGCACCTGCGGTCTGGCCTCGATATCGCCGGCGTGATTGAGCGTGATGCCGGTCACCGCGAACAACAGCATGCCCGCCAGACAGAGTGCCGAGCTGATCCAGTGCCATTGTCGCAGGGTGCCGATCGCCAGGTGTTTCATTGCCTACTCTTGTGGGTCAGGCGGCCCGGGTAGTCCCGGGCCGGGGTTGAGGGTCAGAACCGGTAGTTGGCTGACAGCCAGAAGCTGCGTGCCTTCTCGGTCACGTTGTAGTCATTCGAGCAGGACCAGCTGTCGTGCGCACCCAGATCGTCATAGGTCGGCTCACAGTTGCGGCCGGCCATGTTCTTGTCCAGCAGGTTGTTGACCCGACCATGCAGGGTCAGATCATCGCTGGCCTGGAAGCGCATGCCCAGGTGGTAGAGCTCATAGGACTTGTAGTACAGCTTGCGGGTGACCGGCTGCGGCCCGGCGCTGGTCGCGGTGCCGCGATAGCGCTCATCACGCAGCTCGGCAATCAACGACAGGTTCAGGCGCGGCAATACATCCCAGCTGAGCGTGCTGTTGAGCATGTGCTCGGGGGTGTTGACCAGCGGCAGGCCTTTTTGCCGACCGCTTTTCTGCTCGCTGTCGGTATAGGTGTAGTTGCCGCTCAGGCTCAGCGTCGGGATGATTTCCCAGCGCGCTGCCAGCTCGATACCTTTGGTCTCGACCTTGTCCACGTTGGTACTTTGGCTGAAGCTGTTGTAGCCCAGCTCGGCCCAACCTGGGCCGACATCCACGCAGCCCGAGGTCAGATACTTCACACCACTGGCGTTGTAACAGTTGGGAACGGCGTCGGCCGTGGCGATCTTGTCCTTGAAGTCATTGAAGAACAGCGTAGCGTTGGCGTTGAAGTTGCTCAGGTTGTCGTAATAGACCGCGACTTCATAGTTGGTACTGGTTTCCGGTTTCAGGTCGGGCGAGCCGGCCATGGGGCTGACGCCCTGGCCACCAAAACCGACGATACCGGGGAACAGCTGGTTGGGCTTGGGTGTCTTGTAGCCGGTACTGACACCACCTTTGAGCGTCCAGTTGTCCGTTGTCCGCCAGGTAAGGTAGGCACGCGGGCTGACTTCGGAGCCGAAGATGTTGTGGTCGTCGTAACGTGCGCCGTAGGTGAAGGTCAGGCTCTCGGTGAGATCCCAGTTATCCTCGGCGAACAGCGCCCATTGCTTGTGATCCTGGGTCTTGCCGGACTGGAAGCCGGCACCGTCCATGCCGAACACACCGTCTTCCATCTCGGCGAAGAAGTACTGGCCGCCGATAGTAAAGTGGTGGTTGCCGATCGAGCTGGCCAGCTTGGTATCGAAGATGGTGTTGCGGATCTCCAGCTCGCGCCGATCACGCGGCAGGAAGGCACTGCCCAACTGGGCGCGCAGCTCGTCGGTCAGTACCGGTGAGGTGACGCCCTGGTCTGCCGCGGCCTGATCCCAGATGGCCTGCAGGTCGCTGCGCTCCTGCACGGTCAACGGCAGGGAGCGTCCCAGGTTGTTGCTGGTGCTGCGGGTCAGGCTGGTGGTACTGGTGCCGAAGTTCCAGCGCCCGGTATGGGCCAGGACGAATTGCTCACGCTCCACCCGTTGATACTCCGAGTAACCAACCCGCGGCTGGATGATCCCACGGCTGGCCCGCCAGAGACTCTCAACGGAGTCCAGTGTGCCGGTCTGGCCCTCGGTATTGTCGTAACGTTGCTTGGCGACGTCCTATTCGAACTGGAAGTCATGGTCCTCCAGCGGCGTGAGGTTCAGGGTAAAGCCGGCGTTCCAGTTCTTGGCGGCGACGATTTTCTTGTCACCGAAGCTGCCAGTGTCTTCAAAGAGGCTGCCGTCACCATTGACCAGGGTGCCTACGCTATAACCCGGATCACTCTGCTCGCGATCGTACAGGCTGGCACGCAGCCCGAGGCCGAGCAGACCCTTGATCAGCGGACCGCTGGCGAACACATCGGTCTTGCGGTCGTCACCAAACTGCGAATCCTCCTGGAATGTCAGCCCGTGACTGATGGAGCCGCCCCAGTTGTCCTGTACCTTGCGGGTGATGATGTTGATCACTCCACCCATGGCATCGGCACCGTACAGGGTGGACATCGGTCCGCGGATCACCTCGATGCGTTCGATCGCGTCCATCGATGGCATGTACATGAACTGGCTGTTGCCGAAGTTGTTCGGCCCGATATCACCGATGTCGCTCTGCCGGCGGCCATCGATCAGTACCAGGGTGTAGTCCTTCGGCAGACCGCGCATGGTGATGCTGATATTGCCGTTCTTGTCCAGATCGGCACCGACGTCGACACCTTCGACGTCACGCAACGCGTCGGCCAAACCCGCATAGGGCTTGCTCTGCAACTGTTCGCGGCTGATCACGCTGATACTGGCCGGGGCGTCGGTGAGTTTCTGTTCGAAACCGGTAGCCGATACGACGGTGACGTCCGGTAGCTGCACCGGATTTTCATTGGCCAATGCAATACAGCTCGCCAGCAGCGCCATGCCGCCTATGAGCTGGGAGGGTAGGGAGGTGTTGATCGACAAGGTAGCGCTCCTTCTATGCTCTTTTTGGAAACTCCAGTGTGATCATCACGCTAATCTAAATCGTTATCATTATTGTTGGCGGGCAGAAGTATAAAGAGTCGGCGACAAAAGCGCCATACTCTTTGGCTGATTGAGGAGGAAATATTTATCGGTCAGAAGAGGAGATAAAAAATACCCCGGAAAAAGTCCGGGGTATTTGGAGAAACGGAATATCAGAAGTCGACTGTGGCAGAGAGCCAGAGACGGCGGCCTTCTTCCAATGTTCCTGTAGTGGACTGGGCTGAATGCGTATAGTGCGATGCCCATCCGGTGTTCGTACCAGCACCAGTCGTATATTGGTAGATACCGCCGTCCAGGAAGTCCTTGTCGAACAGGTTGTAGATAGTGGCATTTAGAGTGACATTATCCGAGGCGCGGAATGACCCACCCAGATGAAACACTTCATAAGCCTTGAGATCACCCACCTGGCTCTGGACAGCCTGATTTTCCTGACTCAGGTTCTGATACAGGTTGGTAAAGCGGTCACGCTTACCACGATATTCCCCTTTGAACCAAAGTTCCAGGCGATCACTTGCACTCCAGTTCAGACTGGCGTTGAGCATGTGCTTGGGAGTATTGGTGAACGCCGCCCCCTTGTCTGCACCACTCTTTTGCTCGCTGTCGGTGTAAGTGTAGTTTGCATTCAACTTCCAGGCCGGGGCGAACTGCCAGCCACCAGCCAACTCGATCCCTTTGGTGACAGCCTCGTCTACGTTGATCAAAGGTGAGCAGCCCGGGTTGGGAGTACCGTTGGTAGTCTCGTTACCGAGGCACAACGGATGGTCGATAATCAGCGGTCCGCTGGCGATCTTATCCTTGAACTTATTGTGGAACAGAGTGGCGTTGGCATTAAAGCCCGCCAGGTTGTCGTAATAAACGCCGAACTCGGTATTGGTGCTGGTCTCCGGGTCAAGGTCCGGATTACCTACGGTTACCGCACGCCCTTGGGCGGTAATACCATTGATACCGTTATGCAGGTCATTCAGGTCCGGCGTCTTGTAGCCTCGGCTGACACCACCTTTCAGTGTCCAGCTGTCGGTCGCGTTCCACACCAGGTAAGCCCGCGGGCTGACGTTCCCACCAAAACTTTCGTGATCGTCGTAACGCACTCCCAAAGTCAGCGCAAGATCATCACGCAGGCGCCATTCGTCCTCCGAGAACAGCGCCCAGGAGGTCTGCTCGAAATCGGTGCCGGCAATATCATCGGTCATTTCAGCCTTCCACCACTGGCCACCGACAGTGAGAATATGCGCATCACCAACTGGGGCAACCAGCTTGCTGTCCAGGACCAGATTGGTCGTTTCCAGCTTGCGATCATCACCGACTGTCGCCCAGGGCGCCGCCGGCAGGGGAGTTCCGATATCACCGCCAGCGCTGCGGCCAGGGATGGTACGCCCAAGGGTCTCGGTGGTGTTATGCATCAGACTGCTGTCCAGCACCCCGAAGCCCAACCGACCAGTATGGGTAAGCGCGACCTGCTCGCGCTCGAAGCGCAGCTCGTCCTTATACCCATGGGCGGTAGGCGCACCCACCGGTTGCACTGCCGGTGGCCTTGCCGTCCAGATTACCCAACTGACAGTCATCATTGTCGTAGACCTGGCGGCCACGCTCAAAGTCCAGGGCAAAATCATGGTTTTCATGCGGAGTGAGGGTGAGGCGGGCACCAACCGTGTTGTTACGGCCTTCCACCGGCGCTGCACCACGCTTGCTGACGGTGCTGTCGTTATCGAAACTCAGATCCGAGGCGCTGCGGTCATACAGGCTGCCGCGTACTGCCAACCCCATCAGCCCCTCAATCAACGGGCCACTGGCATACAGACTGGCCTTGCTGGCATCGCCATAATCACGGTTTTCCTGGAAGGTATGATCCAGGCTGATCGAACCAGCCCACTCGCTGGAGACTTTCTTGGTAATGATGTTGACCACACCACCCATGGCGTCGGAGCCGTAGAGAGTGGACATTGGGCCGCGGATTACCTCGATACGCTCAATGGCAGACATCGGCGGCATGAAGCTGGTGGAGGTTTCGTTGAAGCCGTTGGGAGTCACATTGCCAGCCGCGTTCTGGCGACGACCGTCAATCAGGATCAGCGTATATTGGCTCGGCATACCGCGGATGCTGATATTCAAACCACCGGTCTTGCCTGTACCTTGTCGAACATCGATGCCTTCCACATCTTCCAGCGCCTGGGCCAGGTTGCCGTAGCGTTTGCGTTGCAGGTCTTCCTGACTAATAACGCTGATACTGGCAGGCGCATCGGTGATCTTCTGCTCGAAGCCGGAAGCGGTAACGACAGTATCCGCCAGTCGAACCGATTCCTGGTTGGCCATTGCTACGCTGGTGGCCAACAGGGCCAGGGTGCCGGCAACAGTCCGGTGGACGGTCAGGGCAGGGTGGTTCCGCGACATGTATTGCTCCTTTTCCACGCATTGCCCTTTACAGATGCCAATGCGTGGTCCAATTGTTAGTATTCGCCATTGATAACAATTATCATTGTTCGCGGAATGGTACAGAGCGGTCGGAAAAGTTCAACGCAAACCCAGCGGCGGCGCGGGAAAATGTTTTGCAAATTATGTAAAGAGGGGCCGCCGGCAGCCATGCCGCCCTGGCGGGCGGCGTAAGCTCACTTGAGCCGGCGCTCGATTCCCATGTGCACCAGGATTTTGGCGGAGATTTCCTCGACCGAGAAATGGGTCGAGTTGATGTGCGGGATGTTTTCGCGGCGGAACAGGTTCTCCACCTCGCGAATCTCGAACTCGCACTGGGCGAAACTGGCATAGCGGCTGTTGGGGCGGCGTTCGTTGCGGATGCTGGCCAGGCGTTCGGCATCGATGGTCAGGCCGAACAGCTTGTGCTTGTGCGGTTTGAGCGCAACGGGCAACTGCAGGCTTTCCATGTCATCGTCGGTTAGCGGGTAGTTGGCCGCACGAATGCCATATTGCAGTGCCATATAAAGGCAGGAGGGCGTTTTGCCGCAGCGGGAGACGCCGACCAGGATGATATCCGCTTCCTTATAGTGGTGGGTGCGAGCGCCATCGTCGTTGTCCATGGCAAAATGCACCGCCTCGATACGGTCCTGGTAGTTGCTGTTGTGCTGGATGGAATGGGATTTGCCGACCGAATATGACGAGCCGGCACCCAGCTCCTGCTCCAGCGGGGCAAGGAAAGTGGAGAAGATATCGATGATGTAACCCTGGGACTGGGTCAGCTCCTGATGGATGTCGCGATTGACCACCGTTTCGAAAATGATCGGTGGCTGACCATCTGCCTCGGCAGCGGCATTGATTTGTTGTACCATGTCCCGCGCTTTTTCCACGGTATCCACATAGGGCCGCAGCAGCTTGCTGAACTGGATGTTCTCGAATTGAGAGAGCAGGCTCTGGCCAAGCGTCTCGGCAGTGATACCGGTACCATCGGAAATGAAAAAAGCAGTGCGTTTCATGCGCGAAGCCTTAAAATATCGGAATTTTACTGAGGGCGGTGATCCTGCCCCTTTATTTGAGTAAGCGTCGAAGTGGCATTGTCGCGTATTTGTGACTTGCAGACCAGACGGCAAAGCCGGCGCTGCCTCCCTATTCATTGATTGACGGAGAGATCACCTTGCTAGAGTACGTAGTGTCCTTTGAGCAACTGGGTGTTGGAGATGTTGAGCGTGTCGGCGGCAAGAACGCCTCGCTTGGCGAAATGATCAGCAATCTGGCCGGTGCCGGCGTATCCGTACCGGGTGGTTTTGCCACCACAGCTGATGCGTATCGCGAATTTCTCGAACAGAGTGGTCTCAATGACCGTATCAATGCCGCGCTGGACGCGCTGGATGTGGATGATGTGAACGCCCTGGCCCGTACCGGCGCGCAGATCCGCCAGTGGGTGATGGACGCGGAATTCCCCGCTGCTCTGGACCAGGCCATTCGCGACGCGTTCGCCGATCTGTCCGCTGGCAACGACAACCTGGCAGTGGCCGTGCGTTCCTCCGCTACCGCCGAAGACCTGCCCGATGCCTCCTTCGCCGGCCAGCAGGAAACCTTCCTCAATATCCGTGGCGTGGACAACGTGATCCGCGCAACCAAGGAAGTATTCGCCTCCCTGTTCAATGACCGGGCCATTTCCTACCGCGTCCACCAGGGCTTCGACCACAAGCTGGTTGCCCTGTCCGCGGGTGTGCAGCGCATGGTGCGCTCCGAAACCGGTACCGCCGGGGTGATGTTCACCCTGGACACCGAGTCCGGTTTCCGTGACGTGGTGTTCATCACTGGTGCCTACGGCCTTGGCGAGACCGTGGTACAGGGCGCGGTCAACCCCGACGAGTTCTATGTACACAAGCCGACCCTGGAAGCCGGTCGTCCGTCGATCCTGCGTCGCAACCTCGGTAGCAAGGCGATCAAGATGATCTATGGCGAAGAGGCCTCCGCAGGTCGCTCGGTCAAGACCGTTGATGTCGATGCCGCAGAACGTGCACGCTTCTGCCTGAGCGATGAGGAAGTGGTCAACCTGGCTCGCCAGGCGGTGATCATCGAGAAACACTATGGCTGCCCGATGGACATCGAGTGGGCCAAGGATGGTGACGACAACCAGCTGTACATCGTCCAGGCTCGCCCCGAGACGGTGAAGAGCCGCAGTAACGTCAACGTCATGGAGCGCTACCTGCTCAAGGACAAGGGCACGGTACTGGTCGAGGGTCGCGCCATCGGCCAGCGTATCGGCGCCGGTCCGGTCAAGGTGATCCGCGACGTATCCGAAATGGACAAGGTACAGCCAGGCGACGTACTGGTATCGGACATGACCGACCCCGACTGGGAGCCGGTGATGAAGCGCGCCAGTGCCATCGTCACCAACCGCGGCGGGCGTACCTGTCACGCGGCGATCATCGCTCGTGAGCTGGGTATTCCGGCGGTAGTCGGCTGCGGCAACGCCACCAGCGAGCTGAGCGATGGTCAGGAAGTCACGGTTTCCTGCGCCGAAGGGGATACCGGCATGATCTATGCCGGCCGCCTGGAGTTCGACATTCGTACCAATAGCGTTGATGCCATGCCGCCACTGCCGTTCAAGATCATGATGAACGTCGGTAACCCGGACCGCGCCTTCGACTTTGCCAACCTGCCCAACGAAGGTGTTGGTCTGGCACGTCTGGAGTTCATCATCAACCGCATGATCGGTGTACACCCCAAGGCGCTGCTGAATTTCGACGGCCTGCCGTCGGAGGTCAAGGACAGCGTCGAGAAGCGTATTGCCGGCTATGGTGACCCGGTCGACTTCTATGTCGACAAGCTGGTCGAGGGTGTCAGCACCCTGGCGGCGGCGTTCTGGCCGAAGAAGGTTATCGTCCGCCTGTCCGACTTCAAGTCCAACGAATACGCCAACCTCATCGGCGGTCGTCTGTACGAGCCGGAGGAAGAGAACCCGATGCTGGGCTTCCGCGGTGCGTCGCGCTACATCAGCGAATCCTTCCGTGACTGCTTCGAACTCGAATGCCGGGCAATGAAGCGGGTACGTGACGAGATGGGCCTGACCAACGTGGAAATCATGGTGCCCTTCGTGCGTACTGTCGGTGAAGCGTCCCAGGTGGTCGAGCTGCTGGCGGAAAACGGTCTCAAACGTGGCGAGAACGGCCTGCGCCTGATCATGATGTGCGAGCTGCCGGCCAACGCTCTGCTGGCCGAGGAGTTCCTCGAGCATTTCGACGGCTTCTCCATCGGCTCCAACGACCTGACTCAGCTGACCCTGGGCCTGGACCGCGACTCCGGCATCATTGCGCACCTGTTCGACGAGCGCAACGCCGCGGTCAAGAAGCTGCTGGCCAATGCCATCGCCGCCTGCCGCAAGGCCGACAAGTACATCGGTATCTGTGGACAGGGCCCGTCGGATCATCCGGACCTGGCACGCTGGCTGATGGAGCAGGGCATCGAGAGCGTTTCGCTCAACCCTGATTCGGTAATGGATACCTGGTTCTTCCTCGCGGAAAACAATGGCTGATCAGCCCGGGAGCATGACGATGTATATAACTCCAGACCTGTGTGACGCCTACCCCGATGTTGCTGTTGTCGAGCCGATGTTCAGCAACTTCGGCGGGCATGACTCCTTCGGTGGCGAAATCGTCACGGTCAAGTGTTTCGAAGACAACTCGGTGGTCAAGGACCTTGTTGCCCAGGACGGTACCGGCAAGGTCATGGTGGTGGATGCCGGTGGCTCCCTGCGTTGCGCGATGCTGGGCGACATGCTGGCGGAAAAGGCCGCGAAGAGTGGCTGGCAGGGTATCATCATGTACGGATGCGTGCGTGATGTGGATGTTCTGATCCAGACTCCCCTGGGTATCCAGGCGCTGGCGAGCCATCCGATGAAGAGCAATAAGCGCGGTATCGGTGAGCTCAACGTGCCAGTCACCTTCGGCGGTGTCACCTTCCGCCCGGGCGAGTATCTGTATGCCGACAACAACGGCATCATCGTCTCGCCGGTGGCGCTGAAGATGCCTGAGTAAACAGGCAGCTCCCAGGGAACGCGCCGGTCAGGTGACATCGCTCGACCGGCGCGCGTCTGTGTCTGTGTATTCACTGATTCGGAGATAGCCATGGATGATCCCTTTGAGCGTCACCTGCGCAGCCTGATGCAGGAGGATGCCTCCCGGCAGTCCCCCAGCGAGGATGACAAGCGCCTGGAGCGTGTTCTGCACCGAGCCCACATCCACAGCGGCCTGTTCGATCTGCTCAGGCTGTTCGCCAACTGGGGCTGGGTCATCAGCGAGGGTGGGGCACGTGGGCTGCGGCATGCCAGAAGCGTGCGGCGCGAAGCCAAAAGCCCTTCTTCCACTGATCTGAATTCATAGCGAGCCCGTCATGCAACAAGAAACCTGGAGCCAGAGCTTCATCGCCGCGATGACTGCCTTGTGGACCAAGATAGCTTCCTTCATTCCCGACCTGATTACCGCACTGTTCATCGTCCTGCTGGGTTTCGTGGTTGCCCGGATAGTCGATGCGGTACTTAGCAAGGGCCTGGCCAAGCTGGGACTCGACCGGCTGATGAGCGGAGCAGGGGTGACCAAGATGCTGGGGCGGATCGGCATCTCCTCACCGGTATCAGCGGTGATCGGCAAGATCATCTACTGGTTCATCATTCTCACCTTCGTCGTCTCCGCCGCAGAAACCCTCGGCCTGGCGCGGGTATCAGCCACGCTGGACGCCTTCGCCCTGTATCTGCCCAAGGTGTTCGGCGCTGCGCTCATCCTGCTGGCCGGCCTGCTGTTGTCGCATCTGGTCGCCGGCGTGGTACGTGGCACGGTCGAGAGTATCGGCGCCGACTATGCCGGTGGTATCAGCCGGCTGGTGCAGGGACTGCTGGTGATCATCACCGTGTCGCTGGCCATCGGTCAGTTGCAGATCGAGACCCAGCTGCTCAATACCGTGATCGCCATCGTCCTGGTCTCCTTCGGCGCTGCGGCGGCACTCGCGATGGGGCTGGGCAGCCGGGACACGGTCAGCCAGATCATCGCCGGTGTGTATCTGCGCGAACTCTATCAGGTAGGGGACAGGATCACGGTAGACGGCACCGAGGGCGTCATCGAGGAGATAGGCACCGTCAAGACCTCGCTCATGGATGATGAGGGGCGACTCATTTCCGTACCCAACCGTTCACTGATCGACAGACCCGTGTCGCGCTGAGCGCGACACGACCTTGCCCATTGATTGATGACACTGTTTTGACCGAGATCCCAGCTTCGCGCAGCCGTGGCCAGTTGTCCGAGATGACGGACGAAGAACTGGTAATTCGTGCTAACCGTGAACTTTTTCACACCACCGTTGCCTATGAGGAGCTGATGCGAAGGTACCAGCGCACTCTCTACAATGTGTGTGCCCGGTATCTTGGCAACGAAAGGGATGCTGATGATGTATGTCAGGAAGTAATGCTCAAAGTGCTGCATGGACTCAAGCACTTCGAAGGCAAGGCCAAGTTCAAGACATGGCTATATAGTATTACTTACAATGAATGCATTACGCAGTATCGAAAAGAAAAGCGCAAGCGACGGTTATATGATGCGTTGAGCTTGGACGGTCAGGAAGAGGCGCATGAGCCCGAGAGTCCAGCGGTAGATAGCAAGGGTCTCGATCATTGGCTCGTGCATGTCAACCAGGTGGATCGCGAGATCCTGGTGTTGCGCTTCGTGGCCGAGCTGGAGTTTCAGGAGATATCCGACATTATGAACATGGGTCTGAGTGCCACGAAAATGCGGTACAAGCGTGCACTGGAGAAGCTGCGCAAGCATATAAGCAATCCTTTTTAGGCCATTCTCATATTGCACTTTTCTCAACTCTGCTATACTCCCACCGAGTTTTGCGCAAAACCTAACGTCCGAATGGATTTAACGGGGATTCAAAGATGAAATTGAAAAACACAGTAGGTATCGTTGTAGGCGCAGCTATTGCAGCTTCCACGCTGCCGGCCATGGCCCAGAGCGCCGGTTCGGTTGAGGTGGAAGCCTTTGCGAAGCGCTATTTCACCGACAGCATGCGTAACCTGGACGACGGTACTCTGGTTGGTGGCAGCCTGGGTTATTTTGTCACCGACGACGTACTGTTGAATATCGGCCTGGGTACTTACAAGAGCCTGGAATCCGATATTACCGGCGAAGACATCGACGGTCGTATGGCCCACGTTGAAGCTGTTTACCATTTCGGAGAAGGTGCCCTGCGCCCCTACGTTTCTGGTGGTTTTGCACACCAGGAGCTGGATCAGGTTGGCACCAGCCAGCGTGACCGCACCACCATGGCAGTGGCTGGCTTCGGTGTGAAGAACTACCTGAACGAAAACTTCTTCGTCAAGGCAGGCGTTGACGCACTGTACGGCCTGGATCATCGCAACACCGAATGGCAGGCTGGCGTTGGCCTGGGTCTGAACTTCGGTGGCAAGCCCGCTCCGGTCGTAGCTCAGGCCGAACCGGCTCCTGCACCTGCTCCGGCCCCGGAACCGGCCCCTGAAATGCAGTCCGTACGTGTTGAGCTGGACGTCAAGTTCGACTTCGACCGTGACACCATCCGCCCCGAGTTCCGTCAGGACATCCAGAGCCTGGCCGAGTTCATGAAGACCTACCCGTCGGTGACCACTACCGTTGAAGGTCACACTGACTCCGTAGGTACCGATGCCTACAACCAGAACCTGTCCGAGCGTCGTGCCAATTCGGTTCGTGAAGCTCTGATCGCTGAAGGTGTCGAGTCTTCCCGCGTCAATGCTGTCGGCCACGGTGAGTCCCGTCCGATCGCTGACAACGCTACCGACGATGGCCGCGCCATGAACCGTCGTGTGGAAGCGGAAGTGGAAACACAGGTTGAAGTTCGTTAATCGATCTTCAGCAACAAAAAACCCGGTCATTTGACCGGGTTTTTTTATTGATCATTCCTCGATCTGGTTGACGCCGGGAAAGCGCAATCTGAAGTCTTCCGGCATGGGGGTTACCTTGGCCGCGAGGAAGTTGTAGAACACGAAGCCGGACTTCGCCAGGGCAACCAGGTCACCGCCATCGGCCTTGGTAATGCGGAAGATGATATCCCCGCCATACTTGTTCAGATCCATCAATCCCACTTCGAAGATCAGCGCTTCACGGGCGAAGGCTTCCTTGAGATAAGTGGTGGCCATATCGGTGACGATGATGCCGACATCATTGACGCTGACTTCCTCGATGCCGAACTGGTACAGAAAGCGTGCCCGCGCCTCGGATATCATCGAAACCATCGAGTCATTGGCCAGGTGTTTGCCCGAGTTGATGTCGGTGATGCGGACGGTCAGTTGCGTGGTGAAATAGAACTGATCTTCCGGAAACTCCAAATGTAAACGTGCCATTCTCTAAAACCCGCTGCTGCATGATGCGCCGACAACGCCTGGCTGAAACAGTCATGGCCGGCAGTGAAGGGCGCATTGTACGCGACTTGTCCCAAGGGCGACAGCAGCTTGCCGTTGGGCGCTCCATATGGAAAAGGCCACCCGAAGGTGGCCTTTCCTCAACACCTGGGCCGAGGCCCGTGAACTGCCGACTTATCAGCCGAACTGGTTCATGGTGTTGTCCTTGCCGCCAGCTTTCAGCGCAGCTTCACCGGCGAAGTACTCTTTATGGTTGTCACCGATATCGGAGCCAGCCATGTTCTGGTGCTTGACGCAGGCGATACCCTGACGGATTTCCTGACGCTGAACACCCTTGACGTAAGCCAGCATACCTTCCTTGTCGAAGTAACCTTTTGCCAGGTTGTCAGTCGACAGCGCAGCAGTGTGGTAGGTCGGCAGGGTTATCAGGTGGTGGAAGATACCCGCTTCGCGAGAGGCGTCAGCCTGGAAGGTACGGATACGCTCGTCAGCCTCGTTGCACAGCTCGGTTTCGTCGTACTCGACGCTCATCAGGTTGGCGCGGTCGTAGGCGGAAACATCCTTGCCTGCGGCGGCCCAGGCATCGAATACCTGCTGACGGAAGTTCAGCGTCCAGTTGAACGACGGGCTGTTGTTGTAGACCAGCTTGGCGTTGGGCACGACTTCGCGAATGCGGTTGACCATTTCAGCGATCTGGCCAACGTGCGGCTTCTCGGTTTCGATCCACAGCAGGTCGGCACCGTGCTGCAGGGAAGTGATGCAGTCCAGCACGACGCGATCGACACCAGTGTCCTTGCGGAACTGGAACAGGCCGGAGGCCAGGCGCTTGGGCTTGAGCAGCTTGCCGTTGGCCTTGATGACCACGTCACCGTTCTCGATGGAGTCGGCATTCTCGATGTAGTCGCCATCGAGGAAGCTGTTGTACAGGTCGCCCAGGTCGCCCGGCTCGTTGGTCACGGCGATCTGCTTGGTCAGGCCGGCGCCCAGGGAGTCGGTACGGGCAACGATGACGCCGTCATCCACACCCAGCTCGAGGAAGGCGTAGCGGACCGCGTTGATCTTGGCCAGGAAGTCGGAGTGGGGAACAGTGACCTTGCCGTCCTGGTGACCGCACTGCTTCTCGTCGGATACCTGGTTCTCGATCTGGATGCAGCAGGCACCCGCCTCGATCATCTGCTTGGCCAGCAGGTAGGTGGCTTCGGCGTTACCGAAACCGGCGTCGATGTCGGCGATGATCGGCACGACGTGAGTTTCGAAGCCGTCGATCTGGGCCTGGATTTCAGCTTCCTTGGTCTTGTTGCCTGCTGCGCGGGCGTCGTCCAGGGCGGTGAACAGCAGGTCCAGTTCGCGGGCGTCAGCCTGGCGCAGGAAGGTGTACAGTTCTTCGATCAGGCCGGAAACCGCAGTCTTTTCATGCATGGACTGGTCGGGCAGGGGACCGAAGTCGGAGCGCAGGGCGGCGACCATCCAGCCGGACAGGTACAGGTAGCGCTTGTTGGTGGTTTTCAGGTGCTTCTTGATGGAGATCAGCTTCTGCTGACCAATGAAGCCATGCCAGCAGCCCAGGGACTGAGTGTAAGCAGACGAGTCGGCGTCGTATTCTGCCATGTCCTTGCGCATGATCGCAGCAGTGTATTTGGCGATATCCAAACCGGTTTTGAAACGGTTCTGTGCACGCATGCGCGCGACGGATTCCGGGTTGATGGCATTCCAGCCGTTACCGGCGGTTTCTTTGAGCGCGGCAACTGCTTTGATATCGTTTTGATATGCAGACATGGTCAATCCTTCAAAGTTTGCGTTTGGTTCTGACGTTAGTCGACCCCGAACCCATCAGCCAGAGCCTGGGTGCGGCACTCCGCAGTGCGTCGAAACAGTGACCGGATTGAAGAATGACATGAAGAGAGAGGAGGGTGACGAAACAGTCGACGATGCGGATGGCGCGTCTCGAACAAGCTGGCAGCTTGGTAGAGTATTCGGCCGCTCCTGTATCATGCAGGCTGCTACGTTTTAATCGCTTCCCCGTCCCTCAGGACAACTTCGTTCCAGTCGCAACCTCGTCGAACTGCCTTGTGGGCTGTTGAGACACGGAGGGTTCCTTAGGTTCAGGAACCGATCCGGAGACCCTCTGAAGGGGCTCTGGCTAGCGGGAGCGAGGCAATAATGCGGGCTAAGGAATCAGAAGTCAATGCACTTTGTAGTGAATTTATTAAAACACTACAAAAATGCAACAAAGGCTAGTTGACCCGTTCTACCATCAACCGCACGCTCTGCTGCTGGGCGCTGCGGGTGGTGGTGCGCCGGCCGACGTCACGATCCTGACTGTGGTCCAGGTCATCCACACCGCCTATGGTTACCCATTCGCCGAGGCGGGTGGTGACCACGGTATCGGCTCTCTGTACCTCGATGACGTCGTCACCGGTCGGGCGCAGTCGATCGTTGCTGGCACTCAGGGTGATGGTCGCAAGGTCGCCATTGAGGCGCACCGTGGCATAGAAACCGGCGGTCACGTCATGATATTCCGTCTGCCGCATTACCTGGCCGTAGACATTGGTGGTGGTCGTGGTCAGCGGGATACTCTGGCCGGTCTGGATCAGTACCGGACTGCCTTCGCTGGCGAGGATGACCCGTGTGCCGTCATTGGCGCCACGGGTCTCGCGGCGAATGACCCGGCCCTGGTTGCTGCTCCCGGGGCGACCGACGACGATATCGCCAGCACCGGTTTCGATGCGCCCATCCACCCGGTAACCGCTCTGGCTGCCGAGCGAGCTGCCATTGTGGCTGACACTGATGCGCAGCTGCGCCGGTTGCCGGTCAAGATCCGCCAGCAGGGCACGGATTTCCTGCAGGCGTTGCGGCTCGGCGCGAATGATCAACTGGTTGCCATGGGCGGAAACCCGCTCGTCAGGGCGCAGCAACGGCTGGATGGCGGGCAGCAGATCCTCGGCCATGTTGTAGCCGAGGGGGATGATCTCGGTCCTGGGCGCAGCGGCAAGCTGGGCGGAGCCCAGGAGCAAGAGCAGGGTGGCGCACAGGGTCAGAAAAGGTCGCAGGTTCATGGCGCAATCTCATGGGGACCGAACCAGAGTTTAGCAGCTGGACCGTACTCCAGGAATGTAACGCGCCCGCGCCCCGCCGGCGAAACCGCGGTTGCCGCAGTGCTGTCGTCGAGCAGGGGCTCGACAACCCGGTGTCGGCGCTGCATTCGGGTATCGGGGTGTAGCGCGCCTGCGCTACGCCGGCGGAAGTGCAGCCAGCGCCTCGGGGCTGTCATCGAGTATGCTGGACGACCCAGTCATCAATCTTCAGTCTGGATATCAGCGGTTTTCCAGCGCATATCCTGGTGCGGTATGCCGGCATCGAGGTAGGTGTCGGAGCAGGTTTCAAAGCCAAGCTGGCGATAGAACTCCAGCGCATGGGTCTGCGCCGACAGGGTCAGGGAGGTCATCCCAACATACTGTGCATGCTCCATGACCGCCCGCATCAGCACATGCCCCAGCCCCTGACCACGAGCCGAGACCAGCAGGGCGACACGGCCGATGCGCCCACTGTCCAGCAGCCTGGCGGTGCCGACCGATTGCTGGTCCAGGGTCAGCAGAAAGTGCGTCGCACCGGCATCGTCCGCATCCCACTCCAGCTCCGCCGGCACCTTCTGTTCGTCGATGAACACGGTCTGGCGGATGCTGCGCAGCGCAGGGGTCGAGTTCCAGTCCGCGGTGCGGACCTGCACGTCACTCATCGTCTTCCTCCAGCAACAGGTCGCCCTTGGCCAGCAGCTGTTCGAGCAGTTGCATCGCTTCCGGGTCGCTGCGCCAGGCCTGCAGTTGCTCGGCTCCCAGATAGTCCTGGTTGCAGATCAGTTGCACCAGCGGCAGCAGCCGCGTCGGCAGCAGGCAGTGCTCGCCACTGGCGAACAGCATGAGGTAGTGCTCCTGCTCCTGGCGCCAGGCCAGTCGCGCGCTGGAATTGCGTATCAGACCGTAATCGTGATCAAGCACCTCGGCCAGCAACTGTGCGTCCGGCTCCTGGGCCTGCAGTTGCTCGGGATAGCGCGGCTCGGTCATGAAGCGACCGAACCAGGTGCCCAGCGCCTCGCGGTCCTGCACCAGTTCGAGAACCAGGCGCTGCAGCCGTTCGACGGTCTGCTCATCGATCTGCGCCGGGTCGGCGGGCAGGGCGAGGCCGGCATCGCTGTAGCGCTGCTGGTCGCCCAGGTACTGGCTGAGGAAGTCGGTGAAATGGGTCAGCACTTCGGCATGACTGGGCGCACGAAAGCCTACCGACCAGGTCATGCACTCGTCCTCGGCGATGCCGTAATGAGCCAGCCCCGGCGGCAGATAGAGCATATCGCCTGGCGCCAGAACCCACTCGTCCTGCTGTTCGAACTGGCTGAGAATACGCAGGTCCGGGTGTTCCAGCAGCGGACTGTCGGCATCGCACTGCTGGCCGATCTTCCAGCGCCTATGGCCCTGGGTCTGCAGCAGGAACACGTCGTAGTTGTCGTAATGCGGACCGACACTGCCGCCGGGCGCCGCATAGCTGATCATCACGTCATCCACCCGCCAGCTGGGCAGGAAGCGGAACGCCCGCAGCAGCTCGGCGACCTCGGGAACGAACTGGTCGACCGCCTGCACCAGCAGGGTCCAGTTCCGCTCGGGAAGATGGCGATAATCGTCCTCGGCGAAGGGGCCACGACGCAGCTCCCAGGGCGTGGCCCCGTGTTCCAACACGATGCGTGATTCGACTTCTTCCTCCAGTGACAACCCGGCCAGTTCATCGGCTGTCAGCGGGTTGTCGAACCCGGCGAACGCCTGACGGATCAGCAAAGGTTTTCGCTGCCAGTAATCGCGGAGAAATTCGTCGGCCGGCATGCCGCCAGGCAGGGTGGTAACGGATAGGGACATGATGGCCTCGCAGTGCTGCGGCAGGGCGGATGGGAATGAAAGGGTCAGGCATTGCCCGGCCAAGGTGCCGGACAATGCCGCAAGGCACTCAGATACGGCGGGCCTGGCCCACTGCGTTGCCGATATAGCTGGCCGGGGTCAGCGCCTTGAGTTCCTGCTTGGCCGCCTCCGGGATATCCAGGGTATCGACGAACTCCTGCAGGGCCTGCGCAGTGATGCCCTTGCCACGGGTCAGCTCTTTGAGCTTTTCATAGGCATTGGCTACCGCGTAGCGGCGCATGACTGTCTGTACCGGCTCGGCAAGCACTTCCCAGGTATTGTCCAGATCTTCAGCAATTCGTTGAACGTTGACTTCCAACTTACTGATTCCTTTGAGGGTGGACTCATAGGCAATGATGCTGTGAGCAAAACCCACACCCAGGTTGCGCAGCACCGTGGAGTCGGTCAGGTCGCGCTGCCAGCGGGAAATCGGCAGCTTGCTGGCCAGATGCTGCAGGATGGCATTGGCGATCCCCAGGTTGCCTTCGGAGTTCTCGAAGTCGATCGGGTTGACCTTGTGCGGCATGGTCGAGGAGCCGATTTCACCGGCGATGGTCTTCTGCTTGAAGTAGCCGAGGGAGATATAGCCCCAGATATCCCGGTCGAAGTCGATCAGAATGGTGTTGAAGCGTGCCACGGCATCGAACAGCTCGGCAATGTAGTCATGCGGCTCGATCTGCGTGGTGTACGGGTTGAAGGTCAGGCCCAGGGTCTGCTCGATGAAGTCACGGGCGTTGGCTTCCCAGTCGAGCTGTGGGTAGGCCGACAGGTGGGCGTTGTAGTTGCCTACCGCACCGTTGATCTTGCCCAGCAGCGGAATACCTTCGACCTGAATGATCTGCCGCTCCAGGCGGTAGACCACGTTGGCCAGCTCCTTGCCCAGGGTGGTCGGCGATGCCGGCTGGCCATGGGTGCGTGAGAGCATGGGCACATCGGCGAACTGAACGGCCAGGGAGCGGATCTCATCGGCGATGCGACGCATCAGCGGCAGCAGCACCTCATCACGCCCGCTGCGCAGCATCAGCGCGTGGGACAGGTTGTTGATGTCCTCGGAGGTGCAGGCGAAGTGAATGAACTCGTTGACCGCTTGCAGCTCCGGCAGGCCAGCCACCTGCTCCTTGAGCAGGTACTCGACCGCCTTGACGTCATGGTTGGTGGTCTTCTCGATTTCCTTGATCCGCTCGGCATGGCTCAGCTGGAAGTCATCGACCAGGCTGTCGAGCAGCTTGTTGGCCTCCGCCGAAAACGGTGCAACCTCGGGGATGCCCGGGTGTGCGGCCAGGCATTGCAACCAGCGAACCTCAACCTGCACACGGAAACGGATCAGGCCATATTCGCTGAAGATGTTGCGCAGACTGGCGGTCTTGCTGCCGTAACGGCCATCAACCGGGGAAACGGCGGTCAGGGAGGAAAGCTGCATAGGAAGTTCTCGTCATAAGGCTGGCTGAAAGGCGCAAATGATACATCATTTGGCCCGTCTCGCGGGCATGGCGATGCTCAGCAGGGTGGACAGGAAGATCAGGCCCGCCCCAAGCCAGGAACTGGCATCCGGCAGCTCGCCCCAGAACAGCCAGGCGATGATGCCGGAGAAGACGATGGCCAGATAACTGAACGGACCTATCCTGCCCAGCGGCGCCAGAGAATAGGCATGCGACATCACCAGTTGGGCGAGGGTGGCCAGCAGGCCGAGACCGCCAAGCAGCAACAGATCATGCGCTGTCAGGGGATGCCAGGCCCAGAACAGTGGTATGGCCGAGAACAGCGCGGCGAAGGTGGAAAAGTAGAACACGATACGGCTGGTCGGCTCGCTGCTGCTCATGATCCGGATCGACACCCAGGCCATGGCCGCCAGCAGGCTTGCACCGATACCCACCAAGCCCTTGATATCGAACAAGGCGCCGGTTGGTTTGGCGACCAGCAGCACGCCGGCAAAACCGAGCAGCACCAGCAGCATCATGCGCTGGGTCAGTTGCTCACGCAGGAACAGCCAGGCCAGGATCGGCGTGAACACCGGTGCCGCATAGGTGAAGACCATGGCGTCGGCCAACGGCAAGTGGGCAATGGCGTAGAAGAAGCAGTACATCGCACCCAGCCCGTAGAAAGCGCGCAGCATGTGGCTGCCCAGGCGCCGGGTACGGAAAGGGGCGAAGCCGCGCAACAGGATCATCGGCAGGAAGAACAGCATGCCGATGAGATTGCGGGCGAAGACGATGGTCTCGTTGTTGACCGTGGCCGAGGCTTCGCGAATCAGCACACCCATCAGCGAGAACAGCAGCGCCGACAAGGCCAGCAATGCAGCTCCCTTGCCAAGCTGTTCGCTGCGGGCGGCTTCAGCCATTCAGGATGGTCCGGGTCGCCTCCAGCAGCTTGCTTCGGGAAAACAGCAGTTGCCAGCGATGGCCACCCAGTTGTCGCCACAGGCGTGCGGAACGGATGCCGGACAGCAGCAGGGCGCGGATGCGGTTGGCCACATCCGGCTGCTGCAGGTGGCGCATGTCGCCGTGTACCTGGATGCGCAGGCGCAGGGTACTCAGCGTGTCCTGATAGGCACTGCCGAGCGAGGCCATGACATTGTCATGCAGCAGCCCGAAATGCTGGACCTGCTGCCCGGCCTGGTCCAGCCGCTGTCCGAGTACGGCGAGCATGTCGTCGCGCTTGTCCAGTTGGCGTTCCAGTGCGATCAGGTTCATGGTGTAACGCAGGGCATCGCGCTGCAGGGCCGCGGTGTCGCGCTCGAGCATGCTGGCCACGGCCTGCAGGCCGCCTCGGATCTGATGGTGCGAACCGCCGTACACGCCGAGAGTGTCGTCCGGCGAGCGTTCGAAGATGCTCTGGATCAGGCAGCCCACCGGCCCTTCACTGTACTGGCCGCTGCGCGCCAGCTTGTCGACCTGCAGCGCCGCTTCGAATATCGCGCCCAGGGCCAGAACCTGCTGTTGGTATGAAGTCATGCTGCAGCCTCGTCAAAGGCCGGGATCGCCCGCTCGATCACGCCGCCCCCCAGGCATACATCATCCTGGTACAGCACCACCGACTGTCCCGGCGTGACCGCACGCTGGGGCTGATCGAAGCGGATCAGGTAGCCGTTCGCGCCGGGCTCGATGGTGCAGTCCTGATCCGGCTGGCGGTAGCGCACCTTGGCGGTCAAACGCATGGGCTCGCTGATCTGCAGCGGATTGACCCAGTAGATGCTGGAGCATTCCAGCGCGCTGGAAAACAGCCAGGGATGGTCGTTGCCCTGGCCGACCACCAGCACGTTGCGTGTCAGATCCTTGCGCAGGACATACCAGGGCTCCTCGCCGGCACCCTGCAGCCCGCCGATCCCCAAGCCCTGGCGCTGGCCGATGGTGTGATACATCAGGCCATGGTGGCGGCCGATGACCTGGCCGTCGGTGGTTTCGATATCGCCCGGCTGGGCCGGCAGATAACGCTTGAGGAAGTCGCTGAAGCGCCGCTCGCCGATGAAGCAGATGCCGGTGGAGTCCTTCTTGCGCGCGGTCGCCAGCTGGTATTTCTCGGCAATGCGTCGCACTTCGGGCTTTTCCAGTTCACCGACCGGGAACAGGGTGCGCGCCAGTTGCTCACCGGCCACCGCATGCAGAAAATAGCTCTGGTCCTTGTTGCTGTCCAGGCCGCGCAGCAGCAGTGTCTGCCCGTCACGGTCAGCGCGCCGGGTGTAATGACCGGTGGCGATCAGATCGGCGCCGAGCATCAGGGCATAGTCCAGGAAGGCCTTGAACTTGATTTCGCGGTTGCACAGGATGTCCGGGTTCGGCGTGCGCCCGGCCTGGTACTCGTGCAGGAAGTGTTCGAACACGTTATCCCAGTACTCGGCGGCAAAGTTGGCGGTATGCAGCTTGATGCCGAGCCTGTCGCTCACTGCCTGGGCATCTGCCAGGTCATCCATGGCGGTGCAGTACTCGGTGCCGTCATCCTCGTCCCAGTTCTTCATGAACAAGCCTTCCACCTGGTAGCCCTGCTCCAGGAGCAGGGCTGCGGACACGGAGGAGTCGACACCGCCGGACATGCCGACGATGACCTTGGTCTGGCTGGGGGCTTTGGCTTGCATGTTCATATCAACGAATCAGATCCAGTGGATAGCGCGGTTTGTTCAGGTAGTCGAGGATGCATTCCAGCACCAGCGGGCTGCGCAGCTCGGACTGGCGGGCGTGGATCTCATCCAGCGTCATCCAGTGGGCCCGGAGAATGCCGGTATCAAGCTCCAGCTCAGGCTGATGTGTCAGCGGCAGGGCGGTGAAGCAGGTACGCTGGTAGGTCACACCGTTTTCGCCACGAAACAGGTAGACTCCGGTGACGCCGGTTATTTCTATGGTCCAGGCGGTTTCTTCCAGGGTTTCGCGATGGGCGGCCTGTATAAGACTTTCGTCGGCTTCCAAATGGCCAGCGGGCTGGTTGAATACAACACGATTGTTGCTGAGTTCCTCAACCATGAGATACCGCCCTTGATCCTCGACAATGGTGGCGACGGTAACGTGAGGTATAAAGCGCATGAACTACTCCCGATTCAGGGTCGATAGGTTACCGTAAACAACCCGCCGGGTGAATGCCCGTCGGACCGTTGAGTCGGAGCGGCTGGATTTGAATGGAAAAACGGCTAGGATGCCATGAGCGGTTTTTCTGTAGTGGGCATGTAGTCACACTACATAATGACAGCAATGCAATTAGCCTGCCGTCTTGAGCAGGCGATTTTACCGTAAAAACAAAGAGTCTCGGCAGAAAGTGCGTGACTTTATGTAGGAAAACTACAACAATATGGCCCACCAAGAGCCGTATTCTTTCTGATCCGGATCAACCCTCCGGGTCTTCACTGACAACGACAACGGAGTCACAAATGGGATACCAAAAGATCCAGGTGCCGGCCAACGGCGACAAAATTACCGTTAATGCCGACCTTTCCCTGAACGTACCTGACAACCCGATCATCCCTTACATCGAAGGTGATGGCATCGGTGTCGATATTTCCCCGGTCATGATCAAGGTCGTCGATGCGGCTGTTGAGAAAGCCTACGGCGGCAAGCGCAAGATCTCCTGGATGGAAGTCTTCGCCGGTGAAAAGGCCACCCAGGTATATGACCAGGACACCTGGCTCCCAGAAGAAACTCTGGACGCAGTCAAGGACTACGTTGTTTCCATCAAGGGTCCTCTGACCACGCCGGTAGGTGGTGGTATCCGCTCGCTGAACGTTGCCCTGCGTCAGCAGCTCGACCTGTACGTCTGCCAGCGTCCGGTTCGCTGGTTCACTGGCGTACCCAGCCCGGTCAAGAACCCGGGCGATGTCGACATGGTCATCTTCCGCGAGAACTCCGAAGACATCTACGCTGGTGTCGAGTGGAAGGCCGGCTCCCCTGAAGCCGAGAAGGTCATCAAGTTCCTCACCGAGGAAATGGGTGTTACCAAGATCCGTTTCACCGAAGGTTGCGGTATCGGCATCAAGCCGGTTTCCGAGCAGGGCACCAAGCGCCTCATGCGCCAGGCTCTGCAGTATGCAGTGGACAACGATCGCAGCTCCGTGACCATCGTGCACAAGGGCAACATCATGAAGTTCACCGAAGGTGCCTTCAAGGAGTGGGGCTACGAAGTCGCCCGTGACGAGTTCGGCGCCGAGCTGCTGGATGGCGGCCCGTGGATGCAGTTCAAGAACCCGAACACCGGCAAGAACATCGTGGTAAAAGACGCCATTGCTGATGCCATGCTGCAACAGATCCTGCTGCGCCCGGCCGAGTATGACGTAATCGCTACCCTGAACCTGAACGGTGACTACCTGTCCGATGCGCTGGCTGCCGAAGTAGGCGGTATCGGTATCGCTCCGGGTGCCAACCTGTCCGACTCGGTTGCCATGTTCGAAGCGACCCACGGTACTGCACCGAAGTACGCAGGCCAGGACAAGGTGAACCCCGGTTCGCTGATCCTCTCCGCCGAAATGATGCTGCGTCACATGGGCTGGGTGGAAGCGGCTGACCTGATCATCAAGGGCACCGAAGGCGCCATCGCCAACAAGACCGTCACCTATGACTTCGAGCGTCTGATGGACGGCGCGACTCTGCGCAAGTGCTCCGAGTTCGGTGACGACCTGATCGCGGCGATGAGCTGAGTCTCAGCGTTTTGTGACAGGCACTGACAAACAAGCCGGCATTTGCCGGCTTGTTTGCATAGGGATGCCCGGTACAGCGAGGAACACGCGGGCAGGGTATCAGTTAAACAACGGTCGTCATCTCGCTCGCCCTGGCTGCTTCAGCGGTTTTGCGAACAGGTTCGCCAACCGCTTGAATATTCACGGCGTGCAGGCCCTTGGGCCCCTGGATGATGTCGAACTGTACAGGCTGTCCCGCCTTGAGCGTTCGGTACCCATCCATCTGGATAGCTGAGTAGTGAGCAAAAAGGTCTTCACTGCGTCCGTCGGCTACCACGAAGCCATATCCCTTGGCATTGTTGAACCATTTGACCTTGCCAATCTCCATACTGCATTCCTCTGCTGTCCCCATATATCTATGGGTGGTGAAATCCCGATATCGACATGTTCCGTGGGCGATAGCGGATACCTCCCGCAGGGCATGCCTGTTACACTTTTTAACATTGAATCAAGGCAAGTCAAGCTGGCTGCCGACAAGCTGTGTACCAGTGCACGTTTTGCCTGTAGCCTGAGGGCAAAGGGCGATGACGGGTCAGTCATGGCACAGCGAGACGGCAACCGTCCCGGAATATCAACCAGTAACACAAGATATTTGCAAAGATGGAAATTCAACTAACCTTTATGCAGGGGCCGGGTCAACCGGAGCATGAGGATGACAGCGGCCTGGCGGTAGAGACGGGCAAGCCCGAACTCAAGCCGCCGGCGCGTTATCAGGTGGTCATGCTGAATGACGATTACACGCCGATGGATTTCGTGGTGGAAGTGCTGGAAACCTTTTTCATGCTGAACCGGGAAAGGGCTACACAGATCATGCTCAGGGTCCATACTGAAGGCAGGGCGGTCTGCGGAGTCTACTCACGGGATCTCGCCGAAACCAAGGCAGCCCAGGTAAACGAGTACGCCAGGGAATGTCAGCACCCGCTGATGTGTCAGATAGAACGGGAAGCGTAATAAAGCGACCTATGTCGCATGATGAGGGGGCACTATGCTTAACAGAGATCTGGAGATCACCCTGAACCTGGCGTTCAAGGATGCCCGCAACAAACGCCACGAATTCATGACGGTCGAGCACCTGCTGCTCGCGTTGCTCGACAACCAGGCCGCCATCGCGGTGCTGCGCGCCTGTGGTGCGGATATGGAGCGCCTGCGCCGGGAGCTGTCCGAGTTCATCGACTCGACCACGCCCCTGATTCCCGTCCAGGACAGCGAACGTGAAACCCAACCCACCCTTGGCTTCCAGCGCGTGCTGCAGCGTGCGGTGTTCCACGTGCAGAGTTCGGGCAAGGGCGAGGTCAACGGTGCCAACGTGCTGGCGGCGATTTTCAGCGAGCAGGAAAGCCAGGCGGTATTCTTCCTCAAGCAGCAGCAGATAGCGCGCATCGATATCGTCAACTTCATTTCCCATGGCATCTCCAAGGTCGCCGATGACAGCGAGAGCATGCAGGTCGACCAGGAAAGCCTGGACGAGGAGGGCGGCGAGACCATCTCGGCGAACAATCCGCTGGAAGCCTACGCCAGCAACCTCAACGAACAGGCACGCCTGGGGCGGATCGATCCGCTGGTCGGCCGTGCGGCCGAGGTAGAGCGGGTGGCGCAGATCCTGGTGCGCCGGCGCAAGAACAACCCGCTGCTGGTCGGCGAGGCCGGGGTCGGCAAGACCGCCATCGCCGAGGGGCTGGCCAAGCGTATCGTTGATGGCGAGGTGCCGGACATTCTCACCGAGGCAGTGGTGTACTCGCTGGACCTCGGTGCGCTGCTGGCCGGCACCAAGTACCGCGGCGACTTCGAGAAGCGCTTCAAGGCCTTGCTCAAGGCGCTGAAGAAGCGGCCGCAGGCGGTGCTGTTCATCGACGAGATCCACACCATCATCGGCGCCGGCGCGGCATCCGGCGGAGTGATGGATGCCTCCAACCTGCTCAAGCCGTTGTTGTCCTCCGGTGAGATCCGCTGCATCGGCTCCACTACCTTCCAGGAGTTTCGCGGTATCTTCGAGAAGGATCGCGCCCTGGCGCGGCGCTTCCAGAAGGTCGACGTGGTCGAACCCTCGGTCAGCGACACCATCCAGATTCTCAAGGGGCTGCGCAGCCGCTTCGAGGAGCACCATGGCATCCGCTATACCGACGAGTCGCTGAAAGCCGCTGCCGAGCTGGCCGACCGCTACATCAATGACCGCCACATGCCGGACAAGGCGATCGACGTGATCGACGAGGCCGGTGCCTACCAGCGGCTCAAGCCGCAGGAGGAGCGGCCCGAGTACATCGATGTCGCCGAGGTCGAGGCCATCGTTGCCAAGATCGCACGCATCCCGCCCAAGCACGTCTCCACCAGCGACAAGGAGCTGCTGAAGAACCTGGAGCGCGATCTCAAGCTGGTGGTGTTCGGCCAGGACCAGGCCATCGATGCGCTGAGCACGGCGATCAAGCTGTCCCGTGCCGGGCTCAAGTCGGCTGACAAGCCGGTGGGCTCATTCCTGTTCGCCGGGCCGACCGGGGTCGGCAAGACCGAGGTCACCCGCCAGTTGGCCAAGAGTCTGGGCGTGGAACTGGTACGCTTCGACATGTCCGAGTATATGGAGCGGCATACCGTGTCGCGGCTGATCGGCGCACCACCCGGCTATGTGGGATTCGACCAGGGCGGCCTGCTGACCGAGGCGCTGAACAAGACCCCGCACTGCGTGCTGTTGCTCGACGAGATCGAGAAGGCGCATCCGGAAGTGTTCAACCTGCTGCTGCAGGTCATGGACCACGGCACCCTGACCGACAACAATGGGCGCAAGGCCGATTTCCGCAATGCGATCATCGTCCTGACCACCAATGCCGGGGCCGAGTCCATGGCACGCTCGTCGATCGGTTTCACCACCCAGAACCATACCAGCGATGCCATGGAGGTCATCAAGAAGACCTTCACTCCGGAGTTCCGCAACCGCCTGGATACCATTATCCAGTTCGGTCGGCTCAGTCACGCTAGCGTCAAGTTCGTGGTGGACAAGTTCCTCACCGAACTGCAGGCGCAGCTGGAAGACAAGCACGTGCTGCTGGATGTGGACGATGCCGCACGCGACTGGCTGGTGGAACACGGCTACGACCCGTTGATGGGCGCGCGGCCCATGGCTCGCCTGATCCAGGACAAGATCAAGCGGCCACTGGCCGAGCAGATCCTGTTTGGCGAACTGGCCGAGCATGGCGGCACGGTGCACGTCACGCTGCGTGATGGTGAGTTGGTACTGGACGTACCCGAGGAGGAGATGGCCTGATCCGGTTTGGGCCGGGCGGGGCGGTATGCCCCGTCCGGCCCTGCTGGATCAGAGCGAGAACTGCGCCCATACCGGCGCATGGTCAGAGGGCTTCTCCATCCCGCGGATGGCGTAATCGATACCGGTATCGACACACTGCTCGATCAACCCCTTGCTGGCCATGACCAGGTCGATACGCAGTCCGCGCTTGGGGTCGTCTTCGAAGCCACGGCTACGGTAGTCAAACCAGCTGAAACGATCCGCAACGGCAGGATTCATATGACGGAAGGTGTCGACCAGGCCCCAGTCCTTGAGCTTCTGCAACCATTCGCGTTCTTCGGGCAGGAAGCTGCACTTGCCGGTACGCAGCCAGCGCTTGGCATTGGCCTCACCGATGCCGATATCGCAATCCTGCGGCGAGATATTCAGGTCACCCATTACCAAGATACGCTGCTCGGGGCTGAAACTCTGCTCCAGGTGGCTCTGCAAGTCGGCATAGAAGCGGGTCTTGGCTGGGAACTTGATCGGGTGGTCGCGACTCTCGCCCTGGGGGAAGTAGCCATTGAAGACGATCAACGGCTGACCGTCGGCACAGGGCAGGGCAGCGCTGATCATGCGGCACTGGGCGTCTTCGCCATCCTCCGGAAAGCCCTTGCGTACCCACAACGGCTCTTCGCGCGTCAGCAGTGCCACGCCGTAATGACCTTTCTGACCGTGAAAATGCACGTGATAGCCCAATGCCTGGACCGATTCCAACGGAAAGGCCGGGTCATCCACCTTGGTTTCCTGCAGGCCGATCACATCGGGGGCATGTTGCGCGACCACCTCTTGCAATTGATGAGGCCTTGCCCGCAACCCATTGATATTGAAAGAGACTATTTTCATTGCGTTCCTGTCATTAAAAATCGGAAAAGCCGCAGCGATGCTCGGCCTGAAACGGAGTGCATGTTAGCATCCCCTGCAGGTCCGTTGTTTGCGCGCCTGCCCCCTTAGTTGCTGGAAGAGAATATGGTCCGTTTTTTTGTGCTGTCGGTACTGCTCCTGCTTGCCACGGCGGCGCGCGCCGAACTGGAAGTCAGGGTGGAACCACGCAATGACGCGGCCAAGCGCAATATCGAAGCCTACATAGGCACGCTTTCAGCGGACAGTCACCAGGCGATGTGGCGCCTGGCGCGTTCCAGTCGCGAGCAGGCGCTCAGCGCCCTGCAGGCGCTCGGCTACTACCACGCCCGGGTAAGGCCGCGCGTCACCGGCGCACAGAGCGAACCGGTCCTGGTGCTGGAGGTGACCCTGGGCGAACCGGTGCGGCTGGATGAGGTGACCTTCGATATCACCGGCCCCGGGCGCGACACCGAGTATTTCAGCATCCCGCGCAGCCGCTACCTGATGCCCGGCGCGCAACTGCACCATGGCCGTTACGAAGATACCAAGACGCTGTTGGAGAACCAGGCGCTGCGCTACGGCTACTTTTCCGGCAAGTTCCTGGAGAACCGCATGCTGATCGATGTCGATCAGTACCTGGCCGACATCATCCTGCGCTACGACACGGGTGAGCGCTACCGGCTGGGTGAGGTCAGTTTTTCCGAGACACCATTCGATCCGGACCTGCTGCAACGCATGGTGCCATTTCGCCCCGGGGTGCCCTACGATGCGGACCTGGTCGCGGAGTTCAACCGCGAGCTGCTGTCCAGCGGCTATTTCGAAACGGTTCAGGTGTCGGCGCCATCGAACCTGGCGGTGGATAACGAGATCCCGGTGCAGGTCAACCTCAAGGCTCGTAACCAACATACCCTGGGCTTTGGCGGTGGTTTCTCCACTGACGTGGGCCCGCGCGCCAAGGCTGACTGGACCCAGCACTGGCTCAACTCCCGGGGCCACAGCCGTGGGGCAGAGCTGGAGCTGTCGGGGCCACGACAGAAGGTTTCCTCCTGGTACCAGATCCCACTGACACCGCCGCAATCCAGTCACCTGCGCTTCTTTACCGGCTGGCAGAGGGAAGACATCGACGACACCGAAAGCGAGAGCCTGGTCGTCGGTGGTCTGTTCCAGCGGCGGCTGGACAATGGCTGGAACCGCAGCATAGGCCTGCGCCTGGAGCAGGAGCGCTACTCGCTGGGTAACGACTCGGGCCACAGCACACTGCTGATCCCCAGTCTCGGCTTCCAGCGCACCATCAGTGATGACAGCATGGACCCCAGCCGCGGCTACAGCCTGATGATGGACCTGCAGGGTGCCAAGGAAGGCATCATCTCGGATATCGATTTCGTCCGGCTGAACATGTCCGCCAAGGGCCTGTATACCCTGTGGGACAACCACCGCTTTCTGGCCCGCGCCCAGGCCGGGGGGATAGCCAGCAATGGTTTTGCCAGTGTGCCGGCGTCGTTGCGCTTTTTCGCCGGTGGCGACCAGAGCGTGCGTGGCTACGACTATCGCACCCTGGCTCCTACCGATGAGACCGGCGACCGCATCGGTGGCCGCTACCTGCTGGCGACCAGTGCCGAATACCAGTACGAGTTCAAGCCGAAGTGGCGTGCCGCGGTCTTTGTCGATCATGGTAATGCCGTGGACAGCTGGAAGGACCCGATGAAGACCAGTGCCGGCCTGGGCATCCGCTGGGTTTCCCCGGTCGGGCCCATCCGCCTGGACCTGGCCAGGTCGGTGAGCGATCCGGATGAGGGCTTCCGTATCCACTTCTCCATGGGGGCCGAACTGTGAGCCGTTTTTTCCTCAAGGCCCTGCTGCGCGGCCTGCTGATCCTGCTGCTGGTACCTGTGTTGCTGGTCGCACTGCTGGCTGCATTGCTGTCCAACGAGGCGTTCAACCGCTGGCTGATGAACAAGGCCCCGGAACTGGAGCCGCGCCTGCAACTCGACTTCACCGGCGGCCAGTTGTGGCAGGGATGGCGCTTCTCCAGCCTGCGCTGGAGCGACACCGGCATCGATGTCACAGTCGAGGATCTGCAGTTCGCCTGGTCACCCGGCTGCCTGCGCGGCAAGCGGGTCTGCATCGATCTACTCAGTGCCGAACGCATCAGCATCCTCACCAGCGAGGATGACAGCCCCAGCGAGCCACGACAGGATATCAGTCTGCCAAGCATACAGCTGCCGGTCGGCATACAACTGCAGCAGCTGCGTATCGGCAGCGTCTGGCTCGATGACCAGCAGGCGTTGCTCAGCGATATCCTGCTGCAGGCTCAGGGTAGTGGCGACCACCTGCATATCAGCCGCTTCAGCGGCACCGGACCCGACCTGACATGGGATGTGGAAGGGGATGTGCGCATGACCGGTGACTGGCCCCTGCGCATTCTCGCCGACGTGCAATTGCCGGCCATGGATGAGCGCCCCTGGCAACTGCAGGCCCGTATCGGCGGCAGCGCCGCAGACCTGCAACTGGAGGCACGCAGCAGCGGCTATCTGCCCGGCGTACTGACCGCCAGCCTCCATCCGCTGCAGGCGGAGCTGCCGTTGCAGGCGCATTGGCGCGGCGAGTCTTTCCTGGCACTGCAGTCATTACCGCCGAGCCTGACGCTCAACGACCTGGTATTTGAACTGGATGGCAACCTCGAGGACGGCATCGCCATGCAGGCCAGCGGCAATCTGCCGGGCGAGGGCGGCAACGTCAGCATGAGCCTGCGTGGGCAAGCGATGACCACAGGCGTTTCCGGAGTCAACCTGCAGCTCTGGGTGACCGAACAACCGGAGCGGGACCTGCGTCTGTCCGCCGAAGCCGACTGGAGCGAGGAGCTGGCGGCACAGGCCGAACTGGCCATGCAGCAGTTCCCCTGGCAATGGCTGTACCCGCAGGATATCGGGACGCTGGAAATACAGCAGCTCGGGCTGCAGGCCCAGGTGCATGGTGAACGCTTCAGTTCCGACCTGCAGGCGCAGTTGACCGGGGTAGCGGAGCAGACCGCCGAGCTGAGCCTGTCGCTGGCGGGCACACCAGAAGAAATCACCATCGCCCCCCTGGCCCTGACTACCGACAACGGTCGCCTCAATGGCCAGGCTGTCATCGGTCTGCTGGAGGGCGTCAGCTGGAATGCCAGCCTGCTGCTCGAGGAGCTCAACCCGAGAGTATTCGTTGCCGAATTGCCCGGCTCGCTCAGCGGTCCGATCAACAGCGAAGGCAGCCTGCGCGATGATGACCTGCAGCTCTCCGCCGGCTGGGACCTCAGTGGCACACTGCGCGGCCAGCCGCTGGCCCTGTCCGGTGCGCTGGCGGGCAGTGACCAACAATGGCAGGTCAACGACCTGCTGCTGCGCCAGGGGGAAAACCGCATCAGCGGTGCCGGCTATTGGGGCAATACGGTTGAGGGCCGTTTCGACATTGCACTGCCGCAATTGCGTACCCTGTGGCCGGGCCTGGCCGGCAGCCTGAGTGGTACAGCACTTGCCTCAGGCTCAGTTGAGGCACCGAAACTGACTATCGACCTGCGGGGCGAGCGGGTAGGGTACGAGGACTTCGGCCTGGCGCAACTGGCACTGGACGGCAACCTCACCCTCAATGACCAGTTGCCCGTCACCCTGAATCTGACAGCCAGCCGGCTGCGCAGCGGCGATACCCGGCTGGGTGACCTGAGCCTGTCCGCCGACGGTAACAAGGCGTCCCATCGCCTGGCCATCGACCTGCAGGGTGGTATCGTCGAGCTCAACAGCCGCCTGTCCGGTCGCCTGACCGATGAACGTTGGCAAGGTCAGTTGAGTACCGGCAGCATCGCCAGCGACGAGATGCTCTGGCAACTGGATGAGCCGGCAGCGCTGAGCTACCGGCTGGCCAATGGTGACCTGCGGCTGGGAGCCCACTGCTGGAGCCATCTGCATAGCCGGCTGTGTTTCAATGGCGAACAGCGGCTGATGCCCGATCGGCAGCTGCATGTGCAGTTGAGTGATTTCCCGCTGGCTTCCCTGCAGCCCTGGCTTCCCGAGGACTTCACCTGGGATGCCAGCCTGAACGCCGATGCCAGTTTCCGCCAGAGCGCCGGGGCCCAGCCGACCGCCAATGTGCTGGTCAGCAGCCGCAATGGCGAGATCAGCGTCAGCAACGCCGAGCAGGACCTGCAACTGCCCTATGAAACCCTCGAGTTCAGCGCGCAGCTCGACCCCAGGCGCGCACGCACCCAGCTGCAATTGCTCAGCAGTGGCCTCGGCAACCTTGATATCCAGGCCGACATCACCGACCCCAGCGGCGAGCAGCGCTTGGAAGGTAGCTATCGCCTGAGCGATGTACAGCTGGATATCCTGCGGCCGTTCCTGCCCCAGGTGGACACCCTCAGCGGCGATCTGGTCGGCAACGGCGTGCTCCGCGGAACCCTCACCGAACCCCAGGTCGAGGGGGAGATCCGCCTGCGCGATGGTCATGTCAGCGGCCCCGAATTACCGGTCAGTTTCGAGCAGTTGCAGGTATTGATCGGCATCAGCGGGCAAGAGGCCAACATCGATGGCCAATGGCGCAGCGGCGCAGGGCAGGGCAGACTGGCCGGCACCGCCGCCTGGGCGCCATCGTTGGCAGTGGATATCGAGCTGACCGGTAACGATCTGCCGATTCACGTCGACCCTTACGCGGATCTGCTGGCCAGCCCCGATCTGCATATCGGTCTGGCCGACAACAACCTCAGGCTCACCGGCACCATCGCCATCCCCGAAGGCGAGATCACCGTCCGCGAATTGCCCCCGGCAGCGGTCAGGGTATCGGCCGATGCCGAGATCGTCGGAGTCGAGGAGCAGGTGGAGGAGGGGCTGCCGATGGGCATCAGCGCCGATATCCGTCTGGCCATCGGCGACCAGTTGCACTTCAGCGGTTTCGGCCTGACCGGACGTCTCAGCGGGCTGCTGCAGGTCAGGGAAAACATGACCGCCACCGGCGACCTGAACATCCTCGACGGCCGCTTCCGCGGCTATGGCCAGCGGCTGGAATTGCGCCGGGCACAGATCCTGTTCGCCGGCCCGCTGAGCAAACCGTACCTGGATATCGAAGCCATCCGCCGGGTGGATGACGTGATCGCCGGGCTGCGCCTGACCGGTCCGGCTGATGCTCCGGTGTCGGAAGTGTTCTCCGAGCCGACCATGGCCCAGGAGCAGGCGCTGGCCTATCTGATACTCGGCCGTCCGCTGGGCGCCGATGGCGGTGACAGCAACCTGCTGGGCCAGGCGGCACTGGCTCTGGGCATGGCCGGCAGCACACCGCTGGCGAAGAATATCGCCGGCTCGCTGGGTATAGAAGACTTCCAGCTCGATACCGAAGGCAGCGGCCTGACCACCAGCGTGGTGGCGACCGGATACATCACCGAAAAACTGAGTTTGCGCTATGGTGTAGGGGTATTCGAACAGGCCAACCAACTGGCGCTGCGTTACGACCTGACCAAGCGCCTGTATCTGGAAGCCGTGGGCGGCCTGGCCAGCTCACTGGACTTTTTCTACCGCATCGATTTCTGATGCCTCACTGCAAGACTGAAAGGAGTTTCACATGTCGAATGTTACTTTGCGCGGCAACCCGGTCACCGTTGGCGGCAAACTTCCAGCGCCTGGCGACAGCGCCCCGGCATTCACCCTGGTAAGCCAGGACCTGTCCGACGTCAGCCTGGCGTCCTTCGCCGGCAAGCGCAAGATCCTGAATATCTTCCCCAGCGTCGACACCCCGACCTGCGCCACCTCCGTGCGCACCTTCAACACCAAGGCCAGCAACCTGCCCAATACCGCCGTACTGTGCATCTCCGCGGACCTGCCGTTCGCCCAGAGCCGTTTCTGCGCTGCCGAAGGGCTGGAAAACGTGACCAACCTGTCGACCCTGCGCGGCGCGGAATTCATTCGCAACTACGGCGTAGCGATCGAAGACGGTCCGCTGGCTGGCCTAGCTGCACGCGCGGTGGTGGTGCTGGATGAGAACGACAAGGTGCTGCACAGCGAGCTGGTTTCCGAGATCGGCAATGAGCCGGATTATGACAAGGCCTTGGCGGCGTTGAGCTAAGCAGCGGTTGAAATGACGTACAGGCGTGTCTCCGATGAGGCACGCCTGCATGCCGTTATCTACTTACCATAATCTTGCTTTAGACGAAGTCTGCGTACATAAAGAACAGTCCCAGCTCGCTCCATCACTCGTCACGTTATTTCGCATAATGCGCAACATTAGGTTTAATTGGCTACGGATAATAGCGATAGCTCCGTGGACAATTTAGCGTAATGTTGATTATGCGAAGTGCCTTCCTCTCATGATTCAAATTCCCGACCACCTGCTACGTGATGCCCGCTTGTACAGTGGCGCCCAGGACGATACCGACGCTGTTTGCCGGGTTCTGTCTGACTACGGTCGATTGATTGGTGAGGTTCGCCAGTTACGCCGGCGTGTTGCCCAGCTCGATGAGGAGGGCGCTATGCTTGATGATCGCCTGGCTGCATTGCAGGATGCCTGCCGTAGCATCCTTGAGCTGTAACGTTACTTATATTCTTTGACAGGAAGGTAGGCTGGAACGATTCTGTATGTCCAGCCGCTGCCATCTGCAATTGACATCTTTGCGAATGCTTCCGCTGCCTGCCAATCTCTGAATGGCTCGTTTTCTGGACCGTCTCCACCAATGGTCTTCCAGCTTCTTTTGCCAGGTATCTTTCTCTGTACATGATATGGAATATCGGTAACGTTGCCTGATTTGAGCCGTTCTATTTCAGCCCTTGCTTTTGCTAGCTCAGTTTCAGCTTCGACCAAGCGCTTGCTGAAGTCTGCGCACACGTCTCTGGCATCGTTCCATATCTCTTTCTTTTCCCGCTTCACCCTGGCCAGCTCCTCACTGGATGCAGTGCTCGCCTGCCGTTGCTTAAGCCGCTCCCGGTATGCTTTCTGCTTTTCAGCGGGCGTCATTGCCTTGCCAGTGGCAGGGCGGCCACGACCGCGCTTAGCTGGCTTCTCTTCCAGGGGGAGGTCTGCGGTTTGCTTATCTGCTGGGTCGATCATGGCGTTAACTCCGTTCCGTGTTTCCATGATCTAATTGTAGTAACGTTACCAATAATGGGCAATGGTAACGTTACCCTAATTGGTGCCGTTCGTCGGTTTTATGGTAACGTTACTTTTTCGTTGCCTGCTCGCGGACGTGGATCTTCCAGCAGGCACTGCTCCCGCCCCGCGCCCTGATCACCCTGGGTTTAGATACACGCTTCGACTCACCATGCTGTTCTTGGCATGGCGTAGTGCGGCTGGGTGTCATGGCTGATCGGGGTTTGCTGACCGAGTGTATGTATGGACCTCGGCGAATGTTGTTGCGGCCATCATGCACATCTTGATGAAACTGCGCTCTAGCGGCTCGCGCTTCAAGCAGGCTTCTAGCTTCTCGGTGACGGCCTTGGCCTGTACTGCCTGTTCGATGATTTGCTGGTCTGTATCGGCTGCTGCTGTGCTGGTCAGAATGACCAGGGCGAGGGCTATCCATGGCGCTTTCATGCTGACTCCTGTGGCCGCGAAGCGGCGGGGGGGTGCTGTTACACCCCCACTTTACCCCGGACTCCCGGGGTTTCGTTATCTCAATACTTCCTGCTCGAAGCCGAACAGTACCCCTTTGACGGCAATTCGGGCCTGCTTTCTGAGATCAGCAGGCAATGCCTCTAGTCTTTTGAAGATGGGACGCATGTCTTCCGATACTGTCATTTCATCGGCATTCAATAGCAGCTCATCTGTTGAGGTGCCCAGCACCTTGGCCAGCTCTACAACCTTGTCAGCGGACGGCATTGCTCGACCGGCTTCGTAGGACGTGTAGCTTGATTTGCTGATGCCTACAGCCTCCCATACCTCTTGCTGAGTCATGCCCTTGGCCTCGCGGTATCGCCTTAGATTCGCGGCTATGGTCATTTCTCTGTATCCCGGTTGCTTTGACATTCGCTTAGCTTATTCCCTGTTGATTCGTACAGTATCTGAATGCTGATACAAATATGCTTGCATGAAAATATATCTATGTATTAGGATGCCGCTATCACTGTATCGGTTTGCAGATATTGACAGGGAATTTCATGTTTATCGATTGGCTGAGCGTTTCACAGGAACATGATCACGACCTCCCGGTTGTGTGTGACGTGTACACGCTCACCATTGATGCCCATTCGCATGAGGTTCTATCGACTCGTCAGCCCTGGTGGAAGCATGAGGGCAGTTACTCCAGTTCGATCAAGATCAGTGTTCAGGGTCGCAAGGTTCGCGTCGATGGCAACCCATCGCGTATTAATCGCCTGGACAACCTGTTTGGCTACCGTACGGTCGGCGAGTGCATAGCGGTCTATAACGCCTTGCTGGCCGAGTACGGCTTACCGCCATTTACTCGCTGCACCCGGACCGAACACCGACAGAACGGCGATGGGCTTTGGTCGGACGGCGCGCGGATCGAGCGCATCGATCTGACCACGAATGTAGGGGTAGGGCAGGGCAACGTCCTGGCATATCTGCGTGGCTTGTCTACTCAACGCATTGGCCACTCTGTTGGCTATCTCTATCCGAACGGTAGAACCGTCGATTGGACAGCAGCCGGCAAGCGCAAGGGCGGCGTGCGCCTCCAGTACCGCAAGGCGTATGACAAGGCATTCGAGCTGGAACAGCATCTGATACCCAAGATCAAGCGGCTTCATGGCGATGAGTCGCCAGAGTATCTGTATTGCATGCGCATTGTTGACTGGTGCAAACAGAATGGCGTTGTTCGCCAAGAGCAAGAGTTGAAAAGTGAGTTTCTTTCCCGCGAAGGCCTACGGTTCTGGGGCCTTATCGACGAGTCGCGTTTTCAGACCCTTCATGATGATTTTTTGCAGACAGACGAAAAGTTGCAGGTGACTGCTATGGACTTACAGACAATTTCAGAGTGCCTTGTAACCAATGGCATTGTTAAAAGCACTTATTCAGCCAACATCACTGCCATGTATGCAATGAACTGGTACTCGGGCCAGTCATTTGATCTAAGCAAAAGTGCAGTTCAGACCCATCGCGCTCGCCTACGCAAGATCGGTATCGATATTGCCAACGTCTGCGACACCTCGCGCTTCACTCCGGTCATTGTTCGTCAAGCACGTGAAGTTACCAAGACCACTCAACTGGCAATGCCTGATTGGTATCGCGCTCCGGTTGCACTGCTGAGGGCTGCATAATGATTATTGCCACCCTTGATCTTTTGATTGTTTCGACCGCTGGGTATTGCGCAATTATTTACTTGGGTGATTGGGTGCAGTCATGATTGATTTTTTAGCAATGGTGGGTTTTGTTGTGCTTTTTGTTGTCGTCACTATCCATTGGCTATCCCGTCAGAGTTCTAGTGATGAAAACCGTTAGTTTTCAAGGCACCACGTTAACTAACGCACAACGCGCCAAGCTGGCATTCCAGCGCCGCGCAAAAAACATGCATCTTGTCGAGCAAGTTAATCAGGCTCTACAGGATCAGCAACAGTCTACTGGTAATACTCCGCGCTGGTGGACAGTCGATAGAGCAGAGCGGGGCACTCCATTTGTTGGCGACATATTCGTGAGGTAATGACATGAAACTGATCTTTGAGATTCACAGCACATTCGTTAATGAACGCTCCGGCACTTCCGGCAATGGCCGCGCTTATAAGCTTCGTGAACAGGAAGCCTGGGTGCAGATCGGTGACGCACCTTATCCGCAAAAAACCAAAGTCATGCTTGATGAAGGGCAGGCACCTTATCCAGTTGGCAAGTATTCACTGCATGAACGGTCTTTCTCGATCGGCAAGTATGACAGCTTGCAGTGCTCGCCGTTCCTGGTCCCGCTGGCCGCTCAAGTGCAAAAGGCGGGCTGACCATGGCTCTCTGTCTGCAACAGGTCGGTGATGCCTTGCAGGCCGTTGGCGAGTTCAACGACCAGTGTACTGGTTACGTGCTCATGACGGCCAACGAGTACGCGACCACGCCGACCCTTGCAGCGCTATTTGCCGTACCTGAACCTGAAGTTATTGCAGCGTCTTTCATGGCTGCAATGCTTCTTCCGCTATCCCTGTGGCTTGTTGCCTGGGGATTTGGAACGGTTGTCAGTTTCATTGATCGCCGTTCCGATCCTGATGCTGTATCTATCAATGACTAAAGGAGCTTTACCATGGACTTTTCTGCCATCACTTCGGCGGTTGACGCCACCACTATCGTTGCCGCGATCAGCGCAATTGCTGCAATCAAGATTTTGCCCGGCGTTGCAAAATGGGGATACGGCAAGGTAATTGGCTGGTTCCGCTGAGTTGTACCGGCCCATCACTCGATGGGCCTTTTTTTTGGTCGATCGGGGAGGGCGGTTACATGATCTATCTAATATGCGCATTCTTTCTAGGGCTGGCATGCCAACAAGCCATTCGCTCTGGTTTTGACTCGGCTGGGCGGGTGTGATTATGCGGCGGCTATTGTTTTTGGTTTTGATGTTGTCGAGTGCTGCGGCTTGGGCTGATAGCTTGATCGAATGGGAATTGGTTTTGGGGCCTTCTGTGCTCCGGGGAACCAAATATCCTTCGGGTATTCAGGCCTGTGAGGCTGTTGGAAGTTGGTATATAGCCAATGGCGGTGGGTATTACACTGGTGTAGAAGCGGTACGCGATGGCGATACTGGTTTTATTTGTATGATTCAGAACGAAGGGTCTGATGTATTAGGCGGACGCGCTTCAAGACTCGGCGACACCTGCCGCGAAGGCACCGAATACAACCCCGCCACCGGCTCATGTGATGAACCCGAACAAGACTGCTCTGATACTGTAGGTGATGGATTGTCGTCATTTTTTACAGGCTCTGTGCGTACAAGTGCGGAAGAACCGTTTCCAGTCGGGCCAGATGGTATAGATGTACCGCCATTTATGTGCGCTCAAAGCTGCCGTTATCGTAACGTTACCACTGGAAGTACAGTCACATGCGGCCCGCTGACTGGTTCGGACATGCTGACCCTCTATTGCGTCGGCATGTTTGAAGGTAATGGTGAAAAGTGCCAATCGGGTGACCTTCCTCAGCAGGGGAGCGGTGATATCGGTGGGCCTGATCCTGTTCCGCCCACTGATCCTGATGACCCTACTGACCCAGCAAATAACTGTGGCCCAACGCATGTTTGGTCCGGCTCTATCTGCACGCCGGTTTTTGCTCCTGACCCTGCCGAGCCGGGCAATGGTGGCGACAACGGCGGCAATAATGGTGGCGGGAGTGGTAACAACGGCGGCGGCTCTGGTGATGGTGGTGGCAACGGGGATGGCGACGGCGACGGTAACGGGGATGGCTCGGGTGATGGCTCCGGCGGGGGCGGCGGGGGCGGTGGTTGTGGTGCTGGTTCCTGTCCCGAGGGTGGCGGCGATGGGGAGCCGCATGATTGGTATGTACCAGGTGAATCTACGTTCGGTGATGTGCTCAGTGAGTTCAACCAGCGCATGAACTCGGCGCCGATCATTTCGCAAACATCGCAGTTTTTTGACATCAATGTCGGTGGCTCTTGCCCTGTCTGGTCGGTCAATGCTTGGGTGTTCCAGGTTGTGATTGACCAACACTGTACGGCCAACATTCCGTGGGATCTGATCAGGGGCGTTCTGATCGCCTGCGCTTCATTTGTCGCGTTTCGATGGGCTTTCCTCTGAGGGCTGAACCATGTTTGATTTCTTTACTATCGACTTCTGGAAGTCCCTTTGGGATGACTTCATTGAGTGGATGCTCGACTTTCCTATTTGGTTGCTCAGTGTGGTCCTGGATGCCATAGCGACCGTGATTGAGGCAGTCAGCCCACCCAGTTTCATGTCGGGCGGCGGCCTGTCGTCTGCTCTTGGTCCGACAGCTCAATACATTGGCTCCTTTCTGGCTCAATCCGGCTTTGCCGAGGCGTTCGGTATTCTTGGGGTAGGTCTCGCGTTCCGGCTAACCCGCAAGCTCATCACCCTGGGGCAGTGGTAATGGCGCTGTATTTTCATGAGGGCTTACCGGGTGCCGGTAAAAGCTATGAGGCAGTCGTTTATCACATCCTGCCGGCGCTCCGGGAGGGGCGGCAAGTCATTACCAATATCCGCGGCATCAATTACGAGAAGCTGGCCGAGCTGTCTGGCGAGCCGCTGGAGTACATCCAGTTGCTGCTTTTGTACGTTGAGCCAGCGGAACAGGATGGCCAGGCAGCTGATATCGAGAAGGTGAAGGACGCTTTCGCCAATGATACGCCCGACAATGCCATGATCGTCTGGGATGAAATCCAGGACTACTTTCCCAGCGGCAATTACAAGCTGCCATTGCACCAGCAAAAGTTCTGGACGGAACACCGGCACCGTGGACTGGACATCATCATCATGGGCCAGGACCGTGATGACGTGCATAAGATTATCCGGTCGCGGATCGAGGCGATAACCTATTTTCTGAAGCTCAAGGCCGTGGGTCGGCCTGACAGCTACAAGTGGGAACACTACGAAAAGCAGTCCAAGGGACGGTTCGTCAAGATCGGGGCAGGTGTCAGGCACTATGAAAGCAGGTACTTCGGAACCTATGCCAGCCACCGGCGCGAAGGTGTCAGATCGAAGGTTTACACGACTGGACGAACCAACGTGCTGAAGAACACCAAGCTGCTTTCGCTCGGCGTGCCTGCTGTCTTTGTCGTTGGATTCTATGCGGTTTATTACCTGTGGGGCTTTTTTCATCAGGAGCCTGAACTGCAAGTGGTCGAACCTCCCCAGGTAGGTCGTCAGTATCGAGTGGCTGGATCTGAACCAGCTGAACCGGAATCTGTGAAGACACCCGTTGTTGATGTTGATGAGATTGAGCCCGAGCCGATCGACTACTTTGACCGCATTGCTCAAGCGTATCTGATCCGGGCATCTGGCATCTTGACGTCTGATATCGAGGGCCGGGAGCTGATGGGCTATATCGAGTTTCTCGACTCTAATTACCGGAAGAAGGAAGTGTTCCAGGTGAGCGAAGTCGTTGCCTTCGGCTGGAATGTAACCGCCACCGGTTATGGCTTGCTGATCGAAAAACAGGGAGTTAAATACGTTGCGCGGCCTTGGCCGTTAGACATCGCTGGTCGTGTCGATGAACGCACCCGCGCCAGTCTCGACCATAGCTCTGTAAGCGAAGCTCAGAGCTATGGCGAGACTGACAGGCGCGTATCCATTCCGGTTACCGTTGTTCCTGACTCTACGCGCATGCCTTGGCATTGATCATTCGTCATTTTTCGCCATATGATCCGATATGACTAGAAAATCACCAATCCTGCCTAGCACTTCGCATAATCTATATTATGTTAAATTACGTATCAGCTTAACGCATAGGGCCTCAGCTCCTTTGTTGCTAGACTACTCCTCCCTTTACTTACTTCTTGTCCAGGTACCCATCCGATGACCAACCCAATCGACGTTCCCATGTACGGTACAAAGGATGCCTCTTATCAGGCAGCCGGCGGCATCGAGGGTATCCGCCGGCTGGTCGATGACTTCTATCGGATCATGGATACCTGGGAACCTGCTCGCACCATCCGACAGATGCACCGGGACGATCTGACCGAATCGCGGGACAAGCTGGCATGTTTTCTCAGCGGCTGGCTTGGCGGTCCCAAGCTGTTCCAGGAGCGCTACGGGCAGATCAGTATTCCCATGTTTCACACCAGTTGGCCGATCGGCGAAGCTGAACGGGATGCCTGGCTGGGCTGCATGGCCCAGGCGATCGAGTTGCAGCCTTATACGCCGGAGTTCAGGGAGTATCTGTTGCGCCAACTGCGTGTTCCGGCTGAACGCGTGGTTGCTGTACAGCGCAAGCCCTGATCAGGAAACAACGCTCGACGGACTCCAGTGTCCCGACGGGCATGTTCTAAGCAGTACTGCTGAACAGATGCAAGCGCCTCGGCAGACTCAGCCAGTCGTGCAACACCTCCTCCCATGACTCCCGGGTAAATTGTTCCAGAGCGATGCATTGTTCACCCAGCGCCGCGCCTGGCAGGCTTAGGCCACGTGCCCAGTACAGCTCGATCTGGCCGGTGGGCGAAGCGGATTGTTCCCGCAGGTGATCCGCCAGCCTTTGTGCCTGGCGTCGTATCTGTTCAAAGGGCAGTTCTTTCAGGCGTTTGTGCTCGCTTTCCAGCCAGGAGGTGATGGCGAACTCAATCTGCTGGTGATCATGTGTCGGTGACTGCACCAGCAGGATCAGCCCGGGTGTTCCGGCCACTTCGTGGTAGCGGCTCACGACCCAGTAGCCGAGCTGTTGGCGGGTGCGCAACTGATCGAAGAAGGATGCGCTGATGTGCTGCTGCAGCAGTTGCCAGCCGGCGCGTTGAGGTATGTCGCTGGAGCTGGCCTGGCAATAGAGGATCTGCGCCCGGTCTGCGTGCTGGCAATCGACCTGAATGATCTCGGTGCCCTGCCCCAGGCGCCTTGCTGCTGGACATTGCCAATCGAATGCCTCGGTCAGCTCCGGGCAGAGCCTTTGCAGGCTGGCGGTCATGGGGGCCAGGTGTTCGGGTTGCCAGCTTTGTGGGTATAGCCAGGCCATCTGGGCCTGTGACGATTGCGCGGCCTCGGCGGCGTCCCGGGGCTCGCTGCCCGCCGGGTTCAGCAGCTGGTCCAGCTCATCCAGTAAACGATAGGCTGGCAAGGCCTGGTGACGTTCGTTCAGGTTGTTCTTGTGATGATGCTCGGCCAGGCGCTGCTGGGCCGCTTCGGCCGGCCGGGTCAGCGCTGCCAATGCCGCGGCTGCGCCTATCCGCAGTGGCTCGCCTGGGCCTTGCAGGTCCAGCGAGATCAGGCTTGCCTGGTCCTGCCACGACAGACTGATACCGCAGGCATCGGCCCAGTTGCCCAGTGGTTCGAGCTGCAGGGACCATAAGGCCCTGAGTTTGTCCCGCTGGGAGCGATGCAAACCTTCGGGCCAGCACCAGGCAAAACGGGTGGTTTCCCTGCCCTGCCCCACGGCTGTTGCTTGCGCGTCTGGAACCACTATTGTGCGCAAGCCGGGCAAGCAGCGGAGGCCAACACTGGCACCTGCCTCCGGTGCACTGAGGGTCCATATTGGCCAATCCCCTTCCGCCAGCATATTGCTTGCGCCTGCAGTGGGTCTCCAACTCAACCGTTCCAAGGCGAAACGGGTATCCGTCCAGGGTGTCCGTTGCGCCAGGGCCGTGCTGTCGCTCTGGCGTTGGGCGAGCAGCATCCTGTCTGGCTGTATCTGCTCCAACAGCCTATGCCAGGCCTGCGCGGAGATATCCGCCCACTGCCCGGTACATTCGAGGATCTGCTCTGGAGGCTCATATAGCGTGCGCTCGGCCAGTGCGGTCAACCAGCGCAGCGGTTCGCCCTGCGGGCCATTGGTAAAGGCCTGGTCGGCCAGTTGCTGGCGGGCAGCCTGGGGCCAGTGCTGTATCGGTGTCGCCCGCAAGGCCGCCAGCCAGCCGAAAAAGCCGTCGAGCAGCGCCGGGTAGTCGCTGTCCCCGAGCAATGGCTCGAGTTCGATGCGCAGCAGGGTTTGCTGGTCGGCATACCGCTGGGTGCTGACACTCAACCGGGCGGCCAGCCCCCTCGCCCGCAACCAGCCAAGTGCTCCGCCCGGAGTTGGACTGGCCAGCCATTCGCACAGCCAGCGCAGGGCCTTGGCCGCCTCGTTGCCATGCGCCTCATCCAGTGCGAAAAGCAGCAACCATTGTTCCTGCCGAGCCGGGCTTTGCCAGCGCAATAGCCCGGGCAGGCTCTGCGGGTCGAACAGCGGCCCGGCGATGGCTCCCGGCACTGGTGCCGTTCCCGGCAGACGATCATCCATCTGCCGGGCCAGCGACAGGAGTTGTTGCATGGGCTGCGGCGCATGGATGATCACACAGCCATTTGGCGCGCGGTAATGCTGACTATGGAACTGCCGCAATGCCTGCGCCAGGGCATCCGGCTCCAGGTCCAGACTGGCCAAGTTGCCCGCGCTGAAGCGGCTCAGGGGATGGGCGGGATGGAATACCTGACCCAGGGCAGCCTGCTCGTGCAGTGCGTCATCCGCCAGCCGGGTATGAAACTCGGCGTCGATCACCTGGCGCTCGGCGGCCACCGCCTCAGCCTCGAACAATGGCGCAGCCAACATATCGGTCAGTTGCGCCAGGCAGGCATCGAGCCCGGACGGGTTGACGCTGAAGTGATAGCGGGTGCGCTCGGTGGCGGTGCTGGCGTTGAAACGGCCGGACCATTCGCTTACCAACTGCGGGAACGAGCCGGCCTGCGGGTAGGCAGCCGAGCCCATGAACAGCATATGTTCGAGCAGGTGGGCCAGGCCGGGGAGATATTCCGGCTCGTCGTGGCTGCCCACGCGGAACTGGACCACGCAGCTGGCGGCATCGGCTGCCGAGTCGCTGATCAGCAGGCAGAGCAGTCCGTTTGGCGCTGCGTAGAGCTGGTAGTGCCGGCCGTCGCTGGGTAGGCGTGGTAGTTCCAAGGGTTGCATGAGGTGTGTTGATCTCCGGAGTCTTGCGTGGCTGCGGGGGCCCTGGCGTAGCGCGGGGGCGCTACACCCCGAAATACAGTAGCGCTAAATCTTCTATATAATTCTTAAATTACAAATAGTTGCGATAGAAATTTAATTCACTTTCAAGAACCTGTCGTAGATTGGCGGGCTGGCGGAACCCATGGCGCTCCTCATCGAAGCTGACGTATTGCACCTGCACGCCACTCTTTTCCAGCGCCGCCACCATCTGCTCGGTCTGTGCCGGCAGCACCACCGCGTCACGCATACCCTGGAAGAAAATCACCGGCGTGCTGATGGCTGCCGCCTGCGCCAGTGGCGAACGCTGTCGATAGCGTTCGGGCTGGCTGTGCGGGTCGCCGATCAGCCAGTCGATATAGTCGGCCTCGAACTTGTGGGTCACCACCCGTAGTTGCAGCGGATCGCTCACCCCATACAGGCTGGCGGCGGCGCGGAAGTGCCCGCTGGCTCGCACAAGACTGTTCAAGGTGGTAAAACCGCCGGCGCTCTGGCCGCGAATGAATACCCGGCCCGGGTCGATCAGCCCGCGCTGGGCCAGATACTCGATGGCCGCCAGCACATCCTCGACATCGCTCACGCCCCAGTTGCCCTGCAGCCGCTGCCGATAGGCACGGCCAAAGCCGACGCTGCCGCGATAATTCAGATCGGCGACGGCAAAACCGCGTTGGGTCCAGAACTGGATGCGGTTGTCCAGCACCGGGTAACAGGCCGAGGTCGGGCCGCCGTGAGTGAAGATGACCAGCGGCGGTCGCTGCCCCGGCGCCAGTGCTGCCCGGCTGTTGCAGGGCGGATAGTGGAAGCCGTGGGCGATCTCCTGCTGTCCGGTCGGGTAGCAGATGGCCTGGGGCCGGGAAATATCCTGCGGCGCCAGCGCGCTGGGTCCCTGGGCCAGCACGCTGACCTCGCCGCTGGGCAGGGCGATATGCAGGACTGCAGCGCTGCATTCGGGCGAGCCGGCCAGGCAGAACAGGCCGTGGCGGTTGTGTGCCAGGGCACGAAAGCGCGTATAGCCCTCGGCCAGCCGCCGCTCCTCGGGCCGCTCGCTGTGGCGCAGGGCCAGGTGACCGTAGCCCTGTTCGCTCCAGCTCACGGCCAGCCAGCCATCGGGCAAGGCCAGATAGTGCCGGGGGTTGAGCTGCCAGGGCGCCGGGGCGTGGTCGGCGGCCGGCGCTGGCAGCACCAGCCAGGTACGGTCAGCGCCCTGGCGCCAGGGCTGCCAGTAACCGCTGCGGTCATTCAGGCACAGCAGCTCACTACGGTCATTGAACAGCGGCTGCTGCAGTGACTCATCACTGCCGATCCGTTCTACCTTGCCTGGCAGCCCCTGGCTGTCCAGCTCGGCACGGCACAGCGTGCTGCGGGTCCAGGGCAGTTCCGGGCGCTGCCATTCGATCCAGGCCAACTGGCAGCCATCGGCACTCAGGCAGGGACTGTTGTAGAAGTCCGCGCCCTCGGCCAGCACCTGCCGCTGGCCGTGCAGGTCGATCGCCACCAGCCGGTGGATCACCTCGCTGGCGCGATGCTGCTCCTCGACCGCGATAACGCGCTGGCGCAGCGGGTCGAACAGCAAGCCGCCGTAACGGCAGTCGGCGGCGAAGGTCAGTGCAGTGCAGCTCGGTTCATCGAATGACTGACGATAGAGCTGTTGGTCCGTCTCATTGACGAATATCAGGCTGTCACCCGCAAGGCACAGGGCGCCACCACCATACTCGTAGACCCGGCTGCGCACGCTGTAGCCTGCCGGGGTCAGCCGTCGTGTGCCCCTGGGCGTCCACTCGACAGCGGCACTGGCGCCCTCCCCCGGAAAGAACTCCACCCACAGCACCCGCTGCTCGTCGCAGATCAGGTCGGCGTAGTCGGTAGCGGCGGCTACCGCATCGGCAGCGGAAAAGTCGCTGGGCCAGTGGCCGGCCACCAGCTCAGCCCTTGCAGATGATTCTGGAGGTGCGTTCATTGCGAAAGGTCAGCTCCTCTATGCCCGGTTGGGGTTGTTCGGCCTCGGCCCGGGCCGTGAGAATCAGCCCGTGATGCGGCGACTTGCTGCACACCGGATCGGCCTGGGTCGCATCACCGGTCAGCATATAGGCCTGGCAGCGGCAGCCACCGAAATCCTGGTGTTTTTCCGGGCAGGAGCGACAGGGCTCCTGCATCCAGTCATCATCCCGATAGCGGTTGAAACCGAAGGAGTCATACCAGATATGCGCCAGGCTGTACTCGCTGACTCTGGGAAAGGTCACCGGCAGTTGCCGGGCGCTATGGCAGGGCAAGGCCGTGCCATCGGGGGTGATGGTCAGGAAGATGTTGCCCCAGCCATTCATGCAGCCCTTGGGGCGTTCCTCGTAATAGTCGGGAATGACCAGGATCAGCTTGCACGGATGGCCCTGCTCAGCCAGCTGCGCCCGATAGCGGTTGGTTACCGCCTCGGCATGTTCCAGCTGCGCTCTGGTCGGCAGCAGCCCGGCGCGATTCAGGTGTGCCCAGCCGTAGTATTGGCAGGTAGCCAGTTCGACGAAGTCGGCTTCCAGCGCCAGGCACAGCTCGATGATCCTGTCGATCTGGTCGATATTGTGCCGGTGGGTGACGAAGTTGAGCACCATGGGGTAACCGGCGGCCTTGACCGCCCGCGCCATCGCCAGCTTCTGCTCGAAGGCCTTGCGCGAGCCGGCCAGCATATTGTTGACCTCGCCGTCCGAGGCCTGGAAGCTGATCTGGATATGGTCCAGCCCGGCCTCCAGGAACTGTTCGATACGCGCCTGATTCAGCCCCATGCCGGAGGTGATCAGGTTAGTGTAGTAGCCCATCTCCCGCGCCGCGCCAATCAGCTCGGCGAGATCATCGCGCACCAGCGGCTCGCCACCGGAAAAGCCCAGCTGGGCCGCGCCGAGCGCCCGCGCCTGGCTGAATACGTCGATCCACTGTGCGGTGCTCAGTTCCTGCTTGTGCTCGGCGAACTCCAGCGGGTTGGAGCAATACGGGCACTGCAGCGGGCAGCGGTAGGTCAGCTCGGCCAACAGCCACAGGGGTGGTCCCTGCTCCGGCCGGGGCCGGCTGTCAGCGAAAACGGATCCAGTGTTGTTCATGGGCATCCCCGATAAAGGCCAGGACATCGGCATCCAGTTCGGCTGCGGATGGAAAACAGGTTTGCAGTTCGGCAATGATCTCGCCGACCGAGCGCTGGCCATCGACCCGCTTCAACACCTCGGCGGCGCTGTCATTGAGCTTGACCATGCCCTCGGGATAGAGCAGCACATGGCAGTCCTGAACCGGCTCCCATTGCATTCGGTAGCCCGGCCGCAGCGCCGGCACGCTAGTCGATAGTGGCATGTTCATAAGCTGATCCCCCGGTGCCAGACGGGCTGATCGGTGACTGTATGGTATGGCGCCCGCTCCAGTTCGTAGGCCATCGACATGGCATCGAGCATGCTCCAGAGCACATCCAGTTTGAATTGCAGGATATCCAGCATGCGCTGCTGGGCCTCGAAGGTGCGGTAATGGTCGAGCGTGATGCGCAAACCGTGTTCCACATCCCGGCGCGCCTCACTCAGGCGGGTGCGGAAGTAGCGATAGCCCTGCGGATCGATCCAGGGGTAGTGCTCCGGCCAGCTGTCCAGCCGCGACTGGTGTATCTGCGGGGCGAACAGCTCGGTCAGTGATGAGCTGGCGGCTTCCTTCCAGCCGGCGCGGCGGGCGAAGTTGACGTAGGCATCCACGGCAAAGCGCACACCGGGAAGTACATGGCGCTGGTCGAGTAGTTCCTCGCGGCTCAGGCCCACGGCTTCGCCCAATTGCAGCCAGGCTTCGATACCGCCCTGGCCGTCGGCGCTGCCGTCATGATCGATGATCCGCTGCAGCCACTCGCGGCGTGCGGCGGCATCATCACAGTTGGCCATGATGGCCGCGTCCTTGAGCGGAATGTTCAGCTGGTAATAGAAACGGTTGGCGACCCAACCGCGGATCTGCTGCGCAGTGGCGCGCCCTTCATGCATGGCGATGTGGAACGGGTGATGGATATGATAATAACGCCCCTTGTCGCGCAGGGCCTGTTCGAACGCCGCGCGGCTCATCGGTTCAGCTGACACATTGCTCTCCTTACAGACTGATCACCAGCCCATCATGAGCGACCTCGATGCCGAGACGTGCCAGTTCGGCGCGCTCGGCCGAATCCTCATCGAGAATCGGGTTGGTATTGTTGATATGGGTCAGCACGCGCCGGCTGTCGGGGTAGGCACTGAGCAGCTCGATCATGCCGCCCTCCCCGCTCTGCGGCAGATGGCCCATCTCGCTGCCGAGCTTGGTGCCCACGCCGGCATGGAGCATTTCATCCTCGCGCCAGAGCGTGCCGTCAACCAGCAGGCAATCGGCTGCGGCCATGGCCTCGCGAACCTGACTGCCGGGTTGGCCCAGCCCAGGCGCGTAGAACAGCACTCCGCCGGTCTTGGTATCACGCACCAGCAAACCGATATTGTCACCGGGATGCGGATTGTTGCGGTGCGGTGAATAGGGTGGCGCCGCGCTGCGCAGCGGGACCGGGGTAAAATGCAGAGCCGGGCAGGCCGGAACGGTAAAATCCGTATCCAGCTCTATGGGGTTCCACTGCAACCCGCCGTTCCAGTGATCCAGAATGTTGAATAGCGGAAAGCCGGTGGTCAGGTCCTGATGCACCATCTCCGTGCACCAGACCTGGTGGGGACAGCCCTCACGCAAGGTCAGAAGGCCCGTGGTGTGGTCGATCTGGCTGTCCATCAGAATGATGCCGCCGATGGCGGTGTCGCGCAGCTGGCGGCCCGGTTGCAGTACCGGCGTCTGTTCCAGTTGCGTACGGATATCCGGCGAGGCGTTGCACAACACCCAGTTGCCGCTACCGTCGGAAAGCGCAATCGAGGACTGGGTGCGCGGCCGGGCGTTGATCTGCCCTTTGCGCAGACCATCACAATTGCGGCAGTTGCAGTTCCACTGCGGAAAACCACCGCCAGCAGCAGAACCGAGAATATGAATCAGCATGGCATGGCCCCCGGATGCGGCCGCCGGACCGGTTCAGTGTGGCAACCGGCCAGACGGCGCGTTTGCGCTCAGCGGTTGGCGAAGTACATGGTGACTTCAAAACCAATGCGCAGGTCGGTATAGCTAGGTTTGGTCCACATGGTTGAATCCTCCGGTGGGTTGACGATCGAGCCAGGCGGCACCTGCCGACAGACCCGGTTAAGCACTTGAACCACAAGATGCTACATAGGCAAGCCTCCTTTACCATAGGAGCCAGATGGGCCCTTGTCGACTTCCTCCCGGTCGCCAGACCGGCGCCTTACTGCTCTATGGCAACCGTTTCCAGCCAGGCGCGGATCGCCCATAGCGCTTCCTGGCTGAGGAAGTCGGCCATCTTCGGCATGTATACCCGCCCGTCGCGCACGGCCCCGTTGACGACCCTTTCCTTGTACCACTCATCGCCGTAATCGCCGGTCTCCAGGTAGCGCAGATCCGGGTTGATGCCCCCGGATATGCCGTCCAGGCCGTGGCAGGCAGCACAGTTCTGGTTATAGGCAGAAGCGCCGATGGTCACGGCGGTCTCGTATTGCGGATGACCTTCACGGTAAGGATTGGACTCCAGCCACTCTTCGCCAAGCTTGTCGAGTCCCTTGGTGTCCACTGCTTGCGGGGTTACATTACCGTGCGCCCAGACCTGGCCGGCTGCCATCACCAGGCTGATGGCAGCCCATTTCAGTGTTTTCTTGTACTCTGTCATCTGCTTACCTCGCGGCCGTGTGATCACGGATAGTTTTTATTCGGGTGTTGGCAAGCATCATAGAAAGGCGTCATTTGCTCCCCAATGCTGCTTTGGTGGTTCAGATTTGCTTCCTTGGTAGTAAGCACATGGAGGAGTGGGTCTGCACCGGAGCGGCGAGGCAATGCGCAGCTGACATGAGCGCATCGAAATGGCAACAGATGCCAAAGCAGTGTTTCTCTCATCCTGAAGTAGCGGTTCTGCGGTAGCCATCCCAAGGAGCATCCGCAAGGGACTATTTCCCGCCAACTACGGGTTATTTTCCGTTTCGCCCCTTCCCTGCCCTGACCAAGATGTTGGCGTGGACCAGCAATGCTGCCCTCTTCCAACAACAAGGAACACTGCCATGACAACAAAAACACTTCCTGCCATGAGGCCCGCAGCCCGGGCTGTCAGATACCTTATCCTCACGGCGGGGCTTGCCCTGAGCGCATCCCATGTGGCGGCCAAACCAGTGACCTGGGACGATATCGCCAATGATCACACCACCACCCATGATGTGCTGATGTATGGCATGGGCAACAACGCCCAGCGTTACAGCCCATTGAGCCTGGTGAACGACCAGAACGTCTTCAAGCTGACGCCTGCCTGGTCCTTTTCCTTTGGTGACGAGAAGCAGCGCGGCCAGGAGTCCCAGGCGCTGGTGCATGACGGCGTGATCTATGTCACCGGCTCCTACTCGCGGATGTTCGCCCTGGATGCCAAGACCGGCAAGCGCCTGTGGAGCTACTCCCACCGCCTGCCCGACGACATCCGTCCCTGCTGTGATGTAGTCAACCGCGGCGCAGCGATCTACGGTGACAAGGTGTTCTTCGGCACCCTGGATGCCGGCATCGTTGCCCTGAACAAGGACACCGGTCGAGTGGTCTGGCGTGAGAAGTTCGGTGACCACCGTGCCGGCTACACCATGACCGGCGCCCCAACCATCGTCAAGGATCAGAAAACCGGCAAGACCCTGCTGATCCATGGCTCCTCCGGCGATGAGTTCGGCGTGGTCGGCAAACTGTTCGCCCGTGATCCCGATACCGGCAAGGAAATCTGGATGCGGCCTTTTGTCGAAGGACACATGGGCCGTCTCAATGGCAAGGACAGCACCCCCACCGGCGATATCAAGGCACCCTCCTGGCCGGACGACCCGAACTCCCCCACCGGCAAGGTCGAGGCCTGGAGCCAGGGTGGCGGTGCGCCCTGGCAGAGCGCGAGTTTCGATCCGGAAACCAATACCATCATTGTCGGTGCCGGCAACCCCGCCCCATGGAACGGCTGGGCAAGGACCTCCGAGGACGGCAATCCTTCCGACTATGACAGCCTCTACACCTCCGGCCAGGTGGCCGTGGACCCGACTACCGGCGAGGTGAAGTGGTTCTACCAGCACACGCCCAACGATGCCTGGGACTTCTCCGGCAACAACGAGCTGGTGTTGTTCGACTACAAGGACAAGTCGGGCAAGACCGTCAAGGCTACCGCCCACGCTGACCGTAACGGTTTCTTCTATGTGGTCGATCGCAACAACGGCAAGCTGACCAACGCCTTCCCCTTCGTCGACAACATCACCTGGGCCAGTCATATCGACCTGGAAACCGGTCGCCCGGTGGAGAACGAAGGTCAACGTCCGCCGCGCCTGCAACCCGGCCAGGAGCGCAGCGAAGCGGTCGAGGTGTCACCGCCCTTCCTCGGCGGCAAGAACTGGAACCCGATGGCCTACAGCAAGGACACCGGCCTGTTCTATGTGCCTGCCAACCACTGGAAGGAGGACTACTGGACCGAGGAGGTCAGCTACAACAAGGGCTCGGCCTACCTGGGCATGGGTTTCCGCATCAAGCGCCTGTATGACGATCACGTCGGCATACTGCGGGCCATGAACCCGACCACCGGCAAGGTGGAATGGGAACACAAGGAGCCGCTGCCGCTGTGGGCAGGCGTGCTGGCCACCGCTGGCAACCTGGTGTTCACCGGCACCGGCGACGGCTACTTCAAGGCGTTCGATGCCAAGACCGGTAACGAGCTGTGGAAATTCCAGACCGGTACCGGAATTATTTCCCCGCCGATCACCTGGGAGCAGGATGGCGAGCAATATATCGGCGTCACCACCGGCTACGGCGGCGCAGTGCCGTTGTGGGGTGGCGACATGGCCGAGTTGACCAAGCCGGTCGCCCAGGGTGGTTCGTTCTGGGTATTCAAGCTGCCTTCCTGGGAACAGACAGCCAAGCGCTGATCGGGAATGCACTAACCAGCGTTGCGCCAGGCTCAGCCTGGCGCAACGGCATGAATCACAGACAGAGGTACCAACCATGAAACCACTGACACCCCACATGCTGCTGATGTCCGGCCTGGCGTTATTCAGCCTGGGACTGCAGGCCCAGGTGGCTGATGTTGCCGAGGAAGATATCGTCACCATCAATGGCTGTGCGCTGGTACGCGGCACCTCCTGCCCCGGCGTGGACCTGCGCCAGGCCGATCTGCGCCACAAGGACCTGAGCAAGGCGGATTTCACCGGTGCGGATCTGCGCGGTGCCGACCTGCGGCATGCCAAACTGGACCAGGCCAAGCTGGATAACGCCAGACTCGACGGTGCCAACTTCAACCGCGCCAGCCTGCAACAGACCGCCATGCGCGGTGCCAGCGCCGTCGGCAGCAGTTTTGTCGCGGTCCAGGCCTGGAACCTGAATGCCCAGGGTGGCGAGTTCCGGCAGGCCGACTTCACCGGGGCCAACCTGGAATTCGCCCGCTTCAGCGCAGCACGCATGCACGATGTGATACTGCGTGCCGCCAATCTAGAAATGGCCTGGTTGCCCAAGGCCGACCTCAAGGGCGCCGACCTCAGCGATGCCAATCTGCAGGAGTCGAAGATGAACCACGCTAACCTAGAGTCGGCGATCATGACCGGCACCCGCCTGCACTACGGCACCTACCTGAATATGCACATGACCAACTGCACCGACTGCCCGGTGGATTGGGAAGCTCACCTCAGCCCTCAGGCCCAGTGAGGCAAGTGGCAGGTTCAACCCACCTGCCGCTCGGCCAGGCCGTGCAGGCGGATCACGCCGGTATCGATGGCCAGATGGACCAGTTCGGTCAGCGATGTAAGATCGAGCTTCTGCTTCAAGCTGGTCAGGTTGTTGGAGATGGTCTTGCTGCTCAGGCACAGGTGATGGGCTATCTGGCGTGGCGCAAGCCCCTTGGCAAGCATGACGAAAATCTCGAATTCGCGTGGCGTCATGCACTCCAGGCGCGGGTCGAGCCTGCTGTCATCCGCCGAACAGGCAAGCTGGATGGCCAGCTCCTGCTCTATGTAGCGGTGACCAGCCAGGCAGCGCTTCACGGCCTCGATCAGCACCTCCCGCCCCGCCCCCTTGGTGATGAAACCCATGGCGCCGGCCGCCAGGGCCTGGCGCACCAGCGGCAGCTCATCGTGCATGCTGAAGAACAGGATGCGCAGCAGCGGCCAGCGCTGCAACAGACGGCGGGCGGTTTCGATGCCGCTGATGCCGGGCAGGCTGACCTCGAGGATCACCAGGTCCGGCACCCGCTGCTGGACTGCCGAGAGCGCCTCCTCGCCATCGCCCGCTTCGAGAATGCCGGCCTGCGGATACTGCGCGGCGAGCAGGCTGCGGTAGCCCTGCCTGACAATGAAGTGATCATCCAGCAACAGAATATGCATGCCCCGAAACTCCCATAAATACCGGGTTGTCGAGCGCCTGCTCGACGACAGATCTCCCTGCCCGCTGAGAGCCGGCGTAGCGCGGGCGCGCTACACCCCGAGGTTTGCTGCACGACGATGTGCCAGTACAGGCCAGCCCTGCTCCCCCTGCCATGCTAGGGCCTGGGGGAGGCAGTTGAATGCTACCTTGGTACTCGTTGAACGCTACTTGTTGGCAGGATGAGCCGGGATTCGGGCCGCCATCTACTACTTTGGTTGTATCTTGTGATGCCAATGTACTATTTGAAAGTAGCCCCGCCACAGGGTGTAATGCCGGACATATTACAAAATGCTGCGAGCACAATGACTGGCAGCCCATAACAAGAACAGCCTGGAGCAGGCCATGCACAAGATATTGATAGCCGACGATCACCCACTGTTCCGCGAAGCTATCTGCAACGTGGTTGCAGCCGGCTTTCCCGGCTCAGAACTGCTGGAAACCTGCGACCTGGACAGCGCCCTGGGTATCGCCAGGGAACACGATGACCTGGACCTGATCCTGCTGGACCTGAACATGCCCGGCATGCATGGGCTGAACGGCCTGATCACGCTGCGCAACGAGTCACCGTCCATACCGGTGGTGATAGTCTCCGCCGAGGAAGACAAGCAGGTGGTATTGCAGGCGATTACCTATGGAGCGGTGGGTTTCATCACCAAATCCTCGCCCAGGGCACAGATGACCGAGGCCATCGAGCAGATCCTGGCCGGTGATGTCTACCTGCCGTCGGATATCATCCGCTCCAGCCGCACCATCACCCGGCGCACCCCGGAAGAGGCGCCGCTGTCACCGGAGCTGCTGTACGCCCTGACCCGCAAGCAGTTGCTGGTGCTGGAACGCATGGCCAAGGGCGAGTCGAACAAGCAGATCGCCTATCACCTGGATATTGCCGAGACCACGGTCAAGGCGCATGTTTCCGCGATCCTGCGCAAACTCAATGTCAGCAACCGGGTGCAGGCCATTCTGTCCGCCGTCGATGTGGATTTCAGCGCCTATCTCAGGCGCTGATCGCCGGGGCCAGCAGATGGCTCATGGCGGCCTTCAGTTTCATCGGCCTGACCGGTTTGTGCATCAGCATATGGCCCAGTTCGCGCACCTGTTGCTTCAGCTCGTTGCTGTAGTTGGCGGTGATCAGCAGCACCGGCAAGGGCGTGGCGCGGCGGGCGTTGATCGTGGCGGCGACGTCCACGCCATTGACCCCGTTGTCCAGGTGATAGTCAGCCAGTAGCAGGTCGGCCGCAGCGCGGAAGCCGTCCACCTGGCTCGCCAGGTCCTCGGCCGACAGCGCCGTGGTCACCTCGCAGCCCCAGTTCTCCAGCAGGGTACGCATGGCCGCGCAGATCGACGGATCATTATCCAGCACCCAGATGCGCGCCCCGCGCAGATGCTCGCCGATACTCGCCGGGATCGGCACCTGGCTGGTCAGCGCCGGGCTGCGTCTGCCGTAGGGGATATCCACGGCGAATACCGATCCCCTGCCCTCGACCGAACGGACCTGGATACGATGGCCGAGCATGCGCGCCACCTTGTCGACGATGGCCAGCCCCAGGCCCAGCCCCTGATCCCGAACCTGGGTAGCAGGCTGAATGCGCTTGAACTCCTGGAAGATCTCCTGCAGTTTGTCCTGGGCAATCCCCATGCCGGTGTCCCAGACCTCGATGCGCAGCCCCTGGGCATGCCGGCGACAACCCAGCAGGACACGGCCATGCTGGGTATAGCGAACCGCATTGGTCAGGAAGTTGCGCAGGATGCGTGCCAGTAACTGCACGTCACTGAGCACCACGCAGCGACTGCCGACAAAACGGAACTGCAGCTGCTGGCTGGCGCAGACCTGCCGGTATTCATTGGCCAGGTTGTCCAGCAGATCAGCGATATTGAACGAGCCGATATCGGGTTTGATCACGCCGGCATCCAGCTTGGACATTTCCACCAAGGTGCCCAGCAGGTTTTCGACATCCTCCAGGGACTGGTTGATCTGCCTCGCCAATGCACCGCTGGGCGGCGGTAGCGGATGCTCCAGCAGGGCACCGGTGAACAGGCGTGCCGCGTTCAGCGGCTGCAGCAGGTCATGGCTGACCGCAGCGAGGAACTTGGTCTTCGACAGGTTGGCCTGCTCGGCTTCATGCTTGGCCTCGCGCAGGCGCGCCTCGGCCCTGGCCCGCTCGTTGATCTCCTGGCGCAGTTGGTCGTTCAGGCTGGTCAGTTCCCGGGTGCGCTCGCGCACCCGCTGCTCCAGGTGCTGATACGCCTGGTGCAAGGCCTCGGCACTGCGCTGGCGCTCGGTGACATCACGGATCAGCACGAACAGGCCGGTCACTTCACCCTGGGCGTTGCGATTGGGCACATAGGACCGCAACAGGTAACGTTCATCCCCGTTGAGGCTACGCTCGGCAAACTCGAAACTCACGCTTTCACCCTTGAACGCCCGCTCTATATAGGGCTCCAGCCGGCTGAACTGCAGCGCATCATGCACATGCATCATGCTCTGTCCGAGGATGTGTCCGCGCTGCCAACCGTACCATTCGTCATACATCTTGTTGGTGAACTGGTAGGTCAGGTCCTGTTCCACATAGGCGATCATTGCCGGCAACTGGTCGGTGATCAGGCGTACCCAGCGTTCGCTTTCCAGCAGCGCCTGGGCATACAGGTCGCGCTCGGTTATATCGGTGTAGGTGTTGACGAAGCCACCGGCGGGCATCGGGTGACTGCGCATCTCCAGCACCCGGCCGCTGTCCAGGCGCTGCTCCCGGGTCAGCTGCGGCTGGCCCGCCTGGCTGTGACTGTATGGCGTGAACAGCTGCAGTTCGCTGTCCTCCAGCACCTCGGCGAAGGGCCGGTGCGGCCGTATCGGCGCCAGCCCGGCAAGCTCCAAGAAGCGGTAGTTCCACAGCTCCAGGGCGCCCTGCTCGTTGACCACGGCAACGCCCTGGGACAGGCTGTCCACCGTGCGCTGCAGCAACCGGGTCTTCTGCGCCAGGGCCTGCTCGCGGCGAGCGGTCTCGGAGTTCTTCAGGTCGGTGATATCGGTATAGATGATGACCAGCCCACCCTCCCGGGTGGGACGCTCGCTGACCTGGACCCAGCGTTTGTTGCGCATGCGATACAGCATGTGCCCATCGGCGCCGGCTTCCATATCCATCACCAGTCCGGTGGCCGCCGCCATGCGCTTGAGTTCGTCCAGGCGCACACCCTCACGCACCCGCGCCCGGGTACCCTGCCAGAAGCGTGCATAGTGACTGTTGAACAGTACGACGCGCCGGTCCTTGTCGAACAGCACCACGCCGTCGTGCATGCTTTCGATGGCATCGGCCAGGTGATGCCGGGCGGTTTCCGCCCGGGCCCGCGCCTCGCTGAGCAGGCGGTTGCTGGCTTGCAGCTCGGCCATGGTCTCGTTCAACGCCTGGGTACGCTCGCGGACCTGCTCGGCCAGCTCCACCGAATGCTGGAAAGCCGCATAGCTCTCGGTGCGCGGGTTGGCGATCGACTCGACCCGCTCGATCAGCGCCGCATTGATGCGCCGCAACTTGTTATTGGCTGCACGCAGGGCCAGCAGTTCGTCGCGATCGGCCTGCGCGCTCGCCTCAACGCGGTTAGGCAAAGGCCACCCCGGTGAGGGTCTGGTTGATGTGCATGCCATTGAACTGCTCGCCGTAGGTGTTGAAACCTATCACCGCATTGCTGGCCATGTAGCTGGCCAGCAGTTCGTCCTCGCCCAGCAACTCCGCTTCCAGCCGGCGCAGCACGCAGTCGCAGGCGATGATCAGCACCGGATCGCCCAGGCGCTGGCGCAGTTGTTCCATCTGCTTGCGCAGGTCGGGTAACAGCGGCCGCGAGGCCATGGCGGTCAGCACGATGCCGGTATCCACCGCGCAATAGAAGGTCAGGCTGCCATCGGCATTGACCCGCTGGATGGCGCGCGCATAGAACTGGTCGCGGATGCGCACCGCCAGCGCATTCAGCGCAAAGGTGGCGGTACTCAGTTGTTCGACCGATACGCCGACCAGCCTGGCGTATTCCTCGGCGGCGGGTTCGGCATTCAGTTCCAGCACGGTGCGACGGTCGTTGTCGGCGGCGGTCACCACCAGCTTCTCGGCCTTGGCCTGCAGGTTGTGGGTGGTGAACACCTCGAAGTCGAGCCAGGTATTGACCATCACCACCACCGCCGCGGCGCTGTGGAACCGGCCCTGGTAATAGACATAGGTATGCACCGGGTGATCGTCTCCGCCGGCCGATCCACCAAAATGCGGGATGCTGCCCAGAGTCGCGCCCAGGGTGGCGAGCACTACCTCCTCGCGGCTGGACAGACCATCGAGCAGGGTCAGGGCGAAGGTATGCCCCTTGATCGGTGCCAGTCCCGCCTGGCGGCAGTGGTTGAGCATGCGGTCGACCGCCGCCTGGGCATCCACCAGGCTGAAGTCATCCAGCGCGCTGATCAGGGTGCTGTCGATGGCAAAGGCGCGGCAATCGAAACCGACCGCACTGATGCAGCCGCGGCCATAGCCCTGCGGGGTGATCTCCCCTGCAGTGGTGCAACCGACCAGCATCACACCACCGAAATGCTGTTCCAGCGCCGCCCCCAGCCGTTCCAGTGGATAGTGCGCGGAGCAGAAGAACAGCACGAAGCCCAGGTGTGGATGAAGCAACTGGCTGGCCAGGCTCTGCGCCGCCAGTTCGGGATCGGCAACGTCGGTCATGGCGGTCTGGAAGCAATCTGCCAATATCTGCTGCATGGTTACCTCCATACTCACTGACCGACATTCTATTGAGCCCCCCGCCCCGGCCCCATGCTGCTTGAGTAGCAAGGGGCTAGTGCTAAAGAACGAGAGGCCATTTCCTGTCAGGCGCCTACCAGCCCAGCGCCACCCCCAGGGCCAGGGTATCGGTTTTCTCCACCCGGTCGCCGGCATCGCGGTCCTTCAGGTCGAAGCGGTTGTATTCGGCCACCAGCGTCAGGTTGTCGTTGATGCTGTGGAACAGGCCGATGCCGCTGGTCTTGAAGTCCGCCTGGTAGCCCAGGCCGTTGCCGTCATCCCGGGTCTTGCCATAGGACAGGGCTACCCGCGTCTTGCCGAAGGCATAGGAGCCCTGCAGCAGGTAGCCCTTGCTGTCGCTCTCGCGCAGGCTGGCCTGGGTGGCGTTGTTGGTGAAGAACGGGTTGATGCCCTCGGCATTGAAGCCGGAACCGGTCAGCGACAGCTGCCCCAGCTTCGCCTGCACGCCATAACCCAGACCGCGCGAGGTGACCGAGTCCACACCCACGCCGGTGTTATCCGCCTGCTGGTACATGCCGTTGAGCCAGGTGTGCAGCTGCGCGCCACCCAGCTCGAACTGATAGGTGAGTTCACTCTCGAAACGCGGGCTGTCCTGGTAGTCCTTGCCGGTCTGCACGCCGTTGTCGTCGACCAGGTGACCATCGACCGGGTCCATGATACCCACGGCGGCGCGGAAGCCATTCATCACCGGCGAGCGATAGGTGATCTGCGAGGTGGGAAAGGGATAGGGATAGCCGGTACCGATATTGCCGAAGGACACCCCGCCGCCATCGACCAGCCCGAGCGTGTCACTGGATTGGCCATAGGCGGTAAGGAACTCGTCGAGCATGATGTTGGAGCGTCCGAACAGGCCGAAGTCCTTGCCGAACAGCACCTCACCCCAGCTGCCGGAAACGGTGCCGTAGAACTGACGCACATCGATGCCGGTCTCGGTGGCGTTGTCCTGGCTGTCGTTGATGGTGACCCAGAACGAGGAACGGCCGCCGACGGTCAGGTTGTCAAATTTCTTGTCGACATTGAAGCCGATGTAGTTGGGCAGAAAGCCCATCTTCACCCGCGACTGGTTGCGGTCCAGGTCGGGGTCAATATGGTCGACCTTGTTGTGCACATAGAAGGCGTTGAAATAGCCATCGACCGAGAAGCTGGTGTCGTCCTGGTCGTACAGGGTGATGGCTGCCGAGGCCGGTGCGCTGAGCATGGCTGCAGCCAATGCGGTCAACAGAGGATAGGCGGTATTGTTCTTGTTCATTGTGCTCTCCGATGGAATCAGTGGCTGACGAAACTGAGCGTCCAGCGGATTATCGGAAAGCGCGAAGCCTGCCCCTATTCTGCCAAGGGCCCGAAAATACCGGGCTTTGGTGGGGGGCTACCAAGGATGGCGGTGCTGCTGCCAAAGCAGCGACTGGCCTGCTACCTTGGGAGGAGCAAAGCCGTTCCCGTCACAACACCTGCCCGAGCATGGCCCGCAGCTTGCCGGCCTTGATCGGCTTGTTGAGCACCGGTATGCCCAGGTCTCGCAGCCGTTGGCGGCTGTGTTCGCTGCGATCGGCGGTGATCATGATCGCCGGGATCTGCCAGTGGAAGTGCTCGCGCAGCACGCCCACCGCATCGCAGCCGGTCTGCCCGGCATCCAGGTGGTAATCGACCAGGATGGCATCGGGGCGGCGGCCGTCGAGCACCGCCAGCGCGCCTGGCAGGTCCACCGCCACCTGTACCCGAGCGCCCCACTGTTCCAGCAGCCCCTGCATGCTCGACAGGATCATCGCGTCGTTGTCGATCACCAGCAGGTGCCGGCCCTGCAGCGGTGCGCTCAACCGTTCCAACAGGGCGTCGGGCGGGTTCGGTGTGCTGGCGCGGGCCAATGGCAGCGTTACGCTGAACATCGAGCCCTGCCCCACCACCGAGTGCACCTGCAGCGGTGCTTCGAGCAGCCGGGCGATACGCTCGACGATGGCCAGTCCCAGCCCGGCGCCCTTGCGCGGCCCAACCCGGTCGGCGTGCAGCTGGTTGAACTCGCGGAAGATGTCTTCGAAACGCTCGCGCGGAATACCCAGCCCGGTATCCCATACCTGGATGCTCAGCAGCTCACCGCGGCGCCGGCAGCCGATCAGTATCCGCCCACTCGGCGTATAGCGGATAGCATTGCTCAGCAGGTTGCGCAGGATGCGACTGAGCATGCGGTAATCGGTGCGCACCGCCCAGCGCCCGAGCCGGGCCCGCACCTGCAGCCCGCTGGTTTCGATCAGCCCCTGGAACTCGCTGAGCAGCGGGTCGATGACCTCGGCCAGGCTGTGGTTACCGAGATCCAGGGGAATATTGCCATGATCCAGCCGCGCGATATCCAGCAGGTCGCTGAGCATGTCCTCGGCACTTTCCAGTGCAGCGTGGGAGCGTTCGACCAACTGCGCCTCCGCCGCTGGCAGTGCCCGCTCGCGCAGGGTCGCCATGAGCAGCCGCGCCGCATTCAGCGGCTGCAGCAGGTCGTGACTGACCGCCGCCAGATAATGATCCTTGTTGCGGTTGGCCAGCTCGGCGGCATCCCGGGCATCACGCAGTGCCCATTGCACCCGCTCGCGCTCGATGATCTCGTGGCGCAGGCTGTCATTCAGGGTTTCCAGCTCCTGGGTGCGCTCATGCACTCGCTGTTCCAGTTGTTCATTGAGCAGTTGCATGGCCCGTTCGGCCTGCTTGCGACCACTGATATCGGCAACGAAACCTTCCACCAACGAGCGCCCGCCTTCCTGCTTGAGCAACAGGTTCATGCGCACATCCAGCTCGCTGCCGTCCAACCGCCGCAGGCGGGTTTCGTAACCGACCAGTTCGCCCTGCAGCCGCAACTGCTCACCAACCCGGCGGAACTCCTCGGCCCCGGCGGCGAAGAAGCTGTCCTTCAGCTCAGTGGCAGCCGCCAGCACGGCCTCGGTCGAGGGGTAGCCGAGCATGCGTACCAGCGAGGGGTTGGCTGCCCGGATACCATGCTCCATGTCGCCCTGGAAGATGCCGTGCACGGCATTCTCGAACAGCCACTTGTAGCGGTTGCGCTCGGTCTCCAGCTCTTCCAGGCGGCCCATCAGTTCCGGGTAGTAGCTTTTGCGCGATGATTGCAGACCCAGCCCCAGCAGGCCGGTCAACACTTCGCGGCGCGGGTCAGAGGGCTTCGGCATAAACGACTTCGACGTCCCTGAGGCTGGATTCACGGGGGTTGGTCAGGATGCAGGGGTCATCCATGGCATGGATCGACAGCATCGGCAGGTCGCTGGTGCCGACGCCGTGCATGCCCAGGGTCTGCTCGAAACCCACCGCATGCTTGAAGTCGATCAGGTGCTGCACCAGCCGCTGGCGCACCTGCGGCCCGCTCAGGCCGCGGATATCGATCCCCAGGGTCTGGGCGATCACCTTGAAACGGTCCGGCGCGGCGTCATAGTTGAAGGCCACCACATGCTCCATCAGGATGGCGTTGCACAGGCCATGGGGCAGGTCCAGATAACCACCGAGGCTGTGGGACATGGCATGCACCGCCCCGAGAATGGCATTGGAGAACGCCAGCCCGGCCTGCAGGCTGCCAAGCATGATTTTCTCGCGCAGCTGGATATTGTCGGGCTGCTTGATCATCTCCACCAGATTGCCATTGATCAGGCGCATGGCCTCCAGCGCATGGGCATCGGTCATTGGCCCGCTGCCGGTGGAGACAAAGGCCTCGATCGCGTGCACCAGCGCATCGACGCCGGTACAGGCGGACAGGAAAGGGTCCATGGTGGCGGTCACTTCCGGGTCGATCAGCGCCACATCCGGCACCACCGCCTTGCTGATGATGGAGAACTTGACCTTCTCCTGCTGGTTGGAAATGATCACGAACTGCGATACATCCGCCGAGGTTCCAGCTGTAGTGGGAATCAGGATCACCGGTGGTACCGGGGTGCGGATGGTGTCGACACCCTCGAAGTCGAGGATATGCCCGCCGTTGGTGGCGACGATGCCGATGGCCTTAGCGCAGTCCATCGGGCTGCCACCACCGATGGCGACGATCGCATCGCAGCCGTAGCTGCGATAGACCTCGGCGCCCTGCATCACCTCCTCCACCCGTGGGTTGGCCGAGACCTGGGTATAGAGCACATAGTTCACACCCTGCTGCTGCAGGCTGTGCTCCACGTCAGCAACCCAGCCCGCCGCGACCACGCCCGGGTCGGAGACCAGCAGAACCTTGCGTGCGGCGAAGGTATTGACATAGTTGGCCACGGTCTTGCGTGAGCCGGCACCGAAGATGATCTCGGGGGTAACGAATTTGCGCAGTTGGCTGATATCGTAGGCCATGGTGCTGATCGACCTTGTTGTTGTATTTATGGAAGCCACAGGTTACCTCAAAGCAGACGCTATGGGCGCGTTTACGACTGAAGTCGTGCCGGGCTGGCCCGCAAGTCGCATGGTCGGCTGGCGTTTTTCGTATGAGCATGGTGCCAAATCGGAAAAAACCGGGGTACGCCATGCTGCTGTCCTCTCGACTGCGCCTGCTGCTGCGCTGGCTGGCGCTGATCCTGCTGCTGCACAGTCCGCTGCTGGCAGCCGATGATGCCCTGCCGGCACAGATCCGCGACGCTATCCAGCAGCTGTTTCCCCAGGCCACCCGGATCGACGCCAGGCAAGGTGATGTACCGGTCTATCCGGTATATCAGCTGGGCGAGCTGCTCGGCTACGCCTTCGAGTCCACCGACCACTCCAGCCTGCAGGGCTTTGCCGGCAAACCCTTTCACCTGCTGGTTGGCCTGAATGTCGACGGCGTGCTGGCCGGGGTGCGGGTGCTGGGCCACCATGAGCCGGTGTTCCTGCATGGCATGGGCGACAAGGCCCTGCACGACTTCGTCGAACAGTACCGCCAACACCCGCTGAGCAGGCCAGTGGTAGTTGGCGGGCGCAAGCCGGATTCCAGCGATGGCCAGTCCATCACCCAGTTCGATGGCATCAGCAAGGCCACGGTATCGGTGGTGATCCTCAATGAAAGCGTTCTGCAATCGGCGTTGGCCGTGGCCCGCGCCTATCTCGAAGGTTTTACCAGCGCGCCACTGGCAACCCCGCGCCTGGACCTGTATGAGCCGCTGGATTGGCAGCAGTTGCTGGAGCGCGGACTGGTTCAGCACTGGCGGGTGAAGCCGGAGGATGTGGAGCAACACCTGGGCCATTCGCTGGAACATTATCCAGGCATGCTCCACGACCAGGCCTTCAGCGAACTGTTCTTCGCCTATATGGATACGCCCATGAGCGGGCGCAACCTGTTGGGCGAGCAGGGCTTTGCGCGTCTGCAGGACAGCCTGCGCGACGGTGAGCAGGCTATCCTGGTCATGTCCCGGGGCAGCTATCGGCATGTACCGGAGGATTTCACCCCCGCCTCCTCGCCCAGCCGGCTGGTGCTGGTGCAGAATGACCAGGCCATCGAGCTGCATGACCTGGATTTCGACAATGGCACGCTGCTGAACCAACTGACGATGGTACCGGCGGATGACCTGCAGGCGCATATCTTCCGCATCAAGAGCCACGCCGCCTACAACCCGGCGCAGCCTGCCGCACTTCAGCTCAATGTCCATCTGCGGCGTAACCATCTGGTGGAAAGCCAACTGGCACTGGAACATCCTTTCGAGCCTGATCCGGCGCTGTTCGAGCTGCACCAGCCCAATGCCGCCAGCAAACCACCGCCGGTGTGGCTGCGCCTGTGGCAGGAACGCTGGTGGCAGTTAGCGCTGCTGGGCGCGGCGCTGCTGTTGCTGAGCCTGGTATTCACCTACCAGCACCGGATCAGCCGGCACAGCCGCGCCTTTCACCTGCTGCGCGGTGGCTTTCTGCTGTTCACCCTGCTGTTCATCGGCCTGTATGCCCAGGGTCAGCTGTCGGTGGTGAACATCACCACCCTGCTGCTGGCGTTGGTCGAGGGCTTCGATATCCGCGTGTTCCTGATGGACCCGGTGATCTTCGTGCTATGGAGCTTCACCTTCATCAGCCTGTTCATCTGGGGGCGCGGGCTGTTCTGCGGCTGGCTCTGCCCGTTCGGCGCGCTGCAGGAGTTCATCGCCTGGCTGGGCCAGAAGCTGCGCCTGCGGCAATGGAAAGTGTCGGAGCCGCTGCATCGACGGCTGCAATGGCTCAAATACGTGATTCTGCTGGGACTGCTGGCCAGCGCCCTGCTGTCCCAGACCCTGGCCGAGCGCCTGGCCGAGGTCGAGCCGTTCAAGACCACCATTACCCTGTTCCTGGTACGCAGCTGGCCCTTCGTCGCCTATGCCCTGCTGCTGCTCGGGCTGGGCCTGTTCATCCACAAGTTCTATTGCCGCTATGTGTGCCCGCTGGGTGCCGGTCTGGCGATACTCGGCAGGCTGCGCCTGTTCTCCTGGCTGAAACGCATCGACGCCTGCGGCCAGCCCTGCCAGCACTGCCGCAACCGCTGTGGCATAGGCGCTATCCACCGCGATGGCCGCATCGACTATGACGAATGCATCCAGTGCCTGGAATGCATCGTCATTCTGCATGATGACCAGCAGTGCGTGGCCACGGTCAGTGCCCGCAAGAAGGCCGAGAAAAGCCGGCGCAAGGCTGCTGCTGGGGCGTTGATCTACAGGGGGTGAAGCTCCCGGGAGCCGTACTGCATTCGCTGGGCAGCCACACAACCAGCCTGGGGGTGTAGCGCGCCGGCGCTACGCCAGCGGGCTTGCCACCACGCAGAAGCCCGGCGTCGAGCAGGCGCTCGACACCCCCAGGGGGCGGGCTAGCGCCACTGGTACTGCACCCCCAGCCCTACCAGCCAGCTGCGCTCCGGGGCCGGTTCGTAGTAGCGGGCGCCGGAGCCGTTGACGATCAATGAGCCGATGTACTCGCGGTCGGTCAGGTTGTCCAGCCGGGCGAAGGGTTCGAGGCTGAGGTTGCCGATTGGCTGCTGGTAGCCGGCGCGCCAGTTCAGCACCGTGTAGCCGGAGGCCTTGTGCTGGTTGTCGTCGGTGGCGTAGCGCTTGCTCATGCCCTGCGCTTCGATGGCGGTGTGGAAGCCGTTGTCCCGGGGCTGCCAGGCCAGCTCGGCGAAGAAGCTGTGGCGCGGGATGCCCGGCAGGCGGTTGCCGGCGTGGTTGGCACCGTTGCCATCAATAAAGCGGTCATAGTCGGCCTCCAGCCAGGTGTAGGCCAGATAGCCGCTGATGCCGTAGTCAAACTGCTGTTCGATACTCAGTTCCACGCCGCGACGGGTCGAGCGGCCGGCGTTGGTGTAGGTGGCACGGCCGGTGAAGGCCTGGTTGCTGCCGGTAACGATCTCATCCTTGACCCGGCTGTCGAACAGCGCGATATCCAGCCGGGTGTGCTCCCGGCGCCATTTCAGACCGACTTCGGCATTGCGCGACAGGCTCGGCTTGAGTGCCTGATTCATGCCGGCGCCGTCCGGTCGGTAGGCCAGCTCCTGGAAGGTCGGGGTCTCGAAGCCCTGGCCCAGGGCAGCGTACAGACTCACCTCAGGAGTCCACTGCCAGTTCAGGCCCAGCGCCGGGTTGGTGCGGTGCACGCGCATGCCGCCGCTGTCGTCCTGGCCGTCGACCAGGTAGTCGTCATCCGAGTCGAACTCCACCCGGTTGTAGCGCAGCCCGGCGACCAGTTCCCAGCGTGGCGCCAGCTGCCAGGTGCTGATCAGGTAGGCCTCCTGGCTGTCCACCCGGTTGAACTCGTCGCGCTGCAGGCCGCCCTTGCTGCCGTTGGCATTGACGAAGCCCTTGCGTTCCTCGCCCTGGTAGTTGTAGGCCACCCCCGCGGCCAGGGTCAGCGGCAGGTCGAACAGCCGGGTCTGGCGCTGCCAGCCCAGCTCGCCGCCGCCGAAACGCCGATCCAGTTCGACCAGCCCGCCACCGGCGGTCGCGCCGCTGCCGGGAAAGGCCAGGAACTGCTGCATGTCCCGCTCACCGCCGTAGACCATCAGCGTCAGCTGGTCGTCATTGGTCAGGCGCCGTTGGTAGTTCAGGCCGATCTGGTTGTGGCGCACCGATTTGCGGGTATTGAACAGGCCGGCCTGCGGTGGCGCCTGGCGCCGGTCGGCGCGTACCTGCTCGGCGGTCAGCCCCAGCGGGTCCTGGGTGTCGGGCTGATCGAGGCTGTTGATCAGCAGGGTCAGGCTGGAGACATCGTCGATATCCCAGCCCAGGCGCAGATTGGCGATATCGCGGCGGGTGTCGCTGTGGTCACGGTAGCCGTCGGTCTCCAGCCGCGAGATATTGGCGCTGATGTTCAGGTCGCCATGCTGGCCGCCGTAGCGCAGGCGCGAGCGCCACAGGCCGTCACTGCCCACCGCCGTGCGGTTGTCCAGGGTCGGGTAGAACGGCGCTTCGCCGGTATAGCCCTGGATGATGCCGCCGGAGGCGTTGCCATAGAGGGTGGTCAGCGGGCCGCGCAGCACCTCGATGCGCTGCAGGCCGTCGAGGTCGAACAGCGCCGGCTGGCCCTGGCCATCGGGCATGGTCAATGGGATACCGTCCTGCACCAGGCGTACGCCGCGCACCCCGAACTGGGCGCGGGCGCCGAAGCCGCGCGAGGAGATCTGCAGGTCCTGGGCGTAGTTCTGGCGGTTCAGCGCCACCAGGCCGGGCACCCGCTGCAGGGATTCCGAGAGGTTGGCGCCGAGGTTGGGGGCGGCCAGTTGTTCCGCGTTCAGGGTGTGCCGGGCCAGCGGCAGTTGCAGGTCCTGGCCGTCATCGCCGCCGCCGAGGATGATCTGTGCCGGCAGGCTGAGCAGATCATCGGCATGGGCGTGCGGTAGTGACGCCAGCAGCAATGCCAGCGCCAAGGGCGTCAGCTTCATTGTTCCATCAGGTGTGCTCCACATGGTCGTATCCCTTTTGTCATTTTTGTCATTGGCAAACGGGACCAGTTAAGCAGCACGATGATGATGCCCGACATGGTACTTTGGGCGTGTTTATCCGCCAGCTTGGTAGTAACCGGGATGAAGATAAAAAAAGGCCCCGAAGGGCCTGAAGATGGTAAAGCATGCTGCTGCAGCGTACCGGTGGAGCGGGCCGGCACGCCTGTTCACCGGCAGCTCAGAAGAAGCCCATCGGATTCACGTCGTAGCTGATCAGCAGGTTCTTGGTCTGCTGGTAGCTATCGAGGATCATCTTGTGGGTCTCCCGGCCGACACCGGATTTCTTGTAGCCGCCAAAGGCGGCATGGGCCGGGTACATGTGGTAGCAGTTGGTCCACACCCGTCCGGCCTGGATGCCCCGGCCCATGCGGTAGGCGACGTTCATGTCGCGGGTCCAGACGCCGGCACCCAGGCCGAACTCGGTATCATTGGCGATGGCCAGCGCTTCGGCCTCGTCCTTGAAGGTGGTGACGCTGACCACCGGCCCGAAGATTTCCTCCTGGAACACACGCATCTTGTTGTGGCCCTTGAGCAGGGTCGGCTCGATGTAGTAACCGCCGCCCAGTTCGGCCTCCAGACGCTCGGCGTTGCCGCCGATGAGGAACTCGGCACCCTCCTCCCGGGCAATTTCCATATAGGACAGGATCTTGTCGAACTGCTGCTCGGAGGCCTGTGCGCCAACCTGGGTGTCGGTATCCAGCGGGTTGCCGCGCTTGATGCGGCGCGTGCGATCGAGCACCCGGCCGATGAAATCGTCGTACATGCTTTCCTGGATCAGCGCCCGGGATGGGCAGGTACAGATTTCACCCTGGTTGAAGAAGGCTAGCACCAGCCCCTCGGCAGCCTTGTCGATGAAGCTCTCTTCGGCCTTCATGATATCGGCGAAGTAGATATTCGGAGACTTGCCGCCCAGCTCGGTGGTGGACGGGATGATGTTCTCCGCCGCGCAGCGCATGATGTGCCGACCCACCGGGGTGGAGCCGGTGAAGGCGATCTTGGCGATACGCTTGCTGGTCGCCAGCGCCTCGCCGGCCTCCCGGCCATAGCCATTGACGATATTCAGCACACCGGGCGGCAGCAGGTCGGCGATCAGTTCGGCCAGTACCAGGATGCTGACCGGGGTCTGCTCGGCCGGTTTGAGCACGATGCAGTTGCCCGCTGCCAGCGCCGGCGCCAGCTTCCAGGCGGCCATCAGGATCGGGAAGTTCCAGGGAATGATCTGTCCCACCACGCCCAGCGGTTCATGGAAATGATAGGCCACGGTGGTTTCGTTGATTTCCGCGGTGCTGCCTTCCTGTGCACGGATGCAGCCGGCGAAATAGCGGAAGTGATCGGCCGCCAGCGGGATGTCGGCATTCAGCGTTTCACGCACAGCCTTGCCGTTGTCCCAGGTCTCGGCCACGGCGAGCAGTTCCAGGTTCTGCTCGATGCGGTCGGCAATCTTCAACAGGATGTGGGCGCGTTCCTGCACCGCGGTCTTGCCCCAGGCCGCCTTCGCCGCATGCGCGGCATCCAGCGCCAGATCGATATCCTCGGCGGTGGAACGGGGAATTTCGCAGATGGCTTCGCCGGTTACCGGCGTGGTGTTGGTAAAATACTGGCCTTTGACCGGGGCCACGAATTCACCGTTGATGAAGTTGCCATAACGGTTCTTGAAGGTGATGAGGGAGCCGGCAGCTCCGGGGTTGGCGTAGATCATTGTTGTGAGTCCTCTGTACGCAGCCTGGCCCCACGGCTCAGGTCATGCTTGGATACTAGTTACTCCATGCGCGCAGCGTGAATGCCTCCTTGGCAGGGCTGGTGTCGTTATTTAGTAGTAGATACCTCCGCCAGTGGCTGCTGGCGGCTGATGATGCTCTGCAGTCGCTGGACCTGTCCCGGTTCGACCAGGCGTGCATCCGGTCCGGCATTGGCGGCCTCGATGCACACCATGTGGCGATAGCCTTGTGCCGGGAACTGGCTCAGCCGCGCGCCCTTGTCCTGCCAGGGGTTCCATACCACCACCGACTGGCTGCCATGGCGCTGCACCCACAGCGGATCGGCGCTGCCATCGAGCAATTGCACATCCGCCGCGGTATCGAAATACACCCGATCCACCTCGCCGCGGAAGCGGATCGGCTGCTGCTGGCGGTACTGTGCATCCGCCTGCAGCTTATCGATGTAGCTCGCCCCCTGCAGTCCCAGGATCTGGACATTGCCGATATCATCGACCGGCAGGTAGCTGTGCAGGGCCTGGCTCAGCTTCTGGGCCCGGCTGCCGGTGTTGGTGCTGGTCAGCGTCACGCTCAGGCTGGCACCGAGCAGTATCTCGACCTGGACCGCCCAATGCTCGCCCGGCAACTGGCGGGTGATTTCCTCGTCGGGCAATTCCAGCACCAGGCGCACCTGCTGCGGGTCGACCTCCGCCTGGCGCAACTGCCAATGGCTGGTACGCGCAATGCCGTGCGCCGGGCCCGGACGTTCGTCGGCGAACCACGGCCAGCACAGGGGAATACCACCGCGCAGCGCCGTGTCGGGCCTGGCCGGGTCCACCGGGCTCATCCACAGCAGGGGGCGCTGGCCGGCGGGAACGCAATCGATGATCTGCCCGCCCTGCAGCGCGACCTGGGCCCGCACTGTGGGGTGGTCGATGTCGATGAAGCGGCGCCCATGTTCATTGCTGGTCAGGCTGATGCCGGCGGGCAGTGTCCCTGTCATCCCTACTCCGCTCCCATGCACAGGTATTTGAGTTCGGTGTATTCATCCAGTCCGTGCCGTGAGCCTTCACGCCCCAGCCCGGACTCCTTGACGCCGCCGAATGGTGCCATGGGGTTGGAGATCAGCCCCTCGTTTATGCCGATGATGCCCGCCTCCAGGGCATCGGCCACGCGCCAGATGCGGTGGATGTCCCGACTGTAGAAATAGGCGGCAAGACCGAAGGGCGTGGCATTGGCCAGCTCGATGGCCTGCTCCTCGGTATCGAAACGCATGACCGCCGCCAGCGGCCCGAAGGTTTCCTCATGGCAGAGCTGCATATCGGTACTGATTTCGGTCAGCAGTACCGGCTGCACATAGTTGCCACGATCGGTATCCGGTACCGGGCCGCAGACCCGCTTGGCGCCCTTGGCCATGGCATCCTCGAAATGCTCCACCACCTTGTCCACTGCCTCTCCATTGATCAGGGCCGACTGGTTCACACCCTCCTCGAAACCGTCGCCGACGCGCAGCTTGCCCATGGCCTCGGCCAACCCGGCGACGAAGCTGTCATGCACGCCGGACTGCACCAGAAAGCGGTTGGCACAGACGCAGGTCTGGCCGGTATTGCGAAACTTGCAGACCATGGCGCCCTCGATGGCACGGCTGATATCCGCATCATCGAAGACGATGAACGGCGCGTTGCCACCCAGTTCCAGGGAGATCTTCTGGATATGCTCGGCGCACTGCGCCATCAGCCGGCGGCCGACATCAGTGGAGCCGGTGAAGCTCAGCTTGCGTACCTTGGAGTTGCTGGTCAGAGCCTGGCTGATGGTCTCGGCGCTGCCGGTCACCACATTGAACACCCCATGCGGAATGCCCGCCTCCTCCGCCAGCACCGCCAGCGCCAGGGCCGAGAACGGCGTCGCGCTGGCCGGTTTGACCAACATGGTGCAGCCAGCAGCCAGGGCGGCGCCGGCCTTGCGGGTGATCATCGCCGCCGGAAAATTCCATGGCGTGATCGCCGCACACACGCCCACCGGTTGGCGGGTAACCACGATATGTTGACCGACCCGCGCTCCGGGAATGGTTTCGCCATACATGCGCCGGGCCTCTTCGGCGAACCAGCGGATGAAGGAGGCCGCGTAGTCGATCTCGCCGCGGGACTCACTCATCGGCTTGCCCTGCTCCAGGGTCATCAGGGTTGCCAGGTCTTCACGGTGCTCGAGCATCAGGTCATGCCAGTCCATCATCCGGTCGGCCCGTTCCTGCGCGGTGCGCGAGCGCCAATGCCGGAAAGCCGCCGCGGCCGCATCGACCGCCCGGTCTATTTCTTCCGCCGCCAGCCGCGGCACCTTCCCGATCGCATCACCGTTGGCCGGATTATGGACATCAAGGGTCTCGCCACTGCCGGCGTCGATCCAGCGACCATCGACATAGCATTGCTGGCGAAACAGATGGGGGGAGTTCAGACGGGAAAGGGTCATGTGTCCTCCTGCGCGCATGAGGCATGGGTGGAAAGGCCTGCATACAGGTTAGGCACAGCTCAGGGGGGACGCAAACCGCAGGCAGGGATATCACAGCGCTGCGCTCGCAGGGGGCAAGCCGGCAGCATGGGCGCCACCGGCCAGGGTCATGCGGTCAACTTCCCTCGATACGGAAACCGACCTTCAGGGTCACCTGAAAATGCGCAACCTTGCCATCGACGATATGCCCGCGAGTGTCGACTACCTCGAACCATTCGACATTCTTCACGCTCTTGCTGCACTCGGCGATGGCGCTGTGGATGGCATCCTCGATGCTGGTTGTCGACGAGCCAACCAGTTCCAGCTTTTTGTACGTGCGATGATCTGACATATCAACCTCCTCTTTGCCTGTTCTGAGTATGGCAAAGGATTGGCGGCATGGTTCAGCCTCGTCGCATCTTGCGCCCATCACCGGTCTTGGTCGGACAGCCGGGAGCCCGGCATTTCTCACCGCGGCTGCGCTCCAGTTCCTGCAACGCGTGCCATGCCCGGCACAGGGATCGGGAGGTTCCTGCCATCAAGGTCACATTGCTCATTGGAGCGGTCTCCGAAATGAAATGGATGGACCGAGTATTGTCCTACCCTGATCGTCTGTCAATGAGAATTATTCGCATTATTTTCAATATTTCTGTGCCTTTACATTGCAATATGAAGATACAAGCCTATAATCGCAACGCAAATCATTATCACCGGAAAGCAACCCCATGGCCCGCACCTTTCGCTATACCTCCCTGGCTCTGACCATCTCCGCTGCAATCCTGCTGAGCGCCTGCGACAACGGCAAGGACAATGATCCGATTGCACAGTCCCCGGCGACCGCCGAGCCCAGCGCCGTCGAGCAGGACCAGAGCGGTTCCGATACCGGCACCAGCGCCCCGGCGGCTGCCAGCATCAGTGAACAGGACGTCGCCAGTCATTATGCCGACCTGGCCCATGCCACCTATCTTGACGCCCTGACCACCGCCCAGGCCCTCGACAAGGCCGTCGACGCCCTGCTCGCCGAGCCGACCGAAGCCAACCTGGAAGCAGCCAAGCAGGCCTGGCTGACCGCACGTGTTCCCTATCAGCAGTCCGAGGTGTTCCGCTTCGGCAATGCCGTGGTGGATGACTGGGAAGGACAGGTCAATGCCTGGCCGCTGGACGAAGGCCTGATCGATTACGTCGACGCCGATGACTACCAGCATGAAATGGGCAACGAGGGTGCCACCGCCAACTTGATCGCCAACCAGACCCTGACCATCGGTGGTGAAACGCTGGATGCCAGCGAGCTGACGCCTCAACTGCTGGCCGATCTGAACGAAGTGGGTGGCTCCGAAGCCAACGTCGCCACCGGCTACCATGCCATCGAGTTCCTGCTGTGGGGCCAGGACCTGAATGGCTTCGAGGCCGGTGCCGGTCAGCGCCCGGTGACCGACTATGTCCAGGGCGAGGGCTGCACCAATGGCAACTGCGACCGCCGTGCCAGCTACCTGGACGCCGCCACCGACCTGCTGGTGAGCGACCTGCAATGGATGGTCGACCAGTGGTCCGCCGACGAACAAGGCAACTATCGCGCCGAGCTGCTTGCCCTACCCAATCAGGATGTGTTCCAGAAAATGCTGTTCGGCATGGGCTCGCTGTCATTGGGCGAGCTGGCGGGAGAACGTATGAAGGTCGCGCTGGAAGCCAACTCCTATGAGGACGAGCACGACTGCTTCAGCGATAACACCCACAACTCCCACTACTACAACGGCAAGGGTATCCAGAACGTCTACCTGGGCAGCTACCAGCGCCAGGACGGCTCGGTCATCAGCGGCCCTTCGCTCTCGGCACTGGTCGCCGAGAAGAATCCCGAGCTGGACCAGACCCTGCGCGATGACCTGGACAACACCATGCAGGCGCTGAACACCATGAAACAGGCGGCCGAAGGCGAACCGGCCATGGCCTTCGACATGATGATCGCCCCGGGTAATGAAGCCGGCGCCAGGATCATCAACGATGCCATCGCCGCGCTCGCCCAGCAGACCGGCTCCATCGAACAGGTCGCCGCCGTGGTCGGTGTGGAATCCCTGCAGCCCGACGATGCCGGCCACTCCTTCTGACCGGCGATGATCAGGCGCAAGCCATCGGCCAGCTCCCAGCTGCCGATGGCTTTTGCGTTCATGCTTTTTACCCAGGCGATATAGATCACATTCATGAAACCGCTGTTATTGATCCCGGTCCTGGCACTGAGTCTCACTGCCGGTCCGACTTCGGCTGTCGAGTACCCGCTGCAGGACACACCGCAATCCGGTGGCGCCGGCAGCGTTGCCCAGAGCGACCACAACGCCTATTCCCTGCCCCAGGCCAATCTGCCGATATCCCGGCGTCTGGATTTCAGCGTGGGCAACAGTTTTTTTCGCAACCCCTGGGTGATCGCCCCCTCAAGCACTGACGCCCGCGATGGGCTGGGGCCGCTGTTCAACACCAACTCCTGCCAGGGTTGCCATATCAAGGACGGCCGGGGCCATCCGCCGGCACCCGGTGAAACCGCCGTATCGCTGTTTCTACGACTGGCGGTGCCGGCTGGCCCGGATACCGATCCGCAGTTGCTGCGCGAACATGGCTTCGTGCCCGCCCCCGTGTATGGCAGCCAGTTGCAGACCGCTGCCATACCCGGCATGCAGCCCGAAGCACAGCTGAACATAGCGTGGCAGGAGCGCGAGGAAACCCTGGGCGATGGCAGCAGCGTGACCCTGCGCAGCCCGGAATACCGCATCGACAATCCCAACTATGGCCCGCTGCCCGATGAGCTGTTGATTTCCCCGCGGGTAGCACCGCCGATGATCGGCCTGGGCCTGCTGGAAGCCATTGCGGAACAGGCCATTGTCGCCGCCGAAGACCCGGAGGACCTCGATGGCGATGGCATTTCCGGCCGTGCCAACCGGGTCTGGGACCGGGCCGAGCAGCGCACCGTGCTGGGCCGTTTCGGCCTGAAGGCGGCCGAGCCCAACGTCATGCAACAGAGCATGGCCGCCTTCGCCGGCGACATGGGCCTGACTTCCAGCCTGGCACCGCACACCGACTGCACTCCCGAACAGCAGTGCGAGCGTTTTGTCGATGGTGGCGACCCGGAGGTCAGCGACAAGATCGCCGCCTTCGTCAACTTCTACGCCATGAGCCTGGCCGTACCTGAGCGCCGCGATATGGACAACCCCGCCGTGCAGCAAGGGGCACAACTGTTCAACGATATCGGCTGTGCCGCTTGCCACACCCCACGGCACGTCACCGGCGAACTGGACGGTCGCCCCGACCTGAGCAACCAGGTGATCTGGCCTTATACCGACCTGCTGCTGCATGACATGGGCGATGGTCTGGCCGATGGCCGTGCCGAGTTCCTCGCCGACGGCAACGAGTGGCGCACGCCGCCGCTGTGGGGGCTGGGGCTGACGCAGCAGATCAATCCGCGCGCGGGCTTCCTGCATGACGGTCGCGCACGGACGCCGGAGGAAGCCATCCTCTGGCATGGCGGCGAAGCCCAGGCGAGCAACGACCGCTATCGCGGGTTGCCGGCGGCGCTGCGCCAATCCTTGATCGCATTTCTAAACTCCCTGTAAACGGATCCCACATGTTCTCATTTTCCATCCTGAGTCTGCGCACCCTGAAGTGGGCCGGCGTTACCGCCCTGCTCACCGCCTCCGTCTGCAGTGCCGCCTGGGCGCAAACGCCCAGGGAAACCTGGCACGACTCGCTGGCCACCGGCTATACCGCCCTGGCCGAGCAGGCCGGCGCCCTGGACCAGGCCGCCAGCACCTATTGCCAGGCGCCCTCGACAGATACCCGCAGCCAGCTGGAAAGCGCCTGGCGCGAGGCGTTCGATAGCTGGCAGGCGGTGCGTTTCGTCGATTTCGGACCGGTCGAGCAGGACAATCTGGCCTGGCAGTTCCAGTTCTGGCCGGATGCCAAGAACACCGTAGCGCGCAAGGCCAACCAGTGGCTGGGCAGCGAGCAGCCGATCGGTGTCGAACAGCTGAAGGCCGACAGCGTGGCGGTCAAGGGCTTCCCGGCGCTGGAGTACCTGCTGTTCGATCCGCAGGCAGCCAAGAGCCAACCCTTGCCGCAGGAGCGTGCCTGCGCCCTGCTGACCGGCATCACCACCCTCCTGCAGCGCAATAGCGCGCAACTGCAACAGCAATGGCAGGACTTCCGCCCGCACTACCTGAACACCGAGCAGTTCCAGCGCACCACGGTGCTGGCCGCCATGCATGGTGTCGAAACCCTGCGCAACAAGCGTCTGGCCGCACCCATGGGCCTGGAAGGCAAACCCCGGCGCAACCCCTATCTGGCCGATGCCTGGCGCAGTGAGCATTCGCTGGCCGGCATGCGCGCCAGCCTGGTCGGATTGCAGCAGTACTTCCTGCCCGGACTGCGCCAATGGATGGACAATGACCAAGGCGCGGAACTGACCAACCGCCTGGATCAGCAATTGACCACAACCATACAGCGCCTGGAGAGGCAGCCGGCGGACCTGCAGCAGCTGCTCGCCGATGATGACGGCTACCGTAACCTGCAGCTGATCTTCATCGAGGTCGACAAGCTGAACCAACTGCTGTCCGGCAACATCGCCAGCCAACTGGGCATCGTCCGCGGCTTCAACTCCAGCGACGGAGACTGACATGCAGCGCCGCCACTTCATCCAGCTGAGCCTGCTGGGCGTCGCCGCCGCCTGCAGCTGGCACAGCTATGGTCTCGGCCCGGGGCAATCGCCGCTACGCTTTCTCAGCTCGGTCAACGACGCCCTCGGCGAGCACTTCATCGTCGCCGCCAACGCTGCCGGAGAAGAGCTGTTCCGCATCTCGGTAGCCGAGCGCTGCCATAGCGGTTGCCTGCACCCGAGCACCGACCATGCCGTAATCATGTCCCGCAGGCCAGGTATAAATCTCTATGTAATCAATATGCTGGACGGTACTCTTGAGACGCTGGTCGAAGCTGGAGAAGACTTTCACTTCTATGGCCACGGGGTGTTCAGCCAGGATGGCACGCGCTTCTATGCCACCGCCAACCACTATCCCAGTGGCGAGGGGTATATCCGCGTCTACGCCGCCGATGACGGTTACCGGCATCTGCAGGACTTTCCCGTCTCCGGCATGGACCCGCACGAGCTGCGCCTGCATCCGGATGGCCAGCGCCTGGTGGTCGCCTTGGGCGGAATCCAGACCCACCCGGATTATGGCCGGATCAAGCTGAACCTGGAGTCCATGCAGCCAGCCCTGGTGGTGATGGATCGCCAGGACGGAGCGATCCTGCAGCGCTGCGAACCGTCCCATCACCAGCTCAGTTGCCACCACCTGGATATCAGTCGCGATGGCGTGGTCATTGCCGGCTACCAGTTCGAGGGCCCGAAATGGGAAACACCGCCCCTGATCGCCCGCCTGGACACCGACACCGGCGCGTTCAGCGAGATTGCCCTGCCCGCTCCGCAGCAGGCGCGCCTGGGCAACTATACCGCCAGTGTCGCCATCAGCCGTCACTCTCCGGTGGCGGCGATTACCGCGCCCCGGGGTGATTGTGTGATGTTGCTGGATTATCGTTCCGGCGAGCCCCTGCACATTGTGCCGCTGGCTGACCCGGGCGGCGTGCTGGCCGACCAGGATGGAAGCTTTATCGTGTCATCGGGTGCCGGCGGCCTGTTCCGTGTCGAGGCCAGCGGTGCCGAGCCGCAGTTGCTGGCCCAGCACGCATTGCATTGGGATAACCATCTCACCCGTGCCTGATGCCCGGGCGGCGGTCGCGGTCAGCGGCTGGAGACCATGCGCTCTATGCAGCGGCGGGATTCATCCGGCAGGTGGGTGAACTGCAGTCCGGTCCAGTACTGACCGCCGGCCATGCTTTCGCGATGCCAGCGGCTTTCGGCATCGAGCATGATCTCACTGACGCCATCCAGGTTCATCGGCAGGTTGACCTGCAGTGTCCAGGCCCGATTCAACTCTATTGGCCGCTCGCTCAGCAACATCAGCCCCTCGGTGTGAAGGTCCACCACACGCCCCAGCAATTCCCCGCTATCCAGGTCATACACCTCCAGGCTGCTGCTCACGTGATGGCGCTCCAGTTTCCGTCGTTCGTTCATGGGATGTTCTGCCTGACATAGGACCGCAAGTCTGAGGTTTTTTCGTGATGGCGAAAAGCTATGGTTCGCATATTTATGTAAACATTGCAGCGGTTTGTGACGCAGGTCAATTCCTTGCCAGCTTGCACCCCGCAGGAGCCTGACCCATACTCGGGCCGACTCGAACAACAGACATTCATCAGCCCGTCAGTGGCTGTGTACCGGGGGATATTCATGCGACTCATCCATATCGGCCTGCTGCTTGGTGCGGCCATGCTCAGCGCCCAATCCATGGCTCATGACCACACCGCAGGCGACCTGCATATCGAGCATCCCTGGTCACGAGCACTGCCGCCGGTAGCCCCCACCGGGGCCGCCTATCTGAGTATAGAAAACCGCGGCCAGCACAGTGACCGGCTGCTCGGCGCCGACACCCCCATCGCCGGTCATGCCGAGCTGCACGAGCATGTGCATGAGGACGGCCTGATGAAGATGCAGCAGATCGACAGTATCGAGATAGCACCCGGCGAGCGGGTGGAGTTCACCCCAGGCGGGCATCACATCATGCTGTTCGATCTCAAGCAGCCGCTGGTGGCCGGCAGCAGCTACCCCGTGACGCTGACCTTCGAGCAGGCCGGTGAAGTGGATATAGAAGTGATGGTCAGAGGCGAAGAGGACAAGGGCCAGGCCGGCGATGCCCATCACTCGACGCATGAGCATGAGCAGCACGACCACCATCACTGAGCCGCATGGTGGCCGTCAGGGCCTGCTCCCGTCTCAGTCCTTGCGGGTCGGTGTGCGCATGGTCACGAACTCTTCCGCCGCGGTGGGGTGAATCCCCAGCGTGGCATCGAATACCGCCTTGGTCGCCCCGGCCTTGAGTGCCACCGCCAGCCCCTGAATGATCTCCCCCGCATCCGGACCGACCATGTGCACCCCCAGCACCCGGTCGCTCTGCTGGTCAACCAGCAGTTTCATGAAACTCTGTTCCTGATTGCCGGCCAGGGTGTTGCGCATCGGCCGGAAACGGCTTTCGTAGATATCCAGCTTGTGCCCCTTGCTCCGGGCCTGTTCTTCGGTCAGTCCCAGGGTGGCGATGTTCGGGATGCAGAACACCGCTGTGGCGATATCTGCATAGTCCACCGGCAGATACTCCTCCGGCCGGTACAACCGCCGTGCCAGCGCCATACCTTCGGCCAGGGCAACCGGGGTCAGCTGGATGGTATTGGTGACATCGCCCACGGCGAAGATCGCCGGATCGCTGGTCTGGTAATCGGCATCCACCTTGACGAAGCCCTTGTCGTCGAGGGTGACCTCGGTATTCTCCAGGCCCAGGCCGTCCAGCTTGGGGCGCCGCCCGGTGGCATACAGCACCAGATCGGTTTCCAGGCTCTCACCATCTTTCAGCACCACCCGCAGACTGCCATCGGCCTGCTTGTCTACCTTCGCCACGTCGGCATTGAAGCGCAGGTCCAGCCCCTTGTTCTGCAGCGTCACCACCATGTGGTCGCGCAGGCCCTGATCGAAGCCACGCAGGAACTGCTCGCCGCGATACAACAGAGCGGTATCGCATCCCAGGCCATGGAAAATGCTGGCGAACTCGATGGCGATATAGCCGCCACCGACCACCAGGCAGCGCCTGGGCAGCTCATCCAGGAAAAACACCTCGTTGGAGCTGATCACGTGCTCGCGCCCGGGGAAGTCGGGGATGAACGGCCAGCCACCGGTGGCGATGAGAATGCGCTCGGCACTGAAACGCTGCTCGCCAACCGCAACGGTGTGCGAGTCCAGCAGTTGCGCACGCCCCTGTACCAGCGTCACCCCGGCGGAGGTCAGCAGGTTATGGTAGATGCCGTTGAGCCGGTTGATCTCGGTGTTCTTGTTCTCGACCAGACGCTTCCAGTCGAAGCCTGCGCCGGCCAGATTCCAGCCATAGCCCTGGGCGTCGCTGAAGTCCTCAGCAAAATGCGCGGCGTAGGCGAACAGTTTCTTCGGCACGCAACCGACGTTGACGCAGGTCCCCCCCAGATAGAGCTCCTCGGCTACCGCCACCCGGGCGCCGAACCCCGCCGCCATCCGGCTGGCACGTACACCACCCGACCCGGCACCGATCACGAAAAGGTCAAAATCATATTCCGGCATGCTTGCTGTCCTGCGATTGATGCAAAGGGCACAGCATACCCGATTGCTGCGTGACGGGGTTCGCCTCACCATCATCCATCATCCGTCCCCCCCATCCCCCCCCCCCCGTCACCGTCATCCTTCGCGCAGGCGAAGGA
>WPCG01033572.1_pt1 | contig 109960 bp, 97 predicted proteins | sample 5403311 | NCBI WGS metagenome assembly WPCG01 (sample SAMN12869467, study PRJNA574797) | sludge metagenome | isolation source: wastewater treatment of Control | place: China:Beijing | collected 2019-05-17 | reverse complement strand
CGCTGATCGGTTTGCCCATGTCCAGGGTTTCCAGCAGGGCCAGCTCTTCACCATGCTGTTCGATCAGCTCGGCAAAGCGGATCAGCACCTGCTTGCGCTGGGTCGGCGCCAGGCGTGACCAGACCCCGGAATCAAAGGTGGTGCGGGCATTGGCTACCGCCAGATCGGCATCGCTCTGACCACAGCTGGCGATCTGCGCCAGCACCCGGCCATCGATCGGGCTCAGGCAGTCGAAGGTTTCGCCACCGACGGCGCTTTGATACTGACCATTGATAAAGGCCTGACCTTGAATCTGCCAGGCACGGGCCCGTTGTTCCCAGGTTTCACGAGTAATGCCGGTCATGCAGTCAACCTCTGAGGAGTGGCTAAGGCGTTAGAAACGCTCAAGAAAGTCCGCCAGCAGGCGCCGGCAGTTGTCCTTATTGTCCGCCGCACGTAGACCGATTTCGGCCCGCATGCGCTCGGGCAGATCACCGGCGGTGGCGAGAAACTGCTGGCCTTGCGGACTACTTCGCCAGTAATTGGTCCAGGTATCGAACATCGACACAGTGATTTCCGGGTGGAACTGCACACCCAGCGCCCGTCCCTGGCGGAATGCCTGCGGGGCCAGATCGGTTTCAGCCAGCAAGCTGGCGGTCGCCGGCAGCCGGAAGGTATCGAAGTGAAAATTCAGCCATGGCCCAGGATGTTGCCACTCGTCGCGGACCAGACACTGCAAAGGAGTCCAGCCGATCTCAGCTTGGCGATTGCGCACAGCTTGCCCGCCCAGAGCCCGGGCCAGGATCTGACTACCAAAACAGATCCCTAGAGTAGGCACTCCGTATCCCTGGACCCGTTTCAACCAGGCCAGCTCTGCAGCAAGCCAAGGCAAACTCTGATCGTAAGCCGACTCAGGACTGCCCAGCACCAGCAGCAGATCGAGGGTTTCCGGGGCCGGCAATGGATCAGTGACCTGGAGCAGTTCCAGATCAATTCCCTGCTCAGCCAACAGCTCGGGAAGCGTCCCGGCAACGTCACCGGGGGCGTGGAGAATGGCTACAGCACGAGAGGTTTTCATGGAATGGCTCCGGCATCGAATAAAACTTATGAAACCATATCTTATATTTCAAACCATGCCAATAGTGATGCGCATTTCTTAACAGACTCCAGCCGGTCACTACCTCTGTCTTGGTAAAAAGCCGCAAAAATCCTTGTAAAAAGCAAAACAGCTATTGAAAGATATAAAACCATATTTTAAATTGAAATCACTTTCTGGTGCCTGAACCAGCCTCGGCACCACCCCTAAACCTACGGTCAGCCACACCAAACAACCAGGCTGAACCCGTTAACGGAGGTGTTGAATGTCTACCGCTACCCCGTCGTCAACCGATGATGCACCCTATCTGGATGTGGCCAACCCGGCATTCTCTATGCGTTCGCCTGAGGTGCTGGCCGCTCGGGAAAAGAGCTGGTACGCCCGCACACCCTACGGCATTGCAGTACTGCGCTATGACGAGGTTAACAAGCTGCTACGCGACCAACGTCTGCGCCAGGGCAGTTATGCTTGGCCTGCTCACAATAACGCCACCGGCAGCTTTTCCGACTGGTGGATGCGCATGCTGTTGAGCAAGGAAGGTGCCGATCATTCGCGCCTGCGGCGTCTGGCCAACCCGGCCTTTTCTCCAAAACTGGTCAAGGCCCTGACCCCAGCATTTCAGGAAATCGCCAACGAGCTGATCGGCGATTTCATAGCCGACGGTCAATGTGAGTTCGTTTCACAGTTCTCAGAGCCCTACGCCACCCAGGTCATCTGCACCCTGCTCGGACTACCACGTAGTGAATGGAAGGCTCTTGCCAAGCTTGCCTCGGATATGGGCCTGGCGCTGGGAGTGACCTTCAAGCGTGACGAAGCCATTATCAACGCCGCCACTGACCGCCTGTTTGGTTATGCCGAACAGGCGGTAGCCAACCTCAAGCGCCAAGGCCTGGGCGAGGACTTTCTCAGCAGCCTGGTACGTGCCAATGAGGAAGACAAAAATGCGCTCAGCGATCAGGAGCTGTACGACATGATCGTGTTGGCTATCTTCGGCGGCATCGATACCACCCGCAACCAGATCGCACTGGCCATGGATACCTTCATCCAGCACCCCGAACAATGGCGTTTGCTAGGCGATGACCCCGAACTGGCCCGGGCGGCGGTCGAAGAAGTCATGCGGATACGCCCGACCGTAACCTGGGTAACCCGAGAGGCTCTGGAGGATTTCAGTTATCAGGGCCTGGAAATCAAACAGGGCACCACCGTGCATCTGTTCAGCCAGGCCGCAGGCACCGACCCACGAGCATTCGATAATCCCGAGTTCGACATCACTGCCAAGCGTTGCCCGCACTTCGGTTTTGGAGCCGGCGCTCACCATTGTATCGGCCACTTCATCGCCCGCGGCGACATGACAGTGGCCTTGGCGTTGCTGGCGCAACGGATGAAGAGTCCGCGCTACAAGGGAACCCCCGAATGGTTGCCGGACAGCGGCAACACCGGCCCAATCAGCCTGCCGATTCAGTTTGATCCGGTACCGCAGCCATGAGCTCGCCCAGCATTGCCATTGTGGGCAGTGGTCCCTCTGGCTGCTATCTGGCTCAGGCGCTGCGCAAGCACTGGCCAGCCAGCCAGGTATGTCTGCTCGACCGCCTGCCCGTCCCCTACGGCCTGGTACGCTATGGGGTGGCGCCCGACCACCCCGGCACTAAAGCAGTAACTCGCCAGTTCGACCGGTTGTTCGAGCGTGAAGGAGTTCACTTTATTGGCAACCTCGAGGTTGGTCAGCATCTGCCGCTCGCCACACTGCGCGCCGCCTTCGATATCGTAGTCTTGGCTACGGGCCTGTATGCCGACCGCCAGTTGGGGATTCCCGGTGAGCATCTGCCCGGTGTCTACGGTGCCGGACGCCTGACCCGACGCTTCAACGACCACCCGGATGAAGTCGGCTTCCAACCCGAACTGGGCCAGCGCTGCCTGATCATCGGTAACGGCAATGTCGCCATCGACGTCCTGCGTCTGCTCAGCAAAACGGCAGAGGAATTCGGCGGCTCTGAGGTTTCTGCCCGCACGCTGGCCCACTTTCAGCGCCAACCGCTGGCGCGGATCGATATCGTTGGCCGCTCCGCGCCTGATCAGGCCAAGTTCGACCCGGTCATGCTGCGTGAACTCGCTCAGTTACAGCAGGTACGTTTTGAAATTCAGACCAAGTATCTGCACTGCGACAGTGACGACAGGCTGGCCCAGGCCAAGATCGAAGCCTTGCGTTTGCTGGCTGAGCACAACCCCAGCCAGCCACCGCGCCGCACAATCGCCTTTCACTTCGGCTGGAGTCCTGAGCAGATCGACGGTGAGCAACGGGTTCAAGGTATGCGCTTTCGGGCCAGCGCCAGCCGTGACGAGACCCTGCAGCTAGCCGCCGACAGCATTATCACTGCAATCGGATTTGCCGAACATGATGGTCAGGCCTTGAGTCAGCAACACCTGGCTGGCCAGCATGCTAATCCAGCTCACGGCCGGCTTGAACCTGGACTGTATTGCGCCGGCTGGTTCAAGCGTGGCCCACACGGCACCATTCCGGACAACCGGCTCGACTCCCGGCAAGTTGCCGACACCATCATCAGTGACGCTGAACAACTACCAATGGGCAAACCCGGGCTTGATGCCCTACCCAGAGAACTGTTGCAGCACTGTACCGATTACGCCGGTTGGAAACGCCTGGATGCCGAGGAGACCACCAAGGCTCCGGCCAACCGTCTGCGTCAAAAAATCAGCGACCTGGCACTCATGCTGGAGATTGCCCGCCCCACAATGACTGGAGAACAGCAGCCATGAAGATACTGGTGATTTACGGAACCGAAACCGGCAACGCAGAAATGGTCGCCGATGATCTGGTCGATGCCCTGAGCCAGGACTTTGAATCCAGCGGCCATGACATGGCGCACTTTGATCCGGCTACAATAGCCACCGATGACGTGCTGATCGTGGTCTGCTCAACCTACGGCGATGGCGAATTGCCCAATTCTGCACAACCTTTTTTCCAGCATCTGGACAGCCAGGCTCCGGACTTGACTGGAGTGCGTTTTGCTACGTTCGGGCTGGGCGACAGTTTCTATGAAACCTTCAATCGGGGAAGTCAGATCATTGCCGACAAGCTGGCCACATTAGGTGCCTGCGAATTCGGTCAACGAGGCGTACATGATGCCTCCAGCGGTGAGTTGCCCGGCGAGATAGCCCTGAGCTGGCTCAAGCAGACGCTGGCGGAACTTTGACCACGTAAAGCCGCGTCCGTCTTTTTCTACCAGAGGCTTGAGCTACTATGAGTCACACCGAAAATCGCCCCTTGCAGCTATGCATTATCGAAAACGGCTTGGTACCGGAGGAATTGCAAACCCGCTTTGCTTCCTACCCAACCATGATCGAGCAGTGGTTGTCCCCGGCCCTGCCCGAGGCCCGTTTCAGCCAGGTATCGGTAGTGCGTGGAGAGCCGCTGCCAGCTCCCGAGGCCTTCGATGGCTATCTGCTGACCGGTTCCAAACACAGTGTTTACGAGCAGGCTAACTGGATGCAGCGACTGATCACCTTCCTGCAACAGCTGAAAACCCTACGTAAACCAGTGTTCGGTATCTGCTTTGGTCACCAGATAATGGCCGACGCCTTCGGCGGTCACACCCGCAAGGCCGAACAGGGCTGGGGGGTCGGAGCTCAAGCATACCGGGACAATGGGCACGGGCCAGGAGCTGGTGCCAACCTGATCTTCCATCAGGACCAGGTTGTCGAACTGCCTCCCGCAGCCCAGGTGCTGGGCGGCTCAGATCATTGCCCAAACGGCGTATTGGGTTACTGTTTTCCAGCGTTATCGGTGCAATACCATCCCGAATTCAACCCGGACTATGTCAGCGCTCTAGCCGAGCGCTATAGCGGCAATCTGATCAGTGCCGAGGTTGCCGATCATGCTTTGACGTCTTTGCAACAACTGTGCATCGACAACCAGCGCGTTGCTCGCTGGGCCGCGCAGTTCTTCCGCCAGCATGCACCTCAACCCTAGATTAAACCTATTAGACAGAATCTTTAAATAGCTCAAATTATTCTCCTTGGCCGGCCTCCCGCTTCATCGGGGCCGGCTTTTTTATCTCTGCTGCGCACCCACCTCTTTTAGATCCCATATAAATCAATCCATTCTGCGGACATCCAGAAGAAAATCGACAAAACCCGAAATTTATATTGAAAACTATAAAACCATATTTTAAATTTAAATTGTTCCTGCCGCACATCACTGCTCACAGCCGCGCAGGACCCACAACATGATTCGCCGCATTCGCCTTGCCCATGCCGGCGTCAAAGGAGAGTTCACATGACAGCGTTAGATCTGCATCGAGAACACAACACCAGCTCGGGAGTTGCCGAAGACCTGGCCGCGCGTATTCGTGATGCTGGTGTCGAGTATCTGTACTATCAGGTGGTCACACTGACCGGCCGGGTCATCGCCAAAGTAGTTCCAGCCAAGCATCTGCTGCGCAATCTGGACAAAGGTGTCCAGTTCCACCGCACCGCGATCTCCGACCTGCAAAGTACCCGTGAAGGGGTCCTGCTCGGCGGCGGCGCCCAGGCGGCCGAATTCACCGCCATGCCCGACGCAGGCAGCTTCAATGTACTGCCCTGGGATCGTTCACTCGGCGCGTTCTTCTGCCGCCTGTACGAACCGGAGCACCGCCCGGAGATCGGCGGCCAGACCCTGGCCACCGACCCGCGGAGCCTGCTGATCGACAGCCATCGGCGCTTTACCCAGGATACCGGACTGACCCTGAAAACCGGGTTGGAGCCGGAAATGTCCTGGCTGGGCAAGGATCTGGAAGTACACGTCCGCCCAGGTGCAAGCCCGGCCTACCATCTGGGCAACCTGGAACTGATGCGACCAATCTTCAAGAAGGTCATGGAATACGCCAGCGCCATGGGGCTGGACATGATCGAAGGTGATTACGAGGATCCCGGGCAACTGGAATTGAACTGGATGTTCGATGACTGCGAACTGACCGCCGACCGAATGATGACCTATCGTCTGATCTGCCGTCAGGTCGCTCGCGAGATGGGCGTTCAGGCCAGCTTCATGCCCAAGCCGACCACTGGCAGCATGGGTAACGGCTGTCACCACAACTTCAGCCTCTGGCGCGGTAACCAGAACGTGCTGGCTGAGTCTGGCCGGCGCGACCTGCACCTGACCGATACCGGCCTGCATGCACTCGGTGGCGTACTCAAGCACGCCCCCGGCTCGATGATGATCATGGCCTCGACGGTCAACTCCTACAAACGCTACTGGGATGCCGGGCTGTTCGCCCCCAATTGCGTCAACTGGGGTATGGACAACAAGACCTGCACCGTTCGGCTGTCGGCCAACGGCCGACTGGAATACAAGATCCCCGACGCCAGTGTAAACCCCTATCTGTCGCATGCCCTGTTGCTGGCCGCCATGCGCGATGGCCTGGAAAACCGAATCGAGCCCGGCGCTCCAGACAACAGCAACAGCATCCCCAGCGCCCCTGACCCTGCACGGATCCTGCCGAAAACCCTGGGTGACGCAATTCAGGCCTTCGACCAGGACCCAGTGATCCGCACTGCCCTGCCCGCCGATATGGCTCAGCTCTATCGTGACCTCAAGGCTGATGAGTGGGCCCGGTTCTGTTCCTATGTCACCGACTGGGAACGCAAGATGTATGTGGAGTACCTGCCATGAGCCGTCCCTTCCGTGTGATTTGCGCCGACCTGCCCGCTCCGCCGCTGTTCTGGAAGGACGCCGACGGCTACCGGCATGGCTACGAGTCCGATGTCGCCCGCTTGCTGGGCACCAAGCTCGGCCAGGAAACCCGCTTTGTCTACCAGAACTGGGCCGATTTCTATCCGGCCCTGGAAGCCGAGACCGGCGACATTCTGCTCTGCGGTCAGGGAATCTCCGAGTACCGCAAAAGCCTGGCCGATTTCAGCGAGCCCTACGCTGTTTTTGATGAAGCCGTCATGGTGCTGCGCGGCAGCCCGATCAGCAGTCCCACGGATCTGATCGGCAAGCGCGTCGGAGCCATCGCCAACAGCCTCAATATGGCGCTGGCAGAAACCTTCAACGGCTGCATTACGGTGCCGTTCGCCGGTGACTCCGAGGACGTCTTGGGCGATATGGTCAAGGCTCTGCGGGCCGGCAGCATCGATGCCTTCGTCGATGATGACGTCGCGCTAGTGCCACTGGCCGAAGAGGTCGATCTGGCCATTGCATTCACCGTGCCCAGCAACAACGCCTGGGGCATTGCGGTCCGCAAGGGGGCCCCCGAGCGCTTGACGGCGGTCAACCAGGCCCTGGCCGAGGTCAAGCGCAGTGGTGAGCTGCAGGCCCTCTGGCACAAATGGATGCCCAGCCTGAGTTATCCGTTCTGATGCTCATTCCGGCCTGCCGCCCGGCAGGCCTTACTGTCACGCGCCGGGCCTGACCGGCGCGCCCACCCGCGAGGAGAGACCATGAAAAAAACAACAACCTGCCTGTGCTCCGCCTTCATCTTCGGCACCGCTCTCACGGCTAGTGCAGAGTCCTTTGACACCCCACTTGGCAGCATTGATGCCAGCATGAGTGTTACCCTGGCCAGCGACTATATCTGGCGCGGCCAGTCACAGACCGCCGGAGCTGGCGCGATTCAGGGCAGCCTCGACTTTGCCCATGAGTCAGGGCTCTACATCGGGGCCTGGGCCTCGAATGTCGATGCCGACACCTTCGGCGCCAGCATCGAGATCGACTACTACCTGGGTTTCGCCGGCCAGCTCAGCGACAACCTCAGCTATGACCTGGCCTGGGCGACCTATACCTATCCCAAGGCTGGCGGTGCCGCCAGTGTCGATGAGATTCTGGCCAGCTTCAGCTTTCATGGCCTGACCATCGGCAGCAAGTACGCTTATGAGCCCCAGAGCGCTCTGTATACCTATGTCAGCTATGCCTTCGAGCTGCCCTATGATCTAGGCCTTGAGCTGCATATGGGACACACAGACACCAAGGATCCGCTCAATCCGCCGGCCGACAATGGCAAAACCTACCGTGACTGGGCCGTAACCCTGGGCAAAACCCTGCTGGGACTGGAGTGGGCTCTGATGTACTCGGACACCAATCTCAAAGGTTCGACCTGTGCCGCCTGGTACGGCAAGAGCCGCTATTGCAACGGCAATCTGACCTTGTCGGTATCCAAGGGCCTCTAAACCAGCAGTGCCTGTGGTCCGCCGCACCAGGGCGGACCATAAGCGTGCAGCCCTGGTGCGGCAACTCTGATAGACTGCATTCCATCCGAAGACACAGATGGATCTGTCTGAGCCCTTCGGGCAGGATGATCACACAAGGCTGCACGCACCATGAACGGAAAATCCACTCCCAACGCTGGCTCCTTCATGCGCCTTCGTCAGGAAGGTCGAACTGAAGAAGTTGTTCGACGCCTGATGGAAGCCATTGATCTGGGCCTGTATTCCGAAGGCCAGCAACTGCCCAGCGAAAGCGAGCTGGCCATGCAGTTCGGCGTCGCCACAGTCACCCTGCGCGAGGCCTTAGCCTATCTGCGGCAACGCGGTGTGATAGAAACCCGACGCGGCCGCAACGGCGGCAGCTTCGTCTGTAATTCGGTAGAAATTCCCGCCGACATACTGCTCGACCAACTCAACGAACTCAGCACCATCGAACTGCGCGACCTCGGTGATGAACACGTTGCCATCGCCGGTACCGCCGCACGCCTGGCAGCCAAACGCGGCACCGAAGAGCACCACCAACACCTGGCTCACTACATCGCGGCCTTGGGCGAAGCCCAAAGCCGGCGCGAGCGGCGCCGGGCCGATGCTCGCTTTCATATTGAGGTGGCTGCAGCCTCGCAATCGGTGCGCCTGACCCATGCGGAAATTCGCCTACAGGCGGAAGTCGGTGAGCTTCTGTGGCTGCCATCAGCTTCAACACCAAACCCCGAAACAGTGCAACAGGAACATCAGGCCATTCTGGATGCTATCATCAGCGGCGATTCAACGCTGGCTGGAGCCTTGGCTGAAGCACACGTCAACCGGGGCATCAAGCGCCTGATCAGCCTCAAACTGGAGCTTTTATCCTCTGAGACTGAATGATTGGCATAACCCTTGCCTGCTATTTTTTGACCAACATCAAAAATCTCCCGCCTGATCCCGTTATTTCCTCGGGAAACCTCACTAGGTCAGGCACAGCGAGGGTTAAGGCCATGGCCGAAGACGCACTCAACCGCGAACTGCAGGACTGCATCTCACGGATCGACGTTTCCATCAGTAACATCTTCGCCCAGATCGACATCCTGGCCCGAGAAGTCTGTGCCATCTGGCAGCAGCAAGGCTCACCCGGCAAGGCACCTGCAGCACGCGACCTGAAGTCCCTGCGACCACTGATCGATAGCCATCTGGCAGCCCCCAGAAGTTGCCTGCAAGGTACAGGAGTGGTGCTTGAACCTAACGTGCTACAGGATCGGGAGATGTACTGCGAGTGGCGACACCTGACCACCAACGGTCGCATCGCCCCACTGGATCTGAACTTCAACCGCAGCAGTGACAGCTACTACAATTACCGCGACATGCCCTGGTTCACCCGCCCGCGCAGTACTGGCCAGCGGGTTGTCATCGGCCCCTATATCGACCTCTACGGGCAGGACACCTATATTCTTACCTTCGCCCAGCCGCTGAATGTCGACGGGCGCTTCATCGGCATTGCCGGGGCCGATATCGCCCTCGGTCGCTTCGAGCGCATTCTGGTCTCTGGGCTGCTGAAAATGAGCCATGAAGCCTTCATTGTCACCGATGAAGGCCGGGTAGTAGCAGCCAACACTGCAAACTGGACTGCCGGCGAGCTGGCCCGGCATGCCATGTCGCGTAGCGAAAATCACTGCACGGTCGTTGACCTGGGTGAGCAGGCTTCACACTGGGCACTGGTCCAGCGTCCCTGTATCCGTCAGTTAGCGGGCGCCGCCTGAGTTCCTCACCGGCCAATCAACGGTAGCTTAGTGCTACCGTTGTTACCATAAAGTATTACATCAGCTTATTAAGGTTACACTCTGTAACAACCGCTTCTGCCGCCTCTGACCCCATCGTGGGGCAAATCCATACCATCACGCACAAACCCGGGGCAGTATCTCCCCACGCCAGAGGGCTTAGAAGCGCATTAGAGTCACAAAAACAAATACATTTAAACTCATATGAAATATGGCACGAGCCGTGCTTGTAATAAAGCAGACCCACGCGGACCGCCTCAGGCCGGCACGGGTTCACACCACCGATAGGCCAGACCACAGAAGACAAAACCGCCTATGGAGCGCGCCAACAGGCGCAGGAAAACCGGTACCGCCGCTCGGATCGAGTACTGGTTATGCCTGCCCAGCGCCCTTCAGGACCATTGCTTGAGAGGACTTCCCATGAAAAATCTGCGTCACTTTATGCCAGAAAGCTGGAGCCTGGTGTTTTCCGCCTTCGCCGCCGCTTACGGGGTCGGCCTGCTGGCCTTGCTAGCCTTGCCGTTTCTGATCAGCGCCGTGATGAGCGACCTGGGTCTGGATGAAGCCCAGGCAGGCTTTCTATTGTCGGCCGAATTCATCTTCACCATGCTCGCCTCACTATTCATAGCCCCAATCATGGGTCGAGCACCACGCAAGACCATTGCCCTGATTGGCGCCAGCATTGCTATTACCGCCAATCTGATCTCGGCAAGCATCACCGATGCCTATCTGCTCACCGCTTTGCGTTGCGTTGCCGGTATTGGCGCCGGCTTGGCACTAGCCTGCGGCAACGCTTGCGTCTCCAGCGCCCGCGACCCGGACAACGTTGCAGGCTACATGAACGTTCTGTTCGTTGCTTTGATGATCGTAGTAATGCTGGCCTTTGCCAGCGCTATGGCCAGCAGCGGTCTGGCTGGACTGTACTACGCAATGGCCATAACCCAGGGAGTGATGGCTGTGCTGATCCTGAAGATGCCGCAACGGGCCAGTGTCGAGCATCACACTCATCACCATCACGCCCCCAACAGCAAGCTGCTGTCCACCGTAGCAATCTGCATGATGGCCGCCATGTTTTTGTTCTCAACCCGTGACACCATGGGCTGGGCGTTCGTCGAGCAGGTCGGTGTACGGGTCGGCTACGACGGTGAAACCCTAGGCATGCTGTTCTCGCTGCAGGCCTTTGTCGGCCTGATCGGGCCGCTGCTGGCGGCAATCATCGGCAAGCGCTTCGGCATGAGTACCCCGGTGATCATCGGTATCCTGCTGTGTGGCGCATCGAGTCTCGGGTATGTTTTGGGTGAAGCCTCGAAAACCATGTACACCATCGCGGTGATGATGATTGCAGCCACCTATTTCTACACCCTGGCCTACCTGACTGCACTGGCCGCCTCGCTCGATCGAGAAGGCCGGGTGGTCGCCGCCTGCGGCAGCTTCCTAACCCTGGGTATCGCGGTAGGCCCGGCTATCTCCGGCATGCTGATCTCGATTGGAGGCTATACCCTGACCGGTTGGGCTATTGCTGTTACGGTCATCCTTACTCTGCTGGCTGTCTCGGTGCCACTGGCCCGTGCCAAGGAGCGCCACAGCGCGGCTCTGGCCGCTGCAGCAGGCTGAGCCAACAAAGAGCTCGGTGTCTTCCCCGGCACCGAGCTACCGGCTAATAGCGCCGGGCCTGTCCCCACAACACCAAACCAATCCCGCCCAGAGTCATGGCCGATACCAGCAGCAAACGCAAGCTGAGGCTTTCCGCCAGCAGCAGACTGCCAAGCAATGCGGCGATGACCGGTACGCTGAGCTGCACACTGGCACCCTGGATGGCACTCAGGCCCTTGAGCGCGGCATACCACAGCGCATAGCCCAGCCCCGAGGTCAGCGCCCCTGACAACAGCGCGTACAGCAGCCCCAGTCCATCGACCTGCCAACTCCCGGCAAAGGCCAACAGCATCAACACCCCTAACGGAGTGGCGCGGAGAAAGTTACCGGCAGTGCTCGCCAGCGGATCGCCAGCGCCCCGACCAATCAATGAGTAGCAGGCCCAGGCCAGCCCGGCCAGTACCATCAACAGGGTGCCCGACAGCGCCGGCGCACTGCTGCCAGGCAACAGCCACAACCCGAGTCCCAGCGCCGCCAACGTCAATCCCGCGGCCTGCAATCGAGTCAGCCGCTCCCCCTTGAGCAGCCCCCAGCCACTCATGCCAAGCTGTACCGAACCGAACAGAATCAGCGCACCGACCCCGGCATCCAGATGCAGATAGGCCAACGAGAACGCCCCAGCATAGACGAACAAGGCCGCTGCCCCAGACCAACTGCCCTGAAGCGCCAGCCGACTGCGACCAAGGCGCAGCAACAGCAGCAAAATCACGGCCCCGGAAGCCAATCGCAGGGCGGTAAAACTGGCCGGATCGATCGCCGTATCACGCAGCGCCAGGCGGCACAGCAGCGAGTTGCCGGCAAACGCCAGCATGGCCAGGGCGGTCAACAGCAGGGTGCGATAGGACAAGACAGGCATTGGCTACTCCGGCCAGCAAAGCCCCGACCCTAACCAGTCGGTCAGCAGCGCTCAATCCCTCTTTAGGCTAAGACCAGATGCCCGCCTCAGTCATGAGTTGCTCCAACGCCTGACAGCGCTCTGCATCGGACATAACTTCCACCCGTAGCGCCTGCTCGCCACTGGCAAAGCCGCACAACATAGGGGCACCAGCTACATCACTGACATCCACCAGCGAGTCAAACACTGGAGGCTCTTCGGCAGCCAGCATGAACCCCCGTCCTGCCGGCCAGGCTTGACGTTCGCAATGAAAGAAGGTCTTACTGACACAGCCCGAACCGATCCGCCTCAGCGCCTGGCGTATCGGGGCCGGCAACTCCGGCTGAATGCGCAGGCGCTGGTCCCGCACCGGAGCCACTGGCGTGGCGACAATCACCGCATCGGATGCCCAAACCTCACCCTGCTCGCAATGGACCAGCCACTGCCGCGGAGCCGACTGCAACTGCAGTGCCCGCTGGCCGAAGTGAATATCCAGCCCTGCGGCCAGCTCGCTGACAAACTCGGACAGCCCACCGGTAATCAGTTGGTTGCTGCCCGCCAGATAGAAATCCTCGGCCCGGTGCCGGGTACTCAGCTCAGCCAGCGGGGCCGAAACCAGGCTGGCATATTCCAGACGCAACCAACTGTTCAACACCAGCCGCTCAAGCCGATCACAATCGGCCAGATCAATGGCCGCCAGACTGTCTTGCAAGCAGGTATCCGCCGCTGACGGCTGTTGATCCAGTTGCTGCTCAATGCCAGCCAACCGTGCCTGCAAGCGCTCGCACAGCCCCGGCTCCAGCCGGCCCTGGCCCAGGATATAGGTATTGCCATAATCCCAGGATCCAGAAGCGATATAGCTCACCCGCTCTGCCAGGGGGTGACCCTGCTCGCCATGCAACCAGGCGCCGCCCAACGGCAGCGGCATGCCCAGACGGCTATCACAGCGGGCCCGTCCTCCGGCGTGCGGGCCAGCCTCCAGCAGGCGAACCGCCACACCAGCCCGGTGCAAGCTGCGCGCCGCCGCCAGCCCAGCCAGACCGGCACCGATAACCAGCACCGACGCAGGCCCGGCCAGACCACTGGCAAGCACCTGCCGGGCCGCCCGCTCGCCACTGAAGAAAGCGCCATGCAAGGTGCCCGGCCCGGCCGCCCATGTGTATTCACCGGCCAGCCAGAGCCGCGGCGCGATCTCGCCAGCCAGCCGCTCCCGATCAGCCGGCGTGCCGCCGGGACGCAGGTACGAATACACCCCGGCAAAATCCGGGTTACGGTTCCAATCGGTACTCAGCACCCCGAGAATCCGTGGTCGAGGGAACCTGGGCTCAGAATAATTCACGTTGCATCAACCAGTTATCGCCCCGCCAGGCCTGAAATTGCTCCATAACCTGCCAGCCGCGCCGGACGTAATAGTCGCGCCGGTCATGGGTGTGCAGGTAAATCCGTTGATAGCCCTGGCGGCGTGCCTCGGCCATGATCGCCTCGATCAGCCGTTCGGCCAGGCCCTGACCTCGAACCTGAGGCTGCACATAGACGCATGCCAACCAGGGCCCCAGCTCTGGCCGCCCGGGCAGATCATCCCGGGCCAGGGCCGCGCCACCCAGCAACCGCTCGCCATCAAGCGCCACCAATGCTGGCCAGTCACCGTTGAGCTGGCCGGCGGCGAACTCCTGCTGCCAGTCCGCCAGGCTCTGGCTGGCAAACTCATAATCAAACTGTGCATGCAGCCAGGCGGCCAGCGTCGGGCAGTGCTGCATATGCTCGCGCAACCAGTGCAATTCAATCATCCACATCCCCAATCAGTTCCAGTAACTGCGGCAGCCAGTGCCCCGCCGGTCCCTGCAGTGCCCGCTCGCGCTCGGCCCGCGGCGCGATTGAGTCAGGGTTGACGTGCACCAGCCAGGCACCGGAGGCCAGGGCGTGCTGGGGAATATGAGCTGCCGGATAGACCTGCCCGGAAGTGCCGACCGCCAGCAGCAGGTCGCATTTGCCAGCAGCATCCAGCGCCTGCTCGAAGGCGCCGTCCGGCAGCATCTCGCCAAACCACACCACCCCGGGACGAATCCAGCCCCCACAGAACCCGCACTGTGGCGGACTGATCCGCTGCCCTTCCACCACCTCGGCCAGCACGTCATTCGACAACGGATGAGGCCGGGCACAGTCGAAGCAGCGGGTAGCACTGAGGCTGCCATGCAGATGAATAACATCGCGGCTGCCGGCCCGTTCATGCAGATCATCGACATTCTGGGTCACCACAGTCAACTGCTCGACCCGCGTCGCCAGTGCTGCAATCGCCCGATGGGCCGGGTTGGGCTGGGCCTCGGCGACCTGTCGCAGGCGCCACTGGTACCAGCCCCAGACCAGATCTGGCTCAGCGGCAAAGGCCTCGGCCGTAGCCATGCTGGCTGGATCGTAACGCGCCCACAGTCCGCTCAGCGCATCTCGAAAGGTTGCGATACCACTTTCAGCCGAAACCCCTGCTCCGGTGAACACCACCGCTCGACGCACCCGTCGCATGGCCGCCAGCCAATCCGGGTCCATTGCCTGCCCCATCATCCGTTCACCTCGCTGCTGGCCGGTTTAAGCCGACGACCAATAACCATTACACTGTACGAGCATACCGCAGAGCCGCCGGGAGAACCCATGCAGGTTGAACTGATCGAGATCCGCGACCACATCAGCCGTTTCCCTCCGTTCGATGAACTGCCATCCGACACCCTTGACGAAATCGCGCGCCAGGTCGAGATCGGCTACTTCAAGGCCGATAGCGATATTCTGGTCTACGACCAGAGCATTCACGACCTGTACTTTATCCGCAGTGGCGCGGTCGAAGTGCACCGGCGTAACGGTGAACTCTATAACCGTCTGGGCGAGGGTGACTTCTTCGGCCACTTCGGCCTGCTGCGTGGCCACCGGGTCCGTTACCCGGTTCGCGCGATCGAAGATACCCTGATCTACTTCATCCCCGACCGGCTGTTCCGCGAACTGTGCGAACAGTTCGACAATTTCTCCGACTTTGTCGAACTGGAGGGTGAGTCACGGCTTAAGTCGGCGGTGGCGTTGCAGGGCAAGGCCAGCGAACTGATGAAGGTCAAGGTTCGCAAGCTGATCAATCGGCTGCCGGTTACCCTGTCGCTCAATGCCAGCATCCGTCAGGCCGCGCAACTGATGAGCGAACAATCTGTCTCTTCACTGGTGGTGATCGACCCGGAAGCCGGCTGGCCCGATCCGGAGCGAGTGCCGGTAGCCGATCAGCAACATCAGGTGATGGTCGGCATTCTCACCGACCGCGACTTTCGTACCCGGGTAGTGGCCGAAGCCCTGCCCCCGGAAACCCCACTGAGTGCTGTCATGTCGCCCAACCCGATCACCGTACAAGCCGACGATTCAGTGTTCGAGGCCATGCTGTGCATGCTGCGCAACAATATCCACCACCTGCCGATCCTGCACCGGCGTCGGCCGATCGGAGTGATCAATCTATCAGACATCATCCGCTACGAATCGCAGAGCAGCCTGTATCTGGTCAGCAACATCTTCAACAAGCAATCGGTCGACGAACTGCAAAACCTATTGCCAGATGTGCGCGCCACCTTCGTGAGAATGGTCGGTGACGAGGCCAACGCCCACATGATCGGCTGCGCGATGTCGAGCATCGGCCGCGGCTTCATTCAGCGCCTGGTTGAGTTGGCCGAGGACCAGCTTGGCCCGCCGCCAGTGCCTTACTGCTTCCTCGCTCTCGGCTCGATGGCCCGCGACGAGCAACTGGTGGTCACCGACCAGGACAACGCCCTGATCCTTGACGACAGTTTCGACCCGGCCGAACATGACGCCTACTTTTTCAAGCTCGCCAGTTTCGTCAGCGATGGTTTGGCTGCCTGCGGTTACAGCTACTGCAAGGGCGGCATCATGGCCACCAACCCCAAATGGCGCCAACCGTTGGCGGTATGGAAACAGTATTTCAGCGACTGGATCGAGCGTCCGAACCCGCAGACCCTGCTCAACAGCAACATCTTCTTCGACTTGGACAGCGTCTGGGGCGAGGCGGAGCTGGCCGAACAGCTCAAGGACCTGATCGCGGAAAAGGCCAGTCGCAACGAACCGTTCATTGCCCTGATGGCACGCAATGCCCTGAACCGAACCCCACCGCTGGGTCTGTTCCGAACTTTCGTGATGGAAAAGGATGGCGAACAAAACAACATCATCAACCTCAAGCGTCGCGGCACCGCGCCCTTGACCGACCTGATCCGGGTCCATGCGCTGGCCTGCGGTTCCAAGGCGCAGAACTCGTTCGAGCGTCTGGACGCCATCGCCGCCACCAAACTGATGCCACCGGAAGCGCTCGATAAACTGCGTTACGCCCTGGAGTTCCTGTCGATCGTGCGCATCCGCCATCAGGCCATGGATATCGAAGCCGGGCGCGAGCCAGACAACAACATCGAACCGGAGAAAGTCTCCACCGCCGAACGCCACAGCCTCAAGGAGGCCTTCCAGGTGCTTAGCAACGCCCAGAAATTTCTCCGCTTCCGCTACCCGGCCCTGCAGGCGACCCGACCGTTATGAGCGCCCAGCCAGAGCAACTGCTCGATTGGCCCAGGCGTCTGGCCAACCTGGCCGCCAGCAGCCGCGACCCACGTCTGGCCACCTTCTATCGAGCCGGCTGCCCGGCCGCCGACTGCCCACTGGAGCAGCTACCGATGGTCGCCCTGGACATCGAAACCACTGGCCTGGACCCCAAGCGCCACGCCATCGTCAGCCTGGGCCTGGTGCCCTTCGACCTGCAGCGCATTCGTTGCAGCCAGAGCTGGTATCAGGTGGTGCGCCCCAGCACTTCGCTACATCCCGAATCGATTGCCTTCCATCGCATCACCCACTCGGAAATAGAGCAGGCACCGCCACTAAAGGCAGTACTGAGCGAGTTACTGGAACGCCTGGCTGGCAAGCTGGTAGTAGTGCACTACCGCCCTATAGAGCGCGGTTTTCTCGATCAAGCCCTGCGCCGCGAACTGGGCGAAGGCTGGCAGTTTCCACTGATTGACACTATGGCTATCGAGGCTGAACTGCACCCGCAGCGCCAACCCGGCTGGCTGCTGCGCCTGCTGGGCAAGCAGCCGATCTCGATCCGCCTGGCCGACAGCCGCAGCCGCTATGCACTGCCGCTATATCAGTCCCACCATGCTCTGACCGACGCTATCGCTACCGCCGAACTGTTTCAGGCGCAGATAGCCACCCATTTCGACCCGCAGTTGCCGGTCAGCCGGTTTTGGTGCTAACCCACGCCCTGTCCAGCAGGGCGTGGGTGATCCTTCAGCGCCTTGGCTCGCTCAATAGTCCCTTGATAATGGCAATACAGCCAACCAGCAGCACCAGAGTAAACGGCAGACCAGTAGATACCGCCATCGCCTGCAATGCCACCAGGCCACCGCCCAGCAGCAGGGCAATGGCCAGCACCCCCTCGATCACAACCCAGAATACCCGTTGCGGCACCGGCGCATTGACCTTGCCACCAGCCGTGATGGTGTCGATCACCAATGAGCCGGAATCAGACGAAGTGATGAAGAATACGATGACCAGCACGATACCGATAAACGAGGTCAATTCGGTCAGCGGCAACTGACTAAGCATGGCGAACAACTGCAACTCCAACGCCGCCTCCTGCACACCGGTATAACCAGCGCCCAGCAACTGACTGATCGCCGTGCCGCCAAAGGCGGTCATCCACAGCACCGACACCAGCGACGGCACCAGCAGCACAGCAATCAGAAACTCACGCACGGTCCGGCCACGGCTGACCCGGGCGATGAACATGCCGACAAACGGTGACCAGCTGATCCACCAGGCCCAGTAGAAGGCGGTCCAGCCCTGACTGAAGTTGGCGTCTTCGCGTCCAATAGGATTGGACAGCGCCGGCAGATTGACCAGATAGGCTCCGAGATTGCTAAAGAACCCACTCAAAATCGCCAGTGTCGGCCCCACCACAATCACGAACAGCAGCAACAACACCGCCAGTCCCATATTGATTTTCGACAGCCGCTGCACGCCTTTTTCCAGACCTGCCAATACTGAGAGCAATGCTATCGCTGTGATGCCGATAATCAGCAACACCATGGTCAGATCACCGCTCGGAATACCGAACAGATGACTCAGACCCGCCGCTGCCTGCTGAGCACCCAGTCCCAGCGAGGTGACCAAACCAAACAGAGTGGCAAATACCGCAAGAATATCTACCACATGACCAGGCCAGCCCCAGACCCGCTCACCCAGCACCGGGTAAAAGATCGAGCGCACGCTCAGCGGCAAACCCTTGTTGAACGAGAACAACGCCAGCGCCAGCGCCACCACCGCATAAATTGCCCAAGGGTGTAGGCCCCAGTGGAAGATAGTCGCCGCCATACCAAGCCTTAGGGCCTCTTCACTATCGCCGGCCGCAGCCGCCAATGGAGCCCAGTCGCTACGCAGTCCATCAGCGCCGACCGACACCCCACCAACGGCAGCCGAGTAATGCGACATCGGCTCGGATACGCCATAGAACATCAGGCCAATGCCCATGCCGGCGGCAAACAGCATCGAGAACCAGCCCAGGTAGGAGTAATCCGGCCGCGCATCCAGCCCACCCAGACGCACCTTGCCCAGCGGTGAAACAATCAGCGCCAGACACAGAATCACGAAAATGTTCGCCGCCCCCAGGAAAAACCAGGCCAGCTTGCTGGTCAGCCAGCCACGCAGGCTGGTAAACAATTCTGCCGCTTCGCTTTGCAAAGCCAGAGTCAAAACCACGAACAGCAGCACCGTCAGGGCCGAGATCAGAAAGACCTTGCCGTGGATATCGAGCGGAATGGTGATCTTGCCGGAGAAGTTGTCCTGACCCACCACATAGTCGGTGTCGATCAGATTGGCATCCCCGCTCGGGGCCGGAATGCCATCGAGACTGGGCGTCTCGTTCACAGCGGCGGTTTCATTCAAGGGTTGGCTTCCCATCTGAATTACTCCATTGAGGTCCGTGGCCACACAGGCACACACAAACAACGCGGCATCGCCTGACGGCGGCGCCCTGAGCGCCCATATGGGCATTGAGGTGCAGACTTCGGGATATCCAGGCCAAAGCCATGGTGTTTTCCTAGCGTCGCATTTTGATAATTTTTTTCAATCAGCGCGCAATGATAACCCGAGAAACGTAATCAAGGGAAATCAAGGCCTTTTTGATAATCAAGCAGAGCGCCGAAATTCAAAGCCAATCGACGCTGTTGATATCCAGTATAGCCAAATTCATTCACGGCTCTGGCACAAGACATAGCTACGCCGTCCTGCCTTAACAACACAACAGGTTGGTTTGCCGATACAACAGATAAAGCTATCGCAGATCAGGACGCGCGCAGAATCTCCAGCACGTCGCGCGCGGACATGCCATAGGCTTTCATCAGAGCCTTGAGCTCGTCATTAAAGGCCAGTTCCTGCTTCAAACCCGCATCCTGCTTCATGGCTTCAAGCTGGGCCAGTTGCTGGGCCAGCTTACGCTCTGCCGCACGGAATTCCGAGAGTTTGCTCATGGTTGTAAATCACCCCGACATGGACGTGAAAAGAGAATCAAATAGGGAGAAAGCCCAAGATTCTACACCAACTCGCAGGTATTGGACCTGTTCGTTATTGACGGCTAGCCTATCAGCCATGAGTCGAGCGTTTTTACCCGGACTGGCCCTGCTACTGATCCTGGGCGGCTGCAGCCCCGTCGACCCGGTCAGTCCTCAACCATCAAGACAAACCGAGAGCGAACGCAGCGCCGAGCGCTTTATGGTCTCAGCCGCTCACCCGTTAGCGGTCGAGGCCGGACTTGAGGTTCTGCGCCGCGGCGGTCATGCGGTCGATGCCGCGGTGGCGGTCAGCATGGTACTCGGCTTTATCGAAGCCCCAGAAACCGGTATCGGCGGCGGTGGCTTTCTGCTGCTGCACGAACCTGCCAACGCCACCACCCGGTTCTATGATGGCCGAGAAACCGCACCGCTGGCCGCAACCCCGGAACGCTTCCAGCGCCTGGGCATCCCGTTGCCGCTGGCTCTTGCGATACCCAGCCCTCAAGCCGTTGGCGTCCCCGGAATGGCCGCCTTGCTGGGCGAGGCTCACGCACGCCATGGCCGGCTACCCTGGGCCGAACTGCTACAGCCGGCCATCGAGCTGGCCGAGACCGGTGTGCCGATGCCTCCACGCCTGCGCCAGCAGATCAACGACGACTGGTCATTACGGCTGTTTGCCGATACCCGCCACCATTTTCACGCCCAGGCCCAGAGCGATCCCCCGCATCTGCGCAACCCGGAACTGGCGGTCACCCTGCGCCAGTTGGCCAAACACGGACCGCATGCTTTCTATCAGGGGGCCATCGCCGAGCAGATCGTCGAGCGGCTTGAGCTCCGGGCCTGGGGGCGCACCGACCTGACCCTGCAGGATCTGGCCAGCTACCAGGTGGTCGAGCGTGCGCCACTCTGCGGCCGTTATCGGCAATGGACCCTGTGTGGCGCACCACCACCCTCCTCCGGTGGTCTGACCGTACTACAGGCATTGGGGATACTTGAGCACTTCCCGCTGCCCGACATGCCTGCGGATGCGGCCGAAACCCTGCATCTGATCGCCGAAGCTAGCCGTCTGGCCTTCGCCGACCGCAACCACTATGTCGGCGACCCGGCCTTCGTCAGCGTTCCAGTCCAGGCACTGCTGGATGCCGACTACCTGCGCCAGCGCGCCGACCTGATCGATCCACAGCGCGCCCTGGCCGAAGTCAAACCGGGAGCCCCCGGTGTCCAGCCCTGGCTTGAACAGGCCCAGGCCCGAACCGAGCCCGGCGGCTCCGGCACCTCGCATATCAGCATCGTCGACGGCGAGGGCAACTTGCTGGCCCTGACCAGCTCCATCGAAGCACCATTCGGCGCGCGCATGCTCAGCCAGGGCTTCGTCCTCAACAACCAGTTGACCGACTTCAGCTTCAGCCCCGAACAGGACGGCCAGCCACATCCCAACGCCGTCGGCCCCGGCAAGCGCCCCCGCAGCTCCATGGCCCCATTCATTGTCTTCGACGCCAGCGGCACACCGCGCCTGGTGATCGGCTCACGCGGCGGCAGCCGGATTATTGGCCATGTACTCAAGACCCTGATCGGCGTGCTGGACTGGGACATGGATATTCAGCAAGCAATTGCCTTACCAGCCATGGTCGAGCGCGGGCGCGGTATCGAGCTGGAAGCCGGCACCGTACTGGAGCAACTGCAACACCCGCTGGAAGAACTTGGCCATCGGGTGCGGGTCGAAACCATGACCAGTGGCCTGCATGGCATCGAGTGGCTGGACGGTCGCTGGCGCGGAGGCGCCGACCCTCGGCTGGACGGTCTGGCCAGTGGCGACTGACATGCACTAGTCACCTGGCACGCGCCATGCTCAAGAACAAACAGCAACATTTCCCGAAGGAGCAGTTCAATGGCCACAGCAGCACCAACATTCCCCTGGCCACCACGCAGCCAACGACTTGACGGGGCACTGCGGCGGGTCGGTGTAGAACTTGAGATGAACGGCCTGAGCCTTGATCATCTGACCCATCTGAGCGCCGAATTTCTCGGTTGCGAGATACAGCACAGCAGCCGCTATGAGCGTACCCTGCACGGCGATCCGGCTGGCGACTGGGTGGTGGAGCTGGACTTCAGCCTGTTGAAAAAGCTTGGCCGCGAGCAACGCCGGGCCAATGATCTGAGCGATGAACTGATGAACTCGGCCGAAGAAGCCCTCAAATGGCTCTCTGAAGCCTTGGTCCCCCTCGAGCTGGTCAGCCCGCCGCTGCCGCTGGATCGCCTGCACAACGTCGACGCCTTGATCGAGCACCTACGCCGAGCTGGCGCCAAGGGTACTGGTGATCGCCTGACCAACGCCTTTGGCATGCAGTTCAACCCCGAAGTGCCGGACACTGAACCCACCACCCTGCTGGCCTACCTGCAAGCATTCCTGTGCCTGCACGACTGGCTGCGTGAGCGGGCCAACATCAACTTTACTCGACGCCTGACCAGTTACGTCGACCCGTTCCCGCTGGACTATGTGCGCCAGGTCATCGCTGCCGACTACCAGCCCGGGCTCACGAGCCTGATCGACGATTACCTGACCGCCAATCCAACCCGTAACCGCGCCCTGGACCTGTTACCGCTGTTCAAGCATCTGGATCCACAACGGGTTCTGGCCCGTGCGGGTGACGAACTGATCAAGCCCCGACCAACCTTTCATTACCGCCTGCCCGACTGCCTGATCGACCAGCCCGGCTGGGGCCTGCACCTGGCCTGGGGCGACTGGCTGGAAGTCGAACGCCTGGCCTGCGACCCGGCGCGCCTGAAGGCCTGCTGCCGGGCTTATGCCCGCCATCTGGATCAGGGCCTGGCGCGCCTGCTCGACAACTGGCCCGAGCAGATCAGCCACCACTGGCTGAGTGATACGCAATGAATCGGCCAATAGTCGCCATTACCGGTCCCCGGCGCGGTGCGTTCGGCCCACGCGTACTGGTCGCCGCGGCCATCCGCCTATATGGCGGCCAGCCCGTGCAAATACGTCCCGGAGATGCCTGGGAACAACTCAGCTACCAGGCCGTGGTGATCACCGGCGGCCACGACATCGACCCGGTACTGTATGCCGCCGAGCCCGAAGTCCACCCCAAGTACGACCCCGAACGTGACGCGCTGGAAGCAGCGGTGATCGATGACGCCCTGGATCGCGGTCTGCCGCTGCTGGGTATCTGCCGTGGCGCGCAGTTGCTCAATGCCAGGCTGGGCGGCAACCTGTTTCAGGAGCTGAAATCCCATCGCAAGATGACCTCAAACCGCTGGACCGTGCTGCCGCTGAAAACCCTGCAGGTTCAGGATGGTTCGAGGCTGGCCGAACACCTGGGCACCCAGCGCTGCCGGATCAACAGCCTGCATAATCAGGCCATCGACCGCGTTGGGGCGGGTCTACAGGTAGTAGGTCGGGATCTGGACGGCATTGTCCAGGCGGTCGAGGATCCGCGCGAGGATTTTCTCATCGGGGTACAATGGCACCCGGAATTTCTGCTGTTCAGTGCCCGTCAGCGACGGCTGTTTGCCGAGCTATTGCGTGTCGCACGCACCCGAACAGTCTGCCAACAAGATTAAGGACATCATCCTATGCAACAGATCAGCCAGGAACGCTTCACCCAGCACCAGGGCAGCCAGTTTGAAGTCCTTGCTGTCCCTGACTACCCGCTTCAGCTTGAGGCGGTAAATAGTTCTACGCCCCCCAGCCCTGAGTTCGAGGCCTTTTCTCTGAATTTCAGCGGACCACGGCCACACCTGCCGCAGGCCACCTATGTCCTGCAGCATGCCGAACTGGGTGAGCTGGCCCTTTTCATCACCCCGGTAGCCGAGCGCGATGGACGCATCGAGTACGAGTCGGTGTTCGTGCGTCAGCGGGTGGCTTAAGACTCAACCGCGCGGCTGACGCTCCAGCATCAGATAGATACCCTTGTCTTCGCACAGTTGAAACCCCAGGCGCTGATACAGACGCAGTGCCGGGTTATGACGCTCGACATGAATACTTGTCACCTGCGCGCGGCTGTCAGCCTCGGCCAATAGCTGAGCCAGCAACTGCCCACCGATGCCTCGTCCGCGCCAGTCCGGCAACAGACTGATGTCGATGACATGAAGACGCTGCGATGTACGCTCGACATACAACCGCCCAATCACCGTTTGCTCGAGCAGAAGCAGATCGTGCCAGGCATCGGGATAGTACGTGCGGTAGTGACGTTGCTGGGCGGCAAACTGCTGACGCAAAAAAGCATCGATCTGCGCCTGCGGCCAGCCAGTCACCGCCAACTCCTGCTGGCGGGTACTGGCATAGATCTGCGCCAACTGTTCCTCATCGTCCGGCTGTACCGGACGACGTTGCATGGACAGGCTCATGAACGTGGCGGGAAAATCCCCTGCAGGGCAATACAGAAGGTCATTCCCAAGTAAGGCTGCATGTTGTTGTGCGGCAGACTGCCGCCGCTGGGGCCAATTGCCTCGGGAGCCATCATCACATTGGCGCCGCTGGCATCCATGATCAACTGGCTTTGCGATGCCGAGGCCAGAAACACGTCGCCCGATGGCGTGCCGTTGTTGGCCGGACGAATCGAAGCCTGCCAGGCATGACTATGGCTGGGTATTTCGCTCTCCAGCAAGGTCACCGCCTGGCTCCCGCCCACCTCACCCTGGTCACGATGAGTGAGTCCCGGCCCCTGACCACATTGCAGCGGCGCAGAACCCTGCAGATCCGGCAGGGCAAAGGTCGATTTGCCGTCACCACCGTACATGGTACCCAGCAGTGAAAACAGTGCCGTATTCTGTGAAATCGGCATCAACTGGCCGTTGCACAGCGCCCAACCCTGGGGGGCGAAGTTAAAACCGAAAATGCGGATCTCGCCTACAAAAGGATCCATAGGTGCTCCTCAGGTCTGGCTCGGGAAAATCCCGAACAGCGAAATAATGAAGTTGACGGCCAGAAACGGCATCATGTTCTCATGCGGCTGACTACCGCCGACACTGCTCACGGTTGACTGCGCCAACGTCTGATAGGGGCCGGATGATCGATAAATGTCGATATCCGCAGCGGTACGCGCCAAAACGTTACCCTGTGGATTGGTGCTGGTCGCCAGGCTGCCCGAAGCCAGCAGACTATGGCTGTGACTTGGCATCTGCGCGGCAGTCAGGGTAACCGTTTCACTGCCCAGCATCTGGCCAAGAACCTTGCCATTGCCCATATGCACGGGTATCCGCCCACGCAGGTCCGGCAGGGCAAAGGTGTTCTGCCCATCACCGCCATAGGTCGTGCCGATCAGCGCGAACAGGGCGTCATTCTCGCTGATCGGCAGCAGTGAGCCATCGCACAGGTGCCAACCGGCCGGGGCGAAGTTGCCGCCAAACATGCGTATCTCGCCAATATAGGGTGTGCTCATCGACCGCTCCTCAATTCTGGCTCGGGAAAATGCCCTGCAGGGCAATGCAGAAGTTCAGTACCAGCGACGGCTGCATGTTGTTGTGTGGCTGGCTACCACCCTGGGTCATCAGGCTATCGGAACTGAGGCTGACCGATTGCCCCGGCTGGGCATAAATCGCAGCACCGCTGATGGCCAGCGACTCGCTGTTGGTCTGGTTAATGCCTGACAGACTGGCCGGCTGGTTTGAAGCCATCGGCAGGTGTTGATGTTGCGGCATCTGCTGTACGTTCAGAGTCACAGCCTCTTCGCCGGCCCGCTCACCCTGGGTAATCCCGCTTCCACTATGCACCGGCACCCGGCCACGCAGATCCGGCAGGGCAAAAGTGGTCATCCCGTTGCCGCCGTAGGTGGTACCCAGCAGCGCGAATAGCGCCTGGTTCTGATTAATCGGCAGCAACTGCCCGTCACACAGCGCCCAGCCTTTGGGCGGAAAGTTGAAGCTGACCAGCTTCACTTCACCAAGAAAAGGCTCACTCATCGGCATACTCCTTGTGGGTTGTTATTCTCATGGTGTCAGGCAGACACTGTTGTAGGTGATGCTACCCTCGCTATAGACAGTCGCTCCCAGGTTAGCCGCGCTGATAGCCGCATCACTGCCCTGGGCAATCAAAATCTGGCTGCCACCCTCGGCCAGAATGCCAATATCATCAAAGAAGGTCGTAGTGTGGTTGATGCTGTTGCCCTGCAGGTTGCCACACAACGTTGCGCCAGCATTGACCCCGTTGAGCATGATCGACTCTTCATTGTTGAAGCTGGTGGTGATGTTGTTGTTGAGGATGCTGACATCCAGCCGGCCGCTGCTGGTATTACGTGACAGGGCCACCACAGCCTGTTCAAGACCATTGATAATGTTGTCACTGATGACAAAGCGCCCGCTGAAGTTGCCGGTACCCCCCCCATCGCCCACCAGGCGAACCGCCACACTGGCGGCCAGATTGGGACCGCTGAACTGGTTGTTGGTGACACTGCCATTGACCACCGAATTGTCATAGGCCCCAAGCGCCAGGCTGCTGGAGTCCAGGTCAATGAACTGGTTGTTGGCAATCAGCAACTCCATCTGCGCAGTCTGCGTGGCGGTCGCGACGATACCTGAGCCAGAGCCTGCGCGGCTGATGTTCTGGAAGGTACTGCCGGCCACATCAAGCCGATGGCTGCCACTACCCTCGGCATTCAGACGGATGCCGCTGCAGCAGATGCTGTCGATGCCAGAACCGAAAGCAGAGCCAAAGGTGGAATCACGTACCGTGATGTCAAAGCCTGCACTGCCATTCAGTGCGGCCGCAAAGAGTACCGCCTGATCATTGGTCAGCGCATTGGCATTGCGGAAGGTCACTCCATCCATATTCACAATGCTGTTGCCCGACGAGTTGCTAACCCACAGACCATTGCGGGCATAGCCATCAAAGAGCACGTTGGTCAGCGTCAGGCCGCCGACGATGTTGGTTGAGGTGCGCGTCATGGTGATGCCGTCACCTGCAGCATTGAGGATCTGGCCATTGCTGAAGGTAAAGGCGTTGGCGCCCGCGGTCAGTCCGGACAAGACAGCCGCATCCACGCCATGACTGCCTGTACCGGTGACAATCATGCCGTTGAAGTGGGCATTGACGGTATTGGTGAGCAGAATGCCAGCGCCGGAGGCCCCGCTAATGGTGCCGCCACTGCCAACAGTAGTCCCCACACCGGTCACATTGATACCACCCAGCAAGCCGGTATTGGTCAGGACGATGCCGTTGGTGCCACCGGTGGAGCTGATCGAGCGGAAATTCAGGCCGCCAGCGCCAATGGTGGTATTGGCGACGCTCAATGCCGTCGAGTTGGCATTGGTCGTGATGGTATTGGCACTACCCAGCACTTCCAGTGTGCCCGCATTACTGACGCTGAAGGCGGTGCCACCGCCATTGATGTTGACTCCGTTCAAACGGGTAGTGCCTGTATTGTCAGACAGTTCAATGGCCGCGCCTGAGGCCGTGCCAGTGCGGGTAATCTGACTAAAGCCCGAACCAGATACAGCAGTACCCACGATGCGCAACGCCGGACCGGATGTAGAGCTGATCCCGGTTCCCGCGTTGTTGACGATCAGGTTGCCGGTATTCACGGCACTGAAGGTTCTTCCGACGCCACTGGTCAGGCTCAGCGAATCAAAACGGTAGGTCCCGGTATTGGCAAACAATGTAACCACATCTGTATTGGCTGAGCTGCCGATGACACTACCAAACGTCACATTACCACTGCTGTTAGTGATGTCGACAACGCTGCCGCTGCCAGTAATCACTGCGCTGACCAGATCCAGATTCACTCCGCTAGCGCCTATGGCCACTGAGCTGAGTTTCAGACCCGATGCCCCTGACTGAACCACCAGATTACCGTTCAGCACCGTCAAGCCAGTGTTTTCGGCAAACAATGCGCTACCCAACTGGCTGTTGATATTCAGCTCCGCAAAGCTGGCTGCGCCGGTATTGCTACCAGCACCATCCAGTATCACGGCATTGCCACCAGCGGAGTCGAAGCCGCTAATATTCACCGTACCAAAACTCAAATTGCCAGCACTCTGATTCTGCGCCCGGATCACACTGTATCCGGCCCCGGTCTGTGCCGTACTGGTGATATTGCCGAAACTGATCACCCCACCACTCTGACCAGCGATATCCACCAGACGATTGCTCTGGCTGGCGGCCACAATATTGAAGCCGCTGGCATTGACATTCCTTGCCCCCGCGCCGATATACAGTGCGCCACCGGAGAAACTGCCCAGCGTGCTGTTACCCAGATTGATGGCACCGCTACTGGCTGTGGTGCGGTCGATATCAAACAGGTAGTGCGCGGTGGTCCCAGCCAGGCTGACGTCGGTCAGAGTCACCGGAGCGACATTGCCGTTCAGGGTCAGTGCTGCCGCACCGTTGGCATTCAGACTGGCCCCATTGATCGCCAGGCTACCACCAGTGGTGTTACGCAGATCAATGCCGTACCCCGACAGGCTGCCGCTGCCGGCCTGCAGGGTCAAGTCGGCATTACCGCCGTTGAGGCTGAGCAACTGCCCCGTGACATTGTTGATCGCATTATCTCGAATCAGGAGGGTGCCCGCGGCATTGTTGAGATTGAACAGGAAATTGGTGGCGGCGGCAAAGCTGGTATTTTCCACAGTCAGCCCGCTGAAGCCATCACCGTACAGGCTGTTCAGACCACCGGACAGACTGAGGTTACTGATGTAATTGTTGTCGCTCAGAGTCAGCACATTGCCCGTGGTACTGGTCAGCACGGCGGCGCCATTACCGGTGGGGTCGCTGATACTGACATCACCAAAATCACCCAGCAGGTTGGTGGGTATCAGCAAACCAAACTCATTGCCGTTGCCAAAGCCGCTGACAGCCTGCCCGGCGCTCAGCTTGAAGCTGCCATCAGTCAGGCTGGTGAAATCAATCGGACTGCCATCGTTGATAAACACAAAGGTGGTCAGCAAGCCGCTGTCAGCCCGTGCCTGGGCGGCGGCCAGTCCGGCTGCACTGCCGGTAGAGCTGCCATCACCGGTGCCGGTATTGCTGACAAAATACAGATCCCCTATCTGACCGCTGCCACTGGGCGGCAAGCGCGCGTTACCGCTGAAGCTCACACCAGTAAAATCATAGGTGCCCTTGTCCTGGTCCAGGCCGGTGCCATCAATAAAGAAGGCGCCCACGCCTGCATTAATGCTGCCGCCACCAAAGGTGAAGTCGGCATCGGCACTGTCGGCAATATCATCGGTACTGCTGAACTGTACGCCAGTGCCACTGAAGTTCTGCAGCAGGCCGCCGTCAGTAAAGACGATCACACCTCCGGCGTTGGTCAGGTCAATGGCTGTAACCGCCCCGTCCAGATCCAGGCTCTGGGCAGTAAAATCACCACTGAAATCGCTGAAGTTGACGCCGGTACGGGTGATATCCTCCATCGTCATGGCACCAAACAGGATCACCCCGGAGCTGCCGGCGAGACGAACGCCATCATTGCCAACCTGATCAATCAGGGTGTCACCAAAGCTGAAATCCCCGTCCGAGTCGATGATCGCGATGCCGTCCGTGCCGGCATTGACGACACTCGTCTGATCAATGCTGATGCTGCCGGAAATGGTGTCGATCAGGATGCCTGCACCGCTCGCATTGGTGGAGCTGACGCTGGCGAAGGTGGAGGCCATGGTCACCGGGTCAATGTCCATGGCGGTGCCATTGGTGGTGTTGATGCTGCCACCGGTGTTGCCGAACAGAAATTCCTCGCTGCCGCCCTTGTCCGCATCGCGGATAAACAGGCCCGTGCCACCATCGTTGCCGATATTGAGTGTGCCGAAGCCGATGTTTCCCAGCACATCATTGAGCCACAAACCGTGACCGCTGATATTGGAAGTATTGACGAGGTCACCAATGCTGGTGTTGCCACCGGCCACCTGCTGGATGCCGGCAGCATCGGGATCGGCGTCGAAGATGGCATTGTCGACCAGCAGACCGCCAGCGCCGGTATTGATGGTGTTGCCGTCCAGACTAGTGATGAACAGCGTACCGGCCCCGGCAGTGCCGTTGAGTTCCATACCCGCGCCAGTGCCCGCGTTCACTGTGTTGCCATCTACCGCCAGACGCAGATCGCCCGCGCCGGTTTTGCGCAGGTAAATGCCCCGGCCCAGGGTGTTCACGGTGAGATTGTTGAGACTGACCGTGCGGCTGGCCGGGTCGCTGTTGACCACCTCAATGCCGGTGTTGGCCAGGGCGCCGTTGCCGCCCAGGATCAGGTTGTTCAGGGACAGGTTGGCGTTGTTGACCAGAATGCCGCCGTCGGTGGTGCCGTCGATGCTGCCGCCGTTGATGGTCAGGGTGCCGCTGCTGGTGACGGCATTGCCCACCCGCAGGCCGTAGGCATTGGCGCCGTCCACGATCAGATCGTTGATGGTGACCGCGCCACTGATGTTGTTGGCCAGCACACCCGAGCCAGCGAGATTGCTCAGACTGGTGGTGCCGTTGAGGTTTACAGTCCCGGCAATGTTCAACAGGGTCAGGCCGTGGTTGGCGCCGGTGGTGGTGTTGGTGGTCAGGCCATTCAGGGTCACGCTGGCACCGGCACCGATATTGTGGATGCTGCTGCCGCGGCTGTTGCTGTCGGTCAGGGTGCCAGTCAGGGTTATGCTGCCGCCAGTGATAGCGGACAGGTTGCCGATGCGCACCAGATAAGCGCCGTTGCTGTTGGTCATGTCGCCACTGAACAACAGGGTGCCGCTGGTGCCATCGATCGTCACGACCCCCTGTTCGGACGAGTCGCCGGTGTGCACGAGGTTGGCGCCGATGTTGATATCACCGCTGACGTTATCGACCAGCACCACGCTCTGGGTGGCCGAGTGGGTCCAGGTGCCGCCGGTGGCGTTCACCGTGCCGCTGTTGTTGGCCAGGCTCAGGGTGCTGGCACTGGGGGTCTGGACATTGATGTTGTTCAGGTTGACCGTGCCTGTGGCCGTTTGCTGCTCGATGCGCATGCCGAAGCCGCCCAGATCCAGGGTGTTGCCGAAATTGCCGTTGTTGAAGCTGATCTCGCCACCGTTTTGGATCAGGGTCAGCGCCCGGGTGCCACCCTGAATATCCAGGTCATTGAACACCAGGTCGTTGCTGTTGGTCTGGATATTGATGCCGCGGTTGCCTGCGCTGCTGATCTGCACCTCGTCCATCTGCAGGGTACCACCGCTGGTGGCTTGCAAGTGGATGCCGTGGGCCAGGACACCGGCGCCACTGGCGCTGGTGGAGCGCACCGAATCCAGGGTGATACCGTCGTTATGGATCACCACATTGTTCAGGTTCAAGGCCTGGCCGTTGGTGGTATGAATACGGCTGGACTGGTCGATGCCCAGGGTCAGACCGCCACTGGCAGCCAGGCCTCGGCCCAGGCTGGTGACCAGATCCAGGCCACCGAAGTGCACCGCGCCACTGCCACTGAGGGTCACGGCGTTGTTGCCGACACGGTTGAAAGCATCGATATCCACCGCGCCAAAGGTCAGCGTACCGCCAGTCTGACCCGCCATGCGGATCACATGATCTGAACCGGCATGGCCATCACTGGTGATGTTGCCCAGGCTGATGGTGCCGCCACTCTGGCCGTTGATGTCGACCAGATGTGCGCTTAGATTACCGGCGTTGAGGTTGAAGCCACCGGCGTTGATATCCCGAGCACCGGCGCCGATGTTAAAGGCCCCACCGGCCAACGCACCGCTCTGGGTGACGTTGTTCAGGGTAATGGCACCGGTGCTGGCGCCGCCCTGATCAATGCTGAACAGGTAGTGGTTGGTGGCGGAAGACAAGCTGGTGTCGGTGAGCGTGACTGTTGCGACGTTATTGTTCAGCAACACCGCTGAGGCACCATTGGCCTGTAAGCTGGCGCCACTGACCTGCACACTGCCGCCTGTGGTGTTGCGCACCTGCAGGAGGCCGCCGCTCAGCACCCCGCTGCCGGCACTGAGCAGCAGATTGGCGTTGCCGCCGTCAAGGTTGAGCAGCCCACTGCCCGTATTTACATCATTGTGACTGAAGCTCAGCGTGCCACTGGCATTGCGCAGGTCGAAGGTAAAGTCACTGCTGCTGCCAAATACGCTGTTGCTGACGCTCAGGTCGCTGAAACCATCGCCAAAGATGGCGCTGCTGCCACCGGAGAAGGCAACGTGGCGAATCTGGTTGCCATTGCCGACGCTGATGATGTGACCGGTGCTACTGGTCAGTATCGCAGCACCATTGCCGGTCGGGTCTGAGATCGACAGCCCGGCTGGCGCACCGATGATATTGATCGGAACTTCCAGACCGAAGCTGTTGCCATTACCGAAGCTGCTGACCACCTGACCGTCGGACAGGGTGAAGCTGCCGCCAGCCAACGCGCTAAAATCGACCACATTACCGTCGTTGACGAATACGAAGGTGGTAGCCAACCCGGTGTCGGCACGCGCTTGCGCGGCGCTGACCGAAGCAAGATTGCTGACGCTGCTGCCATCGCCAGCCCCACTGGCATTGGCGGCAACAAAATACAGATCCCCCACCTGCCCAGCAGACGGGCTGAAGCGGAAATTACCGTTCAGCGCCACGCCTGTCAGATCGTAGGTACCCCGTGTGCTGTCCAGTCCAATACCGTCGAGTACCACGGCAGCACCGCTGGCGGTGATGCTGCCCCCGCCGAAGATGAACAGTGCGTCAGCACTGTCAGCCAGATCATCGCTGCGACTGAACTGGATACCGGTTTCGCTGAAGTTTTCCAGCACGCCACCCTGAGCGATCTGGATGATGCCGGCGGCCCGGGTCAGGTCGATGGCCGTACGTGCGCCATCGACATCCAGTCGACTGGCGTTGAAACTGCCGGAAAAGCCTTCGAAATTGATACCTGTAGCGCCGATATCGAGCAGACTGATGTCGCCAAAACTGAGCTCGCCACTGGCGCCGTCCAGGCGAATACCGTCCTGTCCGGTCTGCTCGATCAGGGTCTGGCCAAAGCTAAAGTCGCCGTCGGAATTGATCACCACAATGCCGTCGCCACCAGCATTGATCACCTGGGTAGCGCCAATGACTATCGACCCTGAGATGGTATCGATGAGAATGCCGCTGCCAGCCGCATCGGTGGAACGCACGCTGGCAAACTGCGAGTCCATGGTGACCGGGTCAATGTCGATGGCGCTGCCACCCAGAGTATCGATACTGCCGCTGCTGTTGGCGAAAGCGAAGTTACCGCCCTTGCCTTCAGCATCGCGGATGTACAAACCGGTGCCGTTGCTGTTGGCAATATCCAGCGCCGACAGCGCAAGATTACCGAGCACATTATTCAGCCACAGGCCATCGCCTTCGATGGCGCCCAGATCAAGTGGATTACCGATTGCGATATCACCACCGGCCACCGACTGGTAACCGGCAGCCAGCGGATCGGCATCAAAGATCACGCTCTCAAACAACATCGCACCGCTACCGGCACGCACAATCTGGTTGCCCTGCAAGGCTGTGACAAACAGTTCGCCACTGCCTGCGCTGCCGTCTACCCGCACAGCACTGCCATCGGCACCGAGGCGGCTGTCATTGAGCTCCAGCCACAGATCGCCGCTGCCCTGATTGTCGACGCTCAAGCCGTGACCGCCGGCATCCACCTCAAGCTGATTGAGGCGATAGCGACGCGTGATGGCATCGTTATTGATCAGCACGATGGCGTCGTTGTTGATCGGGTCATTGCCGCCCACTCGCAGGGCGTTGATCAGTATTTCGGTATTGATCGCCACAATCGCCTGGGCGGCATCATCGATACTACCGTCCTCGATCGTTACCTGCCCATTGTTGGCTGCCAGCGAGCCCATCGTCAGACCCGCGCCTGCGATACCATTGAGCGCCAATTGGTCAAAGCTCAGGGTGCCGTCGATCCCGTCCAGCACGATGGCATCTCCACCAGCCCCACTGATGTGGGTCACACCGGCAAAACGCAGATCACCCTGCAGACCATTGACCAGTACCGCGTTGCCGAGCAGGTTGCCGGCCTCCAACTGAATCTGCAAGCCACCGACGCTGACGTTTTGCAGATTAAGCGCCACACCCTGCTGCTGGTCGAGATGCACCGGCTGGCCAGCACTCAGACTGACACCTTCGGCGCGCAGACCGTCACCCGCGCTGACCGTCAGCGACAGGCTGTCAAAGGATACGCTGCCAGCACCATTACCCTGCAGACTGATGGCCTGCCCACCGGGGCTGTTATAGCCGCTGATCTGTACATCAGCGAAGCTCAGGCTGCCGCCGCTCTGGTTAGTGCCGATGATCACGTTGGCCGCGCTGGAGCTGCTGCTGAGCAGATTGCCCAGCGCGATGCTGCCACCGCTTTGCTGGTCAATACGCACCAACGGCGCCGCTCCACCAGTGGCATTGATGGCAATGCCACTGGCCAGAATGTCGCGCGCGCCACGACCAATATCAAAGGCTGTGCCGCTGTTGCTGTCCAGGCTGCCGGACAAACTGATACGGCCAGTGCTGTCGCCGCTGAAGGTATCGATCAAGAAGGCGGTATCGCCAGCCTGGCGATTGATCTGCAACTGACTCAGGCTGATGTCGGCGGCATTGTTGTCGAGCGTTACTGCCGCCCCACCTTGGGTCGCCAACTGCGCCCCCTGGATGCTGATGCTGCCACCCAGAGTATCGCGAATGCTTAGTCCCTGGCCCTGCAACAGTCCAGAGCCGACACTGATGTTTACCTCGGCGTCACCACCGTCGATGCGCAGTAGTTGGCCGGTGCCGATGATGTGGTTGTTCAGCAGATTGACACTACCGCTCATGCCGACCAGCGCCAGCGCCTGATCATAGACACCACTGATCTGCGTGCCGAGCAGGCTCAGGCCGCTGTGGCCATCGGCGTAGACCGCACTGTTGCCGTTGCCGACCAATTCGACGTGGCTGATCAGGCTGTTGCCGGCGGTGCTGATCACGCTGCCGCTGTTGCTGGTCAATTGGGCTGCGCCGTTTCCGGTCGGATCGAGCAGTTGCGCCCCGGCGATATTGCCAATGATATTCAGCGGCACATCCAGCCCCAGGCTGTTGCCATTGCCGAAACCGGTAATAGCCTGCCCGGCCGACAACTGGAAGGTTCCACCAGCCAACCCGGAGACATCGATAACGCTGCCGTCGTTAACGAATACGAAAGTGGTCGCCAGGCCACTGTCGGCGCGTGTCTGGGCGTCGGCGATGCTGGCCAGATTGGCCGTATCACTGCCGCTGCCATTGCCGGTGGCGCTGGCAGCCACGAAGTACAGATCACCGATCACGCCAGCATTGGGGCTGAAACGGAAATCGCCCTGCAGGTCGACACCGGTGAAATCGTACAGGCCCGAGAGTGGGTCCAGGCCGATGCCGTCGAGCACGAAACCACCCGGACCGGCGACGATGCTGCCACCTCCGAAGCGGAACTGCGCGTTGGCGCTGCGCGCTGTATCGTCGGTATTGCTGAACTGCACACCAACACTGCTGAAGCCAGTGATATCACCACCGTCAACGATCTCAATCTGCCCGGTCGCGGAGGTCAGATCGATGGCCGTCACGCCCCCTTCGATATCCAGACGCTGAATCACGATATCGGTGCTGCTGTCTTCCAGGTTCAGGCCGACATTGGCGCTGTCACGAACCTGCACCGCGCCCATCTGCAACGATCCATTGCCGCCGCTGATGCGTATCCCGTCACTGCCGGCCTGCTCGATCAGCACCTCCGCAAGATTCAGTTCACCGGCAACGTCTTCAAGCTGCACACCATATCCGGCGGCAGCGCGCGAGGTCAGGCTATCGAGCGCCAAACCAGCACTGCCCACACTCAGCGATTCCAATCGCAGTGCGCTACCCCCATCGCTGGCCAGGCTGTTGCTGCCGCTCAGCGACAGGCTGCCGAGCTGACGCGCCACGAAGGCATCGCCTGCATCGATGGCGATATCCACCCCACCAGCCAGATGCACTGCGGTATTCGGGCTGGCATCCAGAAAAACACCACCAGACGCGCCAGTAGCGCGCACAGGCGCATCGACCTGCAACGAACCGCCGGTCATGTTGCGCACATCCAGCAGGTTGCCCGCCTGGCTGCGCTCCAGGCTGCCGGAAGCGAAGTGCACATCGGCATCGCCACCGTCGATTTGCAGTCCCGAGACCTGCATCTGTGTAAGCTGCACGCGACCGCCGACCGCATTGAGCTGCAGATCACCTACGCGGCCTTGCGTCAGGCTCAGATCACTGACGCCATTGGCGATCAACCCGCCATTGAGGTCGACTCCGGAAATGCGCGCGTCATTACCGCTGACCGTAAGCCCGGTATCCAGTTGGGCACGCCCCTCAGGCGCACTGAAGACACCGGTCAGGCCTGAGGTGGTCGAACCACGCACAGTGATACCCGCTCCGCCGGACAAGACTCGCAGGCTGTTGGCCGACAGGTTGCCTCCTTCGGCGAAGGCTCCGCCGCCGGCACTCAACACCAACAGCCCGTCATCCTCGACCAGATTATTCAGCGCCTGGGTCAATCCAGCCGGATTGGCCGCCGTACCGTCACCGCTGGCACCGGCCTGGGCATAAACCACTCGGCCGATGGCCTGACCATCTTCGTAAACCGCCAGCTCGTTGACCGCCGGTAAGGTTACCGAGCCCACTTTGCGCGTGCTGTCGATCGCCACCACGTCAACATCGCGCACCGGCTGGGCAAGCATGCGATCACGCTGCCAGTCGCTGCCACTGCGCTGCGCACTGCGGCTACCGCCACCGAGCGGAATGTTCAAGCCCACACTGACGTAACTGTTGGTGCCGCGCACTCCATCATTCTGCCACTCAGCACCCAGACTGAGGCTGGCGCCGGCCTTCAGGCCATCCAGCGGTGCCTGCCATTGGGCGCGCAGACGCGGCCCCTCGACAGCGCGAGCGCCACTGGCATCAAACTTGTAATAGCCGGCATAGACGGCCACATCATGGGTAATACCAGGTATGTGAAAACCCAGCTCCAGATCATGGCCGCCGAGCGAGCGCTCTTCGCGCTGAAAGGTATTCTGGATCACGCCATCGGCGACGAAGGTCAGTTGCGAGTCGACCACCTGCAACTCGGCATCACGCACCTCGGTATCGGTGAACTGGCCACCAACAGATGCCGAACGCCGGCCTACGGGAACGTAACGATTGACGCGAGCACTGTAGAGCGCGCTCTGCACTTCAAGCCCCAACGTGGCCTGACGAAAACGGTTGCCCTCACGGCTGTGCAGATGATCGTAATAGCCATACAGGCCGAACAGCAGCTCATCATCAGCCTCCCAGCGGAACCCCAAACCGAGGTTATATTCCTGAGAGGAACGATCATCGGCGCGTCCGCGCAAGTCGGCAAACAGAAGATGGTCGGGGTTTTGAGTCAGCGGCAGCATCAGCCCGAGGGTGGCGATATTGCGCTGATTACCGAGTTTGATTTCCTGATACAGCTGCGGTGACCAGTAGGCCATGCGCTGTTCGATGTCGGCCAGGGCATCGGCCATCTCTGTGGCCTGAGCCATCGCTGGACCACAGAGGCCGAGCAACCAGTAGTACTTGAGGGAACTGCCGTGAAATGCCTTGCCCGCCATACCTCATCACTCCCTGACTCACGGATCATCCCTGCCAGCCCTTGTACGTGAATACCGCACACGTGACGGATTTGATCGTTGTTCTTATTACGGCGCAAACATGGCGCCTATTCTTGGGGCGAGAGTATAGCCTATCAATGTCAGCTTGACAGCAAGTGGCAGCCTGAGACCTGACTGGAGCGATCCGAGCCCGCGAAGACCCGGACCATTCCTTGCAAGTCACCCTCGCAACTGTTCCATAACCTGGTTCAGAACACGAAAACCCTGGCGTTCACTCGACCTTGATGTGCCGGCCCTGGGCTGCGCCGGGATGCCGTTTTGGCAACTCGATTCTCAGCACACCATCGCGATAGCTGGCCTTGGCGGAATCCGCTTCCACCTCGGCCGGCAACGGCACAACCCGACGGAAACTGCCATAGGCGCACTGCATGACCCGCCAGCGTCCCTCACTGGACTCCTGCTCGAAACGCTTTTCGCCCTTGACCACCAGGCTATCGCCCAGCACCTCGATCACCAGGTCATCCTTGTGCATGCCCGGCACTTCCAGGCGCACCACCAAACGCTTATCGTCCTCGAACAGGTCGCCACCCAGCATCGACCAGCTCTGGGTTGGCAGGTAGTGTTCATCATCGACCGAGGCGGCGCTGGGCATATCGCTCTTGTCGCCGGGGTGAAACGTGGTCAGGGCGCTGCCGGCCGAGCGGGTCAGATGGCGCCAGCCCTCGGCCACCGAGTCCCAGAGTGCCGAAGCGCTGTCTTTGATATATCGCATGTCCATGGAGCACCTCCTCAGACCGGTTCGATGACAATGCGGCGTGGCTGGGCCTGGGCCAGCTTGGGAATTCGCAGATGCAAGACCCCCTGTTCCAACCGGGCACTGATAGCGTCACGGTCAAGCTCATGCGACAGGGTGAAAACCCGCCGGTAACGCGGCACCTGCCATTCAACATGGCTGGCTTCCATGGCCCCAGGGGTTTGCAGACTGATTTCGCCAGCCAATGTCAGGGTGTCACCTTCAACATCGATTTGCAGTTGCTCTCGTCTAACCCCGGGCATATCGGCCAGCAAAGTGATGCCCTCACTGTCTTCAAGCACATCAACCGCCGGGCTGATAGCCGGCAAGCGCGCAGTTTCTACCCCTTGCAGCGCCTTATCGTTTGCTGAGTTCATCACACACCTCCTCACTGAATACTGATGCGCCGGGGCTGAACCTCCACCCGGCGTTGGATGCTGACATGCAGCACACCATCGCGGCAGCGGGCACTAACCCGCTCCGGATCGATATCGTCAGGTAGGCTTATGACCCGTCGGAAACGTCCGCTGAAGCGCTCATCAAGATGGCTGTTACGTGATGTGTCGGCTGGATCGTGCACGCTGGGCCGCTCGCCGGAGAGGGTCAGAACGCCCTTTTCCAAGTGCAACTCCAGCGTCTCTGGCGCCAGGCCAGGCACAAAGGCAAAGATTTCTACAGACTGCGGGGTAACCCCGGTATTGATAGCGGGAAACCCGCCGCGTCCCACACCGCGAATGGCCGGTGACCGCTCGAAGGCCTCCTGCATACTGCGCTGCAGGCGATCGAATTCGGCAAACAGGTCACGCGGAAACAGTGTCTTGTTCATGACGACTCCTCCTGTGGCTGATAACCAAAACGACAGCAATGACATTCTCGGGATTATCGCGACACTCAGTATTGATCTAGGGCAAAAGCCATGATTTTCAAGCCCCCTCTCGCACAATTACGCCGCGCCGCCTACCATGCGAACAATCTCCGCACACGGGCTCAATCATGCTGTTCAAGGAAAAACTGCTGCTTTCCAACTGCGACTCGGTACGCGGGCTGTCCGGCCCCGAGTGGCGCAAGCGTTTTCTCACCGGCCTGACTTTTGCCGATGGCGTGGTGCTGTCACCCAACGCGCTGATCGACAATGCCGAAGTGGTTCAGGCCCTGAGCCAGCAGAACGTGATCAAGTACCTCAACGAAGAAGGCAGCGGCAAACTGGTGATCCGTGGTTTCAACCTCAGCCAGTACACCAGCCTGCTCGATTACTACCAGGCGCTGCCGGACAACTTCATTATTTCCAGCCTGCCCGGCGCACCGAGCAAGGGCCAGCTCAGCAGTCAACAGCAGCGCGAGTTGCTGCACCGTCTGCAGCGCCTACAGCAGGCCCTGGGCGAAGTCAAACCCAGACTGGAAACCCTAGTGCTGGCGCGCGAGAGTCTGCGCGATGAGATTTTCCGCCGACTCGACAGCCCCGACGCGGTCGGCCAGGTCTTCGAGTCCGATGGCGAACGCACACTGTTCATGCTGCGCGGCCAGCAGTGCATTTCCCGCTCGGACTGGTACAGCCACGCCCAGGCGTTTTTTCATAGCCGCGGCCAGGACGCCTTCGCCCGGTTTCGCGCCGAGGTCATCGATCCGGCCTACAACGCGCTGTTCGCCGTCCCCAACGAAGGCTTTCTGCAGGACAACATCCGCTTTCTGCAGGGTGTGCCGGAAGCCGTGCTCGACTCGGGCATCGCCTTCAAGGCGCTGCGCCGCGAGATTGAACTGATTCAATACCCCCTCAAGGTGTTCAACTTCATCTCCAGCCTGGGCGCTGGTGAAGTCGCCCGGTTCCTGACCGATGAAGCGCTGAACTACCTGGAGGACAAGATGACCGATGTCGGCGAAGGCTACCTGACCCGACGCAACTGGTTCGGCATGTACCCGCGTCTGCGCCAGTTCATGGGCCTGGAGATCAAATGAGCACGCAATATGAAAACCCCTGGTTCCGGGTAGTGCGCGAAGACGGCTTCCACTGGATAGTCGAGGATGGCGCGCGCAACGGTGCCGCCGTGCTGGCCATTGTCGATGAGCGCGAGGTGCTGCTGGTGCAAGCCCGGCGTCCGGCCCAGGGACATCGGGAGGCGCTGGAGATCCCGCGCGGCTATGGCGAGCCGGGCGAAACCAGCCTGGCCTGCGCCTGCCGCGAGCTGCGCGAGGAAACCGGCTATCAGGCCCGCCCCGAGCAACTGACCCGGCTTGGCCACTACCAGCCCAACAGCGCCATTCTGGCCTCCAGCGTCGAGCTGTATCTGGCCCGCCTGAGCGCCAGCGACCAGATCGGAGAGCATGACGGCGAAGTGACCGGTGTGATCCTGCTACCGCTTGAGACGTTACGCCAACGCCTGCTCGCCGGTGAACTGAGCGACGGATTTACCCTGGCGGCGCTGGCCTACTACTACGCCGCTCAGCTCTGACCCGCCGGCTCCAGCGCCAGCCCGCTGATCCGTCGTACCCGGGTGCGCACCGCCTCCTCGAACACCGCCTCGCGGCTTTCCAGCAGGCTGAACTGGGCACTGGCGCGGGTGATGGCGGTATACACCAGCTCTTTAGTCAGCACCGGGTTGCGCGCCGGCGGCAGCAACAGTGCGGCATGGGCAAACTCCGAGCCCTGGGACTTGTGCACGGTCATGGCGAACACGCTTTCGACATCGGGCAAACGGCTGGGCAGGACAAAGCGAATGCCAGCGCTGCCATCGTTGCGCGGGAATGCCACCCGCAGCGCCTCACGCTCGGGCTCAGCGGGATTGAGCGCCGGCTCGCGGATGCGCAGGGCAATGCCGATATCGCCATTCATCAGCCCCAGGCTGTAGTCGTTGCGGGTCACCAACACCGGCCTGCCCTCGTACCAGCCATGCTCGCCGGCCAGCAAGCCGCGCCGGTACAGCAGGCTGGCGACCCGCTGATTGACCGCCTCAACGCCCCAGTCGCCCTTGCGTACCGCGCACAACAGCTGGAACTGATCGAAAGCCTGCAGCACCGATCTGGCCCACTGTTCCCAGGCCGGATCGCCACCGCCGACCTGCGCTCCCGGGCGCCCCTGGCGCAACTGCTCAAGGTAGCCGGCATAGCCGGGCAGGCCGCCCTCGCCCAGCACCAACGCAGCGAAGGCCGGATCACCCGGGCCTTTTAACGGCCGGCTGCGGATGTCACTGAAGCCGCCGCGGCTCAGCAGTTGCCGGGCCTGTTCAGCGTCACAGCGATTGACCGCCCGGGCCAGCTCGCCAATCCCGCTGTCACGACCAAAACGGTGGGAGTGACGCAGCATCGCGGTCTGCTGCTCCAGTGCATGAGTATCGGCCTGCCCTTGGTGCAACCCGGCCTCGGCCAGCGACTGGCCACTGACCTGTTCCAGCCAGGCCCGGGTCTCAACGCTGTACCAGCCGCCGTCGGCGCGCCGACACAGATCGCCCAGTACCGCGCCGGCCTCGACCGAGGCCAACTGATCCTTGTCGCCCAGCAGAATCAGCCGTGCCTGCTCGGGCAAGGCGGCGAGCAAGCAGGCCATCATTTCCAGATCGATCATCGACGCCTCATCGACCACCAGCACATCCAGCGCCAGCGGGTTGCCTGCGTGATGGCGGAAGTGACGGCTGTCCGGCAGACTGCCGAGCAGTCGGTGCAGGGTGCTGACCTCGGTCGGGATCACCACCTTGACCGCCTCATCCAGTGCCAGCGCACCGACCTGCTGACCAATCGATTCGGTCAGGCGCGCGGCAGCCTTGCCGGTCGGCGCGGCCAGGCGGATGCGCAGCGGCTGGCCGGCCGCCACCGCCGGGGTCTGGAGCAGACCGAGCAGGCGCACCACGGTAGTGGTCTTGCCGGTGCCGGGGCCGCCGGTGATGATGCTGAAGCGCCCGCGCGCAGCCAGTGCGCAAGCCAGCAATTGCCAGTCCGGGCGTTGCTGGCTGGTGGCAAACAGTTGTTGCAGGCGCGCTGGCAGGTCAGCCGCCTGGGGCAGCGGCTGGCCCAGGCGCCGGCCCAGACTGTCGACCACCTGGCGCTCGTAATGCCAGTAACGACGCAGGTACAACCGCTCGCCAACCAGCACCAGCGGCCGGTTGCCCTTGGCCGATTGCTGGCTGTCGACCAGCGCACTAGCGGCCAGCGCCGCGCGCCAGTCGGCGACACTCAGCCCGCCGAGCAATTGCGAGGGCAGCAGAGCATCGCTGCCGGTCTCGCCATCGGGCGGCAGCGACAGGGCGAAGTCTGGCTCGCTCAGGGTCGCGGCCAGATCCAGGCAGACATGCCCATGGCCGAGCTGGTGACTGACCAGAGCGGCGGCCAGCAGCACCCTGGGATCCGCTTCGGGCTGCTGTTCCAGCAGCAGCCCGACCAGCGCCCGGTCCAGTGCGCGCAACCAGCCATTGCTCTGCCAGCGATCGAGCAGCGCCAACAGGGCCTGGCTGTCATGCAGCGGCGCCGGGGTCGGCGGGGTGGCAAACAGGTCAGCCTGTTCAGATTGGCGCTCAACCATCGACAGCCTCCAGCGTCTGGCCGGCAAACAGCCGATCCAGGGTTTCGATCAGGGTACGTGGTGGCTTGGCCTGCCAGAGCCCGCCGCTGTCCGCCTCGACCCCACGCACAAACCAGTAAATGGCACCGCCGACATGGCGGTCGTAGTCGTAATCCGGCAGTCGGGCGCGCAACTGCCGATGCAGGGCCAGCAGATAGAATACGTACTGCAGGTCGTAGCGGTGCTCGAGAATGCTGCGCTGCATCGCTGCCGGGGTGTAGTCGGCCGGCCCCTGGCCGAGCCAGTTGGACTTGTAGTCGAGTACCCAGTAGCGGCCCTGATGCTCGAACACCAGATCGATAAAGCCCTTGAACAGGCCATTCAGGCGCTCGGCGGCCAGTTGCGGTCGGGGTTGGGCATCCAGGGTCTCGGCGCAGACCAGGGCATCGATCTGCCGGGCATCGACCCGCTCGGCGCTGAACATGAACTCCAGCTCGCTCTGGTAGGCTCCCGGCAACAGATCGGCCAGCGCCAGTGGCTGATCCGGCAGCAGCCCGGGATGGCGCAGCAGTTGCCCCAGCCAGTCGCTCAGACAAGTACTCCACTCGCCCCAGCCACGGCGCTGACAACGCGCCGCCAACAGTTCAAGGCCGCGCGCGGGCTCGGCCAGGCGGGCAAAACCCTCACGCCCGGCCAGCTCCAGCAGCCCGTGAATAAAAGTGCCCGGCTGCGGGCCACGCGGGAAGCGATGGATGGTCGGCGTCTCGCCCGGGCGCAGCGGCACAAAGCGGTTGCTGCGCTCGTCATCACCCAGATGCTCGGACAACGCACTATCGGGCGCCTCGCTACCGCTGACCAGAGCGCTGTAGGAGCCGATCCACCAGTTCTGAAAGCGCCGGTGTACGGGCTGGCGCTCGCGTAGTTCGGTCTGCGCCGGCAGCGCCGGCTGGTACGCCAGGTCCTGCGGCTCAGGCGCCGGCAGCACCTCGATCTCGCCGGGCTGTTCCCAGGCGGCCAGCCAACGCGGCAGCGCCGCCGACTCCGGCAATGGCTGACCACCGGCGAGCAGCCAGGCAACCGCGCTGCGGTGCAGGGTCGAGGTCTTGCCCTGACCCTTTTTCAGGTCGGCCAGCCCCAGCCAGCAGGCGTGCCGGGCCCGGGTCAGGGCCACATACAGCAGGCGCAGATCCTCACCCAGGCGCTCATCGTCGGCCCGGCGCAGGGTCTCCTCATCCGGCTCGAGCACCAGTTGGCTGCGCTCGCCATCGTGCACCCGCAGCGGCTGACGGCCATCGACCGGGCGGCAGTCGGCAATGAACGGCAGGAACACCAGCGGATATTCCAGACCCTTGGACTTGTGGATGGTCACCACCTTGACCAGCTCGGCATCGCTTTCCAGCCGCAGCACCTGCTCGTCGGCGGCGCTGGCGCCGGGCTGCTGGATCTGCTCGGCCAGATGACGGATCAACGCCTGTTCACCGTCCAGCTCACGGGCGGCGCGTTGCAGCAGTTCGGCCAGGTGCAGCAGGTTGGTCAGCCGGCGCTCGCCATCGCCCAGTTGCAGCAGTCGGCCCGGCAGGCCGAAGTCGTGCAACAGCCGATGCAGCATCGGCAGCACGCCCTGGCGCAGCCACAGCCGACGGTAATCACGGAACTGGTCGACGCGCTGCTCCCAGTAACGCTCATCCTGGTTCAGCCGCTCCAGCTCGGCCCAGCTCAGATTCAGGGTCGGGCTGGCCAGCGCGGCGCGCAGCAAGCGATCGTTGCCCGGCTCGCTGCACGCGCGCAACCAGCGCAGCAGGTCACGGGCTTCGAGGCTGTCGAGCACCGAGTCCTTGTCCGACAGATAGACGCTGCGCACCCCGCGCTCGGCCAGCGCCTGACGGATGTACTGGGCCTCGCGACCGGTGCGCACCAGCACCGCCATGTCCGCCGGCTTGACCGGCACCAGCGCCTCGCCACGCCGGAAGCCGGCAGCGCCGCGCTGGCCAGCCTGCAGCAGCTCGACCATGGCACTGGCGCAACGGTCGGCCATGCTCTGACGGTAGCTCTCGGCACTGATAGGCGTCTCGCCGGGCAGATACCAGGCCGTCAACGCCGCTGCCGGGTGGCCCTCCAGGGTCCATTGCTCGCTCCGGCCCTGGGCCTGGACCGGCAAAAACGGCAAAGGGTTGTCGGCCGCCCGACGGAACAGGAAAGCCCCGCGCGGGTTGTTGGCTTCGGCCTGGCCGAACACCCGGTTGACCGCCGCCACCATGTTCTGGCTGGAGCGGTAGTTGGTGTCGAGGTTTTCATGCCGGCCCGCAGTGGCGCTACGGGCCTGCAGGTATGTGAAGATATCGGCACCGCGAAAAGCGTAGATCGCCTGTTTCGGGTCGCCGATCAGCAGCAGGGCGCTGTCCTGATCATTCTCGGCAACCCGGTAGATGGCGTCGAAGATCCGGTACTGCAACGGATCGGTATCCTGAAATTCGTCGATCAGGGCAACCGGGAACTGCTGGCGGATCACCTCGGCCAGACGCGCCCCATTGGGACCTTGCAGGGCGGCGTCCAGACGGCTCAGCATGTCATCAAAACCCATCTGCGCGCGACGGCGCTTTTCCGCCTCAAAACGCACGGCGACCCAGGCCGCGGCATGGCGCAGGGCCGGTTGCTGAGGGCCGGGCAGCTGTGCCAGCGCCTGACGCAACTGCGGCAATTGCTGCAGTGCCGGATGGGTCGGTGGCGCGCCCTGTTTCCAGGCCTCGTCGAGCCCCTCTTCACTGAGCCGGTTCCAGGCCGCCTCCGGCAGGGCTAGTTCGACCTGCTGCGGATCGCTTGCCCACTGCCGCACCAGCTCAAACCAGGGTGCGTAGTAGCGCCGCTGGAGCTTGCGCCCATCGACCAGCTTCTGCACCACCCCCTGCTCGAGCAACAGCTCCAGCTCGTCAGCCCAGGCCAGCCAGGGCGCCTTGAGTTCCGCCAGTTGCCTGGCCTGCTCAGCCAGGGCCTGATCGATCAGGCCCTGCAAGCTGGGCTCGGCGCCCGCTGTGGCCGGCTCGCCGAGCAGCGGCCGCAGCACCTGCAACAGTTGATCCGGGTGCTGCCAGTGCTGCGCCACCCAGGCCAGGGCCTGAGTCTGCAACGGGTAACAGTGCAGCCGCCAGTAGTCCCGGGCCACCTCGGCCAGCAGCTCGCGCTGATCGGTTTCCAGACGCTGCTCGAACAGGCTGCCACTGTCGAAGGCATGCTCACGCAGCATGCGCTGACACCAGCTGTGGATGGTCGAGACTGCCGCCTGATCCATCCACTGGGCCGCGATCTCGAGCTTGCGGGCGCAGTTGGGCCACTGCGCGGCCGGGGTCTGTGCTCGCAGGCTGGTGATGATCGGGTCGGGCTCGGGCAACTCACCACGAAACGCCTGGGCGGCCTCGACCAGACGCGCACGGATGCGGTCACGCAACTCCTGGGTTGCCGCATCGGTGAAGGTCACCACCAGAATCTGGTAAGGCAACAGCTCGCGGGGAAAATCAACCGCATTGCCCAACCCCAGCACCAGACGCAGATACAGCGCCGAGATGGTGAAGGTCTTGCCGGTGCCTGCACTGGCCTCGATCAGGCGGCTGCCGCGCAGCGGGCAGCGTAGCGCCAGCGGCAACTGCTCAGTACTCATTCGTCAGCCTCCCCGGTACTGCTGAACTCCAGCCAGCCATCCTGCTGCGCCAGCGCCAACGGCTGATACAGCGCCTGGGCCCAGCGTTCGAAGGCACCGGTTTGCAACAGGCTGGCGAAATCTACATAACTGCGTTGCAGCGCCACGCTGCGCTGCACCTCGCCCTGACTGAACCCCGAACCCTCGTAAGCCTCGCGCGCCTTGTCCAGCGCCTTGTGCTCGTCACGTTCGGTCAGCCAGGCAAACGCGCTGACCGGCGCCACCGGCAGCGGCTGACGCAGGCCCTCAAGCCAGGCGCTGAGCCAGTCGCTGACAATCTCCCGGGCCCGCTGCGGCTCCAGCGCCAGCATCTGCACACTGGCATCTACACCAATCAGGCAGGTGGTCAATGGCTGGCCGCTGGCGTTGGCCACCACATGCAGACACAGCGCGTTGAGCAAGCGCCGCCAGCGCAGACTCGGACGCTTGCCCTTGCCATCGAGCAGCCGCCCGGTTTCCAGTTGCAGGACCAGCAGGCCTTCCAGTTCGGATGAGCGGCGCACCCCGCTGAGCCAGTCCTGCAGTACCAGACCCGGCACCTCGACCTGCAGCGCCAGCGGCTGTTCCTGCAACTGATCCCACAGTTCCAGCTGCTGGCGATAGCGTTGCAACTGCTCGCCTAACGGCTCGACCAGTTGCTGCCGGGCCAGTTCGGCAAAGCCGGCCAGGGGCAGTTGGCCACGTTCGGCAAGACGGGCGGAGCCCTGCTGCAGCAGGGCCTGCCAGTCGGCTTGCGGGCCACCGGCCAAGGTCTGTTCCAGCAACCACTGACTGAGCTGGTGCTGTTCCAGCGCATTGAGCCCGAAGGGCTCGTCATCGGTAGTGCCCAGCTCATCGTCACGGAACCAAACCTTGAGCCGTTCGGCAAAAAAGTGTTCGACCGGCTGGCGCAACAGGCGTTGCAGATCGGCCAGGCTGATCGGTGCCTGCGGCGTCAGCGGCGCCAGCGCTGCTTCGGCGTCCGGCAACGCAACCTGGTCATGCAGCCGGCACCAGTCATGCGCATAGCTGAACAGCGCCGGGTCGCTGCCATCGAAATAGCGGCGGCTGAACGGCTGCAACTGGTGTTCGGTGGTCAGTTGCGCCAGCAGATCGCCGCCGTCGCAGGCGGACCAGCCACTGGCCAGATGGTCACGCAACTGCCCGATCAACACCGACGGCGGTCGCTCGCTGTTGTCACGGATACTGCGCCCGACCCAACTGACGTGCAGGGCATCTCGCGCCGAGAGCAGCGCCTCGAGCAGCAGGTAGCGGTCATCCTCACGGCGTGAACGATCACCCGGGCGGTAATCGTTGCCCATCAGGTCAAAGTCCAGCGGGGGCTGGGCGCGCGGGTAGTCGCCATCGTTCATGCCCAGCAGGCAGACCCGGCGAAACGGGATGGCGCGCATCGGCATCAGGGTGCAGACATTCACCGCGCCGGCAAGAAAGCGCTGGCCCAGTGCGCTCTGGCCGAGCGTCTGCAACCAGGCCTCGGCAACCACGTTGAGCGGCAACGGCTGCTCCAGGGCCACGCCGTCGCACAGCTCCAGCCAGTGCGCCAGCCCTTCATGCAACTGCGCCAGCAGTAACTGGTCCCGGTCGCTGGCCGGACTGAAGAAGTCCTCCAGCAAGGCCCGCAGCCGCTCGCCCCAGACAGCGGGAGCAGCCGGCGTGCGCAGCGCCTGTTCATGCCGGTCCAGGCATTGCAACAACTGGTCGAGCGGCCCAACCAGGGCGGCATCCAGCCCGCCGACTTCGTCATAGGGTTCGATACCGGCCCAGGCCTGGCTGTCGCCCACGGCATAGCCGAGCAACATCCGACGCAGGCCAAAGCGCCAGCTGTTGGCTTCCAGCCCGGCCGGCAGGCCCAGCGCTTCACGGCGCTGGCGATCTAGTCCCCAGCGGATGCCGGCACCCTCGATCCAGCGGCGCAGGGTCGGCAGGTCAGCCTCGCTCAGCGCAAAGCGCTGGCGTAGCGCGGCGACATCCAGCAGGTCGAGCACTTCGCTGACCGGCAAGCGGCTGTCGGGCAGGCCCAGCAGGTGCTCCAGCGCGATCAGCAGCGGCTCGCGGCCACGCTGGCCCTGATCGGCCAGGGTGAAGGGAATGTGCCTGGGATCGTCCACCCCATATTGGCCGAACACCGCCTGAATGTGCGGCGCATAGGCATCGACATCCGGCAGCATGACGATGACGTCGCGCGGCCTCAGGCTCGGATCGCGGCCAAAGGCATCGAGCAACTGGTCATGCAGGATTTCCACCTCGCGCTGGGCGCTGTGGGCAACATGAAAACGGATCGAGTCGTCTGCCTGGCTATCCACCGCTGGCCAGTAGCTGCGGGTTTCCGCCAACGGGCGCAAGTCGAGAATATCCTGCTGCAACTGCTGCAACAGGCGCTCGCCGGACGGCGGCTCGAACAGGTCGACCCGCCCGCCGTTGATGGCGGCAAAACGGGTCTCGTAACTGCCACGCTCGTCGTGCTGATCGAGCAGGTTGATGTAGTCGCGCCCCTGTTTGCCCCAGGCCGCCAGCAACGGGTGGGCATGCTGGTGCAGACTGGCGTCGTCCAGTTGCACGGGAGTGCCCGGGCGGCGCTGCTGACGCTGGTACTGATGGCGCAGCAGATCCTGGTCGGCCACGATATCGCCCCAGTAATGCTGGCAGGGGTTGAGTACCGCCAGCAGCACCTGACTGAAACGGCCGATGGCGGCCAGCGCTTCCAGAGTCTGGGCCGGCAGCGAGGAAATACCGAACACGATCACCCGGCGCGGCAGCGCGCCCGGACGCTCAGCGGCGGCCAGCAACTGTTCGATAAAACGCGGATGGATGCCGGCGCGACTGTCGCGCAGCCGCTCGACCCCGACGTCAGCCAGCACCGCCCGCCACAGAGCCGGCTGCCAGCGCTCCTGGGCGCTCAGTTGACGGTAGCCCTCACGCGCCAGCGCGACCCGATCCTGACCGCTTGCCCAGTCATTCAGCCAGTCGGCGCGGTACACCTGATACTGATCGAACAGGTCAGCCAGGCGCTGCGCCAGTTGGTAGCACTTGCGGCAGTCCTGATCATCGGCGAGAAACTGATGCAGCGGAGCGAAATCCGGCTGTTCGAGCAGGGCTGGAAGCAGGCGCATCAGCCGCCAGGTCAGTGGCTGTTTGTCCAGCGGCGAGCTTTCCGGCACCGCCTCACGACCAAGCACACCGCGATAGGCCTGCCACAGAAACTGCGCCGGCAACTGCACCTCCAGCGCCGCGGCAATCCCACAGCCGCCCTGCTCAGGATCGGCCGCCAGCGCCATCTGCAGCCACTGGGCAATGCCATTGCTCTGCACCAGCACCACTTCATTTTCCAGCGGTGCCAGCGGGTGCGCACGCAGCCAGTCGACCATCAACTGGCGCAGGCTTTCCAGGCGGTTGCCGTGGATGATCATCAGGCCGGGTGAAAGGCGGTCGGCGTCCTGCATGGCGGATCCTGGTCGAATGCGGTTGTTGTCGGCGATAGTATCAGGCTGCCTGCGACAGGTCAGGTCGCAGTGACCCGTCTGTTGCTGCCAATCTGGCCGATTCGGTTTATCCTTGGAGCCTGCAAGGGAATTCACTGTTACGCAAGGATATCGCATGTTGCCCCGTTACCTGACACTCGCCCTGATCGCCAGCCTGGCCGCCACCAGCGCCAACGCCGCTGACCACCCACTGCTCAGCCGCTACCCGGGTGCCCAGCTCAAGAACCACGAGTCCATCGCCTATGAGCGCTTCGCCCTGCCACAGGCCGCGGCCGACGCCCCCGACGCCGAGCCACTGGCGCTGGTCGGCGACCTCAGCCGGCATACCTACGAAATCAGCAACGCCTCCACCCTCAAGGTCTGGGAAAACTATCAGGCGGCGCTACAGCGGGCCGGCTTCGAAATCCTGTTCCAGTGTGAGCGCGAGGCCTGTGGTCCGGGACGTGACGTCAAACGCATGGCTGATCCGCTGGCGGTCACCGGCAATGTCTACAATGCCTACCGCAACCCCTATTATCTGCTCACGCGCCAGGACAATATCCACCTGGCCCTATTCATCGGCGGCCATAACGACCGCGTGAGCGTGCAACAGGTGATTGTCGAAACCGTCACACGCGATACCGACCTGATCAGCCTGGATCGTGACTATCTCAACCAGGCCGACGACAGCGCCCTGCCCGAGATCAGTGCCGAGCAGCGGGCCGAAGACCACCCACTATTGTCACGTTACCCCGGAGCCCGCGTGCGCAATCGCGAACGCCGCGACTATGAGCAGTTCATCCTCCCGGCCCCGCCCGGCAGTGCCGCCGAACCTCTGCCACTGGTCGGTGACCTGACCCGGCACTTCTACGAACTGCGCAATGTCTCGACTCTGAAACTCTGGGACAACTATCAGGCCGCGCTGGAGAGCAGCGGCTTCGAGCTGCTCTGGCAATGCCAGCGTGACGCCTGCGGCAATCAACGCGAGCGCAAGGCACTGGGTGACCGGCTATCGCTGGAGGGCAATGTCTACAACTACCACTCTGCCCCCTACTACGCAGTCTATCAGCGCGACAGCAGCCAGGGCCCGGTTCACGTAGCCTTTTACATTGGCGGGTATGCTGACCGGGCGGCGGTCCAGCAGGTAGTGATCGAAGGACGCGGACGCGCCGATGACCTGATTCAGGTGAACGCCGAAGGGCTGTACCGCGACCTGCAGGAAGCCGGTAAGGCGCTGATCTACGGCATCCACTTCGATACCGACAGTGCCGCCATCAAGCCCGAATCGGCGCCTACGCTGCAAGCCATTGCCGAGTTGCTGGGCCAGCATCCAGCGCTACGCCTGTATGTGGTCGGGCATACCGATGACACCGGCAGCGAACAGCACAACCTGCGCTTGTCTTCAGCCCGGGCCGAAGCGGTGGTCAAGGCTTTGAGTGGGGACTACGCAGTGGCCGCCAACCGGCTGCAGAGTGCGGGCGTCGGCCCCTATGCGCCGGCCGCCGGCAATCTGGATGAGGCCGGCCGCCAGCGCAACCGGCGGGTCGAACTGGTACAGCGCCTGCCCTGAACAAGCGCAGTGGCGCTATACCTGGCTCCCCAGATAGCGCCGCTCCCAGGGTGTGATTTCGTCCATGAAGCTGGCCAGCTCCAGACGTTTGGTGGCCAGGTAACCGTCGATGAACTCGTCACCGAACAGTTGCCGCGCCAATTGGCTGCGCTCAAGCCGATGCATGGCCTCAGGCAGGGTATCGGGCAGAGTCAGCGCGTCCGGGGCCTGAAACACCCCCTGCACCGCCGCGTTGGGCGCAAGCTGCTGATCAATCCCGTGCAGGCCAGCGGCCAGGCTCACGGCAATCGCCAGATAGGGATTGGCGTCACCGCCCGGCAGGCGATTCTCAACCCGCCGCGCCGCCGGCTCACTGGCCGGAATCCGCAGCCCGGCCATGCGGTTGTCACTCGACCAGCACAGGTTGTTGGGTGACGCATAGGTGTTGCAGAACCGCTGATAGGAGTTGATGTGCGGGGCCATCAGCAGAGTCAGTTCACCGAGGCAGGCCTGCAGCCCGCCCAGGTAATGCTCAAACTGAGCTGTGGGCCCGGCATTGCCGGGATCGGTAAAGATATTGCGCCCGGCCTGATCCACCACACTCTGATGCACATGCATCGAACAGCCCGGCACACGCGGCAACGGCTTGGCCATGCAGACGGCAATCAGGCCGTGCTTGAGCGCTACCTCATGCAGCAGATGCTTGAACAGAAAGGTCTGATCGGCCAGCAGCAGCGCATCGCCATGCACGAAATTGATCTCGAACTGGCTGATACCCATCTCGTTCATAAAGGTATCGCGGGGGATGCCGAGCGCGGCCATGCCGGCCTTGAGTTCCTCGAAGAACGGCCGCAAGCCGTTGGCCGAGCTGACGCTGAAGGCCGAAATACCCGGCTCACGCCGGCCATCCAGACCAACCGGGGCCCGAAATGGCTGGTACTCGTCGGCCTGGCGCTCGAACAGAAAGAACTCCAGCTCGGTGGCCACCACCGGCTGCCAGCCGCGCTCGGCATAGCGCTCAAGCACTCGCGCCAGCAACGCCCGGGTCGACAGCCCTGAGGGCTGGCCGTCCAGCTCTACCGCCTCACAGACCGCCAGCGCGCGCGGCACCTCAGCCCAGGGCAGCACATGCACCTGCTCGGGCAGGGCCCGCAATACCAGGTCACCATCGTCGTGACCGTAAAACTCCGGTTCCGGGTAGCCGCCCATCACCGCCTGCAGCAGCACGCCCCGGGCCAGTTGCAGCCGACGCCCGGCCAGAAAGCCCTCAACGGTCATTACCTTGCCGCGCGGAATGCCATTCAGATCGGGGGTCACACACTCGATATCGGCTACCCCAGCCAGGCGCTGGGACAGAGGGACAATCAACTGCGGGGAATTCATCAATGCCTGCCTTATGCTGCATGCCGAGTTGGCAACCGAACGATGATACCCCAAGCCCGCCAACTACGTCGCCTGCCCCCTCAACGCAGAACATTCTCGACAAAACGCCGGAGCTGTCTTACTCTCAGCCGCATGAACGAACGTTCATTCACAAAAATAACAGGACATCACCATGCGTCATACCGGCAAACACCTGACCTTCCTGCTGCCCATATTGCTGCTGCTCAGCGCCTGCCTGAGCGGGGGAGGCAACAGCAATCGCGCGCCCAGCCCCACTCCACCACCGGACAATGATCCGATACCCACGGTCAACTATCTGAGTGCCATCGGCATCGGTGTCAGCGATCTGGACGCCGCAGTCGAACTCTATACCCAGGGCCTGGGCATGCGCGAACTCAAGCGTCTGCAACGCGACAACCGTCACGAGGTCCTCCTCGAGTCGGCCGATGGCCGTGGCTCGCTGGTAACTCTGATGAGTTTTACCGACGGCATTGGCCGTAACGTCCAGCAAAATCCGGGCAAGCTGGTGTTCTACGCCCGCGACCCCAACGCCTTCGCGGCGCAGTTCAACGCGGCTGGCGGGCGCATTACCCTGCCACCGATGCCGCAAGCCGCCTTTGGCGGGGTACTGGTCGGCTTCGGCCGGGATCAGGACAACAACCTGATCGAAATTGTCGGTGACGACAGCGCCAATCACTCCTATTTTGGCGCCTTTGGCCTTGGCGTCAGCGATCTGGAAGCGGCGCGGGATTTCTACACCGAGGTGCTGGGCCTGGAGCAGAGTCTGTTTCTGGAAATTCCCGGGCAGTACGATGAGTACATTCTGCAGTCTCCGGTGCCAGGCGGTTCGGCCCTGGTGCTGATGCACTGGACCAACGACAGCGTGCGCAACTACAGCGACAACCCGATCAAACTGGAATTCGCCTCATCCGACCCGCAGGCTCTGGCTGGCGCACTGGAGCGCAGCGGCATGGCCATCGAACGCCCCCCCGCGCCCAGTGCCGAACCCGGTCTTGAGAACCAACTGGTGGGCTACAGCAGCGATGCCGACGGCAACTTGCTGGAACTGCGCCAGGGCGTCCGTGGTTATCTGGGTGGCGCCGGCATCGGCACCGACGACCTCGATGCCGCCCTGCGCTTTTACACTGAAGGCCTGGGCATGCGTGAAGTCGCCCGACGCAGCCGCACCGACCGCGACGAAGTAGTACTGGAGTCAGCCGACGCGCGGGGCTCGCAGCTGGTACTGATGCAGTTCACCGATGGCGAGCCGCGCAACATGCGGCGCAACCCCGGCAAGCTGGTGTTCTATGTCAATGACCCCGAACAGACGGCGCTGGACCTGATCGCCGCTGGCGGCCTGGTGACGCTGCCGCCAAGCTTCCAACCCGGCCTGAATGTGGTGGTTGGCTTTGGCCGCGATCCGGACAACAACCTGATCGAGTTCGTCGGCAGCCCGACAGCCGTACAAAGTTACTTCGGTGCCTTTGGCATCGGGGTCAGTGATCTGCAGGCGGCCCGCGACTTCTACGTCGACACTCTGGGTCTGCGTCAGGTGCTGTTCCTGCCGATTCCCGGCCAGTATGACGAATACATCCTGCAAGGTCAGGGCGGCTCGGCATTGGTACTGATGCACTGGACCAACGCAGTCCCACGCAACTACACCGACAACCCGGTCAAGCTGGAATGGCGCAGCATGTCGCCAGATGGACTGATCAGCGGAATCGAACAGGCGGGAGAGCGGGTGGTTCAGACCCCGAACTCCGACGACACCCGTGACGATGAGCAGGTGGCCTATGCCAAGGATGCCGATGGCACCTTGCTGGAGATCTTGCCGGCGCCCTGGGAACGCTAGAAGGGGGGCATCAGCCACTCAAGCCAAAGCGCTTGAGTGGCTGATGAAGTAGCGCTTCAGAAACTCAGAGCCCGGTCACCCTGCTCGTCCTTGATCCGGGTCGGCAGACCCATCTCATTGAGCAGGTTGATAAACGGCTTGGGATCGAGTTCTTCAACGTTGACCATCTTCTGCACATCCCAGCTGCCATTGGCAATCAGGATCGCCGCAGCGACTGGTGGCACACCGGCGGTGTAGGAGATACCCTGACTACCGACTTCCTGGTAGGCCTCGGCATGATCGGCCACGTTGTAGATGAACACTTCCTTATCCACCCCGTCCTTCTTGCCCTTGACCACGTCGCCAATGCAGGTCTTGCCGCTGTAGTTCGGTGCCAGTGAAGACGGATCAGGCAATACGGCCTTGACCACCTTGAGCGGCACCACTTCCAGCCCTTCGGCAGTCTTGACCGGCTGCTCGGACAGCAGCCCGAGGTTCTTCAGCACGGTGAACACATTGATGTAATGCTCGCCAAAGCCCATCCAAAACCGGATGTTGGGCACATTCAGATTCTGCGACAGCGAGTGCAGTTCGTCATGCCCGGTCATGTAACTGGTCTGCGAGCCAACCACCGGCAGGTCGTCGGTACGCTTGATCTCGAACATGCTGTTCTGGGTCCACTGGCTGTTCTGCCAGGACCAGACCCGCCCGGTAAACTCGCGGAAGTTGATTTCCGGGTCGAAGTTGGTGGCGAAGTACTTGCCGTGGCTACCGGCGTTGATATCGATGATATCGATCTCATCGACACTGTCGAAGTACTCGTTGACCGCCAGCGCCGCATAGGCATTGACCACACCCGGGTCGAAACCGACGCCGAGAATCGCGGTGATGCCCTTCTCTTCGCAGATCGCCTTGCGCTTCCATTCGTAGTTGGCGTACCACGGCGGGTTTTCACAGATCTTGTCCGGCTCTTCGTGAATGGCGGTATCGAGGTAGGCGGCACCGGTTTCGATGCAGGCCTGAAGTACCGACATATTGATGAAAGCCGATCCGACATTGATCACCAGTTGCGACTGTGTCTTGTCAATCAACGCCTTGGTGGCCTCGACATCGAGCGCATCCAGAGCATGGGCTTGCAATTCACCGGCAACCTTGAGGCTGCCCTTTTCCCTAACGCTGTCGACGATCTGCTGGCATTTCTCCAGCGTGCGCGAAGCGATATGGATATTGCCCAGCACATCGTTATGCTGAGCGCACTTGTGTGCGACCACCTGGGCCACACCACCGGCACCAATAATCAGAACGTTTTTCTTCATTTCTCTTCCTCGAAACGCCTCCTTGGACGGGCTGGGAGCGAGTAGTGGGATAGCCTCAGGAGAGGCTGCTGACAAAGTCTTCGAAACCGAATTCCCTGACCAGTTCGATGCTGCCATCCAGTTGGCGCACCGCGATCGCCGGCATTTGCACGCCGTTGAACCAGTTCTTCTTGACCATGGTGTAGCCAGCGGCGTCGATAAACGACAAGCGGTCGCCGACCTTCAGTTCACGATCAAAATTGAACTCACCGAAGATGTCTCCGGCCAGGCACGACTTGCCGCACACCATGTACGGGTACGGGCCATCGCAGGGCTCCATCTTCGCCGGTTGACGATAGATCAGCAGGTCAAGCATGTGCGCTTCGATCGAGCTATCGACGATCGCCAGTTGCTTGCCATTGAACAGGGTATCGAGCACCGTGACTTCCAGCGAGGTGCTCTGGGTGATGGCGGCCTCGCCGGGTTCCAGATAGACCTGCACGCCGTAACGCTGGGAAAACGCCTTGAGTCGGGCACAGAAGGCATCGACCGGGTAACCCTCACCGGTAAAGTGGATGCCACCGCCCAGACTGACCCACTCGACCTGATCCAGCAGCGCGCCGAAACGCTCTTCGATCTGATTGAGCATCTGGTCGAACAGGGCAAAGTCGCTGTTCTCGCAGTTGTTGTGAATCATGAAGCCGGAGATCTTGTCGATCACCTTCAGCACCTTGTCAGCATCCCACTCGCCCAGGCGGCTGAACGGCCGCGACGGGTCGGCAATGATGAATTCGGAACTGGAAACCCCTGGGTTCAGGCGCAGGCCGCGCACATGGTTGGCCGAAGCCTGCTCGAAGCGTTCGAGCTGCCCGATCGAGTTGAAGATGATCTTGTCCGAATGCGCCAGCACCTCTTCGATCTCTTGATCGGCGTAGGCGACGCTGTAGGCGTGGGTTTCACCACCGAATTTGAGCTTGCCCAGCTTGACCTCGTTCAGCGAAGAGGACGTAGTGCCGTCCATGTACTGGCTCATCAGGTCGAAGACCGACCAGGTGGCGAAGCACTTGAGGGCCAGCAGGGCCTTGGCTCCGGACTGCTCGCGCACGTACTGGATGATGTCCATGTTGCGCTTGAGCTTGCTCTTGTCGATCAGGTAGTAGGGCGTCTGGATCAATTCGGTGTTACCTCCTGCGGTTCCAGGCTCCGGGTACCCCCGGTTTTTCGAGAAAGCGCGCGATTATAGAGTAAAGGTCGCCACGCTTCGAGTAAAAATACCCCGTCATCTCTCAAGATCCGTCAGCCTAACGCGCATTCAAGTCAGTTTAAAGACAGACATCCTTGCGAAATACCCAAAACGCATCAAATCAGCAACATGAATGCATTAGACCTATTCGGCTATACACCTATAGTAGATCTGACACCCCCTCAACGGAGAACAACAATGTCCAACTCCCTGCCCCGCCAACTGGGTCTGGGTCTGCTCGGGCTGGCCCTGAGCGGTGCCAGCCTGGCCACGCCGAAACCAGCCGAACCGACCACCGCCGCCGCCAACAGCGCCGTGCTTGAGCAACTGCCGTTTGCCGACACCCGGGCCTTCGACGACGCCCGGCGGGGCTTCATTGCCGCGCTACCAGATGGTCTGGTGGTCGATGGCAACGGCCACACTGCCTGGAACATGGCCGCCTATGCCTTCCTCGACAAGGAACAGGCCCCGGCCACGGTCAATCCCAGCCTCTGGCGCCAGGCCCGGTTGAATGCCATTCATGGTCTGTTCGAAGTGGTTGAAGGCATGTACCAGATTCGCGGCATGGACCTGGCCAACATGACCATTATCGAGGGCGAGACCGGGCTGATCATCATCGATCCGCTGCTGACCCCAGCCACCGCCAAGGCCGGTCTTGAGCTGTACTACCAGCACCGGCCGCAAAAACCGGTAGTTGCGGTGCTCTACACCCATAACCACGCCGACCACTTTGGTGGCGTCAAGGGCGTGATCGACGAAGCCGACGTTCGCGCCGGCAAGGTCAAGGTCTATGCCCCTTATGGCTTTATGGAGCATGCCGTTTCGGAAAACGTGATTGCCGGTAATGCCATGGCCCGGCGCGCCACCTATCAGTTCGGCGCCGGACTGCCGGCTGGCGAGCGCGGGCACGTCGATACCGGCCTGGGCAAGGCGCTGGCCAGCGGCCCGCTGTCGCTGATCGCTCCGACCAATACCGTGCCGGATGATGCAACCCTGACCATCGACGGTATCGAGATCGAATTCCAGATGGCCCACGGCACCGAAGCCGAAGCGGAAATGATGATGTACTTTCCGCAGTTCAAGGTGCTCAACACCGCTGAAATCACCAGCCAGCACCTGCACAATATCTACACCATCCGCGGCGCCGCAATCCGCGACGCCAGCGCCTGGTCGCACTATATCGACAAGGCCCTGGAGCGCTTTGGTGAGCGTGCCGACATCCTGATTGCCCAGCACCACTGGCCGATCTGGGAACGCGAGCGTGCTCAGCACTTCCTCGCCGTGCAGCGCGACCTGTACAAGTTCATCCATGACCAGACCGTGCGGATGATGAACAAAGGCCAGTTGCCCGGTGACATCGCCGAAAATATCAAGCTGCCGGCCAGCCTCGATCAGGAGTGGTACGCCCGCGGTTACTACGGCACCCTCAAGCACAACGCCCGGGGCGTTTACCAACGCTACATGGGCTGGTATGACGCCAACCCGGCCAACCTCGACCCGCTGCCGCCACGCCAGAACGCCGCCAAGACCATCGAGTACATGGGCGGTGCTGACAAAGTGCTCGAGCAGGCTCGCCAGGACTTTGCCAATGGCGAGTACCGCTGGGTCGCCTGGGTCATGAGCCAGGCGGTATTTGCCGACCCGGACAACCGCGCCGCTCGCGAACTGGGAGCCGATGCGCTGGAACAACTGGGTTATCAGGCTGAGGCCGGTACCTGGCGCGGTGCCTATCTGATGGGCGCGCAGGAGCTGCGCAACGGTGTCGGCGCGGCACGGCGCGGGAGCGGACTCGATCCGGACCTGTTGCAGGCGCTGGAGGCTGGCATGTTCTTCGACCTGCTGGCGGTGCGTCTGAACCCGGAGAAGGCCGACGGCAAGCACCTGGTGATCAACTGGTCACTGACCGACCTGGACGAGCACTACCGGCTCAACCTGCAGAACGCCACTCTGACCTACCGCGCCGGGACACTGGCCGAGCAGGCCCATGCCAGTGTCAGCATGACCCGCGAGACGCTGGACCAGATCCTGCTGCGCCGCACCACTTTCCCCGAGGCGGTACAAGGTGGCCAGATCAAGGTCGAAGGCGAGCCCAAGGCGTTCTTCGCCCTGCTGCAGATGCTCGACGAGCCATCCGGCAACTTCCCGATTGTCGAACCGGTACGCTAAACCGCCGGCGCAGGAGCCTGGCTTCGTGGTGGTCCAGCAATACTTCTGGATGGCCACGTCGCTACGCTCCTCGCCATGACCCCCGAGGGTGGAACGCCGCCGCTCTCAACTACCCACCCTCACCGCCTCACCACTCTCCTTCCCGTCATCACGAGGCGCAAAGCGCCGTGGTGACCCATACGCCCTCTGGATGGCCGCGTCGCTACGCAACTCGCCATGACGCCAAGGGCAACACCACCTCGTCGACTACCCACCCTCATCCCCCCACCACCCTCCCTCCCGTCATCACGAGGCGCAAAGCGCCGTGGTGATCCACTCGCCACGACGCCAAGGGGAACGCCATGGTTATCCAGGGCGGCGACACATTTCCACATACCTCTCAAGGCAATGGCGCCTGACCAGAACTAGGCTGAAAAGGATTGCCGCCTGGGAGGCCCAATGAGCGAGGCATTGCAACGCCTGTTCAATCTGCGCCGTGAAGAGCTGCTGCCGGTCAGTCTGGCGGTGTCCTTCTTTTTCTGCGTGCTGACCGCGCTGATGGTCCTGCGCCCGGCGCGTGAGGCGTTGGGCATGCAGGGCGGGATCGATGCGGTGCGCTGGCTGTTCATCGGTACCGCGCTGATCACCTTGCTGGTCAATCCTCTGTTCGGCCTGCTGGTCAGCCGCCTGCGCCGACTGACGTTCATCACCCTGACCTACCTGTTCTTCATTGTCAGCCTGTTGCTGTTCCATGCCATATTGCGACTCTCGCCGCAGGTGATCGGCATCACTACCGGCCAGGTGTTCTATGTCTGGTTCAGCGTCTTCAACCTGTTCACCACCATGGTGTTCTGGGCCTTGATGGCCGACCGTTTCAGTCTTGAACAGAGCAAAAGGTTCTTCGGTCTGATCGCGGTTGGCGGCACCTGCGGGGCGATTTTCGGGCCCTGGCTGGCTACTCGCCTGGCTGAGCCGCTGGGCACTGCGCAACTGTTGCTGGTGTCCTGCGGTTTTCTGCTGCTGGCCCTGGCCGCCGCCTGGGGCATCGCCCGCCTGCAACCAGAGCGCCCACCCGGCCAGCCACCGGCAGCCGAACCCGAGCGTATCGGTGGCAGCGCCTGGGAAGGCCTGCGCGCACTGTTGAGTTCGCGCTACCTGCTGGGGATCGCCAGCTACGTGGTGATTCTGGCGATCATGGCCACCTTCATCTATTTCACCCGGCTGCAGATGGTCGCCGCACAAGGCGAGGGGCTGGACCTGCGCACCGCGCTGTTCGCCCGTATCGATCTGATCACCCAACTGACCACGCTGGTATTGCAGGTACTGGTGGCTGGCCATCTGATGAAACGCATTGGCGTGCACATCACCCTGGCCCTGCTACCGCTGACCGCCGCGCTGGGTTTCATCGGCCTGGCGCTGGTCGGCTCGCTGGCGGCACTGATTGTGTTCGAAGCCTGCTTCCGCGCGGTCCAACGCGCTCTGATGCGTCCGGCCCGGGAAACCCTGTTTACCGTGGTCAGCCGTGAGGACAAGTACAAAGCCAAAGCCTTTATCGACACCTTCATCTACCGTGCCGGCGATGTGGTCGGCGCCCAGACCGAAGGTTTACTGGGGCGCCTGGGCATGGGACTGGCGGCCATCGCCAGTGTCGCCGTGCCGTTGGCACTGGTCTGGGCAGCACTGGGCCTATGGCTCGGTCGCGCCCAGCAGCGTCAGGCTGACACCCCGACTTCCACACCAGAACCCGGAGGAACCCACCATGATCTCCCGTCGTGACTATTTGAAACTGGCGCTGCTCAGCGGCGCCGCCCTGAGTCTCAAGCCAAGCCTGCTATGGGCCAGTGATCAGGCCCTGCCGCTGCTCAGTCGTCAGGTACCGTCTTCAGGCCAGACTCTGCCGGCAGTGGGGCTGGGCAGTTCGGCAACCTTCTCCCGGGTGGCCGGCAGCGATGATGTCGAGGCTCTGCGTGCGGTACTGCAGGCCATGCTGGAACACGGCGGCAGCGTGTTCGATACCGCTCCCAGCTATGGCGCCTCCGAGCAGGTGGCCGGACGTATCGCCAATCAGGAGGGCATTGCCGAACGGCTGTTCTGGGCCACCAAGCTGAATGTGGCCGGACGCGGCGCCGGCCAGGCCGACCCGCAGGCGGCCCAAGCGCAACTGGATGCCTCGTTCGCCCGGATCAACAAACCAGTGATCGACCTGATTCAGGTCCACAACCTGGGGGATGTGCCAACGCAACTGGGACTGCTCAAGGATTTGCGCGAACAGGGCCGGGTACGGCATATCGGCGTCACCACCACCTTCGCCCAGCAGTACGAGTATCTCGAGCAGGTAATGCAGCGTGAGCCGCTGGATTTTATCGGCATCGATTACGCCATCGACAACCTGACCATGGAGCAACGGATTTTGCCGCTGGCCCAGGAGAAAGGTATTGCCGTACTGGTCTATGCACCGTTCGGCCGGACCCGCCTGTGGGACCGGGTCCGCGGCCATGAAGTGCCGGACTGGGCGAGCGAGTTCAACGCCCACTCCTGGGCCCAGTTCTTCCTCAAGTTCGTGCTCGCCCATCCGGCGGTGACCTGCGCCACCCCGGCCACCAGCCGCCCGCATCATATGATCGACAATATGGGCGCGGCGCTCGGCGCACTACCGGATGCCGACATGCGCCAGCGAATGATTGCTCACCTGGAAAGTCTGTAAGCCAGAAACGACAAAGGCGATGCCGAGGCACCGCCTTTGTGATGAGCACCGCAGACGATCAGAAGTTGTAACGCAGACCCGCGGAGACAAAATCCACATCGTAGGTATCGGCGACATCGCGGTAGCGCTCATACTCGGCCACCAGGCTGAAGCTTTGGGTCAGCATCAGGCTGGCACCAACGCCCCAGGACCAGACCCACTCCTTGTCCGAGTAGCTTTCGCTATCAGTGATGCCAAATACCGTGAACTTGTCCTTGGCCTTGGTACGCAGCTGATGATAGCCAACCTTGCCGAACAGGCTCAGGCGATCCAGCGGCAGGGTCCCTACGGCGTTAAGACCCAGACCCTGGGTTTCAGCGGTCGTTCTGGCAACCGCGACCCCATCAGTGGCCTTGTAGCTGAGTTCGCCCAGGTCAATGTACTGGAACTCCACGCCCACGTAAGGGTTTAGCTGAATACCGGCACCGATCTTGAAGGCCGTGTCCTTGGTATCGAGGGAGGAGCTGACGCCCGGTACAACCCCCCAATAGTTGTCGAGAGCGCTTTTGGAAATATCCGCATCAGACTGACCGACACTGGCAAACAGGTAGCCGTTGACCTGTTCGGCCTGGGCAACGCCAGTCAGGCTGGCCAGGCTGATTACGGCGGCAGAAAGCAGGGTTTTCTTGAACATTATTGTGACATCTCCATCTGACTTGTCATAACCGCCTTCATGGCGGTGGTTCCGTTACTCGGCCTCTCCCGGCCCGAGTGGGGCAATCATACGACCAGATAAAGGCATTGCGCCATAGCCTGACAAAACAAAAAAGCGCCTCAGCCTCAAGGCAGTGACAGCAGAGTTTGCAAACGCTCAACGAAGAACGACCGCTGCTGTTTCAGACTGAACAGCCGGGGAGCGAACAGCCAGCTTTGGGTGACACCCATCAGTTGGGTGTATATCAGCAAAGCCAGACTTTCCGGGCTCTGCGCCGCAGGCAGCAATGACTGACGCTGGGCCTCGGCCACCAGCACGCTGAGCGCATCGATGATGCGCCGGGTCAGCTTGCGCTCGCGCTTGAGCGTGGGCGCAAGCGCCTCAGTCAGTTCAGTCTTGTTCAGCAGAATCTCGAACGACTGACGAAACCAGGCATCCTCGACCAGCAGCTCCAGCCAACGACTGGCGAACCTTTCGATCGCCTGCAGCGGCTGCTGATGACTGGCCGCCTCGGCTACCAAAGCCTCCAGCGGCTCCTGCGAATAGGCCAATACCGCCTGGTACAGGTCATCCTTGTTCTTGAAGTGCCAGTAGATCGGCCCGCGGCTGTAGCCAGCTTCCTTGGCGATCATCGCCAGAGTGGTGTTGGAGTAGCCGTTGCGGCTGAACAGCGTCAGCGCGGCTTCGATGACTTTCAGGCGGGTTTTTTCCGCTTCTTCCTTGGTTCGACGCATGGGTGTTCCGGGTAAACCGCCACCACCGGGTGATGGTGACGGTGAATGGGTATCAGAGCGCGCCGTCGGCCGCCATCTGCATGTAGCTGGGGTCAAAACGCAGCCTGATGTTAGCGCTATCGCCCAGGGTCACGCCATTGGGGAAGCTGATGCCAACGAAATCGGCACTGGGAGCCCCCTCGCCAAGCAAGCCCTTGTCGAAGGAGAACTCACGCACGCTGTCCATCGCCTCGACCGCCTCCGGGCTGGCAATGAAGGCCAGCGCATCGGCAGCCTGCCAGAACATCTGCATCCCCGCCAGTTGCGCCTCGTAGCCTGCCTGATCAGTGCCCGACGCCTCGCCCAAAAAGGCACGGGCCTTCTGCCCTTCTTCACTGTCAGTGCCGAGCACCGCCATCAACTCGAACCAGGCGCCGGTCAGTGCCTTGCCCAGCGCCGGATTGGCTGCAAGCGTAGCCGTGTTGACAATGGTCAGGTCCTTGATATGCCCGGGAATCATGCTCGAATCAAACACCCGGTTGGCGCCCGGTACGCTGGCCACATCATCAAGCAGCGGGTTCCAGGTCACCACGTTGCGCACTCCCGAAGTATTGAACGCGGCCACGATATCAGCATCACCGGTATTGACCACGGTCACATCACGCTCACGCAGGCCAACACTGTCCAGTGCCCGCGCCAGCAGATAGTGCGACACTGAAAGCTCCACCAGATTGACCTGCTGGCCCTTGAGGTCGGCAACATTGGTGCTGTCCTTCATCACCAGCCCGTCGTTGCCATTGGAGTAGTCACCAACGATCAGCGCAGTGGTATCGACACCACCGGCAGCCGGGATCGACAGCGCATCCATGCTGGTCGCCACCACCCCGTCAAACTGACCTGCGGTGTACTGGTTGATCGACTCGATGTAATCGTTGATCTGCACGATCTCGACCTCAATGTCGTACTTGTCGGCCCATTTCTTCATGATCCCCGACTCGTCGATATACAGCCACGGAATCCAGCCGGCATAGATGCTCCAGGCCAGCTTGAAGCTGTCGCGCTCCTGGGCCGAGACCACCGGGGCCGCCAGTGTCGAGGCGGCCAACGCTAACACCGCGCCCTTGGCCAAACGGCTCACACGGCGAGTAAAGGGGGTTGGCTTTTTCATGATTCAACTCCTGAATGGATTTGGGTGTTGCCTCCGGTACAGCAAAAGCCGCGCCAGCTTTGCCTGGCGCGGCCGTGATCAGAAAAACTTCAGATAGCGGTTCAGTTCCCAGTCCGAGACATGGGTGTGGTATTCGCTCCACTCGCGGCGCTTGAAGGTAACGAAGCTGTCGAACATCGCCGGGCCGAATACGGCTTTTGACAGGGGGTCGGCGGCAAACGCCTCAATCGCCTCGCCCAGCGTCTGCGGCAGCATCTCGATACCCAGCTCACGGACCTCGGCATCGCTGTAGTTGTACATGTTCTCGCGGTGTGGCTGGCCTGGATCGATGCCCTCGCGGATCCCTTCCAGACCCGCCGCCAGAATCAGCGCCGCGCCCAGGTAAGGGTTGCAGGCAATGTCGGCGGCGCGGCATTCGACCCGGCCACCCTGCGACGGAATGCGCAACATATTGGTGCGGTTGTTGTTGCCGTAACAGACAAATACCGGCGCCCAGGTCGAGCCGGACATCGCCCCCTTGCGCACCAGGCGCTTGTAGCTGTTGACCGTCGGTGCAATCACCGCACTGATGGCCTTGGCATGCTTCATGACCCCACCGATAAAGTGATAGGCCATCTGCGTCACCCCACAGCCATAGGGATCCTCGCCGGCGGCCGGATCGAACAGGTTGCGCCCGCTCTCGCGGTCGGCCAGTGACATGTTGTAGTGCGCACCACTGCCGGTCCGGTTGGCCGATGGCTTGGGCATGAAGCTGGCAAAGCCGCCGTGCTTGCGCGCAATTTCGTTGGCCATCAGGCGGAAGAACACCAGCCGGTCGGCCATGTGCAGGGCATTGGTGTAGGTGAAATCAGTCTCGAACTGACCGTTGGCATCCTCGTGATCGAAGGAATAGACATCCCAGCCCATGGCGTTCATGGCTTCCACCAGTTCGCCGACAATCGGCAGGTTGTCCATCAGGGTGCGCGGGTCATAGCACGGCTTGGCCAGGGTATCGCGGGCGCTGAGCGGCTCGAAGCCGCCATCTTCGGTATCACGAAACAGGAAGAACTCGGTCTCGATCCCCAGATTGAAGGTCAGCCCCATGTCGGCGGCCGCCGCCACCTGACGTTTGAGGATATTGCGTGAGCAGGCCTCGAACGGCGCCCCGTCCAGGTGCAGATCACTGGCGAACCAGGCCAGCTCCGGATTCCACGGACAGACAGTCACGGTATCGGTGTCCGGCATCGCCGCCACCTCGTTGTCGCTAATGTCCTGCGGCACTCCATCCAGCGCTGCCCCGGTGAACAGCTCAGAGCCCTTGAGCATACGCCCCAGGTGATCCAGCGGCACGAACTTGCCCTTGATCACACCATGCAGATCAACATAACCGGCCAGCGCGTACTTCACACCTTTGGTCTGCAACGATTGCTTGAGTGCTTCAGTGGATGCGGACATGACATGACTCCAACGGTTGAACGGCGCACCCGTGGCGCCTGGTACGAATCTTTCATTCAACATACATGCCAGCATGCATGTATAGATATTAACCAGGCACTTCGCAACCAGCCGCCGCCGCTCTCACTACGCTTTCGGGAGAAATGGAAAATGAAAGAAAATCAGCCGCTTGTGCAGACATATCGACTCGGCAACCTGACCCTGCAGAATGGCCAGACTCTGTATGACGGCCAACTTAGCTACTTGAAATTAGGTGAACTGAATGCCGCTGGCGACAACTTGATCGTACTGCCGACGTACTATGGTGGAACACACTTGGGCAATTTGCCCCTTGTTGGTGCGCACAGCCCGCTGGACCCAGCCCGCTACTGCATCCTGATTCCCAACCTGCTCGGCAACGGTCAGTCCAGCTCACCCAGCAACAGCCCGACGCCCCAACACGCCGCACACTTTCCGGCCATCAGCCTGGCCGATAACGTGCGGGCACAGAAGCAACTGATTGAAGCACGCTTTGCCGATGCCGCCCCAGCGCTGGTGCTCGGCTGGTCGATGGGGGGCATGCAGGCGCTGCAATGGGGTTGCCTGTATCCCGAGCGGGTCAGCCGAATTCTCAGCATCTGCGCCACTGCCCGCTGCTGGCCGCACAACCGGGTGTTTCTCGATGGCGTTGAGGCCGCCCTGACCTGCGACCCGCAATGGCAGAACGGTCACTACCAGAGCCCGCCCCGCGCCGGCCTCAAGGCCTTCGCCCGGGTCTACGCCGGCTGGGCCTACAGCCAGGCCTTCTACCGTGATGCGCTGTACCGGCAATTGGGGTTCGACAACATCGACGCTCTGCTCGCCTACTGGGAACAGGACCACCTGGCTCAGGACGCCAACGACCTGCTGTGCATGCTGGATACCTGGCGCCGTGGCGATATCAGCGCCAACCCGCAGTTCAACACCGACTTCACCGCCGCCCTGGGCGCCATCCGGGCCAAAACCCTGATCATGCCGTGCAGCACCGACCTCTACTTCACCGCCGAGGATGCCGCCTGGGAAGCACGGCGCATGCCTGATGCCGAACTACGAGTGCTGCACTCGGACTGGGGCCACTGCGCCGGTGCCCCGGGCCGGCACCCAGCCGACACCCGGCAAATATTGCGCGCCTGCGCCGAACTGCTGAACGCCTGAGCCCCCTACTCCCCCGGCCGCTCATCCCAGAACGGTCGCTGACTTTCACGCAGGGCGTCGGCCCGGCTCAGGCCAATGTCCTTGAGCGCACCGTGGTCCATCGACACAAGCAAACGCCGTTCATAGGCCACCCGGCGCCAACGTTGAATGCGTTGCCAGAGACGCGTGAACCAGACCTGCGGTTTGAACTGGACCTGGCAACCCACGTCAGCAGGCCGGGAACGCTGATTCAACACACCGGAGTCCACTGACGGCATTGGCGCTCGACGGTTTTGGACCGTCGATGCCCTGGACGGGCATCGTCGAGCGGCCAGGGACGGCTGCACAGCGTGTCCAGAACCGTCGAGCGTCAATGCCGTAAACACCGCACGCTCTTTGATCAGCGTTCCCCATGCACGGGGCAATAACCTCTCACCTTTCATCAGCCATCCTCCTATTCAGGATGGCGTCAGTGTCGCGCCGGGTTTAACATCAATCCAACGAATGTTTTTTATGCAACCCATCTTAGGATTTGATGCATGGCCCACTACCCCGTTATCGACAGCGAACTGCTGCGCAGCTTCGTCGCCATTGCCGACCATGGCGGCTTCACCCGCGCCGCCGAAGCCCTGAACCGTACCCAATCGGCGATAAGCATGCAGATGAAGCGCCTGGAAGATGATGTGCTGGAACGCCCGTTGTTCCAGAAAGATGGTCGCCAGCTCAGCCTGACCGCCGAAGGTCAGTTGCTACTCGGCTATGCCCGTAGAATTCTCAAATTGCAGGGTGAAGTGCTCAACAGTCTGCGCGCGCCACACATGGTCGGTAGCGTCCGGGTCGGCACTCCTGACGACTACGTCATGCGCTTTCTGCCTGAGGTGCTGTCGCGCTTCGCCCAGGCCTACCCCATGGTCCAGGTGGAAATGCACTGTGAACCCTCGTACCAGTTGCTGCAGCGCAAGGATCTGGACCTGACCATCGTCACCCGCCAGCCGGGCCAGGAAATTGGCCAGTTGCTGCGTCAGGAGCAGATCGTCTGGGCCCAGGCCGCTGGCTTTGACCTGCACCGCAGCGACGTCTTGCCGCTGGCCATGTTCAACGCCGACTGCTTTTGCCGCGAATGGGCCTGCAACGCCCTCGACACCATGGGCCGCGACTACCGGGTGGCCTACACCAGCCCCAGCCTCTCGGCGATCATGGCCGTGGTTGGCGCCGGTCTGGCCTTGACCGCGCAGTTGCAGAGCCTGATACCCGCCCATATGCGGATCGTTGGCAAAGAGGAAGGATTACCCGACATGCCCTCGGCCAGCATCGTGCTGCTGCGCAATCCACAGACCCGTTCACCCATCACCGAATGCCTGGCCGAGCATATCGCCGAAGGCTTCCGGCTCTGATCAGCCCCAGTACAGCGTGCGCGGCTGGCCGCCCCGGGCCTCAAACAGATGACCTACATCCGGCACCGCATAGCAGCGGTCACCACGCTGTGGCTGCCAGGCATTGTATTCGGCGTGGGTAATGCCGATCTCCCACAACTCATCGGCCTGCCAACCGCACGGCCTGAGTTCCAGACGCACCTCGGCACCAATCAGATTGATCGCCTCGACCTGTAGCGGCAGGTGGGCATGCTCAACCGCATGCAACTGCAGGCGCACCTCATGCGGGCGCAGATACAACTGCACCTCGCCCCCGGCGCCAGCCGGCTCCGGCAGACGCACCCAGCCTTCGCCCTGGCGCACTTCGCGCCCATCCAACGCCCCGGCGAACACATTCACATGCCCCAGAAAATCGAACACGAAGCGACTGTCCGGCTTGGCATAGAGTGCCTGCGGCCGATCGACCTGTTCGATACGCCCGGCACTCATCACCACCACCTGATCGGACAGCTCCAGCGCTTCCTCCTGATCGTGGGTGACGAACACGCTGGTGAAATTCAGCTCATCGTGCAGGTTGCGTAGCCAGCGCCGCAGATCCTTGCGCACCTTGGCATCCAGCGCCCCGAACGGCTCGTCCAGCAGCAGAATGCGCGGTTGCATGGCCAGTGCCCGGGCCAGGGCGATGCGCTGCTTTTGCCCGCCCGACAGTTGCGACGGATAGCGCTCAGCCAGATGCGCCAGTTGTACCATTTCCAGCAGCTCGCCAACCCGCCGGCGAATCTCGGCCGCCGCCGGGCGTTGCTTGCGCGGCAGCACATCCAGACCAAAGGCAATGTTCTGGGCCACCGTCATGTGGCGGAACAGCGCATAGTGCTGAAACACGAAGCCGACGCGCCGCTCACGCACATGCTGGCCGGTGACATCCTCGCCCTGAAACAGAATGCGGCCACCGTCGGCACTCTCCAGCCCGGCAATGATCCGCAGCAGAGTGGTCTTGCCCGAACCGGAGGGCCCCAGCAGCCCAACCAGCTGGCCGTCACCGATCTCCAGCGAGATGTCGTTGAGCGCCTGGAAATTGCCGAACGACTTGTTGATCCGTTCGAGGGAAATACTCATCAGCGAAGATCCTGTTGTTCATGCTGGCGGGCCTGGCGCCATTCGACAAAACTCTTGACCAGCAGGGTCAGCAGCGCGATCCCGGCCAGCAGCGAGGCGCTGGTAAAAGCCCCGACCGCGTTGTAATCCTGGTACAGCAGCTCGACATGCAGCGGCAAGGTATTGGTTTCGCCGCGGATATTGCCGGATACCACCGACACCGCACCGAACTCGCCAACCGCCCGGGCATTGGTCAGCACCACTCCGTAGAGCAGCGCCCACTGGATATTCGGCAGCGTTACCCGGCGAAACAGCTGCCAGCCACTGGCGCCCAGCACCACCCCGGCCTCTTCTTCCTCACGCCCCTGCTGCTGCATCAGGGGGATCAGCTCGCGGGCCACGAACGGACAAGTGACGAACACCGTGACCATGACAATGCCCGGCCAGGCGAACATCAACTGCACATCGCGCTCCATCAGCCAGCCACCGAGCCAGCCATTGCTGCCGTACAACAGCAGATAAAGCAGGCCAGCCACCACCGGCGATACCGCGAAGGGAATGTCGATCAGGGTAATCAGCAGCTTGCGCCCGGGAAACTCGAAGCGTGTCACCAGCCAGGCCAGAAACACCCCGAACACCAGATTGATCGGCACCGTCAGCGCCGCGACGAACAGCGTCAGACTGATGGCGCGCAGGGTGTACTGGTCAGTCAGGTTGGCCCAGTAGGTCTGCACGCCACCGGAAAAGGCCTGAACGAAAATGATCACCAGCGGCATCACCAGCAACAACACGGTCAGGCTGACGGCCAGGCCGATCAGGCTCCATTTGACCCAGGGCTGGTCACCAACCCGCATACCACCGAGTTTTTTCATCTGCAGCCCTCAGCGTCCATGCAGGCGGCGCAGGTAACGCGCCTGCCACAGGTTGATCGCCAGCAGCAGGAGCAGCGAGGCCAGCAGCACCACCGAGGCAATCGCGCTGGCGGCAGCATGATCGAACTCCTGCAACCGGATGAAGATCATCAGACTGGTGACTTCACTGATGTAGGGCATGTTGCCGGCGATAAAGATGATCGCGCCGAACTCGCCCAGACTGCGGGTAAACGACAACGCGATACCGGTCATCAGCGCCGGCCACAGGGCCGGAAACAGAATGCGCCGAAACACCGTCCAGTCCGAGGCGCCCATGCTCACCGCCGCTTCTTCGTCCTCGGCCGGCAGATCCTCCAGCACCGGCTGCACAGTTCTGACCACGAACGGCAGGCTGGTGAAAGACATGGCGATAATGATACCGATCGGAGTAAAGGCCACTTTGATGCCGAACAACGCAAACAGCTGGCCGTACCAGCCGTTTTCGGCAAACAGCGCGGCCAGGGTGATACCGGCCACCGCGGTGGGCAGGGCGAACGGCAGATCCATGATCGCATCAACCAGGCGCTTGCCGGGGAACTCGTAGCGCACCAGCACCCAGGCCAGCAACAGGCCAATCAAGCCATTGGCCAGCGAGGCGATCAGCGCCGCCCACAGGGTCACCCGGTAGGAGGCCACGACCCGCTCGTCACTGATTACCGCCCAGTACTCGGCCCAGCTCATGCCGGCACTTTCGACGATCAGACCGGTAATCGGCAACAGCAGAACCAGGCTGATAAACAGCAGCGAGATCCCCATACTCAAGGCAAATCCCGGCAAGACGCGCTTGCCGGGATTACTGGAGAACAACGAGGAAACGCCGCGGGGCGCTGAACTCATGCAAGACCCCGCTTAACGGCGCTGCAACTGGTCAAGCTTGGCCCCGTTGGCGAAATGCTCACGCATGGCGGTTTCCCAGTCGCCGGTAATGGCCTCGATTGGCAACAGTTCCAGCTCGGGGAAGCGCTCGGCAAACTCGGCCTGGACCGTTTCATCATGCACCCGGTAATTAAACCCGGCGATCAGGCGTTGGGCCGGTTCGCTGTAAAGGTATTCCAGGTAAGTCTTGGCCAATTCCTCGGTACCGTTGCGCTGGACATTACGGTCAATCCAGGCGACCGGAAACTCAGCCAGGAAGCTGACCTTGGGTACCACCACTTGATAACCGCCATCCGGGTACTCGGCAATGATGTTGTTGACCTCGGACTCGAAGGTCAGCAGGACGTCACCGATACCCCGTTCGACGAAGGTGGTGGTGGCGCCGCGACCACCGGTGTCGTACACCGCGACATTGCCGAGGAAGGTCCGCAGGTAGTTGTCGATCGCCTGTTGATCCTCACCGTGCGCTTTTTGCGCGTAGCCAAGTGCCGCCAGATAGGTGTAGCGACCATTGCCCGAAGTCTTGGGGTTGGGCAGCACCGAGCTGACGTCAGCCCGAGCCAGATCGTCCCAGTTGTGGATATTCTTTGGATTGCCCTTGCGCACCAGAAACGCCATGGTCGAATAGTAGGGCGAGCTGGCATTGGGCAGCCGGTCACGCCAGTCGGCCGGGATCAGCTTGCCACGCTGATGCAACATATCGACATCGGTCACCTGGTTGTAGGTCACCACATCGGCGCGCAAGCCCTGGATGATCGCTTGGGCCTGGCGTGAGGAACCGCCATGCGATTGCTTGATTTCGACCGACTTGCCGGTTTCGGCCTGCCAGTGCTCGGCAAACAGTTCGTTATAGGCTGAAAACAGTTCGCGGGCGATGTCGTAGGACGAGTTCAGCAGTTCCTGGTCGGCAGCTTGAGCCGGCCCGACCGCCAAGCCGGCCGTCAGCGCCAGGGCACCGGCCACACGGGTAATCCAACGGGGTTTGTTCAGCATGACAGCCTCCGGCTGAAAGTTCAGGCAAGAACGCCCCGCAGGTGCGATGGCGGATGGTCGTCCGCTTCGCGCTCGCGGGGCGCTCCTACCGGTTTGATCAGGATGTTTCTTAAAGAGGGATTCAGACTACCCAAGCCCGGCCTTTAGAACAATAAGCGCGTTATACGGATTCGCTTATTACTCCAAACGCTAAGGCATAAGTATTTGCTACGCAGCAGCGCTCAGTGCTTTTGTGGTTTACCGAGCCGCTCATTGATCTCGCTACTGAGCCCTTCCAGCTCGGCACGCGCCAGCGCCCGCTCATCCAGCTTGTTGCGGGCCGCTTCGGGCAGGTCGGTAAAACTGATCACACCACGTTCGACCAGCACGATGACCACATCCTCAAGTACCCGAATCAGGTCGAGGTCGGTCTGCTTCAGGCTGGTCAGCCGGGCACGCACCTCTTCGCGAGTCTTGAGCCAGCTTTCAAGCTCCTCGCTTTCAACCGCCAGGGTGTCGGTCATTCCTTCGAACGGTTCACTTTCAACACGCAACAGCAGGCCTTCCGCGTCGCGCTGTACATACACCATGGATACCTCCGGCCAGACCTGATTGCGCCGAGTCGACAATTTAGCCTCGAAGGATGTACCGGCAGACGCCTTGTGTCCAGGGTATTCGTTTTTATCTGTAGAGTCAGCCATCGTCTTTCACCAGGAATATCAGCGCCGTAAGGCATCTTTGTTTGCCATTGGGCCCGGATTCCATGGACCATCGGCGGCACCCTCAGGTTCCCCCGAAGGCACCACGCCGGGCGCTCAAGACAGTAGGCTGACCACCGCAAAGCGGTTAAGATTGGCCTGGGCAACCACCGCCTGGGTCACCGCCGCATAATTGGAGGAGGCCTTGTGCATCAGGCCGAAAACCGAACGGGCGTACTCCTGGGCCCACTCCTGTTCATCCTGATCGCTCTGCTGAGCCAGAAACTCGCGAATTTCCTGCTGTCGCTGAGCCAACTGGTCACGCAGCAGGGCAATCCGATCCAGAGCCTGGACCACCTCATCGAGCATCTGCCGCTGGGACTGAAAGTTGTCCAGCTGACTATTGCCATCCAGGCTCAGCAAGCGCTCTTCGCGGGGGTGCAGTTGGGTAAACTGTCCGGCCTCGAACAGCCGGCCTTCCCCCTGTACCTGGATCCCACCCTGGAGTCGCTTCCAGTCCGCTTCACGGCTACTGAAGCGCAGGTCACCCTCGGCGTTCAGTTCGGCGCGGATACCCACTGGCATCAGGGCATTATTGAAGCGGCGCAGGAGCTGTTCGGCATTTAGCCCTTCCTCAAGAGCCACCACCCGGGGCTCGGACTGCTGGCGCCCGACCTTGATAATCAAGCTTTCCCGCCCGGCCGCCTGCAGGGCTTCAAGCGATTCCAGCCCGGGCAGACTGAAACGACTGCGGGCCGGCTCGTTCAGGCTCAGGCGCAAATTGGCGTCCAGACTACCAGCCGAGCGCTCGGAGCGACGCTCAAGCAGACGGTTGAGATTGTCGATTGCCTGGCGCAGCACCTGGCGCTCTTCACCCTTGCTGCTGGTCAGTTGCCGGCTCAGCGACAGTTTCAACTGGTCGAGCCGGCCAGTCAGATCGGCCAGATAGCTGTCGGCTGACTGCATGGCGCTGAGTTGGCGATTCAGTTGCAGGCCGTAGCCGGAACTGCGGCTGTTCTTGCGTGCTCGCGCGGCCGGTTGCTCGGCAACCACCGCCGGCTGCCGGCTAGGCTCCAGCGGGCGCTCCCTGACCACCGTCTGACGCCGTCCCTGCGGGTCAACCGGGGTCACTACAGGTAATTGCTTGTCGATCTTCATGCGTACCAGCCTCTTACAGCAGACTGAACAAGGTTAGCTGATTCAGCTTCAAATAGGTCTGCTGCGTTGCCTGCAAGGCCAGCATGTACTGGTTCAGATCAATACTGGCTCCGGCGTAGTCGAGCTGCGACAGCTCGCCCTCGATCTTCTGATTGACCAGCGACACCTCGGTATTGCTGTCATCGAGCAGCGTCAGGGTATTCTGCCGCCCACCCAGTTCGGAGACCTGGCCCAGCAGGTTGACGTGGGTACGGTCCAGCTCGTTCAGGGTATCGGTCAACTGCTGCTTGAGCAGCGGATCGGAGGCGTCCAGCAGCGGGTCCTGCAGCATGCCGACCAGCTCATGCAGACGATTGAGGAAATCCAGGTCAGTGCCGAAAATTCCCATCACGGTAACGTTTTCGTCGATCAGCACACCATTGGCCACCGCGGCCTGACGATGCTTGTCATTGCCGCTGGCCTGATAGCTGTCAGTGAGCGGATCGAAGGTCACCGCCGGGCTATTGCTCAGAGTGCCGGAAAACAGGAAACGGCCTTCCTCGTCACGCACATTGAGAAAGCTCACCAGCGTCTGCTCGATATTGGCCATCTCTCCGGCGATCGCCCGCAGGTCGTCATCACCATTGGTGTCGTTGGCCGCCCACAACAACAGGTCGCGCAGGCTGAGCATGGTATCGGAGGCCGCCGTGAGATTGGTCTCCTGGGTCGCCAGGCTGCCGGACAAAGTACCGATATTGCTGCGGTACTGGGCCAGACTGGCCTCCTCGCGCTGGATGCGCAGCAGGCGCACGCTGGCTACCGGGTCATCGGAAGGCTGCAATAGCCGCTGGCCGGTCGCCATCTGCTGCATCAGCTTGCCCAACTGTGCCGAATTGGCATTCATTGAGCCCTGCATCATGGCGGTAATCTGGGCGTTGGTGATGCGCATGCTCATGCGGCCTGTCACTCCGGGTTTATCGTTGTTGTCAGAACGCGGCCAACAGGTCGTCGAACAGTTGGTTGGCCGTGGTAATCACCTTCATGTTGGCCTGATAGGCCTGCATGTAACTCATCAGGTTGACCGCTTCCTCATCCAGGTTGACCGCGCTGATGCTGTCACGCTGGGCCTGGGCCTGCTCCAGCACGGCGGTCGCCGAGCGCAGGTCGGCCTGGTTCTGCCGACTGTCGCTGGCCACCTGGCCGAGCAGCCCGGCATAGGCATCATTGAGGGTGACCTGATTACCGTTGAGCGTGATTGGCGCCTGACGCAGCTCCAGCAAGGCCAGCAACGCCTGATTGTTACCCACCTCGCCAGGCTCGCCAGACAGCGCCAGCTCCGAGGCGCTGAGCGGGTTGACGGTCAGCATCGCGGTGATGCTGGTGGGGTCGTAACTGAACAGCGGCTGCCCCGGGTTGCCCTGCAGGTCATAACCGCCAGCCAGCACCGCATTGACCGCCAGGCTCAACTCGCTGGCCATGCCATGCAAGGCCTCCTGGGTCGGGCGCAGCGATTGGTATTCGACCTTGTACAGACCACCCAGCGCGCCACCCAGGCTGTCCTGGGTCAGCGGAAAACTGGAGGTGGCGAAGCTCAGAGCCAGTTGCTGCTCGCCGCTGGGCAACTGATTGACCTCAAGTCGACCGGCGGTACTGCCGGCCACCAATGGCTGGCCATTGCTCAGCGATACGGTCAGCGAGCCGTCATCGACTTCGTTAACCCGGATACCGGCGAACTGGCTGAGCTCCTTGACCAGAACTTCCCGATGGTCGCGCAGCGCTTTGCTGTCGCCACCCACCGACTCGGTCGCGACGATCTGCCGGTTGAGTTCGGCGATATTGCCGAGCAGCCCGTTGACCTCCACGCTCATGCTCTGACGTTGCTCATGCAGTGCACGCAACTGGGCGTCGATATTGCCATTCAGGCCATTGAAGCGCTGAGCCAGGTTGCCTGCTTCGCTGATCGCCTGCTGACGCAGGGCCGGCGACTCGGGGCTGACGGTCAGCTCGCTGAGCGCGGCGAAGAACTGGTCAAGGCCGATGCTGATACTGGAGCCATCGCCACTCATCAGGCTTTCCAGCGCGCCAAGATACTGCTGGGCACTGGTATGGGCGTGCATTTCGGTATTGGCCCGCCACAACTGCTGATTCTGAAACTCGCTGGTCATACGCCGGATACTGGTGACCTGCACCCCGCCACCGGCGGTCAGTCCGGCCTGGCCGGACAGCGAGCTCATTACCGAAGTCAGCCGGCTGAAACCCGGAGTATGCACGTTGGCAATATTCTGACCGGTCGCGGTCAGCGCCAACTGTGTCGCGTGCAGACCGGTGTAGGCAATCTGGCTCAGGCTCATGCGGCAGGCTCCTTGGTGGCAGGCCGGATCGTCGGGGCAAAGGCGGGCGAGCGCAGCGCCAGCTCGCCAGTGCTGCGTTGCCCTTGATCATCCAAGGCGACCGTCGCCGGCTGCGGCTTAAATGTCTCACTCGCGGACTCGCTGCCGACCCGACTCAGCGATGGCCGCAGACTGGGCGGCAAGCTTTCCTGGGCGGTGCTCTGGCGGATATCGCGCAAAATGTTGCGGGTGTAATTGCGGGTCTCGGCAAACGGAATCCGCTCAACCCACTCAGCCTCACTGACAGAGGGCTGACGCGGATCGCCAAAGCGCTGCAGCCACTGATCGACCCGACCCGGCCCGGCGTTATAGGCCGCCAGCGCCAGCACTTCGCTGCCGCTATAGCGCTCCAGCATCTTGTTCAGGTAGGCACTGCCCAGGCGCTTGTTGTAGTCACCATCCTGCAGCAGCCGGGCCTGGTTGTAGGGCACCCCCAGCTCGCCGGCCATTTCCCGCGCGGTATCAGGCATCAATTGCATCAATCCCAGCGCACCGACCGGCGATACCGCATCGACCCGCCCACCAGACTCGTGCTTAACCACACTGTCGACCAGGCGCTGAAACGCGACACTGCCCCGCTCCCAGACCCGCTCCAGTTGCCCGACTCCACGCCGCCAGGTATCGGCCAGCGGCTGGAAGTTGCTGGCAATGGCCGTGCTGCGTGGCAACGGCTGCTGATCCATGGCCGCCAGCCGCTGGGCCTGGTCACTGGCGTCCAGATCACCCGCCAGTTGCTGCACCAGCAGATCACTGATGCCGGTCTGGCGGCGGGTGGCCAGGCTGTCGGCCAGGGTTTCATCGTAAAAATCGCGCAGCGTGTCGAGGTCGCGACTACGCATCGGGTTATCGGCACTGAGCACATCCCCGGCCTTGCGCATCTGCTTGAGTATCTGTTGCAGGAACATGGCCTCGAACTGCTCGGCGGCGGCCTCCAGCTGTTGGCGGCGGGCGTCGACTGCGCCACCGTGGGCGCTCAGGCGTTGCTGCGGATGGGTAAGCGATAGAATATTCATGGTCACATCACGATCAATTCGGCATTCAGGGCCCCGGCCCGTTCCAGCGACTGGAGGATGCTCATCACATCATCCGGGGTCGCACCCAGGCTGTTGACGGTACTGATGATGCTTTGCAGGCTGGCACCCTCGGGCCACTCGAACATCGGCTTGACCTGCTGCGCCACCTCAATGCCGGTACGCGGCACAACCGCGGTCTCACCGCCGGAGAAGGGCCCAGGTTGGCTGACTTCCGGGTTCTCGCTGATGGTCACGGTCAGGGTGCCGTGGGCCACGGCGGCGGCCCGGACCCGCACGCCCTCGCCGACTACCACGGTACCGGTGCGGCTGTTGAACACTACCCTGGGCCGGGTCCGGCCCTGCTCAATCTGCAAGCCCTCCAGCATGGCCATGAAACTCATGCGCTGGGTGCTGGACACCGGGGCCCGAACCGAAACCTTGGTGGCGTTCAGGGCCTTGGCGGTTCCAGGGCCGAAAATGTCGTCGATACGCTCAACAATCCGGGTCACGGTCTGGAAACTGGGCTGACGGACATTGAGCATCACCTCGGGGCGCTCGGCGAAATCACTCGGAATCATCCGCTCAACGGTCGCCCCATTGGGAATCAGCCCGGTATTGGCGCTGTTAACTGAAACGCTCGAACCACTGGCACCAGAAGCATTCAACCCGCCCACCACCAGATCGCCCTGAGCCAGGGCGTAAACCTCACCATCGACACCCCGCAACGGGGTCATCAGCAGCAGGCCGCCACGCAGACTCTTGGCATCGCCCAGCGACGAGACGGTGACATCGATGCTCTGGCCCGGACTGAAGGAGGGCGGCACCTCGGCAGTTACCATCACCGCCGCGGCATTTTTCAGGTTCGGGTTGACGTTCTGCGGCAGGCTAACGCCGAACTCCTGCAGCAGGTTGGCCACCGACTGGCCGGTAAAACGCACCTGACTGCGGTCACCGGTACCGTCCAGGCCGACCACCAGGCCGTAGCCGATCAACTGGTTGCCACGAATACCCTCGACATCTACCAGGTCCATCAGCGCGACCTGAGCCCGGACCGGCGCGGCCAGCAGACTCGCGACCAGCATCAACAGGGTGAAAACGACACGCATCGACAGCTCCGGATCAAAGAGGGAACAAAGGACTGGTGAAGAACCGGGTCAACCAGCCGGGGCTGTTGCTGTCGGCCAGTACCCCACGCCCGGCGTAGGAAATCCGCGCATTGGCAATATTCTGCGACGACACCTGATTGAAGCGGTTGATATCGTCGGCCCGTACCAGCCCGGTCAGCCGAATGATCTCGTCACCCTGGTTCAGGCGCAGGGCTTTCTCACCCTTGACCACCAGAGTGCCGCCCGGCAGCACCTGATGCACAGTCACCGCGATTGAGCCGCGCAGGGTGTTCTGCTGCGAGCTACGCGCCGAGCCGCTGAAGTCGCGCTCGGCCGAGGCCGAGCTTTCCAGCCGGTCGATATCACGCCCGAACAGGGTCGGCACTCCGACCCCCATGCTGGTGGACTTGCCAAAGCTGGTGCCGGCGCTCTTGCTCGACTGGGTCGACTCCTCCAGCACCACAGTGATGATGTCACCAACCCGGGTGGCGCGCCGATCGCCGACCAGCGAGCCGCTGTAGCCGCTACGGAACAGCCCACCCGCCTGGGCTTCGGGCAGGATGTAGTCCGGCTCGGCCGGGGCATAGAGTTCGGCGTCGTCGGCATACAACCCGCCGTAACTCTGACAGCCACCCAGCAGCAGCAACCCCAGCAGACACAGAGCGCGCTTCATCGGCTTATACCGTCTGATTGAGGAACTGCTGCATGCCCGAGGCCGCATCCAGTACCTTGGCATTGGCTTCGTAGGCGCGCTGGATCGCGATCATCGACACCATGGCCTCGACCACCTGGACATTCGAGCCTTCCAGCACGCCCTGTTTGAGCTGACCCAGGCCATCGGCCCCCGGCTCGCCCTCGACCGGCTCACCGCTGGCGATAGTCTCGCGATACAGGTTGCCGCCCAGCGCCTCAAGACCCGCCGGATTGGCGAAGTTGGCCAGGGTAATCTGACCCAGCTCAACCGGCAGCGCCTCTCCGGCCAGCACCGCGGTGACAATGCCATCGCTGCTGACGGTAAAGCGGCTGCTACCGGCCGGCACTTCAATCGCCGGCACCAGTGGCAAGCCCTGAGCATTGACCATCAGGCCCTCGGCATTGAGCTGGAACTGACCATTTTCGGTGTAGAACACCTCGCCGGCCGGCGATTCGACCTGAAAGAAACCGTTACCGACAATCGCCAGATCCATCGGCTGACCGGTGGTCTGCATGCTGCCTTCGGTAAACACCTTCTGAGTCCCAGCTACCCGCACGCCACTGCCAAGCTGGATTCCCGAGGGCACGGTGTTGACCTGATCAGCCTGGGCCCCAGGCTGCTTTTCGATGGTGTAGAACAGATCCTCGAACACCACCCGATCGCTCTTGAAGCCGTTGGTGTTGACGTTGGCCAGGTTGTTGGCCACCGCTGACAGCGCCTTGTCCTGCGCGGCCAGACCGGTTTTGCTCACCCACAATGCTGAACTCATTTCATCTCTCCCCTCAGCTGCCGCGCATCATGCGGTTGCCGACCGTTGACAGATCGTCGGCGGCTTTCATCATTTTTACCTGGGTCTCGAACAGCCGGTTCAGGCTCATGGTCGATACCAGTTGCTCAATCGCCGACACGTTGCTCGACTCCAGATGACCGGAGACCAGCACCACGCCATCATTCAGTTCTGCCGGCTGGCCGTCCTGACTGGCGAGCAGCCCATCGAGCCGCTTGCTCAGGGCTTCGGCCGGCAGATCGACCAGCTTGATCCGCCCCGCTTCCAGGGTCAGGAAGTCGCCACGCGGCATGACCGAAATCACCCCGTCGCTGCCAATGTTGATACTGTCGTATTCGGGCAGCACGATCGGCCCGTCCTCGCCCAGCACCGGCCGGCCATTGACGGTCAGGCGCATCTCGGCGTCGACCTGCAAGCTGCCATGGCGGGTATAGGCCTCGCTGCCGTCGGCGGCTTCCACGGCGATCAGGCCATGGCCCTGAATCGCCACGTCCAGCGGTCGACCGGTCGCCATCAACGTGCCCGGGCGCAGATCGACACCGGAGTTTCTGACCACCGCCAGATGCCGGCTGTCGTAGCCATAGCCTTGCACTGCAACAGCCTGCGCGGCCTCAAGGTCAGCCCGAAAACCCGGGGTGTTGACGTTGGCCAGGTTGTTGGCCTGCACCTGCAGCGACAGCATGCTGCGGCTGGCGGCGGTCATTGCGGTATAACCCAAACGGTCCATGACTCAGCCTCAGATCGCGTTGAACAGCACCTGGGTGAGTTCCTTGTCGGTACTCAACACCTTGGAGTTGGCCTGGTAGTTGCGCTGGCTTTCCATCAGCCCGACCAGTTGCTGGGTCAGATCGACGTTGGAGTTTTCCAGCGAGCCGGAGGCGATCTGGCCGTTCTGGCCGACGCCAGGAATACCGATCAACGGATCGCCAGACTCGTCGCTGGCGCTCCACTGGGTGCCGCTCTCATTCTTCAGCCCCTGCGGATTGACGAAGTTGGCCAGCACCAACTGGCCCTGCAACATGCGCTGGCCGTTGCTATAGGTGGCGTAGATCCGGCCGTCCTTCTCGACCGCCAGCCCGGTCTGCTCACCGGCGCTGTAACCGGTAGCCCGGTTGCTGGTCACCACGAAATCGGAGCCGTACTGACTGGTGCCGCTGTAGTCGACCTCAATGGCGATCGGGTTGGCACCCGGCACCGGGAAACCGACCGCGACGGTGCCGACCGGCCCGGTCAGGGCGCCATCGGTACCAAAGGTGATCGCCTGCGGGCCAGCAACAGCGGCGCCATCGGCGTAGTAATGGGCTTCCCAGGTATTGTCCGCGGTCTTGACGAAATACTGGGTCAGGGTGTGCTCACGGCCCAGCGAGTCGTAGATCTTGGTGGTGTAGGTTGAGTTGAAAGTGTCGGCGTTGTCCGGGTCGAACGGCGCCAGCGCCGGTACATCCTGGTTGGCGTTGAGGTTGGCGACGAAGTTCAGACTGTCGGTGGCCCGCGCCGGCAGGTTGGTGGTCTGCAACTGGATATCACCGATCCCGCCCATCTGCAGGTTGCCAGCGGCATCGACCGGATAGCCCTGCAACCGGCTGCCGGTGGCGCTGACCACATAATTCTGGTTGTCGGTATTGAATACTCCGGCACGGGTAAACATCTGCTCGCCGCTGGTGCTGCGAGTGACGAAGAATCCGCCGCCGGAAATACCCAGATCCAGGGTCCGCCCGGTAGCCACCAGCGTACCGTTCTGGGAAATGCTCTGAGTCTTGCCCAGCACCTCGACCCCCAATGCCTGCGACTCGGCATAGACGCTACCGAAGTCGGCACGCGAGGATTTAAAGCCGGTGGTGCCGGCGTTGGCAATGTTGTGGCTGATGGTCCCGAGCTGTTCGGAGACGGCGTTCAGGCCAGACAGGGCGATATTGAAACTCATGGGGTACTGCCTCCCGAAAAGGTGCTTGCAAAGGATTACATCAGCCCGGCCAGCGGCTGCTGACCAAACTCGGTGATCAAATAGAACGGCACGCTGCCGACTCCGGCGATTTCCAGTACCGGCCCTTCATCGCTGACCCGTACCTGGGCCACCGTGCCAGCCACTTCAACCTGTGGATACTCGCCGGTATCGGTCTCGACCTCGATCAGATAATGGCCGGGGCTGAGCCCCAGGGCCTGCGGATCAATCTCGAAGTTGACCGCGCCGGCAGCCTGTCCGCCCAGGCGAATCTCATGGGTCTGGCCAGTGCCATCGGTCAAGCGCACCAGGGTCTGGCCCGAGGCGTGCTGCTGGTTGATCCGGCCACTGATCACCTGATCGCTCAGTTGCAGCCGCTCGACCTGCACCTTGACCTCCTGCCCGACCAGACCGGCTGCAGTCAGGGTTTGCAGGTTGTCCATCAGGATCAGGTTGTTGCGGGTCAGCGCCGCCATGTTCTCCAGACTCTTGACCTGGGACATCGCCGAGAACTGATTAAGAAACTCGGTACCATCGAGCGGATTGGTCGGATCCTGGTTCTGGATCTGGGCAGTCATCAGGGTGATGAAGGTGTTCTCCATCTGCGCCGCATCACTGAGGTTGACCGCCTGGCGCGGCGACTCATTGCCAGCCACCGAACCGCTGCCCGAGCCATATTGGGTATTAACCGTGGTCATCAGACTTCTCCCAGCCGCAGCAGACCCTGCTGCATGCTCTTGATCCGGTTCAACACCTCGACATTGGTCTCGAAGCTGCGCGAGGCCGACATCATGTCGGTCATTTCCTCGATGCTGTTGACGTCGGGGTAATAGACATAACCCTCGGCATTGGCCAGCGGGTTGCCCGGCTCATAACGGCGCTGCGGATCACGCCCGGTAGTCACCACATCCAGCACCTGCACATGGGCGCCGCCCATGCCGACCGGCCGGGTCAATTCGCCATTCTCGTAGACGGCGGCGAATACAGGCTTGCGCGCCTTGTAGACGGCATCCTCACTGCTGGCCGCCGACTCGGCGTTGGCCAGGTTGCTGGCTATGGTATTGAGTCGCACGGTCTGGGCATTCATGGCCGAGCCGGCAATGCGATAAATCGAATCGAACGACATGCTTACTGTCCTTCTATGGCTTTTTTCAGCCCGCTGAATTTCATGGTCAGGAAGGTCAGACTGGTCTGGAAATCCATGGCGTTACGGGAAAACTCAGCCTGCTCGACGCCCAGCTCCACGGTATTGCCATCCTGCGAGGCTTGGTGCGGCACCCGGTACTTCAGCTCCTGGGCTGATAGTCCTGCGCTCAGAGGCATGCTCACGCCTTGCTCAAGGCGACGCATGGCGGAAGCGAAATCGATATCCCGGGCCTGAAATCCCGGCGTGCTTTCGTTGGCCAGGTTGGCCGCCAGAATCTCGCTGCGCTGCATTCGCAGCTCCAGCGCCTGGACATGCACCCCCAATGCCTTGTCGATCTGTATACTCACTGTCGGGCCCTGTTCAAAAGTCGTGACGGCACACTTCAATGCGCACAATGCAGGAACCATGCCGAGTTCAAAAAGAACAGATAAGCAATTGAAATAAAAGGTCATTTTAATGAGCGACCAGCCCCGCAAAGCCGCCTTTCTTCCGCTTTGCCAAGCGCGCAGACAACGGTGGGGAAAAACCCTTTCCGCCTGTCTGGCACTCCTCTTGCTGCCGACCGCCTCAGCCCTGGCCAACAGCGCCAGCGAACAGATCGAACAGGCGGTCAGCCAGTATCTGGAAGCGCTGATCGAACTCGAAGCCCAGCACCAGGGCTGGCAGGATCTCAACCATAGCCTCAACATTACCCCGCTGACCGACAGCAGCGGCTTCACACCCTGCTCCCAGCCCGTGCGCGTCACCCAGACCAGCGGCCAGCCGAGCCCACTCGAACGCCTGCGCCTGGAAGTCCGCTGCCCGGACAGCCCCGGCTGGAGCCTGCTGGTCAGTACCCAGCAGAACCTGTTCCTGCCGGTGCTGGTCACCGCCACGACGGTGGATCGCGGCCAGCCCCTGGAAGCCGGACATCTGAAGTGGCAGCGCATCAATATCAGCCGGGCCCAGCGCGGCTTCATGGTCAGGGAGGATGAAGTGATCGGTTTGAGCGCCCGCCGCCGCCTGCGCGCCGACCAGGTACTCAACCCCAGCTTGCTCAGCGAAGCCGCCGCAGTACGTCGTGGCCAGCAGGTACGCATCCTAGCCCGCCAGTACGGCATTGAAGCCTCAACCCTGGGCGAAGCCCTGGCCGACGGCCAGCCCGGCGACATCATCCGGGTCCGCAACCTCAGCAGCGACAAGGTAATTCAGGCCCAGGTGCTGGGCCCGGCACTGGTGACCAGTACCTGGTGAGTGTTGAGGGTCACTGGGAACCTGGCGCTCCAGGGAGCCTGAAGCATCTGCTCCAGGCAGGCGCGGCACGCTAGTCCGTTGCGGGAGCAGATGCTCCCGCCTCCCAGCAAAAAACAATTTAATTACCCGCCGATCACGGTCGTCCTCCCTTTATAGCGGGCGATACTTCAGCCAGCTTCCAACTCTCACTTTGCAGAAAAGGATGACCAACATGGCTCTGTCCATTCATACCAACTACTCGGCGCTGATCACTCAGTCCAGCCTGAACAAGACCAACAGCGCCCTGGGCACCAACCAGCAGCGCCTGAGCACCGGTTTCCGCATCAACAGCGCCGCTGACGATGCCGCCGGCCTGCAGATCGCTACCCGTCTGAACGCCCAGTCGCGCGGTATGGACGTGGCCATGCGCAACACCAGCGATGCCATCTCGCTGCTGCAGACCGCCGAAGGCGCATTCAATGAAATGACTGACATTGTTCAGCGCATGAAGGATCTGGCCACTCAAGCGGCCAACGATACCAACAGTGACGAAGACCGCACCGCCCTGGCCGCCGAGTACAACGAGCTGGCCGATGAGCTGAACAACATCTTCGACAACACCAAGTACGCAGGCGAAAACCTGTTCGGCACCGGCAACAAGTTCGATGGCGCGGTCAATTTCCAGATTGGCGCCAGCTCCGATGAAACCCTGGCTCTGACCATCAACTTCGGCACCTTCGATCCGTCCGCCTACGATGGCAGCGAAACCCTCGCCGACGCCACGGTTGCCGCCGCAGCAATGGATGCCCTGGAAACTACCCTGGACGACATTGGCGCGGTACGCGCCCAGTTCGGCGCCAACATCAACCGCCTGAACCACACCGCCAACAACCTGGCCAACATGCGTGACAACACCGAGATGGCCAAGGGTCGGATCATGGATGCCGACTTCGCTCGCGAAAGCGCCAACATGACCAAGAACAGCATGCTGATGCAGTCGGGCATCTCCATGCTGCGCCAGGCCGGCCAGATGCCGGGCATGGTTATGTCGTTGCTGGGCTAATTCGCCGCGACAGCAGTTGCCAGCAACGCCCCCGCCTCGCCGGGGGCGTTGTCCTTTCCGCGTCCCGAAAAGTCTCGAGCATAAGACCCTGACAGGTGCCGCTCATCAGCTCCTAGCATAAACATATAGCGCCGCATCACAGTCAACGCTTTGTCCGCTCAAAACCATTTAATAGCCTGCCGGCGGCGGTCGCCTTCCCTTCATAGCGGGCGATATTTCAGCCAGCTTCCGTCTCTCACTTTGCAGAAAAGGATGACCAACATGGCTCTGTCCATTCATACCAACTACTCAGCGCTGATCACTCAGTCCAGCCTGAACAAAACCAACAGCGCCCTGGGCACCAACCAGCAGCGCCTGAGCACCGGTTTCCGCATCAACAGCGCTGCCGACGATGCCGCCGGCCTGCAGATCGCCACCCGCCTGAACGCCCAGTCGCGCGGCATGGACGTGGCCATGCGCAACACCAGCGATGCAGTATCGCTGCTGCAGACCGCCGAAGGTGCATTCAATGAAATGACTGACATTGTTCAGCGCATGAAGGATCTGGCCACCCAAGCAGCCAACGATACCAACAGCGACGAAGACCGCACCGCGCTGCAGGCTGAGTTCGATGAACTGCAAGCCGAGCTGGTCAATATCCGCGACAACACCAAATACGCCGGTGAAAACCTGTTTGCCGCTGGCGGCAAGTTCCTCGCCGCCATGACCTTCCAGATCGGTGCCAGCAGCACTGAGCAACTGAGCCTGGATGTCAGCACCGAAGTCGGCGATCTGACCACCGCCATCACTGGTCTGGCTGCCGAAACGCTGGACGACGCCGCCAACTCAGCCACCGCCATGGACAGTCTGGAAGATGCCCTTGACGACATCGGCGCTCTGCGTGCCCAGTTCGGCGCCAACATCAACCGTCTGAACCACACCGCCAACAACCTGGCCAACATGCGCGACAACACCGAGATGGCCAAGGGCCGGATCATGGATGCCGACTTCGCTCGCGAAAGCGCCAACATGACCAAGAACAGCATGCTGATGCAGTCGGGCATCTCCATGCTGCGCCAGGCCGGCCAGATGCCGGGCATGGTCATGTCGCTGCTGGGCTAATCAGCCGCGACAGCAGTTGCCAGCAACGCCCCCGCCTGGTCGGGGGCGTTGTCGTATTCCCTTGGTCATAAATTTCCGCTATACCTGTCAACAGCCGCTCTGGCGTCTGCCCAGGTCTGACCCTCTGGCCAGCCGCTCGCACAATGGCTCGCGCATGGGCTTGCATCCCGCCCCCGGCTGACGCCACAATGCCGGCCAATAAACAAAGTATCTGCCAAATCAAGAGCTTGAGGGCCAGCTAATCCTGCCCATGAATGCACCACAGACATCGTCGGCGTCACAAGAGCCAGTCACCCCGCTGGGCCAGCTGTTGCTGCGCACCGGGCGCGAAGGTCGCTGCGTGTGCTTCTGCCCATCGTTGTTCCAGGTAGTGATTCGCCAGCCAGAAGTACCGGAAGAAAGGATCGAGCTTGGCTACGCCGGTAGTCGACTGCTCGAACGCCTGCTCAAGGTACCGGGAGAGGTAGTCACCCGCGAGGAGTTGATGGCCTATGCCTGGCCGGATCGGGTCGTCGGTCAGGGCAGCCTCAATCAGCAGATCTACTCGCTGCGCCAACTGTTCTGTGATGAGAAAGGCCGCGAGATCATTCAGACCCTGCCGCGCCGGGGCTACCAGTTCAACCCGCAATACATCATTCAGCAATCAGCTGTCACACCTGCACCGCCCCAACCACCGACGCAAGAATCAGAGCCAGTACCTGAGCCAAGGCTACCGTCGCCCATCACACGACGCCGCTCCCGGCGTTACTGGCTTGCCGGCGCCCTGCTCGGTCTGGCACTTATCGGCCTGATTTTCAGCTTGTGGCCCCATAGTACGCAGCAGATTCAGGCCCAGGAGCTGAGCATTCGCGAACTGCAACATGGTCCGATACAGATTCGCCTGTTTGCCATCGACCATGCCAGTCTGGATGCGCTCGAACCTTTGGCCAGCACACTGGCCCAGCGCCTGCCGCAGGACCACGCCAACCCGAGGTTACTGACCCTGGATTCACACGGTAGTTATTACCGGCTGCTCTGTGAGCAGGGGGGAAACGCCAGTGCCCTGATGGTTCACCGCGGGCAATTTGAACAACTGGATATCGGCCAGCTACGCTGGTGCCAGCCCTGAACCAGGCAAGCGCCCCATACGCTCTCATGGATGGCCACGTCGCTGCGCTCCTCGCCATGACGTAACAGGGACAACCCTCCCTGTTGCACCCACACCACCACACCACTCAAGCCGTCATCACGAGGCACACAGTGCGTGGTGATCCATACGACCCTGTGGGCAGCTACGCGCCATGACGCGGGTGGAGGTTGATAGCGGCTGCGTACTATTTAGAGCGACTCCGTACCTTCACGGTACTCGGCACCCTGCTCAGAGTAATCAACCCGCGCCGTGCGCTCGCCGAACAGTTCCTGATACAGGGTTTCGGCCTGAATGGTCAGCAGCAGTAGCTCAATACGCCGGTTGGCGCCACTTTCCGGCTCATCAGGGCGTAGCAGCATGCCATCGGCCTGGGCGGTAACCTGCAGAATATGCGCCCCCGGCAGACCAGCCTCGACCAGCACATTACGCGCTCGCAAGGCCCGATCGCCTGACAGGTTCCAGTTGTTGTAGCCAGCACCACCGCGATAAGGCGTGGCGTCGGTATGACCGCTGATGATCAGCTTGTTGTCGACCCGTCCCAAGACGGCAGCCAGACGCCCGAGCAAGGCGTGAAAGTGCGGATTGAGTACGGCGCTGCCGCGCTGGAACATGAAGCGCTGCTGGTCGTCCTTGACCAGAATCCGCAAGCCTTGGGGCACCACCTCTACCTCCAGATTGGCCTCGGCGTTGACCGCCTCGGCCATCTCGCGCATCAGTTCAGCCAGACTCTGCAGCTCTTCAACCCCGGCCAGCCCCAGATGTTCCTGGCTATCCAGCTCAAGCTGGCGTGAGCGCGCTGGTGCTGGCGGCTCATCACCGATGGAGACCGTCGCACTGTCACCCAGGCTCTCGATCAACAGCGGGCTGGTGCCGTCAAAAATACCGGCACCGCCTTCCCAGACCGGGCTGGCCAGCGCTTCACTGCTGTGCTTGGCCGCTTCCTCATTTTTCATCGCCTGAACCAGCCAAAGCACCATGAACAGCGCCATCATGGCCATAGTGAAGTCGGCGAAGGCAACCTTCCAGGCACCGCTATGTTCGTCGCCGTGATCCTTTTTGGCCTTGCGCTTGACGATGGTTATCTCGTCATGGTTCGCGCCGCGCTTTTTCATGCCGCGTCCCTTTGCTCTTCAAAGTCGTTGACCCAGACTTCCAGCTCCTTGAACGCCGGCTTGACGTCCTGCTCGATCAACTTGCGCCCGGCATCCACCGCCAGCAATGTCGGCTTGCCGGCCAGATGCGCAACCAGGGTGGTACGCACACACTCTAGCGCCGACAGTTCGGTCTTGATCCGCAAGCCCATGGCATTGCTCAGCGGCCCCATCAGGCAGTAGCACAGAAAGATCCCAAAGAAGGTTCCTACCAGCGCCGCCGCCACATGGTTACCGATCTCGGCCACCGAGCCATCGATATGGCCCATGGTAATGACGATCCCCATGATCGCCGCCAGAATGCCGAACCCCGGCATCGCCTCGCCGGTCTTGTGCAGCGAGCGCGAGGGCTGCATCAAGGCGCCCTCCATGGCATCCAGCTCCTGCTCAAGGAAGCCTTCGAGCTCATGGGCGCTGATCTTGCCCATGGCCATCAACCGGAAGTTGTCAGCGATGAAGGCCATCAGGTTGCGCTCCTGACTGATCAACGGGTACTTGTTGAACAGCTCGCTTTCCTCCGGCTCTTCGATGTGCTGGTCCAGCGCCTTAAGCCCACCGACCTCGACCGTTTCCAGCAATTCATAGAGCAGCATCAGCAACTGTCGCTGAAACTCTTCACCCCGGCGCCGATAAATGAACACCCCCTTGGCCTGGGTCAGCATTTCGCCCAGTACTTCTTTGGGGTTGCCAACGATCAGGCTGCCGATCCCGGCGCCGAGGATGATGACCATTTCTGCCGGCTGCCAGAGCATGGCCATGTCACCGTTGGCCATGGCATAGCCACCCAGAACACCGGCAATGATGATGAAGGATCCAAGTACTTTCAGCATGATGGTTCAGGACTCTGCATGTGCGGTTAGAAAGGCGCAGGCTTTGCTCAGGGCCTGCTTGCTCAGTTGACAGACCCGGGCATCGCTCAGATCGAGGACCAGGGCGATTTCCTTGAGACTCAGTTCCTGCTGGTAATAAAGGGTCAGAATCAGCCGCTCGCGCTCGGTCAGGCGGCTCAGCGCCTGGCTCAACAGGCGCTGCTGGAGCAAACGCTCCTCAAAGCCATTACCCTGTTCCGCGCCTGGCTCCAGCCCCTTCTGCAACAAGTCGTCGAGGCTTTCCACGGCCTCGGTGGCATCAGCCTGGAGAAAGTCGAGATAGCCCTGCTGATCGAGCCCGGTATGTATGAGGATTTCCTCCTCGCTGGGTTCGCGTCCCAGGCTCCGGCCCAAGGCCCGAATCGCATCACGAACCTTGTGCACCTGCTGGCGTACCTGGCGCGGCCGCCAGTCCTGACGCCGCAGCTCATCGAGGATGGCGCCGCGAATACGCAAGGCGGCAAAGCGCCCAAAGTGCTCGTCGGGGACCCCGTATCGGCGCAGACCTTCGAGCAGTCCCATCAGCCCGATCTGCTCCATGTCCTCGCGATCAAGCACCTGATTGGCCTGCAACGACAACTGGTTGACGATACGCCGCACCAGCGGCAGGTACTGACGCACCCAACGCTGCTCCTCGGCCGCCGACAGCAGCACCGGCGCTCCCTGGGGCGAACCGTAATCGTGATCGATGGCACAGTTGGCGTTCATCTGGGCACCTGTTACTGGACGATCATCTTGCTGACCAGCACATGGGCGAACGGCTGGCTTAGATTGCGTGCGGCCAGATCGGCGACCAGCACCGACTCCAGACGCCCTTGCAGCTCACTGATCGACATGGCGCGCAGCTCCTGAAAATCCAGTCCGGACAAGTGGGCCACTACCGAGTTGCGCACAATCGGATCGATCTGCTCCAGGCGCCGCTGTTCAACTTCCAGCTCGGCCTGCAACACCAGATCAAGCACGAAATAATGCTCGCGGTTCTGCCCTCGCAGATTGACGATCACCTTTTCGATCGGAAAAAACTGGAATTCCCGGGTCAGGCTCGCTTCTGGCGGCTCGGCGGCCTGGAACAGCCCGACAGCCCCGGCCGCCGACATGTTGTTCAGCAGATGCAGGTTCAGCCCCACACTGCCCAGCAGTACCAGGGTATTGATGATCAGAACAATCAGGATAATGCGTGGCAACGCCATGATTCATACTCGCTTGCGATTGGGAAACCGTCGGAGCCCGCAGGCTCAGACACTGATCAACACATCATCCGGCTGGCCACGGCCGTGGTGACCTGCCGTCTCGCCCGGCAGTTCTCGGGCCTGGCGCACCAGCTCTTGCTCTGGCAGTTGCTGCCGACCTTGACGACCCTGCTCAGCGTCGGCGCCAATCTGCACCTGGACCTCGGTGAAGTGCTGCCCCACCAGTTCGTGGCGCAGGCGCTCACTAAGCAGGTTCAGCAGGCGCGCGACATCCGCCTGGGCGGCATTGATCTGCACACTGAGCTTGCCCTGCTCGTGCTGAATCTGGATGTCCAGACTGCCCAGCTCTGGCGGGTCCAGACGGATGGTTGCCTGCTGCGAACGCTGCTGCACCTGCATTTCTACCTGCTCGCGCAGCGCCGCCAGCATCTGCTCGCCCCAGCGTGCCTCGGCAGCGACAGGGCGCGCCTCGACCGCCAGGCCCGGAGCGGCCACAGGGCCCGCCTGAGGCTGAATGGCCGGACTCAGCAGGGCCGGCTCGCCACTGCGCAGCGAGCTGCTCTCAGGCACAGGCACCAACCCTAACGCCTCCGCCAGCAACGGCATTTTCAGCGCCGGGCCGGAGGCTTCGGCCCTTGGCTCAAACACCCGTACCCGCTCATCCAGCCCCGGCTCTTGGGCCGAAGGCATCAACGACTGTGGCTGCGGCTGCGGTGCCTGCACCCGCAGATCAGGCTGACGCCCAGCCGGCTCATGTTCAGCAGCCTGTCGCGCCCGTAGCTGCACAGCCAGCGGCAAGTCAACAATGTCCGCTTCGGGCGCCCCGGGCAGCGACTCGCGCGCGCCCAGTTGCAGGCCCTGCAACTCCTGTTGCTGCTGCAGCCAACCTTCGAGCTGCTCCAGACTCGGCGGCGCCAAGTGCAGCCCCTGAGTAGCCACATGGTTATCCGGCGACTCGCGCTCAACCGGCGCCACAACAGCCTCTGGCTGAGCCTGATCAGTTGTCGCCTCGGCCAGCAATGCCAGCAGCGTCTGCATGTCCGCAGTGGGTGCCTCAGCCTGCTCGCCAGCCCCGGGGCTCACCACGGTGAGCAGTGCCTCGCGTACTGCCTCGGCAGACTCGGGCCGGGCACCATGGCCGTTACCGATCAGTTCCATCACAATCCGTCTCCCCCCAGGCCCTCGGTCTGCAGGTAGGCCGAACGGCCTTCCCCGTATTCAATATGGCGCTGCAAGACCTGACGCAAGCGCTCGCATTCGGCCGCACAGGCTTTGACGCCCTGGGCATGCAGGTGCTGCAGGCGTTGGCGCAGCTGACCGCTGGCCGGCTCCAGCTCGCTCTCATCCGGCAAGCTCTGCAACAGTTCACGCACGGCCAGATCGGCCTCGGCGACCGCCTCCCAGTCCTCCGCCTCAAGGGCTTGGCGCAGTTGCCCATAAATCCGGGCAAGACGCTGCAGCTCAGGGCTGACGGGAGCCATTCACACCTTCCCAGCCTTCACGCAGAATGCCGACCAGCTCAATCACCTCGTCCATGCCTTCGAGTGACAGGCTGACGCTGACATCGGAAAGTCGGTAGATGCAGTAGTCATACAGCCGGGCCAGGCCGGCCACGACTTCACCGCCGTTGTCGAAATCCAGGGCGCTGTTGAGGCCGTTGAGGATGCTCATGCACTTTTCCAGTGACACGCCCTTTTGCTGGTAGCGCCGGCCTTCGATATGACCGCGAGCCCGGGCCAGCTCATCGAGCAGGCCATCGAACAGCACCAGCACCAGCTCATAGGGCGAGGCCGCTGCGGCCTTGGCTTCCAGATCTACCGAGCGGTATTGCTGGTAGCTGTCATTGAGGTAGTAATCGTTCATCAAAACATACCCTGGGTTTGCTGCATCGCCGCCATCATCTGCATCATGTTGGTGTACTGCCTCAAATAGCGGTTGTAGTAACGGTCGTACTGCTGTTCCAGCGTCGACATCTGCTGATCGGTGCGGCGCAGCATCAGGTTGATGCTTTCCTTGCGGTTCTTCAGCACGCCAGTGGTGACGTTGGTATACAGGTGCAGGCTCTTGTCGAGACTGTCGATCAGGTTGTCCTTGCCACTGAACAGCTTGTTCAAGCCCTCAGGGTTGGCCGCCACCGCCGCGTCGAAACGGCCGGAGTCTAGGCTCAGGCGACCATTGCGATCAGCGCTGATGCCAAAATCCATCAGCCGCATGCCATCAAACTCGTTACGCAGCGTCCGGTTCAGCATTTCCTGGATCGCCCGCACACTGGAATCGCCAGCCAAAGGACCTCGCGTGCTGTTCTCGCCGCCACTGGCGGTCAGGCCCTTAAGACTGGCCACCAGGCTGTTATAGGCATCGATAAAGGTCTTGACCTGAGCCTGGGTCGCCTCACTATCCTGACCAACCTCGACCGTCAGCGGGGTATCCCCGGCGCTGTGAGTACGATTGAAGGTCAGGCTGACTCCATCGATCAGTTCATCAAAGGTGTTGCTGGAACTGGTCAGCAGCAAACCAGTCTCGCCGCCCAAACGTACTCGGGCATCCCGCGCAGCCGACAGCTCCAGCGGGTTGGCCACCGCGTCGGCGAAGTTCGCACTACCCGGCCCGGCCCCGTTCAAGCTGAGACTGATGGCATTGGCGGCGCCGCTGTTTTCGCTGGTCAGTACCAGGCTGACCTCACCATTGCTGCGCACCAGCGTGGCCTGCACACCGGCATTGTCCGAGGCGCCATTGATCGCCGCCGAAAGTTCGGCAAGGCTCACCACGCCATCACCGCTGCTGTCGGCCGCGCTCAGGTCAATGCTGAAACTTTCCCCGCCAAGATCGATCTGCAGACTACCGGTTGCCTCGATATCACCGTCCTGCAACCCCTGCAGAGCAATCTGGTGCTGACTGGCCAGTTGCTCGACAAAGAACTGGTAGTTGCCCGGCACTGCATTGGCCTTGACGTTGGCCGTGGCGTAGCCTTCTTGACTGAAACTCGCCGAGTTGACCAGCATGGTCTTGCCGCCGCTTTTGAGCCCAGTCACAGCACTGCGGAACGTGCGCAAGGCACTTTCCAGCTTGGTCACTGCGTCCAGCTGGGCACGGTAATTGGCTTCGTTGCGCCGCACCCTGGCCAGGCCGGGCTGCACATCGTAGCTGGCCAGTTGTTCAGCCATGGATCTTGCGTAATCAGAGTCGATATTCATCGTCAGGTATCCTTTGACAGCCTTCAAGCAATAACAATGCCAAGACATCAAGCCATTGATTTAAATGGCTTTAAGCCAGATAACAGGTGAAAAACGTCTTCCGCTTGAGCGACCTTATGCAGGCAGCGGAAATGCTCCTTCCCCTCGGCAAGAATCAACGCGGATCAGGGAAAACCGCACAGAGTGACAAACAACACAGGCGACAGCTGAGCTGCACCGCTTAAGCCCGAACGACGATCAACAAGCCCAAAGGCTCAAGGAATTACTCAGTAGTACTGGGGGGAATAGAGACTGGACTGGGCAGACTGACCCAGCAGTTGATTGAGGATATCGTGCTGCATGGCCAGCAGGCGGCCATTGCGTTCGTTCTGACGCTGACAGGCCTGCGCCAGATGACCAAGCGCCTCCCAGCCGGCACTCAGGCGCTGACGCTGGGCTGGCGGGCAACCGGCGAACAGGCGCTGCATGCCATCGGCATCGGCGTGCAGGGAAAATGCCGCCAGAATGCGGCTGCGTCGCGCGGCGCGATGGGCCGCCGCCGCTGAGAGACTGCTGATGTCCTGATTGAGACGCTCGATCTGCTGCGCGTCACGCTGCAGCAGGTGCGCATGCAGTGCTTCGGTCAGATCCAGCAGGCGCTGATAGTCAGCCTGATCGCGCTGCAGGTCCTCATCGAGCGCAGCCAGCAGGCGCTCGCGCGAACTCACTGATCGCTGCCCCGATGGTAGGCCAGCATGTCAGCCGCCAAACCTTCGGCACTGGTATCCAGGCGCCCTTCGCTCAGCGCCTGACGCACCGCCGCCACCCGATCAAGATCGACTGAAGGCAAGGCTTGCAGCGCCGCCTGCAGAGCTTCAAGTGGCAGCTCGGCGGGCGGCAAGCTGGGCGCACTGTTAGTCGCCTGCGGGCGCTCGCCGGGAGTACCGGTGGAAAGTTCGGTCACCGGACGGAAACCGTTGCTGCTGGGCCGGGAAATATCCATGCTGACATCCAAAAATGAGCGGGTTACCGACTTATAGCGACCGACTGCTACCTGCGCTTAAATCTTTTTTCCTAGGGAGCATCTGAAAACGTAGGCGAGGCAGGCAAGACAAGGCAAAAACAGCCGAAAAAGCGGAGTTTACGTGGTGTAAATGAGCATTTTGAGGCTGTTTTTAACGCAGTATTGCCAACGCAGGTAGTTTTCAGAAGCTCCCTATAGTGCTTGGGCTCGCCACCAAGCCTGAGCCGCCAGACCATCCTGTATCTTCTGCTCCTGACTGGCCAGCAGATGCTGCCATTCGCGCAGCTTGCCGTCCAGCACCTGACTAATGACCTTTTCATTACGCATGGCGCTGGTCAACTCGCCTCGAATCCGGCTCAGCGCCTGTTCCGCGACCGCCAGTTCGCGGCGCTGCAACTCGATCATCCGATGCAGCGTCAACTTGTAGCGCTGCTGATTGTCACGCTGCAGCGGAGTGGTCATCGGTGCGGTATAGCCGCATAGGCGACTGAGCCCCTCGATATTGTTGCGATAGCGCTGGCACAGGTTCTGCTGGTAGTTGACCCGCCCCATCAGTTGCTGCACCTTGTTGCCGCGCAGCAACGCCAACCGCGACAGGGTGTTTATCTGTTCCTTCATGACGGCCTCTTGACCAGCTTGAGCAAGGTAGCGACGCAGTCTTCCAGTTCTGCCCCCACACCGACCTCCTGACGTAAAAAGCGCTCGATGTGCGGCGCCAACTGCACCGCCCGGTCGGTCTTGGCGTCCATGCCCGGGCTATAGCCACCCAGCGGAATCAACTCACGAATCTTTTCAAAGCTGCTGTACAGCTCCTTGAGTTGGCGTGCCGCGCCCTGATGCTCCGGCGCACTGACTTGACTCATGCAACGACTGACCGAGGCGGCAATATCGATAGCCGGGTAATGGCCAACATCAGCCAACCGCCGCGACAACACGATATGCCCGTCGAGAATCGCCCGGGCACAGTCAACAATAGGGTCCTGGTGGTCATCACCCTCGGCCAGCACGGTATACAGGGCGCTGAGGCTGCCGGTGGTGCTGGCACCGTTGCCGGCGCTTTCCACTAACTCGGGCAGCAGGCCAAATACCGACGGCGGGTAACCCTTGGTAGCCGGTGGCTCGCCCAGCGCCAGGGCGATTTCGCGCTGGGCCATGGCATAGCGGGTCAGGGAGTCGACCAGCAGCAGCACATCCTGGCCCTGGTCGCGGAAATAGGCGGCGATGCTGTGACACAGCTCGGTAGCCTTGAGCCGCATCAGCGGCGACTCGTTGGCCGGGGCGACCACCACCACGGCCTTTTTCAGGCCTTCAGGCCCCAGCGAGTGCAGCAGAAACTCCTGCACCTCGCGACCACGCTCGCCAATCAGCCCGACCACGACCACATCGGCCTTGGTCTGCCGGGTGATCATGCCAAGCAACACGCTCTTGCCTACACCACTGCCGGCAAACAGGCCAACCCGCTGGCCCTTGCCCAGGGTCAGCAGGGCATTGATCGCGCGCACGCCGACATCCAGCGGCTCGCATACCGGACGACGGCGCAGCGGATTGACACTGGGCAACTCAGCCGGCAAGGGGTCACGTCCAGACAGTTTTCCCTGGTCATCCAGGGGCTCACCCAGACCATTGACCACCCGGCCCAGCCAGGACTCGTCGATGTGCAACAAGCCTTCTTCACGGGCCGGAAAAACCCGTGATCCGGCCGTCAGCCCGACCGGCTTCTTGAACGGCATCAGGTAGGTGATGTCGCGATTGAAACCCACCACCTGGGCTTCGAGCATGCTGCCGTCGGCCTGCTCGACATAGCAACGCTGGCCGGTCATGCGCCGGCAGCCAAGGCTCTCCAGCAGCAGCCCGGACACTCGCACCAGACGCCCACTGACCTTGGCCAACTGCACGCCTTCAAGCGAGCGCAGCGCCTCGTCCAGACTGAACGCCTCGCGCACACTCATGATTCATTGACCTGCAGGTGCCCGGCCAGTGTCTCCATACAGGAGTCCAGACGCTGTTGGCAGCCAATATCTGCCTCGGCCTGCTCGGTCACGACCCGACACTCACCCAGCGCCAGCCGCTCATCCGGAACCAGGCGCCACTCCTCGGCCCGCTCCGGGGCAATATCACGGATGCGCGCATATTCTTCCGGGTTAAGCAGAATCCGCACATCGGTCACATCGCCCGGCAAACTGGTCAGCGCTTCTTCGGCCAGCGCCAGCAGTTGAGTCGGGTTGATTGTCAGCTCACAGCGGATCACCTGGCGAGCCACCTTGCGCACCAGTTCGAGCAGCTCCTGACGACGCTTGAGTTCATACTGGTCCAAATACCCGCGCAACTCGCCACGCATCCGCGCCAGCGGCGCACTGGCCTGTTCGAATACCTGCAGACCCTGATGCCGCCCTTCCTCCAGGCCACGTTGACGGCCCTGCTCGCAACCTTCGTCAAAGCCCTGCCGGCGCCCGGCTTCCAGGCCTTGCTGCAAACCTTCCTGATAGCCCTTTTCCATGCCCTCGCGAAAACCGTCGCTGACCGCCTGCTGGACACTAGCCTGGCCTCCGCCACCAACCTCACCGGCCAGCGCCCTTGGTCCGGAACACAGCGGCGGAAAACGGAAGACCCGCCACGCCCGGCCACTGGCCTTGATCACCCTGACTGTCATGCTGCCTCCGGTTACTCGATGGTCTGCTCACGGAACAATTGCAATTGCAGCTCACCATTGCCGGCCATTTCCCGCACAACCGCCATGATGTCCTTGCGTACCTGCTCAACCCGGCTCATGGGCACCGGCCCCTGACGCCGGCTGATCGACTCCATCTGCTGGCGCTGGCGCTTGGGCATGGCGTTCTGAATCGCCCGCACCAGCTCCGGCTCGGCACCCTTGAGCGCCACCACCCACTCTTCCATCGGTACGGCCTCAAGCAACACCTGCAGCACTTCTTCGGTCTGCCGCGAGAGGATGAAGAAATCGTACATTTCATCCTCGATCCGATTGACCAGCTCATCGCTGTGCGCCCGCAACAACTCGAACATCTGTTCGCGGTTGCCCTTGAAGCGGTTCATGATGTCGGCAGCCTGCTTGATCCCACGCACTTGCGAGCCCTGGTTGGTCAACACGCTGATGCTGCGCTCGATCAACTGCTCCAGCTCGCGAATCACGTCACTGTTGACCTCACTCAGATTGGCAATCCGGTACAGCAGTTCGTCCTGACGCTCGGCCGGCATCTGTTCGAGCACCTCTGCGGCCATCGCCGGCGGCAGGAAAGCCAGAAACACGGCTTGCATCTGGGCATGTTCCTTGGCGATCAAGGCAGCAAACTGCTTGGGATCGATCCACTCCATCTTGGCCATCTTGGCGCGAATTTCCTCGCCATAGATGCTGTCCAGCAGGCTGCGGGTAATATCGCTGCCCAGCGCCTTGCCGAGCATGCCGCTGAGGTAGCCGCGCGAGGCACCCTTGATGCTGCTCTGCTCGCGGTAATCCTCGAAGAACCGCCCAACCACTTCCGAGACCATAGGCTGCTTGACGTTGCTCAACCGGGCCATGGCCTGGCTGATGCTGATGATCTCCTCACGGGAGAAGTGTTTGAGCACACCTGCCGAAGTCGCATCATCCATGCTCAGCATCAGGATCGCGGCCTGCTCCAGGGAACTGAGCTGCCGAACATTACGCACATTGGATTCCTTCATTGCCAGGCCCCTCAGGTAGACGACAGGTCACGATCATTGCGGCCGATCCAGTGCTTGAGCACTTCGGAAACCCGCTCAGGATCATTGCGCGCCAACATCTGCAAGTGCTCAATCTGTAGTTCAAGACCTGAATTGGGTGCCGGCAGGCGAATCTCCGACAGCGGGCTCAACTCGCTGAGGATGCTCAGGCCCGGACGCTCTTGCTGCAACGGCAAGGCGCGCTCAGGTGCAGGCGGCTCAAGCTCGACCAATTCCTCAGTGAGCGCCGGCTGCTCCGGACGGCTGACAATACGCATTGCCGGGCGTACCACCAACAACAGGATCAACAGGGCCAGAACCCCCAGAAGACCGAGGCGCGCCAGCGCGTGCACCTGCTCGCTCTCCCACCAGGCCAGCTCCGCCAGCAGCGGCTCGATCGTACTGAAGGGCAACACACTCAGTGTCAGTTGATCACCGCGGGCGGCATTGAACCCGGCGGCGCTGCGAATCATCGCCTCCAGCTCAGCCCGGGCCTGTTCGCTCCAGCCGCCTTCGGGAGCGCTGGCCGCATTCAACACCACGGCAATGCTCTGTTGGCGCAAGGCAAAGGGCGCATGCTTGACGTGAGTCACCGACTGGTCGTAATCGAGCTGGCGATTAGACTCCTGGCGCAGCGAGGTCGCGGCCTGGTTGCCGCCATTACCTGGCGCGCCATCCTCACCGGCATCCACCGCCGGCGTCGGCAACTGCAGCGGCAGATTGCTCAGAGAACCTGGTACCCCTAGCGCCAACTGATCGATCGCGCTTTCACTGCGCAACTGCTCATTACGCACTCGCGGCGCCTCGCCGTAGGTCTGTACGGTTTCTTCGCGCTGACTGAAGTCAACATCAGCCGCCACGCTGATCCGGAAGTTGCCCGCGCCCAGTACCGGCGCCAACACCTGCTCGATATTGCCTACTGCCTTGTGCTGATAGTCCTCGACTACCTGCCAGTTGCGTGCCGGCCCACCCCAGTCATCCAAACCTCGCGACAGCAGGGTGCCGTGCTGATCGACCACACTGACATCGGCCACCTCGAGCTGCGGCACGCTGTTGGCAACCAGATTGACGATCGCACTGACCTGATCCGGTTGTAGCCGGGTGCCTGGAGCCAGCTGCAGCATTACCGAGGCTTTGGCCGGCAGACGGCGCCCCACCACAAACGAACGATTCTCTTCACGGGCCAGATGCACCCGGGCCTGCTCGACCCCTTTGAGGCTCATGACCGTGCGCGCCAATTCACCTTCCAGACTGCGCTTGAGCCGCACATCCTGAACAAACTGGCTGGTGCCCAGCGGCTCGTCCCGGTCAAACAGTTCATAGCCCGGCGGCACCGCGACACTGACCCCCCGGGCCGAAAGTTGCAGGCGCGCCCGGGCCAGATGATCTTCACGCACCAGAACCTGGCCGCTCTGCCCATGCAGGCGGTAGCGAATACCCTCGGCCTCGAGGACCTGCATGACCTCAGCCGCCGGATAACTTTCTCCAGCGCCGTACAGTGGTCGATAGGAGGCTGGCTCGCGCCAGAGATACAGTGCGATCCCGATAGCTACCAGGCCGGCGGCCAGGGCCATGCCGAATAGGGTCATCCGTGGGTCGAGCTTGAACCCGCTCACGGGCAGTCTGCTTTTGATGGTCTGCAACACGGCTGTGTACTCGCGCCAGGTTAAACCGGCATTCTCATGATTTCATCGAAGGCGCTGCTCATCTTGTTGCGCACCTGCACCAGCGCTGCGAACGATAGACTGGCTTTCTGGCTCTGGATCATCGCTCCGACCAGGTCCTTGCTCTTGCCACTATCGACATCGGCCAGCGCCTGACTGGCCAGATGCTGCTCGCTATCAATCGTGCGCAGCACATCCTGAAAGGCCTGCCCCACCCCGCCAACCGGCGGTTTGTCCAGCGCTGCACGCACCACCGCGCCCGAAGACGCCGCCTGCATCTGGCTCATGCGCTCGAGCATCTGCTGCTGTACCTGGGTAATCGAATTCATCCTGCCCTTTCTCCTTACACGGGAATCTGCACGCCCTGCTCACGCATGGCGTTCAACCGGTAGCGCAAGGCGCGCGGCGTCATTCCCAGACGCTCGGCGGCCTTGGCCTTGTGCCCACCGCACTGGCGGATGGTGTCAATCACATGCTGGTACTCGGCCCATTTGCCGCTGGCCTTGAGCGCGGCCTTGCCGGTTTCACTGACCGGAGCCAATTGCCGCGCTTCGGTGCCGGGCAGCTCCTGGACAGCCAGTCCCAGATCGCAGGGCTGGATGAACAGCCCATTGCGCAGAACCAGCGCCCGCTGCAGGGTGTTTTCCAGCTCCCGGACATTACCCGGCCAGTCATGCTGCATCAGCGCCTGACAGGCTGCCTGGGTGAGCAGTTCCTGATGTGCTTCATGGGGGGCATACTTGCGAATGAACTGCCGCGCCAAGGGAATCACATCTTCCTTGCGCTCACGCAGCGGCATCAATTGCAGCGGCAGTACATCCAGTCGGAACATCAAATCAGCACGGAACCGTCCGGCCTCAACCTCAGCCTGCAGGTCACGGTTGGTGGCCGCGATGATACGCACGTCCAGATGGATTTCCCGCTGACCGCCCAGACGCTCAACCCGCTGCTCCTGTAGCACTCTGAGCAGTTTGGCCTGCAGCGCCAGTGGCAACTCCCCGATCTCGTCCAGCAACAGCGTGCCGCCATTGGCCTGCTCGAATTTGCCCGGCTGGGCGCTGACCGCACCGGTAAAGGCTCCACGCTCATGACCAAACAGGATCGACTCCAGCATGGCTTCCGGAATCGCCGCACAGTTGACTGCAACAAAGGGAGCCTCGGCACTGCTTGAGAAACGGTGGATATAGCGCGCCATCATTTCCTTGCCGGTCCCGGTTTCACCGCTGATCATGATTGGCGCCCGGGTCATAGCCACCCGCTGAGCCATCGCCAGCAGCCGACGCCCGGCGTGTGAACAGGAGACAAAGTCTTCCTGGGCCAGCTCGGCCTGACGGACCCGGTGCAGCAGTTGAAACAACTGCTGATCACTGAACGGGCTGAGCAGATAGTCAATGCAACCCAACTCCAGCAGCGTCGCCGCCTTTTCCTGGTCCTGGTATTCAACAATCGGCACTACACTCAAACCCGGCCAGCGACGGGTCAGGCGTGCGACCTGGTCATACAGTCCGCTCGGCTCAAGCCCACTGACCAGCACCAGCAGCAAGCCAGCACCACTGAGGCGGCGCTCATCCAACTGCTCCAGACTGGCAACGCGATGCACCTGACAGCCGGCTGCCCGCAGACCTCGGGACAGGGAGACGTCATGGTCCTGATCCTCAACGCCGGCAATCACCACCCCTCCGGTCACGACCAGATCGGCGCCGCCTTGCGACTCGCTGTAGTTCATTGCCTGACTGAGATGCTTCACCGTGTATCACCTGTCGTTTTTTGCGACGCAGTTAACAGTTTTCTTTTCACAGGACTGAAATAATTTCATCCTGCGGTCGCCTTGCTATGTTCTGTGGCGACCAATGCGCACGGACATTAGCAACGCCCATACTCAATCCGTGAATTACTTTCTCTAAATAGATATCAAAAGCGCATATCAGCACCTGCTGATGTGATTTGATATCTATTGATTTAATCCCCAGCCCTTACCCCCCCTAGACTGCCAGTCCATCCGCCATGGTCGATGCAGCGCGCCTGCGCACATCAACCGGCGTCATGGACAATCGGCCAGCCGGGCCTGCCTTAAACGCACTCGGCCGCGCTCAACGAGGCAACAGTTACTCCCTGGGAAAGCAGTTCACACATGATTGGTAATTCGAAAGTCCACCATGGCGTGCCGGCCGATGCCCTGGTCAAATTGAAACCTCACAAGCTGGGGCGCCACTATCACAAGGTGCCGCAGTACATCAGCGAAGCCGCCAACAAATACCCGCGCCTGATCGGCGACTACTTCCTGCGCAACTTCCGCATCAATCTGGAACTGCAAGGTGTCAGTGTCAGCGAACAGATCGCTAGCGAACCCGACTGCCTGTTCCGCTCCGAACTGGGCAAGATCGGCTTCTCGATTTCTCGCCCGCTGCTGGCCGAGGCGTTGGAGTGCTATTACGGCGGCACTACCCTGCCAAGCCACGAGGCCACACCAATCAGCACCTCAGAGCAGCGCATGCGTGATCGCCTGGGTCGGGATATCGCCGAGATTTTCGGCCGGGTGATCATGGCCGGCACCAGTCTCGGTCAGCTTGAGGCTCACGACAATGCCTATGACCAGCCGCTGTGGGAGTACCTGGTCGAGTTCTCACTGACCAGCCACCTTACCTCGACAACCGCATCGCTATTCATCTATCTGGACAATCAGTTGGCCGACCTGTTGACCAGCAAGATGGCCCTGCCGGGCAGCAGTCAGCCGGCAGGCGATCCGCTGAGCAACATCAAGCGCCTGCCGGTGCGCCTGGAATGCGTGCTGGCCTCGGTACAGATGTCCCTGGCCGACGTATTGGCACTGCAACCGGATGACATTCTCATGATCCGCATGCATGAGCGCTGCGATGTCCGTATCAATCAGCAAAAACTGTTTCGCGGGGCCATCTTCGAAGATGACGGCGCCCTTTGTCTTACCTCTCTGGAAAGCGTGAAGAGCCCATGAACGAACAACTCAGCGACCAAGAACTCGACAACCTGATCAACGATAGCGACCTGCAACTGGACGACGAACCCGTCGCCGCCAGCCTCAGCGAGGCCAGCCCGCGACTGCCGCAACAGGATCTGAGCTTCTTCGGCAAGATTCCGGTACAGGTCACCCTGGAGGTCGCCTCCGTTCAGTTGCCGCTTAAGGACCTGATGGACGTCGATGCCAGTAGCGTGATTGCACTCGACAAGCTGGCGGGCGAGCCGCTGGACGTGAAGGTCAACGGCGCCCAGTTCGCCAAGGCCGAAGTCGTGGTGGTCAATGGCAGCTACGGCCTGCGCATCCTCGAACTCAGCGGCACCGGCCTGAAAGACCTGACCGCATGAGCCTGCTACGCCGTCTGACTCTGGCCATCCTGCCATTGTTGCTGGGCCTGAGCCCGGCCCTGGCCCAGGCGGCAGGGGGCGAAATTTCGCTGTTTTCGCTGAACGAGACCGAGGACGGTCAGGAACTCAGCGTCAAACTGCAAATCCTGATCATCATGACCCTGCTCGGCTTTCTGCCGGCCATGCTGATGCTGATGACCTGCTTCACCCGCTTCATCATCGTGCTGGCGATTCTGCGCCAGGCCATCGGCCTGCAGCAAAGCCCGCCCAACAACGTATTGATCGGCATTGCACTGTGCATGACCCTGCTGGTCATGCGCCCGGTCTGGCAGGACATGTACAGCAATGCCTATGAACCGTTCCAGGCCGACGAAATCAGCCTGGAGCAGGGCCTGGGTGAAGCCCGGACCATTCTCAGCCGGTTCATGCTGGCGCAAACCAATGAAACCGCGCTCTACACCATCGTCTCACTGGTCGACGAGGAAATCCCCGAGGACCTGGAAAGCATCGACTTCACCCTACTGTTGCCGGCCTTTGTGCTCAGCGAACTGAAAACCGCCTTCCAGCTCGGCTTCATGATCTTTGTCCCATTCCTGGTGATCGATCTGGTGGTGGCCAGTGTACTGATGGCCATGGGCATGATGATGCTCTCACCGATGATGATCTCTCTGCCGTTCAAGCTGATGATTTTCGTGCTGGTCGATGGCTGGAGCCTGATGATCGGCACGCTGACCACCAGCGTACAACCCTATTGAGGCCACCATGCTGACACCGGAAAACGCCGTCGCGCTGATCGCCCATGCGGTTTACATCATCGCCCTGGTCGTCTGCATCCTGGTGATTCCCAGTCTGATCGGCGGCCTGATCGTCAGTATTTTCCAGGCCGCGACCCAGATCAATGAACAGATGTTGAGTTTTCTGCCACGCCTGCTGATCACCCTGGGCATGCTGGTGTTCGCCGGACACTGGATCTTGCGCACACTCAGCGAACTGTTCATCGAAACCTTTCAGCAGGCCGGCCATCTGGTCGGCTGAACTCATGTCCGCCACCGAAGCGCTGTTCGACGCCAATCGCTACCTGCTGCTGGTACAAAGTTACTGGTGGCCGTTCTGCCGCATCCTTGCCGTGTTCACCCTGGCGCCCATGTTCAGCCACAAGGCCCTGTCATTGCCTGTGCGCATTCTGCTGGCCCTGGCCCTGACTCTGGCGCTGGGTGGCGCGCTGCCCACCCCACCGCTACTTGATCCGCTGTCGTTGGCCGGGCTGCTGGCAACCCTGGAACAGATTGCCTTTGGCCTGATGCTCGGGCTGTCACTCCAGCTGGTATTCACCGTCTACAGCCTGGTCGGGGAAATAATCTCGACCCAGATGGGCATGAGCATGGCGCGTTACAACGACCCACAGAACGGCGTCTCGTCTTCATCGATCCTCTACCAGCTGTACTTCACCCTGCTGGTGTTTTTGTACTTTGCCATTGATGGCCACCTGGTCACCGTCAGCATCCTGTACCAGAGCTTCATCTACTGGCCGATCGGCAGCGGCCTGCACTTTACCGGTATGGCCAGCACTCTATACGCCATCAGCTGGGTACTGTCAGCCGCTGTGCTGATCGCCCTGCCGATGGTGTTCTGCATGACCCTGATCCTGTTCAGCTTCGGCCTGCTCAACCGCATCTCACCAGCGATGAACCTGTTCGCCCTGGGCTTCCCAATTGCCATTCTCACCGGCTGGATGGCGATCTTCTTCACCTTGCCGAATATGTCGGAAAGCTATCTGCTGCTAACCCGGCAACTGCTCGACAACCTCGGCATAGTGCTGCTGGAGTAACCATGTCCGAGCAAAACGCCAGCAGCCAGGAGAAAACCGAGCAGCCCACCGCCCACAAGCTCAAGAACAGCAAGCGCGAAGGTCAGGTCGCCCGCTCCAAGGATCTGGCAACCACCGTTTCGCTGCTGATCACCCTGCTGGTGCTGAAGTTCAGCTTCGGGCTGTTCTACGAAGGCCTGCAGGACCTGTTCCGGCTGTCGTACATCAACTTCCACCAGAGCGAAATAGGCTTGGATGACCTCAGCCTGATTCTCGGCCACAACCTGTTGGTGTTCATCAAGCTGATGCTGCCGCTGCTGATCACCACCTTACTGGTCATAGTGCTGTCACTGATCCCCGGTGGCTGGGTGTTCTCATCCAAGAACTTCATGCCCAAGCTCAGCAAGCTCAATCCGATCACAGGGCTCGGGCGTATCTTTTCCGCCCAAAACTGGACCGAACTGCTCAAGTCGATCCTCAAGGTCGTAGTGCTATGCGCTACCGCAGTCATTCTGCTGCTGGCGACTGCTCCCAAGTTCATGGCCTTGCAGCGCGTGGACATCCATACCGCGATCAGTGGCGCCATGACCCTGGCGTTCTATCTGGCAATGATGCTGATTGTGGTGTTCATCCTGTTCTCCCTGATCGACATTCCCCTGCAGAAATTCTTCTTCACCAAGAAGATGCGCATGACCAAGCAGGAGGTAAAAGAAGAGCACAAGAATCAGGAAGGCCGGCCTGAGATCAAAGCCCGAATCAAGCAGTTGCAACGCCAGTTGCTGCAACGCCAGATCAGCCGGGTCATCAAGGATGCCGATGTGGTGATCGTCAACCCACAGCACTATGCCGTTGCCCTGCGCTACGACCTAGACAAGGCCGAAGCCCCTTACGTGCTGGCCAAGGGTGTTGATGAAACCGCCCTGTATATCCGCAAGATGGCCAACGCCCATGACCTGGAGGTAGTCGAGGCCCCACCGCTGGCGCGCGCGGTCTACTACAGCACCCAGGTCAACCAGCAGATACCCATGCCGCTCTACACCGCTGTGGCCCACGTGCTGACCTATGTATTGCAGCTCAAGGCCTGGCGCCAGGGGCGCCGCAGCAAACCGGAACTGGCCAGCCAGTTGCCGATTCCCGAATCACTGATCCGTTGAGACCCGACCAGCCATGAAGCCTTATCAGCAACTGATGCCCATCCTGACCTCCGGCCAGATCGGTATACCCCTGGTCATTCTGTCGATTCTGGCAATGATCATCCTGCCGCTGCCGCCGCTGCTACTGGATATCCTGTTCACCTTTAACATCTCCATGGCCGTGCTGGTGCTGATGGTCAGCGTCTCGGCCAAGCGACCGCTGGACTTTTCCCTGTTTCCCACGGTAATTCTGATCACCACCCTGCTGCGCCTGACGCTCAACGTCGCCTCGACCCGGGTGGTGCTGCTGGAAGGTCACAACGGCAGTGATGCTGCTGGCAAGGTGATCCAGGCTTTCGGTGAGGTGGTCATCGGCGGCAACTTTATCGTCGGTCTGATTGTTTTCGTGATCCTGATGATCATCAACTTCATGGTGGTCACCAAGGGTGGCGAGCGAATCTCCGAGGTCACCGCACGCTTTACCCTCGACGCCCTGCCCGGCAAGCAGATGGCTATCGACGCCGACCTCAACGCCGGACTGGTTACCCAGGAGGAAGCCAAGCAACGGCGTCAGGAAGTCGCCAAGGAAGCCGACTTCTACGGTGCCATGGATGGAGCTGCCAAATTCGTTCGCGGCGATGCCATCGCTGGCATTCTGATTCTGCTGATCAACCTGTTTGGCGGCTTCGCCATCGGCCTGTTCATCTACGATCTGTCTGCAGGCGATGCGTTTCAGCAGTATGCCCTGCTGACCATCGGCGACGGTCTGGTCGCCCAGATTCCCGCACTACTGCTATCAACCGCCGCAGCCATCATCGTCACCCGCATCAACGAGTCGGCAGCCATCACTTCGCAAGTACGCAAGCAGATGCTGGCCTCGCCAACCCTGATCTACACCGTGGCCGGCATTCTGTTCGTGCTTGCCCTGGTCCCCGGCATGCCACACATGGCATTTCTGGGATTTGCCGCCTTGCTCGGGTTCATCGGCTGGTGCGTATCTCGCTTCCAGCCGGTTGATGAAGCCAGTGGTGTTGAGCAAGCCGAAGCGCTCAGCCAGGCCATGGAGCGCGAGCGGATTCAGACGCTGGAATGGAGCGACATTCCCCTGGTCGAGCGAATCTCCATCGCCCTGGGCTACAAACTGGTCAACCTGGTCAGCCCGGAAAGCGGCGCGCCACTGCCGCAACGGGTACGCGGGGTACGCCAGACCCTGTCCGAGTCGCTTGGCTTTCTCCTGCCGGAAGTCCAGATCCGCGACAGCCTGCGGCTCAAAGCCTCGCAGTATCAAATCCACATTAATGGCGACAAGGTCGAGTCGGCTGAACTGCATGCCGATCGGCTGATGGCGATACCCTCACCGGAAACCTATGGCGAGCTGGATGGCATTATCGGCATCGACCCGGCCTATGGCATGCAGGTAGTCTGGATCAATCCCGAGGACAAGCCCCGGGCACTCAACCTCGGCTATCAGGTCATTGACTGCTCCAGCGTGATCGCCACCCACCTGAACAAGATCGTGCGCGAACAGCTACCGGAAATCTTCAAGCATGATGATGTCGAACAGCTGATGCAGCGTCTGGCGCTCCAGGCCCCCAAGCTGGCCGAAAGTCTCAAGGCCCAGCTCAATCATACTCAGCAACACCGGGTTTATCGGCAACTGTTGCAGGAGCAAGTCTCGCTGCGCGATATCGTCAGCATAGCCACCGCTATGCTTGAGAGCAGTGAAAGTACCAAGGACCCGCTACTGATTGCTTCGGATGTGCGCTACGCGCTGCGTCGCAGCATCGTTTCAAGCATCGCCGGCGATCGTAGCGAGCTGGCCGTATTCATCCTCGACAATGGCTTGGAGAATACGCTGATGAGCGCCTTGAGCGCAGCCCAGCAGGCCGGCCCGGTCAGCCTCGACAGCATTCCCGTCGAACCCAATCTGCTCAACCAATTGCAGAACAGTATGCCGGTGGTGAAGGAAAAACTGCGCAAGGAAGGCCACCCACCGATCCTGGTCGTCATGCCCCAGCTCCGCCCCCTGCTGGCCCGTTATGCCAAGGTGTTCAGCCCAGGACTGCACGTACTGTCTCAGAATGAAATCCCCGAGCGGGTCGGCGTCAATATCCTCGGTACCCTGGGCTGATCAGCTCGGGGATTTACTCGCTCGCTTGGCTCGCATCCCCGCGACCAGGCGAGCAAACTCCTCGGATGGCTGGTGCAGCGAGCACCCGGACTCATGGTAGCCGGTCCGGATATTTTCCTGGCACCACAAACAGATAACCTCGACATCCAACATCTGCATCTTCCCCTCCCCGTCGCGTAGGCGAATCTGCAGTGCTACCGGCACATCCAGCTCCATGGGCTCATCGCTGAGCAGCTTGAAGCCCCCTTCGGAAATGTCCCCGACATAACCAATCAGTCGCCCAGTGTCACGGTCCGCGACTTTGATGCGGAAGATCGAACGAAACACCATACGGCTTTGCTCACGCACAGATAAATCCCCTGGCTTTTGCTCTAGTCTGCGCAAGAACAAGGCGACCAGTGACTTATGAAGATTAAGGGATTGCCCGAATGCCCGAATTGCTCGGAGTTTGGTGCCTGAGCAGGGTAGCGTCGTCGGAATGCCGCCCAGCCCCTATGCGATACTGGAACTGCCTGCCAGCACTGCGTTACTGCGTTTCTGGTTAGCTGTGTCACGCCCGAACGCGAATCGGGGCACGCCCCGCTCAGGGGATTACTCAGGGCTTGGTGTTGGGGGTGTAGGTTTTCCGAAGCGCAAAGAAGAAACCCCGATCTGTTGCCAGATCGGGGTTTCGGTATAGGTGCTTGACGATGACCTACTCTCACATGGGGAAGCCCCACACTACCATCGGCGATGCGTCGTTTCACTGCTGAGTTCGGAATGG
>WPCG01130668.1_pt1 | contig 112898 bp, 98 predicted proteins | sample 5403311 | NCBI WGS metagenome assembly WPCG01 (sample SAMN12869467, study PRJNA574797) | sludge metagenome | isolation source: wastewater treatment of Control | place: China:Beijing | collected 2019-05-17 | reverse complement strand
GGTGCGCACCGAGCCGGTCCGGCCGCGCTTGCCCGCCGACGGCGGCGCAGCGGAGCGCGCCCGTATCGCGCGTGCCGCTGAGCAGTCCGTCGGCGAGCGTGGTGGCGTCCGTGTGACACGGCCGGCGCTCGAGCCCAGCTGGAGTTACGCGGGTGAGACTGGCCCCGAGCATTGGGCCGCGTTGCGGCCGGAGTGGCGCCTGTGCGCAGAGGGGCGGCGTCAGTCGCCGATCGACCTGCGCGACGGCATCGCTGTGGATCTGGCGCCTGTCGAGTTCGATTACCGCCGCAGCGGATTTCGCATCCGCGATACCGGAAACACCCTTCAGGTGGATGTGGGCGAGGGCCTGGGCATCGTGGTGCGCGGCACCCGCTACGCGCTCGAGCGCTTCACGCTGCATCGTCCCTCGCAGGATCGCATCGGCGGCATGGCGCACGACATGGCCATGTATCTGGAGCACCGCAGCGAAGACGGGCAGGTTGCGATTCTGTCCTTGTTGCTCGAGGCTGGGGATACGCCCAACGAGGTGTTGCAGACCATTTTCAACAATCTGCCGCTGGATCGCGGACGGGCGTTCGCGCCTGACGCCGTGCTCGATCTGCCTTCGATGGTGCCGTCGAATCCGGGGCATTTCCTCTACATCGGCTCACTCCCTGCGCCTCCCTGCACCGAAGACGTACTTTGGGTGGTGATGAAGCAGCCGGTGCCGATCTCCCATGACCAACTCGCGGTCTTCGCGCGCCTCTATCCCCGCAACGGCCGGCCCATCCAGCCGCACAACGGTCGTCTGCTGCTCGAGTCACGCTGATTGCTCCGTTCGGATGTGCCTTGGTGACATGCAGCGGATCGCGCTGCAGCATCTGCGCTAGAATGCCAAGGTTTTGGCCTTCCGGATAACGCTATCCATTAGCGTGTGCTAATATATTGCATGGAGTCCCCGATGAACTTCGAGAAAGCGCGCTTCAACATGGTCGAGCAGCAGATCCGCCCCTGGGAGGTGCTGGATCAGGATGTGCTCGACCTCCTGATGACCGTCAAGCGCGAGGAGTTCGTGCCCAAGGCGCATCGCGAACTGGCGTTCGCCGATGTCGAGATTCCCATTGGCTGCGGCCAGGTGATGCTCAAGCCTGTCATCGAGGGCAAGGTGTTGCAGGCGCTGCGCGTTGCCAAGGGTGATTCGGTGCTCGAGATCGGCACCGGCTCGGGCTACTTTGCCGCCCTGCTCGCGGCGCGCTGCGACTGGGTGCGCACGATCGAGATCGAGCCGGAGTTGGTCAGGCTCGCTGGCACGAACCTCGAGCGCAATGGTGTCGACAACGTGGTCGTCATCCAGGGCGACGGTGTCGCGGGCTGGCCCGAGCGCGCGCCCTACGATGTCATCGTGGTCTCCGGTGGGCTGCCGTTCGTACCTCAGGCGCTGCTCGAGCAACTCAAGGTCGGCGGCCGTCTGTTCGCGTTCGTTGGCGAGGCGCCGGTCATGAAGGCGCGGCTGGTCACCTGCGAAGCCGAGGGGCGTTTCCGTACCGAGGACATCTTCGAGACCGTCGTGCCCATGATCAGCAACGCCGCGCGCGGCGAGACTTTCAGTTTCTGAGCCCGCCATGCACCAGATCACTCCAGTGCAGCTTGCCGAGCGCCTCGCGGAATCAGAGCAGGGACTGCCGCTGCTGCTCGACGTGCGCGAGCCTTGGGAGTTCGAGATCTGTCACATCGACGGCTCGGTGCTGATGCCGATGGCAAGTGTCCCCGCGCGCGTCGGCGAACTCGACCGCGACCGCGAGACCATCGTTGTCTGCCACCATGGCGGGCGCAGTGCCCAGGTATGCGTCTTTCTGCAGCGCCAGGGCTTCAGTAATGTGATCAACCTGGCAGGTGGCGTGGCTGGCTGGGCAGCGCAGGTCGACCCGCGCATGCCGCAGTACTGATGCCACGCCCTGGATGAGGCAAGGAGCGGAGGTTCGGATGAAGCGACTGTTGGCGGTGTGCATCGCAGGCTTGTTCTCGGCCGGTGCAATGGCAGCGGATCTGATGCAGGCTTATCAGGATGCGCTGGCCAACGATGCGCGCCTTGCCGCTGCACGTGCCGAGCTCGAGGCCGGCCGGGAGCGTGTCGTTCAGGGCCGTGCTGGCTTGCTGCCGCAGATCGGCCTGTCGGCCAACACGACCTGGAACGATTCCGAACTGCGCTCTACCAGTGGCAGTCTTGAGCGCAGCTACAACAGCAATGGCTACGGCGTGCAGCTCACCCAGCCGCTGTTCCGCTGGCAAAACTGGGTACAGTACAAGCAGGGCGAACTGCAGACTGCGCTGTCCGAAACCCAGTTCGGCATCGCCCGCCAGGATCTCGTGCTGCGGGTCGCGGAAGCCTATTTCAATGTGCTGATTGCCCAGGATGCGCTCGCAGCCGTGGACCAGTTGCGCGCCGCTGCAGCCGAGCAGCTTGAACTGGCGCGAACGAGCTTCGAAGTTGGCACGGTCACCATCACCGACGTGCACGAGGCGCAGTCGCGCTTCGATCTTGCCTCGGCACAGGAGATCGCTGCTGCAAACCAGCTCGAGGTCGCGCGCCAGACGCTGGCGCAGATCATCGGCAAGGAGCCGGGGGGGCTTTCCGGCTTGCGCGAGGGGGTGGCGCTCCAGCGTCCGCAGCCCGACAACATCGCCGACTGGGTGGCTGCCGCTGAATCCGGCAGCTTTGGCGTGCAGGCGAGGCAGTTGGCACGCGAGATCGCCGTGCGCGAAGTCGAGCGTCAGCGTGCCGGCCACCTTCCGACCATCGATGTGGTTGCCTCGCATGGCGTGAATCATCGTCCGCAGCCCTCGACCGACCGTGCCGAGGCGAGTGCCATCGGCGTGCAGCTGAACATGCCGCTCTACGCCGGGGGCAGGGTGTCTTCGGTAACGCGCGAAGCAGCCGCGCTGCGAGTGAAGGCCGATGCCGAACTCGATGATGCGCGCCGCAGCGCTGCGCTCGCGGCGCGTCAGGCCTGGCTCGGCGTGACCAGCGGCATGGCGCAGGTGCGGGCGCTGGAGGCGGCGCGGGTTTCGTCCACTTCGGCGCTCGAGGCCAACAAGCTTGGCTACGAGGTTGGCGTGCGCATCAACATCGATGTGCTCAATGCGCAGACTCAGCTTGCCGACACCCTGCAACAGCTGTCGCGCGCGCGCTATGACACCCTGCTCGCTCAACTGCGCCTGAAGGCGGCCGCTGGAACGCTCGGCGAGGACGATGTGCAGGCGATCAACGCGCTGCTGGCGCCCTGAGCCCCGGGCGCGGAGCGGGCGACTGCACCTGCAGTCCGCGTAGCAGCTCGATGGTGCGTCGCGTCGCCCCTTGGTGCTGCGTGGCGAAGGCGCGTCCGGCCGCAGCCATCTGCGCGCGCATGTCCTCATCGCCCAGCACGGCCAGTGCGGCGGCGATGCCGTCCGCGGCGTCCTTGGCCCGGCGCGCTGCGCCGGTGCGCACAGCCTCTTCGGCCACCTGCATGAAGTTGAAGGTATGCGGGCCGACGACCACCGGCGTGCCCACGGCGCAGGCTTCGATCAGGTTCTGGCCGCCCAGCGGCAGCCAGCTGCCGCCGATCAGCGCCACGTCGGCTGCGGCGTAGTAGGCGAACATCTCGCCCATCGAGTCCCCGAGCAGGATCCGCGTGTCCGCTTCGATCGCCTCCTCGGCGCTGCGTCGCTGCAGTTTTACGCCGCGGCCGGCGACGAGGCGGGCGACCTCGTCGAAGCGCTGTGGGTGGCGGGGTACGAGTAGCAGCAAGGCTTTTGCCGGTGCCAGGCGGACGAAGGCGTCGATCAGCAGCGCTTCCTCGCCTTCGCGGGTGCTTGCGGCGAGCACGACCGGGCGCTCGCCTGCGCGTTCCCGCAGCTGGGTCGCGAGCGCCAGTGCCGCCGCGGTGGGTGTGACGTCGAACTTGATGTTGCCAGTGACGCTGACACGCGCTGCGCCGAGCTGCTGCAGGCGCGCAGCGTCGGCGGCCGTTTGCGCGCCGATCACGTCGAGAGCCTTCATGGTCAGGCCAGTCAGCACTGGCGCGCGCGCGTAGCGCCGCGCCGAGCGTTCCGACAGGCGAGCGTTGGCGAGCATCACGGCAACGCGGTTGTGGCGGCAGGCAGCGAGCAGATTCGGCCACAGCTCGGTTTCCATGATTACGCCGAAGCTCGGGCGGAAGTGACGCAGGAATCGTTCTGCAAGGCAGCCCAGGTCATAGGGCAGGTAGGCGCGCAGCACGCGGGCGTTGCTGCCGAACAAGGCCCTGGAGGTCTCGCGGCCGGTGGGTGTCATGTGCGTGATCACGACGCTGTGCTCGGGCCAGGCCTCGAGCAGGGCACGCACCAGTGGTTCGGCCGCGCGCGTTTCGCCCACTGAGACGGCGTGCACCCAGATCACCGGGCCGGGCGCGCGTACGCGGTAGCTCGCGAAGCGCTCGCCGAGGTGGCGGATGTAGCCGGGCTGGCGGCGTGCCCGCCACAACAGCCTGAGCAGTACGAAGGGCAGTGCGAGGAGCCAGAGCAGGGTGTAAGGCAGGCGGGTCAGCATCGATCACGGACTGAAGGCGACTGCGCAAGTATAAGCAAGGATGGTGGTCGAGGTCCGTGCATCGGCATGCGTGCGGCGTCACTGCCGCTGCAAGACCTCTGTCACACGTGCGCACGGATCTACATGCGATAATCCGCCCCTGATCCCACTCCTCGCTCATGCACTCCCAATGAAGATTCTCGTAACTGGTGCCGCCGGTTTCATCGGCATGCACACGACCGAGCGCCTGCTCGCTCGCGGTGACCAGGTGGTCGGACTGGACAACCTCAACGACTACTATGACCCCTCGCTCAAGGAGGCGCGACTCGCCCGGCTTGCGCCGCATCCGCAGTTCCGCTTCGTGAAGCTGGACGTGGCCGATCGTGCGGGCATGGAGCGCCTGTTCGCTGAGGAGGGCTTCGATCGTGTGATCCATCTCGCGGCCCAGGCCGGCGTGCGCTACTCGCTGCAGAACCCGCATGCCTACGTCGATAGCAATCTCGTCGGCTTCATGAACATCCTCGAGGGTTGCCGCCATGCGCGCGTCAAGCACCTGGTGTATGCCTCGAGCTCCAGCGTCTATGGCGGCAACACCAAGATGCCGTTCGCCGAGCGCGACAGTGTCGATCACCCGGTCAGCATCTACGCGGCGACCAAGAAGGCCAACGAGCTGATGGCGCACACATACAGTCACTTGTATGGGCTGCCGACCACCGGCCTGCGCTTCTTCACCGTCTATGGCCCCTGGGGCCGGCCTGACATGGCCTTGTTCCTGTTCACAAAGGCCATCCTCGAGGGGCGGCCGATCGACGTCTTCAATCATGGGCGCATGAAGCGCGACTTCACCTATGTGGACGACATCGTCGAGGGCGTGCTCCGCACCCTCGACCGTGTTGCCGCGCCGGATCCCGCCTTCGACGCCGACCAGCCCGATCCGGGCACGAGCAACGTGCCCTACCGCGTCTTCAATATCGGCAACCATGACCCGGTCGAATTGATGGAGTTCGTTTCGGCGATCGAGGGCGCGCTTGGCATGACGGCGCAGAAGAACTTCATGCCGCTTCAGGATGGCGACGTGCCGGCCACGTACGCCGACACGGCAGCGCTCAACGCCTGGACCGGCTTCGCGCCTGCGACCAGCGTCAAGGACGGGGTTGCGCGCTTCGTCGCCTGGTACCGCGACTACTACCGGGTCTGATCCCGCGCAGCGCCCGCAACGATGGCCACCTACGCGATTGGAGACATCCAGGGCTGCCATACCCCGTTTGCGCGCATGCTGGACCTGGTGCATTTCGACCCGGCGTGCGATCGCTTGTGGATCGTGGGCGACCTGGTCAACCGCGGCCCGGAGTCACTGCGCGTGTTACGCGCGCTACGCGACCTCGGTGATGCTGCGGTGGTTGTGCTCGGCAACCATGATCTCTACCTGCTGATGATCGCAGCCGGCCTCAAGCGCCGCCTGGGCGATGACACCTTGTACCAGGTGCTCGAAGCGCCTGACCGCGATGAGCTTTTGCATTGGCTGGCGCGGCGGCCTCTGATGCATGTGGCGGGTGATCACGTGCTGGTTCACGCCGGGCTGCTGCCCGGATGGACTGTGACGCGCGCGCGTGCGCTTGCCCAGGAAGTCAGCGACACGCTTGCCGGGCCGAAGGCCAGGGATTTCCTGCTTCAGCTCGCGGGTAACCGTCCGGAGCGCTGGTCGGACAAGCTCAAGGGTTGGGATCGCCTGCGTGTGATCGTCAATGCACTGACGCGGTTGCGCTTCTGTTCGGCGGACGGGCGTATGGACCTCAGCGCGAAGGGGGCGCCGCACAAGGCGCCGGCGGGGATGATGCCCTGGTTCCGGGTGCCCGACCGCTTCAGCCGCACGCACACGATCGTCTGTGGCCACTGGTCCGCACTCGGCTTCTATCGCGAGCCTGGGCTCATCGCGCTCGATTCGGGGTGTGTGTGGGGCGGCAAACTTACTGCACTGCGCATCGAGGATGACGCCGTGTTTCAGGTCCCGGGCTGAGTGCCGGACGCGGGGGCTGCCCTTGGCTGCTCCGCGTCGGCTGGCAGTTCGAGGGCGGCAACGATCAGGGAGCGTGCAAGACGCGCCAGTTCTCTGCGGTCCGTGCCGTCACCGGTCGGTAGCGGTGCGGCGACGCAGACCCGGGCGACGATGACCGGTGTGGAGATGATGTTGCGCACGCACTGGCCCAGGCTAAGGTCGCCGTCATAGGCCGGTGCGCGCGTGTAGCGGCCGTCTGCCGTCTGGTAGCGCAATGCGAGGGTCTGCACGGGGTGCTTGCACGCGATCGCCGGTTGCAGCAGTGCGCCGTGAAAGTGCAGCACCTGCGAGCCGTCGGTTGTCGTCCCCTCCGGAAAGATCGCCACGTTGCAGCCGGTCTCGAGCAGGGCAGCCGTTTCCATGTTGATGATGCGGGCGTGGCCGCGGCTGCCGCGGCGCAGGAAGATGGTGTCGTTGCGTGCGGCCAGCCAGCCGATTGCCGGCCACTGACGCACTTCGGCCTTCGAGACGAAGGCGGCAGGAGCGAGCGCGTTGATGACGAAGATATCCACCCAGGAGATGTGGTTGGCGACCAGCATGCAGCCCGGCGCCACCGCCTCACCCTCGTGCTCGAGCCGAATCCCGAGCGTGCGCAGCAGGCCGCAGGACCAGCGCTGGCGCAGACGCTGGTGGCTAGTGCGCCCGCAGAACGGGAACACCAGCGCGATCGTCAGCAGGCCTAGCAGCAGGTGGAGGCCCAGGCGCAGCGCGCGCCAGGCGCGCAGCGTGGGCGATGCCACGGCAGGCCGGACGGTCGCTGTCTGTGTTGCAATGGCGTCGCGAGCCTCGGTTGCGGCCTGCTCGATCTCGGGTGGTGTCGCGGGCGTGTTCAGTCTTTGCGTCCCAGAAAGTGCTTTGCGTAGCGGCCATCGACCTTGCCCATCGGCATCAGGATCGGCAGGTCTGCGGTGTTGAAGTCGGGATCCCAGGCCGGCTCGCCGCAGATCCACGCCCCGGCGCGCAGGTAGCCCTTGACCAGCGGCGGTGCCTCTGCCGGCAGGTCGTGGCGCAGGGCGTCGAGCGGCAGCGCGCAGCGCGGGAACACGTGGTATTCGAGCGGCGCGAGATGCTTGTCGCGGAGCTGATTATACAAGCTGGCCGCAGCATGGCCGCCGTCGGCCATGCTGACCGAGGCGCAGCCGATCAGGTAGCCGTAGCCGCCTTCCTGCATGTAGCGCGCGAGCCCGGACCACAGCAGGGCGATGACCGCGCCACTGCGGTAATCGGCGTCGATGCAAGAGCGCCCGATCTCGACCAGGCTGCCGCGCAGGTGCTGCAGGCGGGTGAGGTCGAACTCGTTCTCCGAGTAGTAGCCGCCAACCTTGCGCGCTGCGGCTGGAGACAGGATGCGATAGGTGCCGACGATGCGCCCGGCATCCTCATCGCGTACGATCAGGTGCTCGCAGAACGGGTCGTAGATGTCGCGATCCACGCCCGGGCTGCGCGGGTTGAGTCGTGCGCCCATCTCGTCCGCGAACACGCGGTAGCGCAGCTTCTGCGCTTCGAGGATCTCCGTTTCGCAGGTGGCGAGACCAACGTGAAGGTTGCGCGACTTGCGCGCATTCGCGTCCTGGCGGGGCTTGATGTGCTGGAGCATGGCAGGCTTCCGTCCTGTTCTGATGGACGCATTCTCGAGAGCCTGCGTTGCGATGCAGTGACGCCCTGATTACGATGCGGTGACGACAAACCAGCATGGAGAACTGAAAGCATGGAGAACTGCGTGTTCTGCCGCATCGTCAGCGGCGAGCTGCCTGCCTCGAGGGTGTACGAGGATGAGAATACCCTGGTCATCATGGATATCCAGTCGGTCAATCCTGGGCACATGTTGGTGCTGGTGAAGCCGCATCGGGCAAACGTATACGCGCTCGAGGACGAGCTGGCCGGCGCTGCCATGCGCACCGCAGCGCGTATGGCGCGTGCGGTCAAGAAGGCTTTCGGCTGTGAAGGCGTGACCTTGCTGCAGGCGAACGAGCCGGCCGGCGCCCAGACGGTATTTCATTTCCACATCCATGTGCTGCCACGCTGGGAGGGCGACGGCATGGCGCTCGCCTGGCCGGCCAAGAACCCGCCGCGCGAGGCGCTGGAGGAAATGGCGATCCGCCTGCGTGCTGTGCTCGCCGACGCTTGATGTCGGCCTGGGGATGTGCGCCGGGGCTTGGCGATGCAGGGGTGATTGCCCGTAGTCGGCAACTCGCGGCGCACATCGTCCCATGCAGGCGCGGCGCCAGTGCAGCCATTTTGGGATAATCGCGGTTTTCCCATCCTGGTCCCCCAAAAATGTCCATTCTCGTCTGCGGATCGGTCGCTTACGACTCGATCATGGTGTTCCCCGATCGCTTCAAGCACCACATCCTCCCCGACCAGATCCACATCCTGAACGTATCCTTCCTGGTACCCGACATGCGCCGCGAGTTCGGGGGATGCGCGGGCAACATCGCCTACAGCCTCAAGCTGCTGGGCAGCGATCCGCTGATCATGGCGACGGTCGGCGAGGATGCCGGGCCTTATCGGGCACGCATGCGGGCGCTGGGGCTGCGTGAGGATCATGTGCGTGAGGTGCCGGGGACGTTCACCGCGCAGGCCTTCATCACCACCGATCTTGACGACAATCAGATCACCGCGTTCCATCCGGGCGCGATGTTCCACTCTCATCTCAACGACGTTCGCGAGGCGCAGGGCGTGCGTCTGGGTATCGTGTCTCCGGATGGTGCCGATGGCATGCTGCGCCATGCAGCCGGTTTCGCCGAGGCGGGCGTGCCGTTCGTCTTCGATCCGGGGCAGGCGCTGCCGATTCTCGGTAGCGAAGCGTTACTGAATTGCCTGCAACAGGCGCGCTACTGCACGGTCAATGACTACGAGGCCCGCCTGATGTGCGACAAGACCGGGCGCAGCGAAGAGGCGTTGGCGCGCGAGGTCGAGGCGCTGGTTGTCACACTGGGTGCGGAGGGTTCGCGCATCCACTGGCGCGGCGAGTTGATCCATGTGCCGGCGGTGCCTGCCACGGCGGTGATTGACCCGACGGGCTGCGGTGACGCCTACCGGGCGGGCCTGTTGCACGGCCTGGTAAACAACTGGGATGTATTGAAAAGCGCGCGCCTGGCTGCCGTCATGGGTGCAATCAAGATTGCTCATCGTGGAGGGCAGAACCACCAGCCGACGCACGCCGACATTGCCGCCCGCTTTGCAGCGGCATTTGGGGAGGAGCTATGGTGAATCACAAGGGATTGAAGTTGCGTGCTGCGGCAGGCGCGATCGTTGCGGTGCTGGTGCTGGGCGGATGCGCTCAAGGGCTCGGTGGCGGTACCTATTCGCGTACCGAGGCGCGGCGGGCGATGACGGTGCAGTTCGGCACGGTCGAGTCGGTGCGCGGTGTTCAACTGGAGGGTACGAAGTCGCCGGTTGGTACCGTTGCCGGGGCTGCGGTGGGGGGTATTGCCGGCAGTACGATAGGCGGTGGCCGCGGCCAGGCTGTGGCTACCGTGATTGGCGCGGTGGCGGGTGGGGTGGCTGGCTCCGCCCTGGAGGAGGGGATGACGCGGACTCCCGGCGTGGAGGTTACCGTGCGGCTGGACAACGGACAGTTCCTTGCTGTCGTGCAGGCCGATGAGGGTGAGCGTTTGCGGCCGGGTGAGCGTGTGCGGGTGCTGCGCGACGGCGGGACGACGCGCGTGACGCGCTGACTGCGGCTCGTCCCTGGCGAGGGCGGCGTTGCAAAGCAGCCCTCGTTAGGGGAAGAACGCGTAGATGCGGTAGCCGGTCGGCGCTAGCCCCGGCGCCGCGAACGGAATACGCAGGCCGACCACGTTGCGTGCTGGAAAGGCCGGCGCCACCTGTCCGGCAGGTAGCCAGTCGGAAGGGGCCAAGACCCGGCGCGAGATCGGGTTGTCGCCAGCGTCGGTCAGCGTCAGCTCGAGATGGGGCCACTGCTGAGGGTAGTCGGCGCGGTTGTTGAGCGTCGCATGCAAAAGGTAGTGGCCCGGGCGTCCGGGTTCGGACTGCAGGTCCGAAGAGTCGATCGCGATGCGGTCGGCATCGCGCGGGTAGGGGACGGTGCAGCCGGCATGGGCGCAGGCTGCACTCAGGACTGTGCGCAGGCCTGGTAGTTCGCGGGCGATTTCAACGCGGTACAGATAGGTCAGCTGTGCGCCCAGCAGGAAGAGCAGCACGGTGAAGGCGAGCGTCGCGGCCGCGCGTGCGGCCGGGTGGGGCGTGTGCCTGGGCTTGCCATACGTTGCGTCCAGGCGGCGGATGTCGTCGTCCGAATGCAGGCCTTCGTCGATCGGCAGAGCACGTTGCGCTGCAGCGTCCGCTGCGAGGCGTGGTTCCGCCCTCGCAAGGGTGCGATCCATGGCGCGCTCGAATGCTTCGTCATGCGCAAAGGGCGCAGCGGCGAGCTGATCTCCCGGCGCTGCATCGATGCCCGCTTCATGAAGCGCTTCGGTTCCGCGCCTGCCGCTGCGCAATACCCCGGGCATTGGCGTGGGTGCGGTGCGTCTTTCGTCCTGGCTGTCGTGCCCGAGGGGGCTCGCCTGGCTGGTGGTCGACACGTCCGCTGCCGGCCACACAGGAGGCAGCGGGTCGTGTCGCTGCTGTACCGGCGCGGGTGCAGTGTCGAAAGCCGGGTCGAAAACCGGATCGAAGGCGAGTGGCGCCTCTACCGGATCCGTCTTGCTGTCGGCAGGCGGTCGGGCGGGGGGCTGCGTGGGGGCATCGGGTAGGTCCGGCAAATGGAAATCGGGAATCTCGAAGTCGAGCCCGATACCTGCGGAAGGTTCTTCCGTCCGCCTGCCGCCGAGGGCGAAGAATGCCTCCCCGGTCCGCTCGGTGCCTTCTCGTGCCTGTAGGGCGCCGTCCTGGCGGGACGCGGGGGCTGCCGTCGAGTCGGTGCCGTGGGCGTGATCGTGAGTCGCGCCGGCAGGCGGTGCCTCGATTGCGTGCTCAGGCGCGTTGAAGGGGTGAAAGCAATGGCCGCAGCGGACCTCTCCACGCCTGGCGTGCAACTGCTCCGGCCGCAGCCGGAACACCGTCTGGCAGGCGGGGCAGCGCGTGAGCATCATGGCCTGGGGCGCTGTCCTTCCAGGCGTATCCAGCCATCCAGGCTGCCGCCTACGTGCAGTGTGATGAAGGGGGCCCAGGCTTCGATCACCTGCTCGGCCTGGGTCTCGAGAACGCCCGAGAGGGCGACCCGCCCGCCCGCGGCGACGCGAGCCGCGATTGCCGGGGCCAGCACGCACAATGGGTTGGTGAGGATGTTGGCGACGACGAGATCGAAGTGTTCATCGAGCGGTACCGCGGAGTGCTGCAGCCGCATGTCAACGGCATTGCGGGCGGCATTGTCCTGCGCTGCTTCCACGGCTTTGGCGTCGATGTCGACGCCGATGACGTCCCCTGCGCCGAGCTTGGCAGCAGCAATGCCGAGGATGCCGGAGCCGCAGCCGTAGTCGAGCATGCTGCAGCCTGGGGTGACCGCGTCGCACAGCCACTGCAGGCACAGCCGGGTAGTCGGGTGCGAGCCGGTGCCGAAGGCCATGCCGGGATCGAGCTCGATGTTGATCGCGTTCGCGTCTGGTGCCGCATGCCAGGACGGCACGATCCACAGCCGGTCGGTGATGCGGATGGGGTCGAACTGACTCTGCGTGAGCTGCACCCAGTTCTGCTCCGCAATCTTCTCGGTCGTGAATGGCGGAACTGCACCCAGGCCGGCAGCTTGCGCGGCTTCTGCCAGCATGGCGGCGAGCGCGTCGCCGGCGGTGTCGCCATCGAACAGCGCGATCACCCGGCTGTGGTCCCACAGTCCGGTGGGCAGGTGCCCGGGTTCGCCGAATTGCGGCTTCTCCGCCTCGGTGCCGGCGTCCGCATCCTCGATCGAGACCGACAGCGCGCCGGCCTCCATCAGGGCGTCGGACAGGGCCTCTGCCTTGTCGGCGTCGGCCTGCAGGGTGACGGAGATCCACATTGCCGCCTTACTCCTTGACTTCGCTGCGGTCGGCGAGCTTGTGCTCGAGATAGTGGATGCTGGTGCCGCCCTCGATGAAGCGCGGGTCGAGCATCAGCGTCTGGTGCAGCGGGATGTTGGTCTTGATGCCCTCGACCATCATCTCGGAGAGCGCGATGCGCATGCGGCGGATCGCCTGGTCGCGTGTGTCGCCGTAAGTGATCAGTTTGCCGATCATCGAGTCATAGTGCGGCGGCACCATGTAGCCGTTGTAGACGTGCGAGTCCACGCGCACGCCCGGGCCGCCCGGCGTATGCCAGTTGGTGATGCGTCCCGGCGAGGGGGTGAACTTGAACGGGTCCTCGGCGTTGATCCGGCATTCGACGGCGTGGCCGCGGAACTCGATGTCACGCTGGCGGAACCACAGCTTCTCGCCGGCAGCGATGCGGATCTGGGCCTGCACGATGTCGATGCCGGTGATGAGCTCGGTGACCGGGTGCTCGACCTGCACGCGGGTATTCATCTCGATGAAGTAGAACTCGCCGTTCTCGAACAGGAACTCGAAGGTGCCTGCGCCGCGGTAGCCGATCTTGCGGCAGGCCTCGGCGCAGCGCTCGCCGACCTGGGCGATCAGCTTGCGGTCGATGCCGGGCGCAGGGGCCTCCTCGATCACCTTCTGGTGGCGGCGCTGCATGGAGCAGTCGCGCTCGCCCAGATAAACCGCGTTGCCGTGTTGGTCGGCCAGCACCTGGATCTCGACGTGGCGTGGGTTTTCGAGGAACTTTTCCATGTACACCACCGGGTTGCCGAAGGCCGCCTGGGCTTCGGCACGGGTGGTGGTCACCGCATTGTGCAGCGCGGCTTCGGTGTGCACGACACGCATGCCGCGCCCGCCGCCGCCGCCGGCGGCCTTGATGATGACGGGGTAGCCGATGGCGCGTGCGATCTTGACGATCTCCTTCGGGTCATCGGGCAGGGCGCCTTCCGAGCCGGGCACGCAGGGTACGCCTGCCGCTTTCATCGCGTCCTTGGCCGACACCTTGTCGCCCATCAGGCGAATGGTCTCCGGGCGTGGGCCGATGAAGACGAAGCCGGATTGCTCGACACGCTCGCCGAAGTCGGCGTTCTCGGACAGGAATCCGTAGCCGGGGTGGATGGCCTCGGCGTCGGTGACCTCAGCGGCCGAGATGATGGCCGGCACGTTGAGGTAGCTCAGCGTCGACGAGGCCGGGCCGATGCAGACGGATTCGTCGGCCAGGCGCACGTACTTGGCCTCGGTGTCGGCCTCGGAATGCACCGCGACGGTCTTGATGCCGAGCTCGCGGCAGGCGCGCAGGATGCGCAGCGCGATCTCGCCGCGGTTCGCGATCAGGATCTTCTCGAACATGGCAGGCTCAGCCGATCACGAACAGGGGCTGACCGTATTCGACCGGCTCGCCGTTGTCGACCAGGATGGCCTTGACGACGCCGCTGGCATCGGCCTCGATCTCGTTCATCAGCTTCATCGCTTCGATGATGCACAGGCGGTCGCCCTCATTCACGCTCTGGCCGACTTCGACCAGCGGCTTCGCGCCCGGTGCGCTGGCGCGGTAGAAGGTACCGACCATTGGCGACTTCACGATGTGGCCCTCGGGCAGGGCGTCAGCGGCTGCGGCCGGTGCCGCGCTGCTGGCGGCGGCGACAGGGGCTGCGGGTGCTTGCGCCGGAATCTGCGCGTAGTAGGCGGCAGGTTGGGCTGCGGCGGCATGCTTGGCGATACGGACCTTCTCTTCGCCTTCGGTGACCTCGAGTTCGGAGATGCCCGATTCCTGGACGAGGTCGATGAGTTTCTTCAGCTTGCGCAGATCCATGATGTTCTCCGTACGGGACCGCGGCACGATATTGCGCTGCACGGTTGGATGATTGATGGTTCGGTTCGGACGACGAATGGCGCCGGGCACGCAGGTGTGGCGCGAGCGCGCCGCTGATGCGGACCGCCCTGGCGAGGCTCAGAAAGATCGTCGTCGTGGGGGGCGAAGAGGCCTGTAGGGCGTGCTGCAGGCAGCAAAAGAGCCCTCTCGCCACGATCCGGATGGAAGCGTGGCGATACGTGCTTGCCGGCGGCTTGAATGCTTCATGCCGGCAAGTTTGCCGTAAATGGCTGCACGTTGTCCACCTTTTGGCTGGAATCTGCGCAGCCTGAGGCGGGCTCAGGAGGGCAGGAGTGCGCGGATTTTGCGCTCGAGTTCCTCGCGGTGCAAGACGCCGAGCTTGATGTGGCGCACTTTTCCTTCGGTGTCGAGGATGACGGTGAACGGCAGGCCGCGGGCGGCGTTGCCGAAGCCTTCGGCAAGGTCAAGCACGTGGTTGCCGGCGATCAGCAAGGGGTAGGGGACGCGGAATTCCTCATTGAACGCGCGCACCTTTGCGGCCGAGTCGATGCTGATGCCGACGAACTGCACCGGCTCGTCCGCCAGCGCCTGGCTGGCTGCTGCGAAATCGGGGATCTCCTTGCGGCAGGGTGGGCACCAGGTCGCCCAGAAGTTGGCAACGACGACCTTGCCCTGCCACTGCGCCATGGCCTGCTCCTCGCCGTTGGTGTCCGGCAAGCGCAGGGCGAGCAGGGCATCCACTGTGTCTTGGCTGACCGTGTGCATGCCCGCAGGTGCGATCTGGGATTGCTCGCGGTTGAGCAGAAAGCCGCCGGCTGCGGCGGCGATGGCGACTGTCGCGAACAGCGCGGCCTGGATCTTGCGTTTCATTCCTGGGGCGTTCCTTGTGTTGTGTGCTCGCCCGCGGCGAGTAGCGCTTCGACCTGCGCCAGGCGGGCGCGCTCCTGGCCGCGTCGGACGTTGCGCTCTGCTGACGAGGGGTAGACCGAGACCTTCACCGGTACGTCGTTCCAGTCGAAGCTCAGCACCGCCTCGGGGGCGTGTGGCGCCGGGCGGCGTGGTTCGCGGTGGTCATAGGGCAGGTCGAGATTGAGGAAGAAGATCTCCACATCCTTGGTGCTCTCCGGGAAGATCTCGATCTCGAGTTCGGAGTAGCGGCCCGCAGTGCCATCGAGTGCGCCGCCGGTAAGGTAGGGGCGAAAGTCTGCGAGCAAGCGCATGACCTCGACAGCGACGCTGCGCATCTCGTGCAGGCGCTCGGGTTGCTCCTCGTCCTGGTACAGCGCCAGCCAGGCGCGCAGCTCGGTTTCTATCTCGGCGTTGTTGGGCAGGGCATCGGCGTCGGTGGCGCCGAGTTGCTTGGCGGCCTTGCGTTTGGCGAAGCCGAAGTCGCTGATGCCGTCCTCGGCCATCATGCGGGCAGCGAGCGCGGCGATTTCGCGTCTCAGGCCGCCGCTGCGGGATACGTGGGCATGTGAGGGCATGACGGGGCTCGGGTAAGATGCGCAGTCATTGTACACGGGCCGGTTTCATACGGATGACGGCCCTTCGGAGCACATTGCCTCATGCATATCCACATTCTCGGCATCTGCGGCACCTTCATGGGCGGGGTCGCCTTGCTGGCGCGCGCGGCAGGCCATACCGTCAGCGGTTGCGACGCCAACGTCTATCCGCCGATGAGCACCCAGCTCGAAGAGCAGGGTATCGGGCTGATCGAGGGCTATGACCCCGCCCAGCTCGAGCTCGAGCCTGACGTGTTCGTGATCGGCAATGCAGTGTCGCGTGGCAATCCGCTGCTGGAGGCGATTCTCGATCGTGGCCTGCCCTATGTTTCCGGCCCCCAGTGGCTGGCCGAGCATGTGCTTGCCGGGCGTTGGGTGTTGGCGGTCGCCGGTACCCACGGCAAGACGACGACGACATCGCTGCTGACCTGGATGCTGGAGGATGCGGGGCTCAATCCCGGCTTCCTGGTCGGCGGCGTGCCGCAGAATTTCGGCGTTTCGGCGCGCCTCACCGAGGCGCCATTCTTCGTCATCGAGGCCGATGAATACGACACCGCGTTCTGCGACAAGCGCTCCAAGTTCGTTCATTACCGGCCGCGCACCGTCATCCTCAACAACCTCGAGTTCGACCATGCCGACATCTTTGCCGACCTGGCCGCGATCGAGACACAGTTCCATCATCTGGTGAGGACGATTCCCGCCAGCGGGAGGATCATCGCCAATGCCCGCGAGGACAGCCTGAGACGGGTTCTTGCGCGTGGCAACTGGTCCGAACTGGAGTGGTTCAATGACGCCGCCCAGTGGTCGGCGGCCGCGGGCGGGCGGGATGTCGAGGCGGTGTTCCGCCTGGCCGGGACGGAGCTGGGCAGGGTGGATTTGGCGCTTCCCGGTAGCCACAACCGTGAGAATGCACTTGCGGCGATCGCGGCGGCGCGTCACGTGGGCGTCACTCCGGCGCAAGCGATCGCCAGCCTGGCCGCTTTTCGCGGCATCCGGCGCCGGCTGGAGCTGCGCGGCAGCGAGCGGGGGGTGAGCGTGTATGACGACTTCGCTCATCACCCGACCGCGATCGCCCTCACCATCGATGGCCTGCGTCGGCGCGAGCCCGAGGGGCGTATCCTCGCGGTGCTCGAGCCGCGTTCCAACACCATGAAGCTCGGTGTCATGAAGGCGCAGCTGGCGGGCAGCCTGACAGCTGCCGATGCGGTGTTCTGCTACGGCCATGGCCTGGGCTGGGATACGGGCGAAGCACTCGCGCCGCTCGGCGCGCGCGCGCGCAGCTATGACGTGCTCGAGGCGCTTGTTGCCGACGTCGCGGCGATGGCGCGCGCCGGCGACCACGTGCTGGTGATGAGCAACGGCGGCTTCGGCGGTGTGCACCAGAAGCTGCTCGACGCACTCGGTAGCGTCGGCGCGCGCTGAGGCGTCAGCGCCGGGCGCCGGTCGGGTTGTCCAGGCGGCGGGCCTCATCGTCGCTGATGAACTCGAACACGCGCACCACCTTGCGCACGCCCTGGCTGGTGCGTGCCACCTCGGCGGCGGCGTCGGCCTCGGTGCGGGTGACGATGCCGAGCAGGAACACCACGTTGGCCTCTGTCACCACCTTGACGTGGTGCGCCGAGAAGCGCTTTGCATCGACAAAGCGGGCCTTGACGTTGGAGGTGATGAGCGCGTCGTTGGCGCGTGCGGTGAGCGTTGAGTTCGGGCCCACCACGACCTCGTTGATCACGCCGCGCACATGCTCCACTCCGGCCACGATGCCTTCGAGTTCGCCCAGCACGGTCGCGTTCGGCGCCTGGCCGGTGAGCAGCACGTTGCGGTTGTACGAGGTCACGTTCACATTGACCGTGTTGCCGAAGCGCTGGCGGATGCGTCCCGACACCTTCCATTCGATGCTCTCGTCCTCGACGTAGGTGCCGCTCGTACGGCGATCCGACACCATGGCGGCGCCGGCTCCGACCCCGGTGGCGACGACCGGAAAGCAGCCCTGCAGCAAAGGGAGCGTGGATGCGGCGGCAAGGCCGAGCACAAGCGTGCGACGACGGCCATCGGCGGTTGCGGAGGCCGCGGACGGGGCGAGTGCTTGGGGGGGCGTCTTCATCAGTCTTCCACTCCTAGTAATAGACAGTCGATGCCGTCGCACAGGCAATGCAGGGTGAGCAGGTGAAGTTCCTGAATGCGGGCCCTGCGATCGGCAGGCGGGGAAATGTGGATGTCGGCGGGGCCGAGGCACTCGGCGATCCGCCCCGGCTTTCCGGAGGTGAGAGCGATCACGTGCATGTCGCGCTCGTGGGCGGCGTGGATCGCCTGCTCGATGCGCGCCGAGTCGGCACCCGTCGACAAGGTGATCAGTATGTCCCCAGGGTGGCCGAAGGCGTGGATCTGGCGTGCGAACATCGATGCCGCGTCGGGTTCGCCTGTGAGCGGCGCCAGCGTCGAGGTGTCCGCACTCAGCGCAAGGGCTGCAAGCGACGGTCGCTCGAGCTCGAAACCGTTGACCAGTTGTGCTGCAAAGCGGCGTGCATCTCCGGCGCAGCCGCTCCCCCCGCACACCAGAACCTTGCCGTTGTCGAGCAGACTGGCGGTGATGAGTTCCACCGCGCCTGCGATCGGTGCGGCGAGGAGTTCGAGCGCCTCCAGTGTGGTGCGCATGTTGTCCTCGAACTGCGCGGAGATGCGATCGATCAGATTCATGCTGCCAGTGTCGTCTGAAGGGCGTAAGAGTCTAGCACGGCCCCTCATGTCGCATTGAAGGCGCCGGGTAACCAAGTGATGCGATCGGCGGAGAGGTCGTCGAGAAGCACTGCGTCGAAACGGCAGGGGGCGTTCTGGAAGCGCCGTCCGGCGCCGTTGAGCCACCACTGGGCGGCGATCAGCACGCGGCGCTGCTTGGTAGGTGTGATGCTTTCCGCGGCGCCGCCAAAGCGTCCATTGGTGCGCAGGCGCACCTCGACGAACACGACATGGTTGCGATCGAGGCAGACGAGGTCCAGCTCGCCGCCTCGGCAGCGCACGTTGCGCGCCAGGGTGCGCAGCCCGTGCGCCTCGAGGTAGGTGCATGCGAGTGCCTCGGCGGCCGCGCCGCGCGCTTGCGCCGGTGTCCGGCGCCCGTCGATACTGTGCGCCTGCGCGCTCCGGTTCTTCTCCATGACAGCTTCCTTCCGCCTCCCCGATCATTCGCTTTCAAGTACGCCGTCATTGTATGTGGTGGCTACGCCGCTCGGTAATCTGCATGACATTACGCTGCGTGCGCTCGCCGTCCTGGGCGCGGTGGATGTGGTGGCTGCTGAGGACACGCGCCACAGCCAGCGCTTGCTCGATGCCTTCGGCTTGCGCTGCCGCATGCTGGCGGTGCATCAGCACAATGAACAGGCTGCGGCCGGACAACTCATCGAACTCATCGCCGATGGCAAGCAGGTCGCGCTCATCACCGACGCCGGCACGCCGGCCGTGTCCGATCCCGGGGCGCGCCTGGTGGCGCGGGTGCGCGCCGCCGGCTACCCGGTCGTCCCACTGCCTGGGCCGTGCGCCGCCGTTGCGGCGTTGTCGGTGTCGGGCTTTGGCGAATCCGGCTTCCGTTTCGTCGGTTTCCTGCCGGCCAGGCCGGGTGCGCGACAGGCGGCACTGCAGGCGCTGGTGGACGCGGGCGAAGCCCTCGTTTTCTACGAGGCGCCGCACCGCATTGCGGAGAGCCTGGCCGACATGGCGGCGGTGTTCGGCGCGCAGCGCGAGGTGCTCATTGCGCGCGAGATGACCAAGCTGCACGAACAGATCGTGCGCATGTCGCTTGCCGATACTGCTGCGTGGCTTGCCGCCGACAGTAACCGCTTGCGCGGCGAGTTCGTGCTCGTGGTCGCCGGTGCGCCGGCGCGCGACGGCCTGGGTGGCGAGATCGAGCGTGTGCTGGCACTGCTGCTCGATGAGGTCCCGCTCAAGACTGCCGCACGCCTGGCCGCGGAGATCACCGGTGCGCCGCGCAAGGCCTTGTATGCGCGTGCGCTGGAGCTGCGCGGGCGTGATGCGCAGTAGACGCCGGTGCGCCTGCCTTCAGATCCTCGCGGCTGGCGCCGCGCCAGTGACCGGCGTAAGCGCCTATAATCCGGCGGCTGTCATGAGGACTACTCCATGCAATCGATAACCCTCGTCCGTCCGGACGACTGGCACCTTCACGTTCGCGACGGCGATGCGCTTTCCGCGGTCGTCCCGCATACCGCTGCGCGCTTCGGCCGTGCGCTGATCATGCCCAACCTCAAGCCGCCGGTAACGACCACCGCACAGGCGCTCGCCTATCGCGAGCGCATTGTTGCCGCCGCGCCGGGTACCGGATTCGAGCCGCTGATGAGCTTGTATCTGACCGACAACCTGTCGCCCGACGAGATTGATCGGGCCCAGGCAAGCGGTCGGGTGGTGGCCTGCAAGCTCTATCCGGCAGGGGCAACCACGAATTCCGACGCTGGCGTCACCGCCATCGACAAGGTCTACCCGGTGCTCGAGCGCATGGAAGCGCTCGGCATGATCCTGTGTGTGCACGGAGAGGCCACCGGGCATGAGGTTGACGTCTTCGATCGCGAGCGCGTGTTCATCGAGCGCACGCTGTCGCCGCTGGTGCGCAGGTTCCCCGCGCTCAAGGTGGTGTTCGAGCACATCACCACGGCCGAGGCCGCGCAGTTCGTGCGTGCGGCCGGCGTCAACGTGGCTGCCACGGTGACGGCCCATCACCTGCTGCTCAATCGCAATGCGATTTTCGCGGGTGGCATCCGTCCGCATCATTACTGTCTGCCGGTGCTCAAGCGTGAGTCGCATCGTGAGGCGCTGGTGGCAGCGGTGACCTCGGGCAATCCGCGCTTCTTCCTAGGCACCGATTCGGCGCCGCATGCGCTGAGTGCCAAGGAGAATGCCTGCGGCTGTGCCGGTTGCTACACGGCTCATGCGGGGATCGAGTTGTATGCCGAGGTGTTCGATGCCGCTGGCGCGCTCGACAAGCTGGAGGCCTTCGCCAGCCTCAATGGCCCTGCCTTCTATGGCTTGCCACCCAACCCCGACACCATCACCCTGGTGCGTGAAGCATGGACGGTTCCGGTGAATTACCCCTATCTTGGCAGCGATCCGCTCGTCCCCCTGCGTGCAGGTGAGCAGGTTGGCTGGAAGCTCGTTACGGAGGACGCCTGAGCATGGCTGCGGTATCGTGTGGCTTGAAGCGCGTGCTGGCAGTGGCAGCCTTGCCACTGGCGCTTGCCGGTTGTGAGAACACTGCGACCGCGTTCATGATTGACGGCAGTCAGCATGCCCTCGTCCTGGTGCGCGAGCAGAAGTTTCCCTGGCATGACGAACTCAGGCAGGCGGTGGTGGTTTCGCGCCTGCCCGCGTGCCAGAAGCGGGTGCGCATCCATCCCAGCAGTACCACCCTGGTCGAAATGCAGGTCTATGAAGCGGGCGACGCACTTTGGGCGCTGCAGCAGGGTGGGCGCTGGTATCTCGCCAGTACCGAGCAGTGCGTGGTGCAGGACTGGGACAATCCGGGCGGTCAGCCGCCCGGTGAGCTCCTTGGCACCTTTGTCCTGAAGGATGGCAAGCCGGCGTTCGTGCGCGCGTCCGGCGCGAATTGAGCCGAGCGCGTATAATCCGGCACAGGAAGTTCGCCAGGCAGTCGCTGCGCACCTCGTCGTGCGTGGAGGAAAGTCCGGGCCCCGCAGAGCAGGATGCCGGCTAACGGCCGGGCGCCGTGAGGCGACGGAAAGTGCAACAGAGAGCAGACCGCCGATGGCTCGCGCAAGCGTGATCAGGTAAGGGTGAAACGGTGTCGTGGCGTGCGCAAGCACGACGCGGGCGGGTGCGAAAGCGCCGGCGGGTAAGAGCCCACCGCAGGACTGGTAACAGGACTGGCACGGCAAACCCCATCCGGGGCAAGGCCAAATAGGGGAGCATTGGCGTGGCTCGCGTCGCTCCCGGGTAGGCTGCTAGAGGGTCGCGGTAACGCGGCTCCCAGAGGAATGACTGCCCGATGGCGGTGGCTTAGGCCGCTGCCGTTCGACAGAACCCGGCTTATCGGCGAACTTCCCCCCCCCATTTTGCTGTTGGTGCGTCACCGCTCGGCGGACGCGCCAAGGCAAGCTTGCAGATTCCCCTCATGCTGCGCGCGCGTTTCCCACTTTGGGTCGCCGCCTTGCGGTCTGTGCGGCAATCCGCAGTTCTTGGTTCCCAGATTTCCTCCCTGCGGCCCCGATGCCGGGTCGTGGTGTGCCTGCATCCCCACTTTTTCCCACATCGCCCGCGTTTCTCGTCCAGCTCGTGTTCAACCTGAGCTGAAATGCATTGCGGCCTTGATTTTTCAGGATTTATCGACGATTGGTGTGCATTCGATAAGTCATTGTGTAACAACGGTATTCGCGCGAACCGTCCTTGACCGGGTATGGCCTTTCCACTAAAGTGGGATCAAGTGGAAAAAAGTGGGGAAAAGTGTCATTCCGATGCTTTTCCGGTGCCGTCAGGGGGGACGATGTTCCAGGGAGCCGCAGCGCTCAATCTCGATGCCAAGGGTCGCCTCGCGATTCCCTCGCGGCATCGTGACGCCCTGGCCGTCCAGGACGGGCAGGTCGTGCTGACTGCGCACCCCCATGGCTGCCTGCTTGTCTATCCCGTGCCCGCCTGGGTGCCGATTCGCGATCAGGTGCTCGCCCAGCCCAGCCTCGATCCGAAGGCTGCGATGCTCAAGCGGCTCCTGGTCGGTTTCGCCCAGGAGGAAGCGCTCGACAGCGCAGGTCGCGTGCTGGTTGCCGCTTCGCTGCGCAAGTTCGCCAAGCTCGACAAGCAGGTCTGGCTGGTTGGCCAGGGTTCGCATTTCGAGCTCTGGTCCGACGAAGGCTGGGAGCGTCAGCAGCAGGCCATGTTCGAGATGGCGACCGCAGATCTGCCTGCCGGCTTCGAGAGCCTCGCACTGTGAACGCCGCCGCCCATGTAAGCGTCCTGCTCGACGAGGCAGTCGACGCGCTCGCGATCCGTGCAGATGGCGTCTATGTCGACGGCACCTTCGGTCGTGGCGGACACAGTCGGGCGATACTCGCGCGCCTTGGCGAGCGCGGGCGTCTGATCGCCTTCGATCGCGACCCCGCGGCGATCGAGGCAGGTCGTGCCCTTAAGGATCCGCGTCTGACGCTCGTGCACTCCGCCTTCAGTGCGCTCGATGAGCAGCTTGCAGAGCTGGGCGTCGAGACGGTTGATGGCGTCCTGCTCGACATCGGGGTGTCCTCGCCCCAGCTCGACGACGCATCGCGCGGTATGAGTTTTCGTTTCGATGCGCCGCTCGACATGCGCATGGATACCAGCCACGGCCAGACCGTGGCGGAATGGCTGGCGGATGCCTCCGTCGGCGAGATCACGGAGGTCATCAGGGAATATGGAGAAGAACGGTTTGCTCATGCGATTGCAAAGGCGATTGCAACTGCTCGGGCAGGGGGGGCTGTCGCAACCACTGGACAACTTGCCGCGCTCGTGGAAAAAGCGGTCCGTACGCGCGAGCCGGGGCAGCACCCTGCGACACGCACCTTCCAGGCTCTTCGGATTTTCATCAATCAGGAGCTCGAGGAGCTGAGTCGCGTGCTGCCGGCCTGCGTGGCGCGGCTGGCGCCGGCCGGCAGGCTGGTGGTGATCAGCTTTCATTCGCTCGAGGACCGCATCGTCAAGCGCTTCATGCGTGACGAATCGCGTCCGCCTGTGCTGCCGCGCCGCTTGCCGCTGCGTGCGGCCGATCTGCCGCCGCGGCGCTTGCTGTTGGTGGGCAAGGCTGTACGGCCAGGCGAGGCCGAGCTTGCGGTCAATCCGCGTGCGCGCAGTGCGGTGATGCGCGTGGCCGAACGCGCGCGGGAGGTCGCATGATCCGCGCCGACGCCGTTCTGGTTGCCCTGGTGGTTGCGAGTGCGCTTGGCGTGGTGGCTGCCCAGCACCAGGCACGCAAGCTTCACACCCAGTACGAGCGTGAGCAGGCGCGGGCTCAGGCGCTTGCGGTGGAGTGGGGGCAGTTGCAACTCGAGCAGAGTACTTGGGCAACACATGGCCGGATCGAGCGCATGGCTCGCGAACGGCTTGGCATGCGCCATCCGGCGCCGGGTCAGATGCTGGTGGTGGAGCCGAAATCATGAAGAATCCTCGCCCCGTGACCTTCAATCACAATCCCTTGCTCAAGCGCGACCTGCCCGCATGGCGGCCACGCGTGGTCATGCTGGCGTTGATGGGCTGCTCGCTGGCGCTGGCGGGACGCGCGCTCTATCTGCAGGGCATCAACAACGACTTCCTGCAGGCCAAGGGCGAGTCGCGCTATGCGCGTACGCTCGAGGTGCCGGCCACTCGCGGTCGTATCACCGACCGCCATGGCGACATCCTCGCGATCAGTACGCCGGTGCGATCGGTCTGGGCGCTGCCGTCCGACGCTCAGCTGGAGCCGGCGCAGGCGCGTGAGCTTGCCCGCCTGCTCGAGATGGATGCCAACGAGCTCAATCGCCGTCTCGCGGCCAGTCGCGACTTTGTCTATCTCAAGCGCCAGTTGCCACCCGAGGTGGCCAAGCAGGTTGCCGAGTTGCGCCTGCCGGGCATCCATCAGCAGCAGGAGTATCGCCGTTACTACCCGGGCGGTGAGGTGATGTCCCACATCCTCGGCTTCACCAATGTCGAGGACAAGGGCCAGGAGGGCATTGAGCTCGCCTTCGAGAAGCAGCTTGCCGGCATGTCCGGGGCGAGGCGTGTGATCAAGGACCGCCGCGGCCAGATCGTCGAGGATGTCGAGGCCATCCGCCCGCCGCGCGACGGTGCGGACGTTGCCTTGTCCATCGACGGCAAGATCCAGTATCACGCCTGGGCTGCACTGCGCGACACGATGCACGAGCACAAGGCGCTCGCTGGCGCTGTCGTCGTTCTGGATGCGCGTACCGGCGAGGTGCTGGCGCTTGCCAATGCGCCGACCTTCAACCCCAACAACCGCGCCAATCTGAGTGGCGCGCAACTGCGCAATCGTGTGTTTACCGACACCTTCGAGCCCGGTTCGGTGATGAAGCCTTTCATCGCTGCGCTGGCGATCGAGCGCGGGAAGGCGAAGGCCGATACCCTCATCGATACCGGCAATGGGCGCATGACCATTGGCACTGCGACCATCTCCGATGTCAAGCGCCGTGGTGTCATGACCGTCTCCGAAGTCATCCAGAAGTCCTCGAACATCGGCACGGTCAAGCTGGCGCAGCAGTTCAGCGCCGACGAGATGTGGCATCTGTTTGATCAGCTTGGCTTCGGTACGGCGCTCAACCTCGGCTTTCCAGGGGAGGCTTCCGGCCGCCTGCGGCCTGCCAAGAGCTGGCGCCCGATCGAGCAGGCCACCATGTCCTATGGTCATGGCATCTCGGTAAGCTTGATCCAGATGGCGCGTGCCTATCTTGTCTTCGCCCGCGACGGCGAACTCGTACCCCTGTCGCTCACGCGCGTCGATGGTCAGCCCAGTTCGGGGCGTCGCGTGTTCTCCGCAAGTACGGCGCGTGAGATGCGAACCATGCTCGAGCATGCTGCGGGCCCGGGTGGCACTGCACCGCGTGCCCAGGTTGCGGGCTACACCGTGGCCGGCAAGACCGGGACTGCCCACAAGCTTGAGAACGGACGCTACGCGAAGAAGTACATCTCGTCCTTCGTGGGTTTTGCACCCGCTTCCAATCCGCGCGTCGTGGTTGCCGTGATGGTCGATGAGCCGACGGCCGGCCAGTATTTTGGCGGTGCAGTAGCCGCACCGCTGTTCTCGCGCGTCACCGAGGGGGCGCTGCGCACCCTCGGCGTGGCGCCCGATATTCCATTGACACCGCTGCAGCTTGCCCGGCGTGGTGCCGAGGAGGCGGCAACGCGTGGTGCAGATCCGCGGGAGAACATGTGAGCGCAGACAAGGCTCTCGCTGTGCTCGAACGCCTGCGCGCGCTTGGCGTCGAGGCTCGGGACATCAGCGCCGATTCGCGCAAGGCCGGACCGGGGTGCGTGTTTGCCGCCTGGCCCGGCGTGCGCACAGACGGTCGTCGTTATCTCGGCGATGCTGTTGCGCATGGGGCTTCGGCACTGCTCTGGGAGTCGGCGGACGGCTTCCGGCCGGGCGACCTGACTGTGCCTGGGCTGGCTGTCGAGGGCTTGCGCGAGATGGCGGGCCACCTTGCGCACGAAATCCACGGTCGGCCATCGGAGCGTTTGTGGTTGTGCGGAGTGACCGGCACCAATGGCAAGACGACGGTAACCCAGATGCTTGCCCGCGCCTTCGAAGAGCTCGGCAGTCGTTGCGGCATCGTCGGCACCCTGGGCTGCGGCTTTCCCGGTGAGCTCGAGGAAGGGCTCAACACCACGCCCGATGCGCTCGAACTGCAGCGCTGGTTCGCCCGCTTCGCCGCCGCTGGTGCGGCCGAGACGGCCATGGAAGTGTCGTCGATCGGCCTCGACCAGGGGCGCGTCAATGGCGCCCGCTTCGATGTCGCAATCTTCACCAATCTCAGCCGCGACCATCTCGACTACCACGGCAGCATGGAGGCCTACGGCGAAGCCAAATCCCGCCTGTTCTCAAGGCCGGAGCTTCGCACCGCCATCGTCAACATCGACGACAGCTTCGGACTTGCGCTCGCGCGCCGCCTGGTCGCCGAGGGCAGGGATGTGATTGCGTGCACGCTCTATCCGGCGAACACGGAGGCGGTGCCAGGCGTGCGCGTCCTGCTTGCCGATCGTCTGCAGGCGGCGCCGGCGGGGTTGCGCTTCAACCTCGCCTGGGAAGGGCGCAGCGCCGACGTCAATGTGCGCATGGTCGCCCCGTTCAACGTCTCGAACCTGGTTGCCGTGGCTGCGGCCTTGCTCGCCCGGGGGATCGATTTCGAGGCGCTGCCCCCCGTCCTGTCACGGCTGACGCCGCCGTCCGGGCGCATGCAGCTGGTGGGCGGTGTGTGCGAGCCGCTTGTGGTCATCGACTACGCTCACTCTCCCGATGCCCTCGCCAAGGTGCTCGAGGCCTTGCGCACCACGGTGCACACCCGCAAGGGGCGTCTGGTGTGCGTGTTCGGTTGCGGTGGTGACCGCGATCCGGGCAAGCGGCCGATGATGGGCGAGGTGGCCCGCGCTCTTGCCGACCGGGTCGTCGTTACCAGTGACAATCCGCGCTCCGAGGATCCGGTACGCATCATGGATGCTGTTGCCGAGGGGGCCGGACCGGGCGCCGAGCGCATCGTGGATCGCGCGCAGGCGATCGCGCGTGCGATCGCCGAGGCTGGAGTTGACGACGTTGTCCTCATCGCTGGCAAGGGCCACGAGCCCTACCAGGAGGTGCTCGGTGAGCGTATTCCATTCTCGGATCTTGAACAGGCGCGCCTGGCCCTGCAGGGGTGGCATGCGCGCGGAGTTGCTCGATGATGACCCTGCATGATGCGCTGCGCGCGCTTTCCGTACATGGTGCCCGTGTCGTTGGCGCGGCCCGTTTCGAACGTGTCGGCACCGATAGTCGCGCCGTCGTTCCAGGCCAGCTTTTTGTCGCGTTGCGCGGTGAGCACTTCGATGGCCACGATTTCGTGACTTTGGCGGGGGCTGCCGGTGCAGTTGCTGCGATGGTCGATGCCCGCTGGGCCGCGGCGCACGAGGCGGCGGGCTCGGCTGGGGAGACCTTGCCGCTGATCGTCGTGGACGACACGCGGTACGCGCTGGGTACGCTGGCAGCCGCCTGGCGTGCGCGCTTTGCGCTGCCTCTCATCGGCGTCACCGGCAGCAACGGCAAGACCACGGTGAAGGAGATGTGTGCCGCAATCCTGCGCGCCCAGGCGCAGCGGGAGGGATTCGGCGAGGAGGTGGTGCTCGCCAACCGCGGTAACCTGAACAATGACATCGGTTTGCCCCTGACGCTGCTCGAGCTGCGTGACTACCACCGTGCAGCCGTGGTCGAGATGGGCATGAACAAGCCCGGCGAGATTGCCTACCTGAGCGGCCTCGCGCTGCCCACGGTGGCCATTGTCAACAACGCCCAGCGTGCGCATCTGGAGGGCATGGGCTCGGTCGACGAGGTGGCACGCGAGAAGGGTTGCATCTACCAAGGTCTGGGGGTCGCCGGTACCGCGATCATCAATGCCGACGACGCGCATGCCGATTATTGGCGTGGTCTCAATGCCGATCGTGCGATTGTGACATTCGGTGTCGACCAGGCGGCCGACGTGCGCGGCCGGTGTACCCTGCGCGGCCTCGGCTCGCGGCTCGAGCTCGACACCCCGCAGGGGCAGGTCGAGTTCGCCCTGCAGGTGCCGGGTCTGCACAACGCACGCAACGCCGTATGCGCGGCGGCTGCCTGCCTCGCTGCGGGTGTGGCGCTCGAGGCGGTGGTCGAGGGGCTGGGTGGGTTCTCCGGCACCAAGGGGCGCCTGCAGCGTCGCCCGGGGCCGAAGGGGGCGCTGATCCTCGACGACTCCTACAACGCCAATCCCGATTCGGTGCGGGCGGGGATCGACGTGCTCGCCGCGACCCCCGGCCACACCTGGCTGGTACTCGGCGACATGGGCGAGGTGGGCGACAGCAGCGCACAGGTTCATGACGAGATCGGTGGCTACGCGAAGAGCAAGGGTATCGATGGCCTGTTCGCGCTCGGCGACATGAGCGCCGTGGCGGTGCGCAACTTCGGCGATGGCGGCCATCACTTCGGCTCGCCCGAAGCGCTCGTGAGAGCGCTCGTGGCGCGGCTGGATGCGGACTCGGTAGTGCTGGTGAAAGGCTCGCGGTTCATGCGTATGGAAAGGGTGGCGGACGCGCTTGCCGCAATGCACAATTCCGCCCCTTCAAAGGAAACCGGCTCCTGACATGCTGTTGGAACTTGCACTCTGGCTCGGCCAGGACATTCGTGGCTTCAACGTCTTCGGCTATATCACGCTGCGTACCGTGCTGGCCGCGCTCACCGCGCTCGCCATCTCGCTCGTTGCCGGCCCGGGAGTGATCCGCTGGCTCGCGGCGAAGAAGATCGGCCAGGCCGTACGCGACGACGGCCCACGCTCGCACCTCACCAAGGCGGGAACGCCGACCATGGGTGGTGCGCTGATCCTGATCTCGATCGGCATCACCATCCTGCTCTGGGGCGACCTCAAGAACGACTACATGTGGGTGACCCTGCTCGTTACGCTCGGATTCGGCGCGGTGGGTTGGGTGGATGACTGGCGCAAGGTCGTCCACCGCGACCCCAAGGGCCTGGCCAGCCGGTGGAAGTACCTGTGGACATCGCTGATTGCATTTGCCGCCGCGGTCTATCTGGGGCTTACCGCGACGACGCCGGCCGAGACCGAGCTCATCGTGCCGTTCTTCAAGGCCGTCGCCTATCCGCTGGGTATCGTCGGTTTCATCGCGCTGACCTATTTCGTCATCAACGGCACCAGCCATGCGGTGAACCTTACCGACGGCCTGGATGGCCTGGCGATCATGCCTACGGTGATGGTGGCCGGTGCCCTCGCAATCTTCGCCTACGTCGCCGGCCACGTCGGCTTCTCCAATTACCTGGGTGTGCCCTATATCGCCGGTGCCGGCGAGCTGGCCGTGTTCTGCGGTGCAATCTGCGGCGCCGGTCTTGGCTTCCTGTGGTTCAACGCCTACCCGGCCGAGGTCTTCATGGGCGACGTCGGTGCGCTGGCGCTCGGTGCCGCGCTCGGCACCATCGCCGTCATCGTGCGTCAGGAAATCGTGCTCTTCATCATGGGCGGCCTGTTCGTCGCCGAGACCCTGTCGGTGATGCTGCAGGTGTTCTACTTCAAGGCCACCGGCGGCAAGCGCATCTTTCGCATGGCGCCGTTGCACCATCACTTCGAGCTCGGCGGCTGGAAGGAGACCCAGGTCGTCGTGCGGTTCTGGATCATCACCATCATGCTGGTGCTGTTCGGCCTGTCCACCCTGAAGCTGAGATGAGCGCCCTGACCGGAAAACGTGTGCTGGTGATCGGCCTGGGTGAATCGGGCCTGGCGATGGCACGCTGGTGCGCCCTGCGTGGCGCGCACCTGCGCGTGGTCGACAGCCGCTCGGCGCCGCCAGGGCTGGACGCGCTGCGCGAGGATGCGCCGCTGGCCGATATCCGCAGCGGTGACCGCGCGGCGGCCGATCCTGCAGTGCTCGACGGCATCGAGCTGGTCGCGCTCAGTCCGGGGCTGGATCCGCGCGTCGGTCTCGCCGCCGAAGCGTACCGGCGCGGCCTGCCGATCACCGGCGAGATGGATCTGCTGGCGCAGGCGCTTGACGAGCTTGACGTGCGCGAGCAGACCCGCATCCTCGCCATCACCGGCACCAATGGCAAGACCACGACCACCGCACTGGCCGCCGCGCTCGCGAGGTCGGTGGGCATTGATGCCGTGGCGGCGGGCAACATCAGCCCAGCTGCGCTCGACGTCCTGATGGAGCGGCTGGAGGTGGGTGCAAGCCTGCCCGCCTGCTGGGTGCTGGAGCTCTCGAGCTTCCAGATCGAGACCATGCACGCGCTCAATCCGCAGGCGGCGACTGTGCTCAACGTCACCGACGACCATCTTGACCGCTATGCCGACCTCGAGGCCTATGCCGCGACCAAGGCCGCAATCTTCCAGGGCGATGGCGTGCAGGTGCTCAACCGCGATGATGCACGCGTGCGCGCGATGGCCCTGACCGGGCGCAGGGCGATCCGTTTTGGTGCCTCGGCGCCGCAGGGCGATGGCGACTACGGTATTGCCGATATCGATGGCCGGCCCTGGCTGATGCGTGGGCCGCAGCGTCTGATCGCACTTGCCGACCTGCCGCTGGCCGGCCGCCACAATGCCGCCAACGCGCTTGCCGCGCTCGCCTTGTGCGAGGCCGGGCTGGGGATCGAGCCGCAACGTCTGATCGGTGGCCTGATCGCCTTCCGCGGCCTGCCGCATCGCTTAGAGCTGGTTGCCGAGCGCGCCGACGGTGTGCGCTACTACGATGATTCCAAGGGCACCAACGTGGGTGCGACCGTCGCCGCGCTCGAGGGCATGGATTGCCCGGTCGTGCTGATTGCCGGTGGCGACGGCAAGGGCCAGGATTTTGCCCCGCTGGCGCCCGCACTGGCGCGCAAGGCGCGCGCCGTGCTGCTGATTGGCCGTGATGCGCGCCGCATCGAACAGGCAGTGGCGGGTTGCGGCGTGGTGCTCGAGCATGCCGCCGATCTCGACGCTGCAGTGCAGCGTGCGGACAGGCTGGCGCAGCCTGGCGACGCCGTGCTGCTGTCGCCGGCCTGCGCCAGTCTGGACATGTTCCGCAACTATGCGCACCGTGCCGAGGTTTTTGTGGCCGCGGTGCACCGCCTTGCGGAGGTGACGCCGCGATGAAGCTGGCCAATGTCTTCGGTGGCCTGTTGCACCCAGCCGAGCAGAAGCCCGATCCGGCCCAGCGCGCCGTGCAACGGCTCGCCAAAGGCGGGGCGCCGGCGCGCGAGCTCGACCTGCTGCTGATCTGGTCTGCAGTCGCGCTGCTGCTGCTCGGTCTGGTCATGGTGTACTCGGCCTCGATCGCGTTCGCCGAGGGCAGCCGTTTCACCGGCTACCAGTCGCATTACTTCCTGATGCGCCATGCCGTCTTCCTGGCCATCGGCATTGGCCTGGGGCTGGTGTCCTTCCAGCTGCCGATGGCGCGCTGGCAGCAACTGGCGCCGGCGCTCTTCGTCGCCGGCGTGGTGCTGCTGATCGTGGTGCTGATCCCGGGCGTGGGCCGGGAGGTCAACGGGGCCCAGCGCTGGCTGTCGCTCGGGCCGGTGAACCTGCAGCCTTCCGAACTGATGAAGATCTTTGCCGCGCTCTACGCGGCCGACTACACCGTGCGCAAGCTCGACGTCATGGGCAGCTTCATCAAGGGCTTCCTGCCCATGCTGGTGGTGATCCTGTTCGTCGGCTTCCTGCTACTGCGCGAGCCCGACTTCGGCGCCTTTGTGGTCATCACCACCATCGCTTTCGGCGTGCTCTTCCTGGGCGGCCTCAACGTGCGCGTGTTCGGCCTGCTCGCGGTGCTGGCGCTGATCGGCTTCGTCATCCTGATCTGGACCTCGCCCTACCGTCGCGACCGCATCTTCGGCTTCATGGACCCCTGGCAGGACGCCTTCGGCAAGGGCTACCAGCTCTCGCATTCGCTGATCGCCTTCGGCCGCGGCGAGTGGTTCGGCGTGGGCCTTGGCGGTAGCGTGGAGAAGCTGTTCTACCTGCCCGAGGCGCACACCGACTTCCTGCTCGCGGTGATTGCCGAGGAGCTCGGCTTCGTCGGCGTGCTCACCGTGGTGGTGCTGTTCGCGATCATCGTGCAGCGCGCCTTCCTGATTGGCCGCGAGGCGATCAGGCTTGAGCGCTACTTTTCCGGCCTGGTTGCGCAGGGCATTGGCCTGTGGATCGGTGTGCAGTCCTTCATCAACATGGGCGTCAACATGGGGCTGCTGCCGACCAAGGGGCTGACCCTGCCGCTGATGAGCTTTGGTGGCTCGGGCATCGTCGCCAACTGCATTGCGCTCGGCATCCTGCTGCGAATCGACTGGGAGGTGCGTCAGCTCAAGCGGGGGGCGACGCCATGAAGACCCTGATGGTCATGGCCGGTGGCACCGGCGGCCACATCTTCCCTGGCATCGCGGTGGCCGAAGTGCTGCGCGCACGGGGCTGGCGCATCGTGTGGATGGGTAACCCGGACGGCATGGAGGCGCGTATCGTGCCGCAGCGCGGCTACGATACGGCGTGGGTGCGCTTTGGTGCGCTGCGCGGCAAGGGCCTGGTGCGCAAGCTGTTGCTGCCACTGAACCTGCTGTCCGGGTTCTGGCAGGCGCTGCGCGCGCTGCGCCGCAGCCGCCCCGACGTGGTGCTTGGCATGGGCGGCTACATCACCTTCCCCGGCGGCATGATGGCGGCCCTGCTTGGCCGCCCGCTGGTGCTGCACGAGCAGAACTCGGTGGCCGGCCTTGCCAACCGCGTGCTCGCGCGCGTGGCCGACCGGGTGCTGAGCGGCTTCCCCGATGTGCTGCCCAAGGCGCGTTGGCTGGGCAACCCTGTGCGTGCCGACATTGCTGCAGTAGCGCCGCCCGCCGAGCGTTATGGCGGCCGCAGCGGGCCGTTGCGCCTGCTCGTGGTCGGCGGCAGCCTGGGCGCTGCCGCGCTCAACGAGGCTCTGCCACAGGCCCTGCTGCGCCTTCCGCCCGAGCAGCGTCCGCAGGTGCTGCACCAGGCGGGCGAGAAGCAGATCGACGGGTTGCGCCAGACCTACGCCACCCTGCAGCTCGAAGGCGAGTTGCGTCCCTTCATCGACGACATGGCGGCGGCCTACGCCGACGCCGACCTCGTCATCTGTCGGGCCGGCGCGCTCACCGTTGCCGAGCTGGCGGCGGTCGGCGTTGCCAGCCTGCTCGTGCCTTACCCGCATGCGGTGGATGACCACCAGACCGGCAATGCGCGCTTCCTTGCCGAGCACGGCGCCGCTTATCTGCTGCCGCAGGCCGAGCTCACCCCCGAGCGTCTGGCGGGCATCCTGTCGAGCCTCGACCGCTCCCGCTTGCAGGCAATGGCCGAGTGTGCGCGCGCGCTTGCACGGCCACAGGCGGCGGATGAAGTGGCCGCAGTCTGCGCTGCGCTCGCCAGCTCGAAAACCGCCGCTGGAGTAAACGCATGAAGCACAAGGTCAGGAACATTCATTTCGTCGGCATCGGCGGCGCCGGCATGAGCGGCATCGCCGAGGTACTGGTCAACCAGGGCTTCAACGTCAGCGGTTCGGACCTGGGTGACAACGCTGCGACCCGCCGGCTGCAGAAGATGGGCGCCAGTGTGGTGCGAGGGCACGACGCTGCCAATGTCGCCGGCGCCGACGTGGTGGTGGTGTCGACAGCCGTCAAGGCCGACAACCCCGAGGTAGTCGCCGCGCGCGAGCGCCACGTTCCGGTCGTGCCGCGCGCGCAGATGCTTGCCGAGCTGATGCGCTTCAAGCATGGCATCGCCATCGCCGGCACCCACGGCAAGACCACCACCACCTCGCTGGTCGCCAGTATCCTCGCCGAGGGCGGCATCGATCCGACCTTCGTCATCGGTGGCCGCCTCAATGCCGCGGGTGCCAATGCCCGCCTCGGCAGCGGCGACTACCTGGTTGCCGAGGCCGACGAGTCGGACGCCTCCTTCCTGCTGCTCAACCCGGTCATCTCGGTCGTCACCAACATCGATGCCGACCACATGGAGACCTACGGTCACGATTTCGGCCGCGTCAAGCAAGCCTTCGTCGATTTCCTCCAGCGCCTGCCCTTCTATGGTGTGGCCGTGCTCTGCGAGGACGACCCCAACGTGCGCGAGATCATCCCGCGCGTGTCCAAGCAGATCGTGCGCTACGGCTTGTCGGAGAGCGCCAACATCCGCGCCGAGAACGTGCGCGCCGACGGTGGTCGCATGCTGTTCGACTGCGTGCGGGTCAACGGCACGACGACACGGCTGTCGATCGAGCTCAATCTGCCCGGCATGCACAACGTGCTCAATGCGCTGGCTGCGATCGCGGTGGCGACTGAAGTGCAGGTGCCCGACGCTGCCATCGTCAAGGCGCTTGCCGAGTTCAACGGCGTTGGCCGCCGCTTCCAGCGCTACGGCGAGGTCGCGCTGCTCGACGCCGACGGTGACGAGGCCGGCAGCTTCACCCTGATCGACGACTATGGCCACCACCCGGTGGAGATGGCGGCGACCATTGCCGCGGCCCGTGGAGCCTTCCCCGGCCGCCGCCTGGTATTGGCTTTCCAGCCGCACCGCTTTACGCGTACCCGGGACTGCTTCGAAGACTTCGTCAAGGTGTTGTCGACGGTCGATGGTCTGTTGCTTGCCGAGGTCTATGCCGCGGGCGAATCGCCGATCGTGGCTGCCGACGGGCGTGCGCTAGCGCGTGCGATCAGGGTTGCCGGCAAGGTTGAGCCGGTGTTCGTGGAGGACATCGGCGACATGCCGAGGATGGTTCTTTCCGCCGCGCGCGATGGCGACGTGGTGATCACCATGGGCGCGGGCAGCATCGGCGGTGTGCCGGGCAAGCTCGCCCGCATCGAGGACGTTTCGTGAGTACGGCATTCGGCAAGGTTGCGGTTTTGTTCGGCGGCTCTTCGGCCGAGCGTGAAGTCTCCCTGATGTCGGGGCGGGCGGTGCTTGCCGCGTTGCAGCAGGCCGGCGTGGATGCCCACGGCTTCGATCCTGCCGAGCGCGACCTCCACATCCTCAAGGAAGAGGGCTTCGACCGCGTCTTCATCGCCCTGCATGGTCGTGGCGGCGAGGACGGCACGGTGCAGGGCGCCCTCGAGCTGATGGGCATCCCCTACACCGGCAGCGGCGTGATGGCCTCCGCGCTGTCGATGGACAAGTGGCGCACCAAGATGGTGTGGCTGTCTGCTGGCCTGCCCACGCCACGTTACGCCATTCTCGAGGCGGACACCGACTGGGAGGCGGTGGTGGCCGAGCTGGGCCTGCCGATCTTCGTCAAGCCGGTGCACGAAGGCTCGAGCATGGGGGCAACCAAGGTCGTGGAAGCCGGACAGTTGCGCGCGGCCTGGGAGCTTGCCGCGCGCTTCGACCGCATGGTGATCGCCGAGGAGTTCATCGCCGGCGCCGAGCTCACCGCCCCCTTCCTCGAGGACCAGGCCTTGCCGCTGGTGCGCATCGTCGCCCCCGACGGCAACTATGACTATCAGCACAAGTACTTCACCGACGACACCCGCTACGACTGCCCGAGCGGCCTGCCCGCCGCGCAAGAGTCCGAGTTGCAGGCGATGGTGATGAAGTCCGCACGCGTTCTCGGCTGCCGCGGCTGGGGGCGTGCCGATCTCATCCTCACCGATGACGGCCGCCCCTATCTGCTCGAGATGAACACCTCGCCGGGCATGACCGGCCACTCTCTGGTGCCGATGTCTGCACGCGTGGCAGGCATGGACTTCACCACCCTGTGTCTCACCCTTCTGGAAGGGGCTCGCCTTGGCTGAAGTACGCGCCCGCCCTGCGTCGATCCGCTCTGGCCGTCAGGCCGCTGCGGGTGCGCGGGCGCGCGCGCCGGTCGAGCGTGGCCTTTGGCATCGCCCTGCGCTGCTCAACCTGGTGTCCGACCTGATCACGCTCGGTGCTGCGGTCGCGCTGGGCTGGGCGCTCGTTGCCTGGTTCCTGTCGCGGCCATTGTTCCCGTTGCGCGAGCTTGTGGTGGTGACGCCGCCTGCGCAGGTGACCGAAGCCCAGCTCGAATACGCCGCGCGGCTCGCCGTGCAGGGCAACTTCTTCACCGTCAATCTGGACGAGGTGCGTGCCACCTTCGAGAAGCTGCCCTGGGTGCGCAAGGCTGATGTGCGCCGGCGCTGGCCCGATGCGCTCGAGTTGCGCCTCGAGGAGCACGAAGCGGTGGCCTACTGGACGGTGTCCGAGAGCGGCGATGCGCGCCTGGTCAACCGCCAGGGCGAGGTCTTCGTCGCTGCCAGCAACGCAGACATGCCGCAGTTCGATGGCCCGCAGGGTTCGTCCACCCGGCTGCTCGCGCGCCACGCCGAGTTTTCGGCGATGCTGCAGCCGCTCGGCGTGCGCCTCGTGGGGCTGGCGCTGTCGGCGCGCGAGGCGTGGCAGCTTCATCTGGACAGCGGCCTCACCATCGTGCTCGGCCGCGAACAGGACAAGGCACCGCTCGTCGACCGCCTGCAGCGCTTCATCGCAGTGTGGCCTGGCGTGCAGCAGGATATCGATATCGAAATCAAGGTCGCGGATCTGCGCTATCCGGGCGGGTTCGCGCTGACGCCGGCGGACGCCTCGGTGCTGTTGCAGCCCGCGGCGCCCAGCGGCAGGAAAGGCAGGCAATGAGCAAGGAATACAAGGAACTGATCGTCGGCCTCGACATCGGCACCGCCAAGGTCACGTGCATGGTGGCCGAGGTCAAGCCCGATGGCCGTCTCAACGTGATCGGACTCGGCACCCAGCCGACCAGTGGCCTCAAGCGTGGCGTGGTGGTCAACATCGAGGCCACGGTCGACGCCATCTCGCGCGTCGTACAGGAGGTCGAGGTGATGGCCGACTGCAAGATCCACGAGGTCTATACCGGCATCGCAGGCAGTCACATCAAGAGCTTCAACTCCAGCGGCACGGTCGCGATCAAGGAGAAGGAAGTCTCGCCCATGGATGTCGACCGGGTGATCGAGGTCGCGCGTGCGATGCCGATTCCGGCCGAGCAGCAGATCCTGCACATCCTCACCCAGGAGTTCATCATCGATGGCCAGGGTGGGGTGCGCGAGCCGATCGGCATGAGCGGCGTGCGCCTGGAGGTCAAGGTGCATATCGTCACCGGTGCGGTGTCGGCGGCGCAGAACGTCATCAAGTGCGTGCGTCGCTGCGGCCTCGAGGTCATGGACCTCAGCCTGCAGCCGCTCGCCTCGAGCCATGCCGTGCTCACCGAAGACGAGAAGGAGCTTGGCGTGTGCATGGTCGATATCGGCGGCGGCACGACCGATATCGCGGTGTTCACCCAGGGGGCCATCCGCCACACTGCGGTCATTCCGGTCGCCGGCGACCAGATCACCAACGACATCGCGATGGCCTTGCGCACTCCGACCTCAGAGGCGGAAGAAATCAAGATGCGCCACGGCGTCGCCATGCACCAGCTCGCCGACGCCGAGGAAATGATCGAGGTGCCCGGGGTCGGCGACCGCCCGCCGCGCAAGCTGTCGCGCCAGGCGCTGGCCGACGTCATCGAGCCGCGCGTGTCCGAACTGTTCGAGCTCGTGCAGGCGGAGTTGCGCCGCAGCGGCTACGAGGAGTTGCTGTCGTCGGGCATCGTGCTGACCGGTGGCTCGGCGGTCATGCGTGGCATGGTCGAGCTGGCCGAGGAGGTTTTCCACATGCCGGCAAGGGTCGGTTCGCCGCAGTACGACGGCGGCTTGGCGGATGTGGTCTGCCAGCCACGCTACTCGACGGCAATGGGTCTGGTCATGGAAGGTGCTGCCCAGCGCCGGCGGGGGCTTCAGGCGCGCGACACCCGCAGTGTGAAGCAGTTCTTCGGGCGCATGAAGTCGTGGTTCGAACGAAATTTCTGACCGGACCATCGGGGTCCAGTCATTTTGGATGAAGGCCGGTTAACCAGCACTTATTTAGTAGTAGACTGCGGAGTTGATACTAAATGCGGGCTGGCGGCATTCGGTGTTGAGCAGGGCCGTCAATTCAGGAGGCGAGGCAAATGTTCGAGATTGTTGAGAAGGAATCGAGCGGGACGATGATCAAGGTGATCGGCGTGGGCGGTGCCGGCGGCAACGCTGTCGACCACATGATCCGTGAAGGCGTGAAGGGGGTGGATTTCATCTCCGCCAACACCGACGCCCAGGCGCTCAATCGCTGCCTGGCGACCACCAAGGTTCAGCTGGGCAAGACGGGCCTCGGCGCCGGCTCCAAGCCCGAGGCGGGCCGTGCCGCTGCGCAGGAGTCGCGTGATGACATCGCTGCGGTGCTCGAAGGCGCACACATGGTCTTCATCACCGGCGGCATGGGTGGCGGCACCGGTACCGGTGCGGCACCCGTGGTGGCCGAGATTGCCAAGGAGATGGGCATCCTGACCGTCGCCGTGGTGACCAAGCCCTTCGACTTCGAGAACCGTATCCGTGTCGCCGAGAGCGGCGTGGAAGAGCTCACCCGCCATGTCGATTCGCTGATCGTCGTGCTCAATGACAAGCTGCTCGACGTCTATGGCGACGATGCCGGCTTCGAGGAGTGCTTCCGCTCGGCAGACAACGTGCTGCGTTCGGCGGTGGGTGGCATCGCCGAGATCATCAACGTTCCCGGCCTGGTCAACGTCGACTTCCAGGACGTGCGTACCGCGATGGCCGAGATGGGCCGTGCGATGATGGGCTCGGCCGAGGCTTCGGGCCTGGACCGCGCGCGCATCGCTGCCGAGCAGGCTGCCGTCTCGCCGCTGCTCGAGGGCACCGAACTGTCGGGCGCGCGTTGCGTGCTGATCAACATCACCGCCAGCAAGTCGCTCAAGATGTCGGAAGTGCGCGATGCGGTGAAGACCGTGCAGGCCTTCGCTGCGCCTGAGGCCTTCGTCAAGTACGGCACCGTGTTCGACGAGACCATGGAAGACCGCATCCGCATCACCGTCGTGGCCACTGGCCTTGGCGCCCCGCGTGCCGCCCGTCAGCCGGTCATGCAGGTGGTGCAGGGTACGGGTACCTACGGCCCGTCGATGAGCAGCGGCGCGGTGGACATGAACAGTCTCGACGTGCCGGCCGTGATGCGCAGCGGCCGCCGCACGACGGTCGAGGCCATGAGCACGAGCGGCGTCGGTACCTACGACATCCCCGCCTTCCTGCGTCGCCAGGCGGACTGATTCACCGGCTCCGACCCTGATCAGGGCGGCCCCGCAGCCGCCCCCCCGCGCCGTGTTCCGGCGCCAAGCCCCTGCGCGGACGAACGCCTCCCGTTCGCGCAGGGGCTTTCACGTTGACCGGTGGGCGGTCATGCCTTGCGCGCCTTGCCGTACCAACGGAAGCGCTCGATGACCTCGTCCATCTCTGCTGCCGAGAGCAGCACTGGCGTGCCGATCTGCAGGGTGCGCCAGTATTGTTCGCACAGGGTCTCGAACTCGATCGCCAGCGCCAATGCATGCTCGAGGTCGCGACCGAAAACGACCATGCCGTGGTTTGCCAGCAGGCAGGCGTTGCGGTCCTGCAGCGCTGCCGTCGTGGCATCGGAAAGTGCCTGGGTGCCGAATGTGGCGTAGCGTGCACAGCGCACCGTGCTGCCACCGAAGCGCGCGATCATGTAGTGGAAGGGCGGGATCTCCTGCCGCTGGCAAGCCAATGCGGTGGCAAAGGGGGCGTGGGCATGCAGCACCGCTCCCGCCGCCGGAAAGGCGGCATAGATGTCGCGGTGCAGTTGCCACTCCGACGATGGGGCGAGCGCCCCGCGCGGGCTGCCGTCCGCCGCCACCACTGCCATGTCCTCGGGGCGGCAGCGCTCGGCAGGCACGCCGCTGGGGGTGATGAGCATGTCCCCGCCGTCCAGCCGTACGCTGGCATTGCCTGCCGTACCCACGTTCAGGCGTGCCGCGCCCATGGCGCGCAGGGTGTCGAGCAGGGTGGTGCGCAGGGCCGTCTCGTCTGTCGCTGTGCCCGCTGTGGTGCGAGCCGGGCCGTGGCCGTTCATTGGCGGCGCTCCGGGTACAGCGCCGCCAACTCGCCTGCGGCGACCACGCCGCGTTCGGTGATGATGCCGCGGATCAGTGCCGCCGGGGTCACGTCGAAGGCGGGGTTGGCGACGCGGGTGTCCATCGGGGCCAGGCGCACGGTGGCGATCTCGCCCTCGTCGTCCTCGGTTCCGGGCGAAGGGGTGACGCCGCGCAGCCGGCAAACCTCGTCCGCGCCGCGGTCCTCGATCGGGATCGCAGCCCCGTCCGGGCAGCTGAAGTCGAGCGTCGAGTGCGGTGCTGCGATGTAGAAGGGTACGCCGGCCGCCTGTGCGGCGAGCGCCTTCAGGTAGGTGCCGACCTTGTTGGCGGTGTCACCGTTGGCAGCGATTCGATCGGCGCCGGTGATGACGAGGTCCACCTCGCCGCGCATCAGCAGCAGGCCGGCGGCATTGTCGGCGATCAGTACGTGGGCGACGCCTGCGGCGCGCAGTTCCCAGGCTGTGAGCAGGCCCTGGTTGCGCGGACGGGTTTCGCTGACGAAGACCTCGACTGCGAGCCCCGCGGCCTGCGCGGCGTAGATCGGCGCCAGCGCGGTGCCGGCGCCGCAGGTGGCAAGCCAGCCGGCGTTGCAGTGCGTCATGATGCGCAGCGGGCGCGTGCGAGTTGCTGCCAGCGCGCGCAGGATGTCCAGGCCGTGGCGGCCAATCGCATCGCATGTCTGTGCATCGTCGAGCCGTATGGCTTCCGCTGCGGCCCACGCCGCAGCTAGCCGCTGTGCGGGCCGCAGCGGCCGCAGCGCCGTGTCCATGCGCGCCAGCGCCCAGTGCAGGTTGACTGCGGTCGGGCGGGTTGCGCCCAGTACGGTGAGGGCGTGCTGCAAGCTGCGGTCGTCGGCACCCTGCCGCTCGAGTGCGAGTGCCACGCCGAAGGCTGCGGTGGCGCCGATCAGGGGGGCGCCGCGCACCTGCATGTCGCGGATGGCGGCAGCCACATCGTCCAGGGTGCTCAGGGCGGCGCGTTCGGTGCGAAAGGGCAGCAAGGTCTGGTCGAGGACCAGCAGGCGGTCGCCGTCACGGCACAGGGTGGGGATCGGTTGTTGGAACATGCGTATCGGTTGTCCAGCGTGGATCGAGTAATCGAGTTGGGGTAGTCGTGCCCCGCGCCGTGCCGGCCTGGGCGCTGTCTGCAGCGCGCCCGGTCCGTGCCCGGGAAGTCGCTCAAATGGCATTGAGTCGTTCGCAGGCTGCGGCCAGGGTGGTTTCGTTCTTGGCAAAGCAGAAACGGATCACGCGTTCGTCGCGACCGTCTGCGAAAAAGGCCGATACGGGTATGGCGGCCACGCCCACCTTGCGGGTCAGGTGTTCGCAGAAGGCCGTGTCGCCGAGTGCGCTGATGCGCTCGTAGCGGGCGAGCTGGAAGTAGGTGCCGTGCGCGGGCAGCAGATCGAAGCGAGAGTTGGCCAGTGCGGCACGGAAGTAGTTGCGCTTGGCCTGGTAGAAGGCGGCCAGTCCGGTGTGGCGGCCGGCGTCGGCCATGTAGTCGGCGAGCGCGAGTTGAACCGGGGTGTTCACCGTGAACACATTGAACTGGTGCACCTTGCGGAACTCTGCCATGAGCTCGCGGGGCGCCAGTACGTAGCCGACCTTCCAGCCGGTAATGTGGTAGGTCTTGCCGAAGCTCGAGACCACGAAGCTGCGCGCCGCCAGTTCGGGGTGGGCGGCGCAGCTTGCGTGGCTGGCGCCATCGAACACGATATGCTCGTAGACCTCGTCGGCCACCACGATGATGCCGGTGCCACGCGTGAGCGCAGCCAGGCGGTCGAGGTCGGCGCGCGTCCAGATGGTCGCGGTGGGGTTGTGCGGGGTGTTGATCATGATCATGCGCGTGCGCGGCGTTATCGCCGCGGCCACCGCCTCCCAGTCCGGGCGGTAGTCGGGGGCGGAGAGCTGCAGCCGCACCGGCGTGCCGCCGGCGAGTTCGATCGCGGGCACGTAGGAGTCGTACACCGGCTCGAACACGATGACCTCGTCGCCGGGATGCACGCATGCAGTCACGGCGGTGAACAAGGCCTGGGTGGCGCCCGCGGTGACGGTGATCTCGGACTCCTCGTCATAGGCCGTGCCATACAGCGTCTCGACCTTGGCGGCGATTGCCGCGCGCAGCGCAAGGCAGCCGGCCATCGGCGCGTACTGGTTGTGGCCGGTGCGCATCCAATGTGCGACGCGCTCGAACAACACGTCCTCGGCGTTGAAATCGGGAAAGCCCTGGGACAGGTTGATGGCGCCGCACTCCTGGGCCAGGCGCGACATCACGGTGAAGATCGTCGTGCCGACGGCGGGCAGGCGGGAGGCGAGGGGAGCAGGAAAGGATGGCATGGCGCGGCGATGCGGTCGGGAGCAGGGGCCTTATTGTCGCAAACCCGCGCCCGCCGTGGGCAATGGCCGTAGGGGGGCGTGCTAGAATCCGGGCGTTTCCACTGCCGTGGCGCAGGGTCTGCGCCCTTCAACGTGCGCAATCTGCTCATCCTGATCCTCGTCTTCATTGCCATCTGGTGGTTGCGTGCAGCCTTGCGGCGCTTCAAGGACCAGGGTGGATTTGCTGCGCGCCGCGCCGCCAGGAAAGAGCGTGCCGCACCCGAGCGGATGCTCGAGTGCGCACATTGCGGCGTGAATGTGCCCGAGTCCGAAGGGGTGTCCGACGAGCGGGCTTTTTACTGTTGCGACGCCCATCGTCGCGCCGGACCACGTGCGCACTGAATCAGCGGCCGCGGCTGCCGAGGTCGAACGCACCCGCAGCACGTCGCTTCGCTACCTGAACCTGTTCCGGCTGCTCATGGCCGGGCTGTTCCTTGTCGCGGGCCGCGACCTCGGCCTGGGCGGGGAGCGACCATTGGTGTTCCAGGTCGCAGCCTTTGCCTACCTGGGACTGGTTCTCGCGCTCGGTTTCCCCGATGCGTCGCGGCGTCTCGGCGCAGAGCGTGTCATCATCCTGCAGGTACTGGTCGATGTGCTCGCACTGTCCGTCATCATGTGGGCGAGCGGCGGTTACCGCAGCGGTATGCCGGTGCTGATGATGATCGTGCTCGCGGGCGCGGGCCTGGTCATGGAAGGGCGGATGGTGCTGTTCTTCGCGGCCCTGGCCACCCTGGCGGTGCTCATCGAGAACGCCTGGCGCCATGCGGCAGGCAGCGACTCGGTCGATTTCCTGCAGGTGGGCATATTCTGCGCGGGCTTCTTCGGCATCGCCCTCGTCGCCCGCCTGCTTGCCCTGCGCGCCAAGGCCAACGCCACCCTGGCAGCCGAGCGTGGCTTGGCGCTCGCCAAGCAACAGGCGGTCAGCGAGCACATCATCCGCGACATGCAGGACGGCGTGATCGTGGTCGATGCGCAGGGCAGGATCCTGCACCTGAACGCGCAGGCGATAGCGCTGCTGGGTCTGACCCACTCGAGCGCGGAAGCCCTCGAGGGCTTGGCGCTGGCCGACCTCGACGAGGGTTTCAGACCGATCCTGCAGGGGGCGCTTGGTGACGAGGGGCGCTTGCTGCGTATCGGCGCGGACGGCCGTCTGCTGCGTTGCCGCAGCGTGGCGGGAGAGGCCGGGAGCGCAGCCGCGGGCGATACGCTGCTTTATCTGACCGACTTCGAGGACATTCAGCGCCACTTGCAGCAGATCAAGCTGGCGGCACTCGGACGGCTGACCGCCAGCATGGCGCATGAGATCCGCAACCCCTTGTCGGCCGTCACCCAGGCGGCCGAACTGTTGCGTGAGGAGAAGCGCGGCGAGATGCAGCTCAGGCTCGTGCGCATCATCAACGACAATGCCCACCGTATTGAGCGCATGATTCGCGACGTGCTGGCGCTGGGCCGGCGCGAACAGGCGATGCCCGAGGCGCTGCCGCTTGCCGCCTTCGTCGCCGAGGTGATCGACGCCAGGGTGTTCCGCGCGGCCCAGGAAGAGGGCCTGTACCATGTCGACATCGACCCTGGTCTAACCTTTGCGATCGATCGTGCCCATCTGCATCAGGTCCTCGACAACCTGCTTGCAAATGCCAGCCGCTATTGCTCGGGTGCGCCGGGCTCGGTGCGCTTGAGTGCCGAACTCCTGGCTGGGGCGCGCGCGGCGCTGCACGTCAGCGACGACGGCCCGGGCTTCGATGAGGCGATGCGCGCGCAGTTGTTCGAGCCCTTCTTCACCACCCACCCCAAGGGCACGGGGCTGGGCCTTTACATCGCACGCGAGCTTGCCGAGGCCAACGACGCCACGCTAGAGCTTGCGCCCTCCACCCAGGGCGCCCACCTGGTTCTTACCGGACGCACGACACCATGAATGCCGTCGAACGCCGTCAACGCCCCCAGTCAGTCGACGTGCTCATCGTCGACGATGAGGAAGACATCCGCGAACTGCTCGAACTGTCGCTGATGCGTCTTGGCCTGGCTTGCGACGCAGTGGGCACCGTCGCCGATGCGATCGCCCGACTGGAGGCTCGCCGTTATCGCCTGTGCCTGACCGACATGCGGCTACCCGATGGCGATGGGCTTGGCCTGGTGGAGCACATCCAGGCACACTGCCCGGGCTTGCCGGTGGCGGTGATCACCGCATTCGGCAGTATCGAGACCGCGATCAGGGCACTCAAGCTCGGTGCCTTCGACTTCGTCACCAAGCCGGTCGAGCTCAAGGCCCTGCGCGAGCTCGTCACCCATGCCCTCAGGCTGGGCGCGACCGGGGATAAGGCTGCGGGAACCACGCCCGAACGTGCCCTGATCGGGCATTCGCCCGCCTTCATGCAGTTGCGCGCCCAGGCCGAGAAGCTTGCGCGCAACCAGGCGCCCGTGTTCATCCATGGTGAGTCGGGGACCGGCAAGGAGGTCATCGCCCGCTTCATCCACAGCCTGGGGACGCGTACCGCCGGGCCCTTTGTGCCGGTGAACTGTGGAGCGATCTCGCCCGAGCTGATGGAAAGCGAGTTTTTCGGTCATCGCAAGGGCAGCTTCACCGGCGCGGCCAGCGACAAGCAGGGCCTGTTCCAGGCTGCGAGCGGCGGCACGCTGTTTCTGGACGAGATCGGTGAGTTGCCGCTGGCCATGCAGGTCAAGCTGTTGCGCGCCATCCAGGAGCGCGCGGTACGGCCGGTCGGCGCCCATGCCGAGGAGCCGGTCGATGTGCGCCTGTTGTCAGCGTCGCATCAGGATCTCGGGCGACTGGTCGCGGAAGGGCGCTTCCGCCAGGACCTCTTCTTCCGCATCAACGTCATCACCTTGCGCATGCCGCCGCTGCGCGAGCGCCGTGAGGACATTCCCGCGCTTGCCGAGCACATCCTCGCTCGCCTGGCTGCGCGTGAGGGCGGGGCGCCGCGCCGACTGTCGGCCGCCGCGCTGCATGCGCTGCAGGGCTATGCCTTCCCGGGCAATGTGCGCGAGCTCGAGAACCTGCTCGAGCGTGCCTGCGCGATGTGCGAGGGCGACGAGATCGACGCCGCCGACATCGAGCTCTACCCGGACCAGACGGCGTCTGGCTGGCTTACCGACAGTGCCGCGGGGCCTTTTGGCTTTCAGGTGCCAGGCGATTTCGGCGACCATGGCGGCGGCGGAGAGCCCGGGCAGGAACCCGCTGCCGACGACGCCGAGCGTCTGCGCATCATCCGCGCGCTCGAGCAGACGCGCTGGAATCGCAGTGCGGCGGCGCGCAACCTCGGCATGACCTTGCGCCAGCTGCGCTATCGGCTGCAGAAGTGGGGCATGGAGTAAGCCATCGGGCAGGGCAAGCGGTTGGCGCTGCAGGGTCGTCCTGGAACGGACTTCCATTTGGCATTAATAGGTGGTGCCGCTAGAATCCCGGCATGAACCCGACGATCGTGCATCACGGCGCGCGCAACGGCGTGACCGGCTCCTGCCATCAGCTTTTCATCGAGGACGACAACAGCCTGCTGGTCGACTGCGGCTTGTTCCAGGGCGCCGAGACCGCGCCCGATGGTCGCGCTGCAGCGGACCGGCTGGACATCGACTTCCCGGTCAGGGGCATTGGTGCGCTCGTTCTTACCCATGTGCACATCGACCATTGCGGTCGCCTGCCCTGGCTGCTTGCGGCGGGTTTCAAGGGGCCGATCTTCTGCAGCGAGCCCTCGGCGCGGCTGTTGCCTACGGTGCTTGCCGATGCCTTCGAGCTTGGTGTCAGCCGCAACAAGGAGATCGTCGAGCGCTATCTCAAGCTTGTTGAAGCGCGCATCCGCGCCTTGCCCTACCGCCAGTGGCATACGGTGTACCGCAGCCCGGACGCCATCTGCCGCATCCGCCTCCAGCGTGCTGGTCACATCCTCGGCTCGGCCTATGTCGAATGCGAGCTTTCCGGCGCGGCTTGGCCGCAGCCCAAGCGGGTGCTGTTCTCGGGAGATCTGGGGGCACCCCATGCGCCCTTGCTGCCCGCGCCGCAGCCACCTTGGCAGGCCGATGTCGTGGTGCTCGAGAGCACCTATGGTGACCGTGCGCACGAGGATCGCCGCAGCCGTCGCGAGCGCCTGCAGGCCGTGGTCGAGCATGCGTTGCGTGATGGCGGCACGGTCATCATCCCGGCTTTCAGCATTGGCCGCACGCAGGAGTTGCTGTACGAATTCGAGGACATCCTGTACCGGCAGCGTCGGCGCCCCGGCAAGTTTGCCGGGCAGTGGGCGCAGCTCAGGATCTTTCTCGACTCACCATTGGCGTTACGTTTCACCGAGCTCTACCGTGAATTGCAGCCGTTCTGGGATGCAGAGGCCAAGGCCAGGGTGCGCGCCGGGCGTAAGCCCCTTTCCTACGAGCAGCTGGTCGCGATCGACAGCCATGCGTTGCACGAAGCCAACGTACGCCGCCTCGCGCGCAGTCGCGAACCGGCTATCGTCATTGCCGCCAGCGGCATGTGCGCTGGTGGCCGGGTGGTGAACTACCTCAAGGCCATGCTCGGCGACGCTCGCCACGACGTCGTCTTTGTCGGCTATCAGGCGCGCGGCACGCCCGGACATGCGATCCAGACCTACGGGCCGCGCGGCGGTTACGTGGAACTCGACGGCGAACGTGTCGATATCCGTGCCGGCATCCACACGCTTGCAGGCTATTCGGCACATGCCGACCGCGACAACCTCACTCGCTTCGTTACCCGTATGCGCCACCTGCCGGCCGAGGTACGCCTCGTCCATGGCGAAGACAGCGTGCGCGAAGCCTTGGCGCGCCATCTGCTTGCCGTCACCGGCGGCAAGATCCGGGTCGTGCCATGAGGCTATTGCTGCAGCCGGCGCATGTACTCGCGGGTGAACATGCGTTCGGGCAGGTCGCGGACGTTCATGTTCTCGTAGGTCAGCACGGAGACCTCGCCCTTTTTCAGCGCATCTTCCATGACCAGCCGAGTTGGGCGCAGCTGCCCTGCCATCTGGCGGAAGTCCTCGTATAACGCGGTCTTTAGCAGTCGGCCCGAGAGCGCATAGAACTCGGCCTTGAGGGGGCGTTTGTCGGCTTCCGCCACCCAGTACCTCACCCGCGCGTAGGTCACGCTGCGGTCCACCGCGGTGAGGTCCAGCACCACCGCCGGCGTGTCGCCCACGCTGTCGCGGCCGGCGATGGTCGGCCGGTAGTCGCCGGCGAAGTTTGCGCGCGCGAGGTCGCCATTGGCCACCTGGCCTGTGAGCCGTTGCGCCAGCGACAGGCGTACCGGCTGCGACACCGCCGGCATGAACACCCATAGATCGCGGCCCCGCATGAGCAGTGCCTGGCCGCGTTCGGTGGCGGGCTCGAGAGTGAGGACGATGGTGTTCTCGTTGCCGCGTGACAGGACGCGATACTTGCGCGTGTCGCCCTCCTTGCCGTCGCTGAGGTTGGCGACCGAGATTTCGGTCTGGAAGCTCTCGCGTGGAAAGCGCACCGCATCGGCGGCGGCCACCACACTGACAGCCTCGTCGTCGTCCTGGGCGTCGGCTGCCCGCAGCAGGGTGGGGAGCAGCAGGCCGCCCGCCAGGGCGGCAACGAAGCGGCGACGGGATCGTAAACTGTGCGTCATGAGTGCTATCCTTTCGGCGTCCAATCAGATTTTCAGCCCTGCACATGCCCATCGTCCAGGTCGAACACGTGAGCAAGCGTTTCCTGCTGGGGGATCAACTCGTCCAGGCGCTCGAAGACGTTACCCTGTCGATCGAGCCCGGCGTGTTTCTCGCCATCGCAGGGCCGTCCGGTAGCGGAAAGTCTACCCTGCTCAACATCATAGGCTGTATCGACACGCCAAGCGCGGGCCGTGTGGTCATCGACGGCCATGACGTATCCGATCGCACGCCCGATCAGCTTGCCGACCTGCGCGCGCGCACCATCGGTTTCATCTTCCAGACCTTCAACCTGCTGCCGGTGCTGTCGGCAGAGGAGAATGTCGAGTATCCGTTGCTGCAGATGCCGGAGTTGTCGAAGAAGGAACGTGCCGAGCGGGTCCGGCACTATCTTGGCATGGTAGGCCTGAGCAAGTATGCCGACCATCGCCCGAACCAGCTTTCGGGCGGTCAGCGCCAGCGCGTGGCGATTGCGCGCGCGCTCGCCACGCATTCAAAGATCGTGCTTGCCGACGAGCCCACTGCGAACCTCGACAGCAAGACGGGTTCGAGCATCCTGAAGCTGATGCGCGACATCAACCGCCAGTCCGGCACCACCTTCGTGTTCTCCACTCACGACCGCAAGGTCATGAACATGGCTGACCGTCTGGTGCGCATCGCCGACGGCCAGATCACCGCACTCGGCATGAAAGCCGAGGGGCGCTGGGTGTTCGTGCAGGACCGTCGGCCGCGTGATGAAGAAGACCCGGAAATCTAGTGAGAAAGCACACCATGCCTGCCTTGAATCGACTCGCCCTTGCCACCCTTTCCGCCGTGGCGTTGCTCATGATCCTCCCGCCGGCGCATGCGGCCGATGATGCCAGTGACGCTGCGGAGGATGCCGAGTTCGATGCAGAGCTCGATGCGCTCTTCGATGTCGGCGCCCCGGAAGGCGCCGCTGCGGGCAGCGGCATGAAGTGGAGCGGTTATGCCGAGCTGGGGGCCGCCTACACACTGCCCGACCCCGAGCACTGGTCGCGACTGCGTGCCCGCGTCGAGCTTGCCGGCAGTGGCCAGCTTGCGCCTCGAGTGCGCTGGAAGCTCAACGCGCGTGCCGATGCGGATGCGGCCTTCGATCTCGAGGATGAGCACTACCCGGCCGCCGTGCGCAGGGACCAGCGGCGCAATCTGATCCTGCGCGAGGCCTACGTGGATCTTGGTCAGGGCGACTGGGAGTTCCGCCTCGGCCGCCAGCACATCATCTGGGGCGAGATGGTCGGCTTCTTCTTTGCCGACGTCGTCTCGGCCCGCGACATGCGAGAGTTCCTGCTGCCCGAGTTCGAAAGCCTGCGCATTGCGCAGTGGGCGGCGCGGGCGGAGTACTTTGCCGGCAGCAGCCACTTCGAGTTGGTCTGGATCCCCAAGCCCAGCTTCGACGAGATCGGCAAGCCGGGTGGCGATTTCTACACCTTTGCCGCACTGCCGGCGAATACCGTCGTGACCGAGCACAAGCCCTCTGACAGTCTGCGCAACAGCAACTGGGGCGCACGCGTCTCCCATCTGGTGAGTGGCTGGGATCTGTCGGCCTTCTACTACCGCAGCTACGACGTCGCGCCGACCTTGTACGAAGTGGGGGTGGGCACCGCCTCCTTGCGGCACGAGCGACTGCATCAGATCGGTGCGACCTTCAGCAAGGACCTGGGTAGCTTCGTACTCAAGGGTGAGGCGGTTCATACCCGTGGGCGTGGCGTCAACACACTGGTCGCGGCGCCGGTTCCGGGCGGCAGGCTGCTCGGGCTCGAGAAGACGGACATGATCGACTATGCGATCGGTGCCGATATCCCGGCAGGTGCCGATTGGCGCTTCAACACCCAGCTATACGGTCGTTGGCTCGATGAGCATCGCAGCACCATGGTGAGCGACAGGCTCGAGTCCGGCCTGACCTTCCAGGCTGTGCATTCGATCGGCAATGAGCTGGAACTCGAGTTCCTGGCCGTTTCCAGTCTCAACCGTTCGGACTACATGCTCAGGCCGAAGCTGACCTGGAAGTTCGCGCCGGCCTGGCGTGCCGTGACTGGTGTCGATGTGTTTGGCGGCAGTGGTACGGGACGCCTGAGTGCTTTCGATCGCAGTGACCGTGCCTACGTGGAGGTTCGTCACTGGTTCTGAGTGCCGACAGGAGCGCGCGGCCTTGCCGTTGGGGCGGCTTGAGGCGTGGGCCGAAACCTCGGTCAGTGCTTGTCCGTCGCGTAGCACGTGACAGCAATGATCATGCGCTCCAACGCAGTGTTCGGCGCGCTTGCGACAGCCTCATCGAGCGCGGCTCAGCTGCGCTTGAGTCCTGCCAGCAGGTCTTGGAGGGTGGTTTCAGACGGGAGCAGGCGGATTGCGCGCGGTGGCGGTCGGCCGGCTTCGTCGTCATGCCTGGCCAAAGCGCGTTCGAATTGCCGGTGCGAAAGGTGAAGCAGTACCGCTGCAGCACCGACGCGAGGGCAGACGCGTTCGGGGCCGGCAACCCTGTACCCGAAGATGCGCTGATAGAAGCGTGCGTGGCGAGGATGGACTTCGATGAAGACGTCCGACATTCGCTGGGTCAGCTTCGCCAGCACGTAGAGCGCCTGCAGCAGTCCGGCGAGCGCATCATGCGAGCCAAGGTCGGGATCGATTGCGAGTCGTGTGATTTCGCACACTTTGCCGCCGGTTTTTCGGACAGCGTCGATCTCATTGCTGTACAAAGTGTCTGCCAGCAGGCCGGAGCCCAGATCCATGCGCAGAGTGAGCGTCGCAACCGCATGTCCTTCGCGCAGCGCGACCACGGTGATGTCCCGGCGATCGAGCTCGGCGTGCATCCCGTAAGGGAACAGGCCGCGAGCCGAATACATGCGCTCCACCAGCCTGCTGCTCTGGCGTTTCAGATCGTCACAGCCGTTGGCGATGCGAATCTGGAACCCGTTCTGCTCGAAAGCCAGGCCGTTGGCCGCATCGAGCGGGGGAGGGAGCGCGTTGACGAAGCCGGCATTGCCAGGCTGGGCGGCGTCGGAATGAGGCGCGCGCGCACTACTGACCGCCATGGACGCATGTAAGGCGTCAGGCGCAGGTTGTGATCCATGCATGGAAGTGGCCGAGTTCTCGAGTGATGTTCAGGACAGTATAGCGCCGACCTGCTCGCCGTATCTGCCGCGCGCAGGCCTTTCTGTTGCAACAAACGTTCCAGAATCTACAGACGTCGATCACTGCGTAGTGTAAGCGATTGTGTGCATTTGTTCCTGTCGACGCAAACCTGCATCCGCCTAGCATCCCCAATCGTGGATCGACGTCGTATCATTGCGAATCTTGAGACAGAACAGGGGGCTTGTCATGGTGAGCAGCTTACGGGGCGCATGGAGTTCGCTTGGGCGGTGCTTGATGCCGGTGCTGGCGGTGGGTGTGCTGGCTGGATGTGCGTCGAGCTTTCCACCCGCTCCGCCCTCCGCGGCAGACGCGGACTACAACTATGTGATCGGCCCGGGGGACACCGTTTCGATCAACGTGTGGCGCAACCCTGAGTTGTCAACGTCGGTGCCTGTGCGGCCCGACGGCAAGATCACGGCGCCGCTCGTCGAGGATCTGCCTGCAATGGGCAAGGATTCGACCACGCTTGCCCGCGACATTGAACAGCACCTCGCCAAGTACATCCGTGATCCGGTCGTCACCGTCATCGTCACCGGGTTTGTCGGGCCGTACAGCGAGCAGATTCGCGTGATCGGTGAGGCAGGCAATCCGCAGACGCTGCCCTACAAGCAGAAGATGACCCTGCTCGACGTGATGATTGCAGTCGGCGGTCTCACCGACTTCGCCGATGGCAATGCAGCGACCATCCTGCGCACGGCCGAAGGCAACAAGCAGTACAGCGTCCGTATTCGCGATCTCGTGAAGCGTGGCGACGTCTCGGCCAACGTCGAGATGCGTCCGGGCGACGTACTGATCATTCCGCAGAGCTGGTTCTGATCTCTCACTCGAACGTCGGCACCCGGCCCGCTTGTGGCTGGGGTCTTGGCGTGCAGCACGGCAAGGACACATGGAAGAACTCGTATCTCAAGTCATAGGCTACCTGCGCGGCATGTGGCGATTCCGCTGGTGGGGCCTGGCTTTGGCCTGGCTGGTCGGCGTCGCCGGCGGGGTGGCGATCTATCTCATGCCCGACAAGTACGAGTCTACCGCTCGCATCAATGTCGATACGCAGTCCGTGCTTCGGCCGCTCATGTCGGGCCTCGCGGTGCAGCCCAACGTCAGTCAGCAGATCAACATGCTCAGCCGCACGCTGATCAGCCGGCCGAACGTCGAGAAGCTCATCACCATGGCTGACCTCGATCTGGGCGTGCGCAGTCCGGCGGAGCGCGAGGCGCTGATCAACGCCCTGATGAGCGATCTGCAGATCCGTTCCACCGGGCGGGACAACCTGTTCACACTCGCCTACGCCGATACGAGGCCCGAGCGTGCCCAGCGCGTAGTCCAGTCCTTGCTGTCCTTGTTCGTGGAGTCGGGCCTGGGGAGCAACCGCCAGGATGCCGACGCCGCGCGCAGGTTCATCGAGGAGCAGATCCGCAGCTACGAGCAGAAGCTGACCGAGGCGGAGAACCGGCTGAAGGACTTCCGTCTGCGCAACATGGCGCTGCTTGGCGCCGGCACGCGCGACTACATCACGCAGATTGCCGACGTTAACGAGCAGCTGCGTCAGGCCCGTCTCGAGCTCCGCGAGGCAGAGAACTCGCGTGATGCGATGAAGCAGCAGTTGGCAAGCGGGCAGTCCGAGGCCGATTTTGCGCCGCCGCCGATGCTGGCCACCCCGGAGATCGATGCACGCATCGAGACGCTTCAGCGCAACCTCGACGATTTGCTGCAGCGCTACACCGAGCGCCATCCGGATGTGGTCGGTGCTCGGCGAGTGATCGAGGAGCTCGAGAAGCAGAAGCAGGATCTCCTCGCGCAGATGCGCGAGAATCCGGTCGCCAGTCCGATGGGCGGTTTTGGCATGGGGTCGGGGATCGAGCAGACGCGGCTTGCACTGGCCCAGGGAGAAGCGCGTGTGGCCTCCTTGCGTGCTCGCGTGACCGAGTTCGAAAGCAGGCTCGAGACCTTGCAGGCCGACGCGCAGCGTATTCCGCAACTCGAGACGGAGATGGCGCAGCTCAATCGCGACTACAGCGTCCATAAATCCAACTACGATGCGCTCGTGTCGCGCCGCGAGTCGGCCAGCATCGCTGCCGAGATGAACACCCAGGCTGGTATTGCCGACTTCCGCGTCATCGATCCACCGTCGATGCCGACCAAGCCGTCTGCACCGAATCGTCTGCTGTTGCTGCCTTTGGCTGCGCTGGTGGGCCTGGGGGCCGGGTTTGCGCTGACCTTCCTGATCAGCCAGTTGCGACCGTCCTTCGGCGATCCGCGTCAGCTGCGCGAGATCAGCGGCCTGCCGGTGCTGGGTACGGTGTCGATGCTGCCGACGCCTGAGCGCCGGCGCAAGCGTCGCAACGGCCTGATCGCGTTCGGAGGTGGGCTGGCCGCCTACGCCGGGGCCTTCGCCTTCGCCACCGCCGCACTCAAGATACTGCAGGGCTGAACGGATACACACGATGAGCATTATCGAAAAAGCAGTCGAGCGCCTGGACAGGCTCAAGCAAGCGGCCCGCGAGCCCGATGGCGAGCAGCAGGCAGCGGCCGTGGTAGTCGAGGGCGCGCGGGCGCCTGCCCCGTCTGCAGCGGCGGCGCCGGATGCCGCTCCCAAGGGAGACCGCCTGGCCAAGCCTGAGCAGGTCATCCGGACAGCGGAAGCCGTGGCGCCGGCGGCAGACGATGCCCCCAAGGCAGCCCGGGCTGTGGGGCGCTCGATCCGTATCGACCTGGAAAGATTGGCTGCGCGCGGCTTCGTCACGCCGGACCAGCCGCGCAGTTCGATCGCCGAGGAGTTCCGCATCATCAAGCGGCCCTTGCTGCGCAACGCCACCGATGCCGGGCCGGCTGCGATCGAGAGCGGCAACCTGATCATGATCACCAGTGCCTTGCCCGGCGAAGGCAAGACGTTCAACGCAATCAATCTCGCCATCAGCATGGCGATGGAACTCGACTACACCGTACTACTGGTCGATGCCGACGTGTCGCGCCCATCCGTGCTGCGCGAGCTCGGTCTGCCCGCCCAGCGTGGATTGATGGATGTGCTGTCGGGCGAGGTGCCCGATCTGGGTGACGTGATGCTGCGCACCAACATCGACAAGCTGTCGATCCTGCCTGCCGGCATGCCGCATCAGCGCGCCACCGAGTTGCTGGCGTCCGAGGCGATGACGAGCATGCTTGCGCAGATGGCCCACCGCTATTCGGACCGCATCATCGTGTTCGATTCGCCGCCGGTGCTGGTGACCACCGAGTCCCGCGTGCTGGCGACCCACATGGGGCAAGTCGTCATTGTGGTCGAGGCTGAGCGCACCACGCATGCTCACGTGCGACAGGCGCTCGCCACCGTCGATAGCTGCCCGGTCAGGCTCATGGTGCTGAACAAGTCGCGCGAGCGTGCAGTCGGCGGTTACTACGGTTACGGATACGGATATGGATATGGACAAACGCCGGAAACCCGCCCGGAAGCTGCCTGACGTCCGTCTCGTCGGGCGTGCGCCTGTCATCGGGGTGCTTGTCGGCGCGCTCCTTGGCTGTGGCAGCGTGTTCGCACAGTCGGTCACCGTCACGCCCTCCCTCGATACCTCGCTCACCTGGACCGACAACGCCGGCGCGTCGGGTGGCGCGTCGGGAGGCGGCGAGGCGGACTGGGTCTTCGAGGTTTCTCCCGGCATCTCCGTGTCGCGCACCAGTGGCCGGCTCAACGGTGGCCTGAGTGCGCGCCTGCGCAACCTGGTCTATGCCGACGACACGGACCGTAACAGCTCTTACCTGAGCCTGCAGGGGCGCGGCAGCTTCGAGGCCGTAGAGGATCTGCTTTTCATCGATTTCGACGCCGGCATCAGCCGCAACAATCTGTCGGCGTTTTCCGGCGGGGCTTCTGGCGACCGGCTGTCGAGCCAGCGCTCGAGTGAAACGCGTACGTGGTCGATTGCGCCCCGACTGGAGTCGGACCTGCGCTTCGGCGAGGCGGCGGTCGGTGCCGTCGAGTATTCGTCGCGCGGGATCAGTTCCGGCAGCGATGGGCTCGGCAACCAGAACGTCGAGACCCTGGGCGTCCGCCTCTCCGACCCCGGCGGCCGGCGCTTCCTGGGTTGGGGGTTGGCCTATACGCGCACCGACTCGGATGGCGGCACGGCTGAGAGCAGCTCGCGCAGCGCAGAGACCCTGCGCGGCACGCTGTTTGCAAACCTGTCGCCGCAGTTCCGCCTGCGTGCAATCGGCGGTCACGAATCCAACGACTATGCAAGCGGCCGCAGGACCAGTGGCGATATCGTGGGGGCTGGTTTTGACTGGTATCCCACCGACCGTACTTCGATCACGGCCACGGTTGAGGACCGCCTCTTCGGGCGTGGTTACAATCTGGGCCTCAATCACCGCATGCGGCGCTCGGTGTGGTACCTGAGTGCGAGTCGGGATCTGTCCTCGACCGCGCAGGAACTCGGGCCCGGGCTGACGGAGGCCTCGGGCCAGGCATGCCTGGATTTCGTCTCGAATCCGGCGAACTTTCCTGAGATCACCGACCCTCTCGACCGTTTCCAGCTTCTCCTGAACTGCATTGCGCGGCTTACGCTGCGCTCCAATGCGGCGTACGTCAATCAGTCGCTGAGTGCGGGTTTCTCGTTGCTGGGGGTGCGCAATACGCTCAGCTTCTCGGTCTCGCGGGCGGATCGCTCGCTGGTCAGCAACATCTCCAGCCTGCTGCCCGGTACCGATGACTTCCAGAACACCGACAACGTACTCACTACCTCGGCAACCGTGGCGTGGAGCCATCGCCTCACCGGCACCAGTGCGCTCGATGCCAGCCTGACCCGGACGAACTCCGAGGGGCGAGATAGCTCCGGGCTGGAGACGAAGCGCCTGCTCGCTTCCCTGGGCCTGAGCCGGCAGCTTGGCCCGCAGACCCAGGCTGGCCTGCGCTATCGCTACCAGAAGGCGGAGGGGAGTACCGATTACACCGAGAATGCGGTCACGGCCACGCTCGGCATGCGTTTCTAAGCGGAACCCTGATGTACGAATCCTTCTTCAAGCTTTCCGGCAAGCCCTTCCAGCTCAACCCCGACCCCGCGTTTTTCTATGGCAGCCGTGGGCATCGCCGTGCAATGGCCTATCTCGAGTACGGTCTGCACCAGAGCGAGGGCTTCATCGTCATCACCGGCGAGATCGGCGCGGGCAAGACCACGATCGTGCGTAGCCTGCTCGAGCAGCTCGATCCGGACAAGGTGGTTGCTGCCAACATCGTCAGTACGCAGATCGATGCCAGCGATATGCTGCGCATGGTCGCGGCCGCCTTCGGCGTGCCCAGCCGAAGCCTCGACAAGGCGGGGCTGCTGCTCGCGCTCGAAACCTATCTGGTGTCGGTTGCCGCAGCCGGCAAGCGCGCCCTGCTGCTCGTCGATGAAGCACAGAACCTCACGCCGGCGGCGGTCGAGGAGCTGCGCATGCTGTCCAACTTCCAGCTCGAAGACCATGCCCTGCTGCAAAGCTTCCTGGTCGGCCAGCCCGAGTTCCGCGACATCATGCAGCGCGGTGAGATGCAGCAGTTGCGTCAGCGCGTGATCGCGTCCTACCACCTTGGTCCGCTCGACCTGCAGGAAACCCAGGGCTACATCGAGCATCGCCTGACACACGTTGGCTGGGCGGGCGATCCGATCTTCCAGCCCGGGGCCTATACGGCAATCTACGGCTACACCGGGGGCATTCCGCGCCGCATCAACACCTTGTGCGACCGGCTCATGCTCGCTGCCTACATTGCTGAGCGTCATGTCATCGCGGAGGACGATGTTCGCGAGGTCATCGATGAGCTCAAGCAGGAGTTCGCTGCGCCGCGGCGGCCGTTGCCGACCGAGAGCAGTCCGGACGCAAGCCTCACGGGTGCGCTCGACAGCGCCGTCAATGCCGTGGCCACGGCGCAGGCAGGGATTGAAGCAATCCAGCTGGATCTTGATCGGCTGCAGGTGTCGCCTGAGCTTGCCGAGCGGGCGGCCGGACTTGCGGCCGGCTACGACCTTCAACGCATCGAGGCGCGCCTGGCAGGGCTGGAGCAGTCTGCCGCCGCCACCCTCGGCCTGCTCAGCCAGTTGCTGCAGGCAGTACGTCGTGAGAGACCCGCAGGGGAGGAGCGCCAGTGAGCCCGTTGCCGATCGATGAGCTACCCCCGGTCATCTGCGTGGTCGGGGCGCGCCCGAACTACATGAAGGTTGCACCCATCATCCGCGCCTTCGCTGCGCACAATCCGCCGATCCGTACGCTGCTGGTGCATACCGGGCAGCACTACGACCCGGCAATGAAGGACCGCTTGTTCGCCGACCTGGCGCTCCCCGAGCCCGACGTCAACCTGGCGGTTGGCTCGGGGTCGCATGCAGTGCAGACGGCCGAGGTCATGAAGCGTTTCGAGCCCGTCATCGACGAGCACGGTGCGCGCGCCGTGCTCGTGGTGGGTGACGTTAACTCGACGCTGGCGTGCGCTTTGGTTGCGAGCAAGCGTCACATTCCGGTGGTACATGTGGAGTCTGGGCTGCGCAGCAACGACCGCCGTATGCCCGAAGAGATCAACCGCATCCTCACCGACCAGATATCCGACGTGCTCTATACGACCGAGCGTTCCGCCCACGATAACCTCGCGCGCGAAGGCATTGCGCCCGAGCGTGCGGTGTTCGTCGGCAACGTCATGATCGACAGCCTGCGCGCGAGCTTGCCCAAGGCCGTACCCGCCGCCAGCCTGCTGGCTGCGGCCGGTCTCGACCCGCAGCGCATCGAGGGGGGCTACGGTGTTGTCACCCTGCATCGTCCATCCAACGTCGACCATGCGGAAGTGCTTGGGCCGATCATCGAGGCATTGCATGTCGTGAGTGCCAGGTTGCCGCTGGTCATCGCGCTGCATCCGCGCACGCGCGCCAACCTCGAGCGCTTCGGCATGCTCGGGCGCATCGATACGCCCGGATTCCTGCTGTTGCCGCCGCAGGGCTATCTCGAGATGCTCGGTCTGCTCTCCGGTGCGCGCATGGTGCTGACTGATTCGGGCGGCATCCAGGAGGAGACCACTGCGCTTGGCGTGCCGTGCATCACCATCCGTGAGAATACAGAGCGCCCGATCACGGTCGAGCAGGGCACCAACACCCTGGTCGGGGTGGACCCTGCAGCCATCATCGCGGCAGCCGACAGCGTGCTCGTGACCGGTGGCAAGGCGGGCCGCGTGCCCGAGTACTGGGACGGCCGCTGCGCCGAGCGCATCGCCGCCCACCTGCACGACTGGCTGCTCGCCCACGACAGCAAGGCCTGAGGCTGCAATGAGTTCCCGTATCACCAATGCCTTCACCTGCGACGTCGAGGACTACTTCCAGGTCTCCGCGCTTGCGCCGCACTTTCCGCGCAGTCAATGGGACAGTGTGCCTTGCCGCGTCGAGCGCAACGTCGACCGTATCCTCGAGTTGCTCGACGGTCACGGAGCGCGCGGTACCTTCTTCACCCTGGGATGGGTCGCCGAGCGCTATCCGCAGCTGGTACGCCGTATTGCCGGCGCAGGGCATGAGGTGGCCAGTCATGGCTATGCCCATGAACGTGCCAGTGACCTCACGCCCGAGTCCTTCAGCGCCGACATCCGTCTCGCCAAGGCTGTCCTCGAGGACATCACCGGTCAGCCGGTCACCGGTTATCGCGCGCCCAGCTTCTCGATCGGCACCGCCAACCTGTGGGCGCACGACTGCATTGCCGAGGCGGGTTACCGGTACAGCTCCAGCGTGTACCCGGTCAAACACGACCACTACGGTATCCCCGATGCGCCACGCTTCCCCTGGCGCCTGCCCAACGGACTGGTCGAGGTTCCCGTCAGTACCGTGCGCATGTTCGGGCGCAACTGGCCCGCCGGTGGCGGCGGCTTCTTCCGTCTGTTGCCCTATTCCTTGTCGCGCTGGCAGATTGCCCGTGTCAATGCCGATGATCGCAGGCCGGCGATCTTCTACTTCCACCCCTGGGAAATTGACCCCGAGCAGCCGCGTGTGACCGACGCCACAGCCAAAACCCGCTTCCGGCACTACATTAACCTTGAACACACCGAAGCACGGCTCGATCGCCTGCTTTCCGATTTTTCCTGGGGGCGCGCAGACGAAGTCTTCCGCGACGCCGCCTGAACCAGACTGGAGCGGGATGCGCGCAATGGACAGACTGCCGATTCACGTCAGCATGCTCACCCCTGCCGAGGTCGAGCGCTGGGATGACTTCGTGCGCCGGTGCCCGCAGGCCACGTTCTTCCACCTGTCGGCTTGGCGCGACATCCTGGAAGGCGTGTTCAAGCACCGCAGCTTCTACCTGTATGCCGAGCGCGCGGGCGATATCGTCGCCGTGCTGCCCTTGGCCGAGGTACGTAGCCGCGTGTTCGGGCATGCGCTGACCTCGCTGCCTTTCTGCGTGTATGGTGGAATTGCAGCCGACGTCGATGCGGGTCCCGAAGTCTTCCACATGCTTGAGATGCGGGCAGAGGCTCTGGCAACCGCGCTTGGTGTGCAGCACACAGAGTACCGTAACCTGAAGCCGGTGCATGCTGACTGGCCGCGCCAGGAGCTCTACGTCACCTTCCGCAAGGCCCTGCTGCCCGATGTTGAGGCCAACATGCTCGCCATCCCGCGCAAGCAGCGCGCAATGGTGCGCAAGGGCATCAAGAACGGCCTTGTCAGCCACGTAGACGACGACATCGAGCGCTTTTTCGCCCTCTATGCAGACAACGTGCTTCGCCACGGCACGCCCGCGCTGCCCAAGACCTTCTTCGAACGCCTCAAGGCGGTTTTCGGCGAGGCCTGCGAGGTGCTCACCGTGACCGACCCGGCGGGTAAGCCGCTGTCGAGCGTGCTCAGTTTTTACTTCCGCGACGAGGTGTTGCCCTACTATGCGGGTGACGATACCGCTGCGCGCGATCTCGCTGCCAACGACTTCAAGTATTGGGAGCTGATGCGGCGCGCCTGCGAGCGCGGCTGCAAGGTTTTCGACTATGGTCGCAGCAAGGTCGGCACGGGTCCATACAGCTTCAAGAAGAACTGGGGCTTCGAGCCGCAGCCGCTGTCCTACGAGTACCGTCTCTACAAGCGTGACAGCGTGCCCCAGAACAACCCGATGAACCCCAAGTACCGCGCCTTCATTGCGCTGTGGAAGCGTCTGCCCATTGGCGTCGCCAACCGCCTGGGGCCACACATCGTGCGTAACCTGGGGTAGGGCGGTGGAGGACAGCCGCCCCCCACTGCTCTACCTGACGCACCGCATTCCATACCCGCCCAACAAGGGCGACAAGGTGCGCTCGTTCAACATCCTGCGCCAGCTTGCGCGGACCCACCGCGTCTTCCTGGGCTGCTTCGTCGACCATCCCGACGACAAGCAGCACATCCCGGCCTTGCGCAAGTGGTGTGAACACAGTTGCGTGGTACCCATCGAACCCGGTATCCGCCGCATTGCCAGCCTGCGCGGCCTGTTGCGCGGCGAGGCGCTGAGCCTGCCCTATTACCGCAGCCCGCGCTTGCGCGCCTGGGTGCGCCGGGTTGTCATCGAGCACGGCATCCGCAGCGCGGTTGCGTTCTCGGGGCCGATGGCACAGTACCTGGATCTGCCTGGACTCGATCGACGGGTGATCGACTTCTGCGACGTGGATTCAGCCAAGTGGTCGCAGTACGCCAGTGACCGGCGTTGGCCCATGTCCTGGCTGTATCGACGCGAGGGTGAGCGCTTGCTTGCCTTCGAGCGTGCCAGCGCAGCGCGCTGCGATGCCAGCCTGTTCGTCACCGAGGCCGAGGCCGAGCTTTTTCGTGGCGCGGCGCCCGAGATTTCGGCGCGTGTCGGCGTCATGCAGAACGGGGTCGATGCGGAGTACTTCTCGCCTGAACACCGTTTCGAGTCACCTTATCCGCCGGGTGGGCCGGTGCTGGTGTTCAGCGGCGCGATGGATTACTGGCCGAATATCGATGCCGTAACCTGGTTCGCCCGCGAGGTGCTGCCGCGCATCCGCGCCGAGCAGCCTCAGGTGCGCTTCTGGATCGTCGGCATGAACCCGGCGCCGGCCGTGCAGGCACTGGCTGCCGAGGGCAGCGGCGTGGTCGTCACGGGTACCGTGCCGGATGTGCGCCCCTTTCTCGCTCATGCGCAGGTCGTTGTCGCCCCGCTGCGCATTGCGCGCGGTATCCAGAACAAGGTGCTCGAGGCCATGGCCATGGCGCGCCCGGTGGTGCTTACCCAGGCGCCCGCAGCCGGGCTCGCCGCGCAGAACGGCCGCGACTGCGAGGTGGCTGCCGACGAGGCGGATCTTGCTGCACGTGTGCTCGGCCTGCTTGGCGATGACGCTCGCCGTGCCCGTATGGGTGAGGCGGCGCTTGACTGCGTGCTGCGCGCATACAGCTGGTCGGCGCATCTGCGCGTGCTCGACGGCTTGCTCGACGTGCAACCGCCCGAGCCCGGCGGCCAGGAGGACATTCCGACCGTGATCGGCGAACTCGCCGACGCTGCACCGTCCCAGGTGGCTTGATGCGCGAACTGCGGCCGCTGGTGATGCACCTCGTCTACAGTTTCGATGTCGGCGGGCTGGAAAACGGCGTGGTCAACCTCATCAATCGCATGCCGCCGGAGCGCTACCGCCACACGGTGGTTGCGCTCACGCGCTGTGCCGAAGGGTTCTGCGAGCGCATCCGGCGTGAGGATGTCGGCTTCGTGTCGCTGCACAAGCCTGCTGGCCATGGCATCAAGCTCTATCCGCGCCTGTACCGCTTGTTCCGTGAGCGGCGCCCAGCCATCGTGCACAGCCGCAACCTTGCCGCGCTCGAGGCGGTCGTGCCGGCGCGTCTGGCGCGTGTTCCGGTGCGGGTGCATGGCGAGCACGGCTGGGACGTCTCCGACCCTGGCGGCACTCGGCGCAAGTTCCAGGTGCTGCGGCGCCTCTACAGCCCCTTCGTGAGCCGCTATGTTGCGCTCTCGGGCCACATCGAGTCCTACCTGACCGGGCGGGTCGGGATCGCGCCCGCGCGTGTCGAGCGCATCTGCAACGGGGTTGACACCCTGCGTTTCACCCCCGCCGCAACCGGTGCGCGCCAGATCCTGGCCGGCAGCCCATTCGCCGATGCGAGCGTGGTCGTCGTCGGCACCGTCGGCAGGCTGCAGGCAGTCAAGGACCAACTCACCCTGGTGCGTGCCTTCGAGCTTGCCCGCGCACGGGGTGGGGTGGGGCAGAGGCTGCGCCTGATCATTGCCGGCGATGGCCCGCTGCGCGGCGAGGTCGAGGCCGAGATCCGCCGCGCCGGGATCGGCGACGCGGTCTGGCTTGCCGGCGAGCGCACGGATGTTCCGGCGGTCATGCGTGCGCTCGACGTTTTCGTGCTGCCCTCGCAGGCCGAAGGCATCTCCAACACCATCCTCGAGGCCATGGCCAGCGGCCTGCCAGTGGTCGCCACCGCAGTCGGCGGCAACGGCGAGCTGGTTGCCGAGGGCGAGACCGGCTCCCTCGTGCCCGCGCAGGACCCGGATCGCATGGCCGAGGCGCTGCTGTGCTACGCTTCCGATGCTGCATTGCGGCAAACGCAGGGGGCGGCAGGCCGCCGACGCGTCGAGCACGGCTTCAGTCTCGACGGCATGGTGGCACGCTACACCGCAATGTATGACCAACTCCTGCAGCGCGCCGGCGTAGCGCCTGCCAGATCCTAAAGGAAGCCCGACCATGTGCGGCATCGCCGGCCTTTTCGATACCCGCGGCAAGCGCGACTTCGAGCGCGCGCTCATGCAGCGCATGAATGACGTCCAGCACCATCGCGGCCCGGACGAAGGCGGCTACCACTTCGAGCCCGGCGTGGCGCTTGCGCACCGCCGGCTGTCCATCATCGATCTTGCCACCGGCCAACAGCCGCTGTTCAACGAGGACGGCTCGGTGGCGGTGGTGTTCAACGGCGAGATCTACAATTTCCAGGAGCTGGTGCCCGAACTCGAGGCGCTGGGTCACGTCTTCCACACCCGCAGCGACACCGAGGTCATCGTGCACGCCTGGGAGGCCTGGGGCGAGGACTGCGTACAGCGCTTTCGCGGCATGTTCGCCTTCGCCCTGCACGACCGCAACCGCGACACCTTCTTCATGGCGCGCGACCGCCTCGCCGTCAAACCAATGTTCTACGCGCTGCTGCCCGACGGCACGCTCGCCTTCGGTTCCGAGCTCAAGGTGCTGATGCAACACCCCGATCTGGATCGCCGCATCGACCCGCTGGCGGTGGAGGAGTACTTTGCGCTGGGCTACGTCGCCGAGCCGCGCACCATCTTCCGCGGCGCCAGAAAGCTCGGCCCGGGCGAATCGCTCTGCATCAGCCGCGGCCAGCCCATCCCCGAGCCCAGGCAGTACTGGGACGTGAGCTTCACGCTCGACAACGACATCAGCCTCGAGGAAGCCACCGCAGAGCTCACCGAGCGCCTGCGCGAATCCGTGCGCCTGCGCATGATTGCCGAGGTGCCGCTGGGTGCCTTCCTGTCAGGCGGGGTGGACTCCAGCGCGGTCGTCGCCACCATGGCCGGGCTCTCCAGCGAGCCAGTGAACACCTGCTCCATCGCCTTCGACGACCCCAAGTTCAACGAATCGGAATTCGCCCAGAAGGTCGCCGACCGCTACCACACCAACCACTTCGTCGAGACGGTCAAGTCCGACGACTTCGACCTCATCGACACCTTGGCCGCGCTCTACGACGAGCCCTACGCCGACAGTTCCGCCATCCCCACCTATCGGGTGTGCCAGCTTGCGCGCAAGCGCGTCACAGTGGCCTTGTCCGGCGATGGCGGTGACGAGAGCTTCGGTGGCTACCGCCGCTATCGCATGCATCTGATGGAAGAGAAGATGCGCGCTGCGCTGCCGATGGGCGTGCGCCGGCCCATGTTCGGCCTGCTCGGCCGCCTCTATCCCAAGGCTGACTGGGCGCCGCGGGTGTTCCGCGCCAAGACCACCTTCCAGGCCATGGCGCGCGACGCCACCGAGGCCTACTTTCACAGTGTCTCCATCCTGCGCGGCGACATGCGCGACAAGCTCTTCAGCGCAGATTTCCGCGCCAGGCTCGGCGGTTACGACGCGCTCGAGGTCTTCCGCCGCCATGCCGGCGCCGCCAACACCGACGATCCGCTCGCCCTCATCCAGTACCTCGATCTCAAGACCTACCTGGTCGGCGACATCAACACCAAGGTCGACCGCGCCAGCATGGCCCATTCGCTGGAAGTGCGCGAACCGTTGATGGACCACAAGCTCGTCGAATGGCTCGCCACGCTGCCGTCCGGCCTCAAGATCCAGGGCAACGAAGGCAAGTACCTGTTCAAGAAGGCGATGGAGCCCTTCCTCCCCGACGATGTGCTCTACCGTCCGAAGATGGGCTTCGCCGTGCCGCTTGCACGCTGGTTCCGCGGCCCGCTCAAGCAGCGCGTGCGTGACGCAGTGCTGGGCGAAACCCTGGCCGCGACCGGTATATTCAACCGTGACTACCTCCAGCATCTGGTCGACGCCCATCAGTCCGGCGCCCGCGATTACAGCGCGCCGCTGTGGACCTTGTTGATGTTCGAAGCCTTCATCAGGAACAACACCGCACCGACACGCGCGCCAGCGGAAGTGGCCGCGGCGGCTTGAATCTCATGCGCATCCTTCACATCCTCGACCACTCCATCCCGCTGCACAGCGGCTATACCTTCCGCACTGCAGCCATCCTGCGTGAGCAGCGGGCACTGGGCTGGGAGACCTTTCACCTGACGTCGCCCAAGCAGGGCCAGGTTGCGGCCGAGGTGGAGGATGTAGACGGCCTGCGCTTCTACCGCAGTCCGGTGCCTGCGCCCGGCCCGGCCGGGATCAACGAGTTGCGCCTGATGCGTGCGACCGAGGCCCGGTTGGAGCAGCTTGCGCGGGAGCTCAGGCCCGATGTGCTGCACGCGCACTCGCCGGTGCTCAATGCCATCCCCGCCATCCGCGTGGGCAAGCGGCTTGGAATCCCGGTGGTGTATGAGATTCGCGCCTTCTGGGAAGACGCTGCGGTCGATCACGGCACGACGGCCGAGGGCAGCCTGCGTTATCGCGCCACGCGTGCCATGGAGACCTGGGCGCTCAAGCGGGTCGATCACGCCTTCACCATCTGTGAAGGCCTGCGTGCGGATATCGTCGCGCGCGGCATTCCGGCGGCCAGGGTCACGGTGATCCCGAATGCGGTGGATGTAGAGGGCTTTCAGCTCTCGGGCGACGCGGACCCGATTCTGCGCCGGGAGCTGGGTCTGGAGGGCTGCACGACCATCGGCTTCGTCGGTTCGTTCTACGCCTACGAAGGCCTGGATCTGCTGCTCGACGCCTTCCCCGCGCTGCTCGCCAAGCGCCCCGATCTGCGTCTGCTGCTGGTTGGTGGCGGTCCGCAGGACGCCAAGCTAAAGGCTCAGACCGAGCGTTTGGGGGTGGCGGACAAGGTGGTGTTTACCGGCCGGGTGCCGCACAGCGAAGTCAGTCGCTACTACGACCAGATCGACCTGCTTGCCTATCCGCGTCACTCCATGCGCCTGACCGAACTCGTCACTCCGCTCAAGCCGCTCGAGGCGATGGCCCAGGGGCGGCTGTTCGTGGCCTCGGACGTCGGCGGCCACAAGGAACTGATCCGCGACGGCGAGACCGGCAAGCTGTTCAAGGCCGGGAGCGCCGAGGCACTCGCCGCCGCCATCGACGCCATGCTCGCCGACCGCGGACGCTGGCCGACCATGCGCGCGGCAGGGCGCCACTTTGTCGAGGAAGTGCGAAACTGGACGAACAGCGTCGCCCATTACCGTGCAGTGTATGAGGCACTCGCCGGTCGTACCCGGCGCGCAGCCTGAGCGCACGCGGATGTCGTTTTCCGGTCTTCGTGTCCTGCTCGTCGGGCCGTTGCCGCCCCCCGCCGGCGGGATGGCCAACCAGACGCGGCAGCTCGCCGAACTGCTGCGCAGCGAGGGGGCGAGCGTCGAGCTGGTGCGCGTCAATGCGCCGTATCGTCCGGCATGGGCCGAGCGTCTCAAGGGCATCCGTGCCCTGTTTCGGCTGCTGCCCTATCTCGTCCAGCTCTGGCGCGGGGCAGGGCGGGCAGACGTTGCCCATGTGATGGCCAACTCGGGCTGGTCCTGGCACTTGTTCGCGGCCCCTGCGGTGTGGATTGCGAGCCTGCGTGGCGTGGCGGTGGTGGTGAACTACCGCGGTGGCGAGGCCGGCAGCTTTCTTGCGCACGCCGCCGGTGCCGTGCGCACGAGCATGCGCCGTGCTGCGCTGCTTGCCGTACCCTCCGGCTTTCTGCGTAAGGTCTTTGCGCAGCATGGCATGCCGGCGCGCATCGTTCCCAACATCATCGATCTGGCGCGCTTCCACCCCGCGCCGCAGCCGCGTCGGCCGGCTGCGGCCCCGCACCTGCTGGTGGCGCGTAATCTCGAAGCCATCTACGGCAACGATACTGCGCTGCATGCGTTCGCACTGCTGTCCGCGCACTATCCCGCGGCGACCCTGACACTCGCCGGGGAAGGACCTCAGGCGCAGGCGCTGGAACGGCTTGCGCGCGAACTTGGCGTCGCCGACCGTGTCAGGTTCAGCGGTCGGCTCGATCGCGACGAGATGGCTGCGCTCTACCGTGATGCAGATCTCATGCTCAATGCGAGCAGAGTGGATAACATGCCCAACGCGATCCTCGAGGCATTGGCAAGCGGTCTGCCGGTGGTCACGACCGCGGCCGGCGGCATCCCCTTCATGGTCGAGCATAGGCGAACTGCGATGCTTGTCGCTGTCGATGATGCAGCGGCGCTTGCCGAGGCGGTGCGGGCGGTGCTGGATGATGCGGCCCTTTACGAGGCGCTGAGGGCGCGCGGGCTCGATGAGGTGCAACGCTACTGCTGGCCCTCGGTGCGTGCCGAACTGCTTGCGGCCTACCAGGATGCGATGCAGGGCGAGGAAGCAAGGCGCAAATGAACATGAAGGAAGGTGCAATGAGTGTGACCAATGCCAGCCACGATCCTGGCCAAGCCAACGCTGCAGGTGATGCGCCCGCACGCAGGCTTCACCTCGCGGTACTTGCCGTCGGTTTGCTGTGGCTGTTGTTCTGGTACGGCGACACCTTCATGGCGATGGTCCACATCTGGGATCGCTCGGAGACCTTCGCCCACGGCTTCGTGATTGCGCCGATCTCGGCCTGGCTGGTCTGGCGGCGGCGCCACTTCATCCGCAACCTGCCGATCGAACCGTCGCTGCTGGGCGTCGTGCTTGGCGTCGGCGCGGGCTTTGCATGGCTGCTCGGCGAGCTTGCCAGCGTCGATGCCGTGTCCCAGTTCGCCGTCGTCGGCATGCTGGTGGCCTTTGCCTGGGCGGTGATGGGCACGGCGGTGATACGCACCTATGCCTTCCCGATCGGCTTCCTGTTCTTCATGGTGCCGTTCGGCGAGTTCATGTTCCCGAGCATGATGGACTGGACCGCCAACTTCATCATCTGGGCCGTGCGCGCGTCGGGCGTGCCGGTTTATGCCGAAGGCTACAACCTGGTCATCCCGTCGGGGCGTTGGGAAGTGGTCGAGGGGTGCAGCGGCGTGCGCTACCTGATGGCCTCGGTGGTGGTCGGCAGCCTGTTCGCTTATCTCAACTACACCTCGACCCGCCGGCGGCTCATCTTTGTCGCCGCCTCCATCGTTCTGCCGGTGTTCGCCAACTGGTTGCGCGCCTACGGCATCGTGATGCTCGGCCATCTCACCGACAACAAGCTGGCCGCCGGGGCGGATCACCTCATTTATGGCTGGGTGTTCTTCGGCATCATCATCATGATCCTGTTCTGGGTCGGTTCGCGCTGGCAGGAGCCGGAGGAGTCGGCGCCGGCGGCACCGGTCTCGACACCGACGACGGCCGGTACTGCGCGTGCCGGTCGTGCCGGCTGGCTGGTCGCGGCCGTCGTGGTGGTGTCGATGTGGAACCCGGTGCTGGCCTTCATCGATCGCCAGGGGCAGCATGGGCCGGTGGCGTTCGCGGCATTCTCCCTGCCTGCGACGTGGCAGCCGGCGAGCGCTGCCAGCTTGCCGGAGTGGGAGCCGAGCTATTCCGGCATGCGCGGCAAGCTCACCCAGACCTGGGCCGGCGAAGACGGGGCAGTCGGTCTCTATGTCGGCTTCTATCGCAACCAGGGGCCTGGCGAGGAGCTCATCAACTTCGACAACCGGGTGCTGGTCAGCAAGCACCCGGTGTGGCGGCGCACGGGCGAGAGCCTGCACTCGATTCAGATTGGCGATCGTGCCGTCCCCTTGCGTGGCCTGACCATGCTCAGCAACGACGGGCGGCGCATGATGGTCTGGTACACCAACTGGATCGACGGTCGGTGGACGGTGAGTCCCTATGTTGCGAAGGTCTATCTTGCCTTGTCGCGCCTCACGGGCGAAGGTGACGACTCGGCCGTGGTCATGTTCAGCACCGCGTATGTGGAAGGTCATGGCGAGACCGGCGAGGCCCGCCTGAAGGCCTTCATCGAGGATGCCGGCCCGGCGCTGCAGTCGATGCTGCAGCAGACGGCTGAACGCTGATGGCGGGCCGGGAGCGACTGATGAACAAGGATGCGCGCTCGCCCTACACGCGCTTCATCGCGGATGTGGTGTTCCCGTTACACGAGCGCCTCAAGCGCCATGACACGGTCGCCGTCCGCAAGCAGCTCGAGGACAGCCAGTGGTGGTCGCGTGAGCGCCTGGCGCGATTCCAGGTCGAGCGCCTGCGTGCTCTGCTGCGCCATGCCGGACAGCACGTGCCCTATTACAAGGCGCTCTTTGCCCGTGTCGGCTTCGACCCCGAGCAGGTGCAGTCGATCTCGGACCTCGGCAAGCTGCCGTTCCTGACCAAGGCCGAGATCCGTGCGCATACCGACGACTTGAAGGCCGACGATGCCGGTGCGCTGGCGCGCTTCAATACGGGGGGGTCGAGCGGCGAGCCGCTGATCTTCTACATCGGTAACGAGCGTGTCAGCCACGACGTCGCGGCCAAGTGGCGCGCAACGCGTTGGTGGGGTGTCGACATCGGCGATCCGGAGATCGTCGTCTGGGGCTCGCCGATCGAACTGAGCGCGCAGGACCGCATCCGCGCCGTTCGCGACAAACTCCTGCGTACCGAGTTGCTGCCGGCATTCGAGATGTCCGATGCCAAGCTCGACGGCTTCATCGAGCGCATTCGTGTCCGCCGGCCGAAAATGCTGTTCGGCTATCCGTCGGCACTCTCGCACATTGCCCAGCATGCAAATAGGCGCGGGGTCCGCATGGACGGGCTCGGCATCAAGGTGGCGTTCTGCACCTCCGAGCGCCTGTACGAGCATCAGCGCGAGCTCATCGAAAGCACCTTCGGCTGCCCGGTCGCCAATGGGTACGGCTCCCGGGATGCCGGCTTCATCGCCCACCAGTGCCCGGCGGGCGGCATGCACCTGACCGCCGAGGACGTCGTCGTCGAGATCGTCGACAGCGCTGGCCAGGTGGTGCCGGCCGGTGAGTCGGGTGAGATCGTGGTCACCCACCTGGCGACGCGGGAGTTTCCCTTCATCCGCTATCGCACCGGCGATGTCGCCACGCTGGACACCGGCGCGTGCGCATGTGGCCGCGGCCTGCCCATGCTCAAGGAGATCCAGGGACGCACGACCGACTTCGTCGTCGCCCGTGATGGCACCGTGATGCATGGGCTGGCGCTGATCTACGTGCTGCGCGACCTACCGCAGGTGGGGGGCTTCCGTGTGGTGCAGGAGAGCCTGGAGTTGACGCGGGTGCAGGTCGTACCCGGCGCAGGCTTCGATGGCGCGACCGTAGAGCGTATCCAGCGCGGCCTGTGTGCGCGCCTGGGAGCGGGGGTGAGCGTCGAGGTGGAGCAGGTCGATGAGATCCCGCCGGAGAAGTCCGGGAAGTATCGCTATATCGTGAGCAAGGTCGACGCGGCGGGGGCGGCATGAGGGATCTGTTCGTCGCGCTCGTCGTCTTCGGTTCGCTGCCCTTCATCCTCAAGAGGCCGTGGCTCGGCATCCTGATGTGGTCCTGGCTGGGCTACATGAATCCGCATCGCATGGCCTGGGGCTTCGTCACCTCGATGCCGGTGGCGCTTATCGTGGCACTGACCACGTTTGCGGCAATCCTGTTCTGCAAGGAGGAAAAGCGCATCCCGTGGACGCGCGAGACCGTATTGCTGCTGATCTTCACCGGCTGGATGTTCGTATCCACCCTGATGGCCCAGTATCCAGGCATGGCCTGGCCGCAATGGGACAAGGTGTGGCGGATCATCCTCATGACCTACATCACCATGATGCTGATCACCGACAGGCAGCGGCTGCACTGGCTGGTGGTGGTGATTGCGCTGTCGATCGGCTTCTATGGTTTCAAGGGCGGGGTGTTCATCCTGACCGGCGGGAGTGGAAACAACGTGATGGGGCCGTCGGGCTCCTTCATCGCAGACCGCAACTCGGTCGGACTGGCTCTGCTCATGACCGTGCCGCTGCTCTGGTATGTCAGGCTTCAGACCACGAATGTCTGGGCAAGGCGCGCGCTGCTGGCCGGTGGTGCGCTGACCCTGGTTGCGATCATCGGTACCAATTCGCGTGGGGCCTTGGTCGGTCTTGCCGCCGTCGGGTTCTTTTTCCTGATGAAGGCACGCAACCGTTTTGGTGTCATCCTGGCGCTGATCCCGGTCTTCCTGGTGGTGCTTTACGTGATGCCGCCGGAGTGGTTCGAGCGCATGCATACGATCCAGACCTACGACGAGGATGCCTCCGCGATGGGGCGGATCTACGCCTGGGGAAATGCCATCACGCTGGCGAACATGTTCTTCTTCGGCGGCGGTTTCCGCGCGATCACCGGCTACGGGGGCACGGATTCGCACAGTAACTGGTTCGGTGTGCTGGGCGAACTTGGCTGGGTGGGCCTGGGCATGTTCGTGCTGCTGCACATCTTCACCTGGCTGTCGGCTTCGCAGGTCATCCGCTGGTCGAAGCCGCATGCATCATTGACCTGGGCGCGCGACCTTGCGGCGATGGTTCAGGTGAGCCTGATCGGCTACATGTCTGCGGGGTCCTTCCTCGGCCTGCAGTACTTCGACCTCTTCTACCATCTGATCGCCATCATCGTGATCTCGAAGATTCTGGTTCAGAAGGAACTGGATGCGATGCGGGGGCAACAGCCTGCTCTGCAGCGGGATAGAGCACCACTGGAGCGAGACACGGGCCGAATGGCGCTGTCCTAGCAGAAGAGCAAGGAGCAGTGCCGGGCGGCCGCCGCTCGCGTTCGGTTCTGCATCCAGGCGCCAGGGCGGGGCCTAGGCCCCATGAGCGTTCATCAGGGCTGTGCGGGACCAGGCCATCAGGTAGCGGGTCGGTGTGTATCGACCCTGTTCATGAAGGCGCCGTCGGGTGTCCGAGGTGGCTGTTGCGCCCGCTATGGCATCGGGGCCGCTGCCTGCGGGAAGGAAAAGTGCGCCACCTCGCTCTGGTTCATCACGCAGGTAGGCAAGGTGCGGGCTGATGGTGCGGACTGCCGGATCGTAGTACCAACTGATGCCCATCAGCCCCCGGCTTTCGGGCCAGCGCTGCAACAGTTCGGCGACGAGGGCGTAGCAGCGTTGCCGTCCTTCCGGGTTGAAGTGCGACAGCATCGCCGGGTGAACATGGTTTTCGAGGAAAGGTGCGAAGCCGTGGCTGCGCAGCCCGAAGTACACCAGGGCGCGCATGAGATTGCCCGGTGCCTGCCGCAGAACAAGCGAGCGCGGCACTCCCGAGTGACGGTAGACCAGATGGGACGCGCAAGGGATGAGCCACATGCGCAGAATGCCGAGATCCTTCAGAAAGATGTCGTCGCGTGACGAGCGGGCCCACTGGGGGGACTGTGTCGTGCGCTGCAGCATGCGATCGAGGTTTTCGAGGTAATACGGCAGCAGGCTCTCCGGGAGCGCCGCCCGCGTGAATCGCCTCTCGAACTGCCGGATGAGCTCCAGGAGAAGTAGATCCAGCAGTCCCGGGGCCTGGCCCGCGGGTTCGCCATGCGCGAATGCGCTCACCTGTGCATGAAAGGCCGCGGGCAGATCGGTATAGCCGCGTGGCCGCGGCGGATGCTTGCCGCTTGTGCCTTCGAGCGTGAGCATGAGTTCCGATACGAGTCGCCGCGCATTCTCGGGTGGCAAGCACAACCGGTCACAGGTCCCTGCCCAGGCATCTCTGGTGCTGGCGGAGAGCGTATCGAAGCGTGTCATGGGGGCTCTGCTCGGCTGGGTCAGGCGATCGTATCGCGCTTCAGGGCCCTGACTGTGCGCACGATCTGCCCCAGGCGCGAGCGCAGTGCCGACATGAGGCTCCAGAATCCGCTCAGACGGGCCTCAAACTCGATGTCGGAGAGGGATTCGCTGTCGAGGATGCGCTTGAGCGCGTAAGGTGAAGTGCCAGGGGGGTTGAGTCCGAATTCGGTCGTGGTGGCGGACTGGATGCCGCTGCTTGCAAGGACCGGAAACAGCTCGGGCCGGTAGAGGCCGCTCGGGTAGCAGAAGTGGTTCAGCTGCGCGGGGGCTTTGCCAAGCATCTGGCCGAGTACATCACGGTTGCGTTCGAGCTCTTGGCGCAGCCGGTCGGGGTTGAAGCCATGCATCCGATGCGAATGGGTGTGGAGCTGAATGTCCAGGCCCCTTTCGTGAGCATCGCGTACCTCCCCTGGCTTCATGAGCATGAAGACCCTGCGGGCTTCCAGGTTATCGAGGTCGATGCCGAGCAGATCGGCGATCCTGAGGGTTTCGGCCCGCCTGGCTTCTGCTGTGGGCTGGGACCGGATCCGGGCGGCGATTGCGCGTGATAGCTGCTGCGTGGAGGGGTGTGGCAGTGTCTGGTCGGGGAACAGGCGCCGCAGGTCGGGCGGGTGGATGGCACGGCCGGCAAGAAAGGTGGCCAGCACGTAGATGACCGGCTCCTGGTCCACGACATCCCTTGTCGTCAGGTACAGGCTTGCAGGGTAACCGTGTTGCTCGAGAACGGGCAGCATGTGGAGATAGGTGCCGACCCAGCCATCGTCAATGGTGACTACGACATCGCGGGTACGGACGCGCCGGTTGGCCAAGTCGTCGCAGGCCTGGCGCAGCGGGATGACCCGGTACCCGCATCGCGCGAGCAGGGCCATGCGCTTGCGGAAACGGTCCGCGCTCATGAACAGGCAGTCGCCGTAGTGCGGCTCCCCGCCCAGCCATATGCCGTGATAGCACAGGATGCGCAGATGCCCCCGCGTCAGCATCCTGGATAGCGCGAATAGCCCCAGGCCCTTCGCCAAGCGCAGGAAGAGGGGCTTCAACACCATGCCCCCCGGGAACGAAAATGCGTGCCGGCTCTCGTCACGCGTTGGCTTGGAGCCAGAGCTCCAGTTCCACCAGTACCCAGATCATGACGCCATAATAGCTTGCATGGCCGCTGGCGTGTTCGCGACGTAGGTAGGCCAGGTACGCCGGTTTCACGATACCGCGCCGGCCCAGGCTGGCCAGGGCGTCTTCGGCCAGCGCCTTGAGCGGTGCGTGCGCGTTCAGCCACAGTCCGAAAGGCAGGCCGAAGCCGTGCTTGCTCTTGGAGATGGTCTCGTCGGGCAGGAAGCCGCGCAGGGCGTCCTTGAACAGCACGCGCAGCCGGCCCTTGCGCACTTTCTGTTCTGGCTTGAGCTGCCCGGAGAAGGCGACGAGGTCGTCGTCGAGGAAGGGGAAGCGCACCTCTACGCCGGCGGCCTCGCACATGCGCGTGACTTTGCGCAGATCGTTGTCGGCCAGCGTGATCTTGTGGTCGAGGTGCATCATGCGCTCGATCGGCTCGGGTGAAGCGCAACGGAAGTAGGCCTCGCGCGCGAGCTCCAGCGGGCGGTTGGTGTCGATCGCGGAGAGGAATTCAGGCTCGAAGATGTCTTGCAGCGGGCTGCGGTGCAGGAAGTTGTAGGTCTCCATGCGGTCTGGCAAGGGCACCCGTGCCTGCTCGATGTAGCTGCGCGCCTTGCGCACTGGCATGATCGACGCGCCCAGTGGAAAGTGCATCACCACCGGCTCCAGCAGATTGCGCAGCACGGGCGGGACGCGGTGGTAATGCTCGAAGACGCCCTGTTTGGCATAGCGTTCGTTGCCGCCGAAGAACTCGTCGCCGCCGTCGCCGGCCAGCACCACTTCGATGCCGTGCTCGCGCGCCATGCGCGCGCAGAAATAGGTCGGTGCCGCGGATGCGTTGCCGAATGGTTCATCGTAGGCCGCGGCAATGAGCGGCATCGCCTCGACGACATCGTCGGCGGTCACGTAGTACTCGTGCGCATTGGTGCCGAAATGGCGGGAGGTGATGCGGGCGAATTCCAACTCGTCGAAGCCCTGGGCGTCGAAGCCGATCGAGAAGGTCTCGGCCGGTTTGCCGCTGACCTTGCCCAGCATGCCGCTGACGGTGGAGCTGTCGGTGCCGCCGGAGAGGAAAGCGCCGGTTGGGCGGCTATCGTCGGCCTGGCGGGCTACGGCTTGTTCGGTGAGGTCAAGGAAGCGCTTGCGCAGTGCGGCTTCGTCGCCTGTGGCACTGGCGTCGTAGGCAAGCTGCCAGTGAAAGTTTCGCACTGCGTTCCTGCCGTCGAAGCTGGCGCATTGTGCAGGCAACAGCTTGGTGATGCCGGTAAAGGCGGTGTCGGGGCTGGGTACCATGTGGCAGTAGAGGTACTCGAACAGCGCCTGCCGGTCGATCGGGGCCGAAACCAGCGGGTGCTTCGCCACCGCGCGCGCGCTGGTGGAGAAGACGAGCGTCGCGCCCACTTGGGCGAAGCACAGGCGCTCGGTGCCGGTGCGGTCGATCGCGAGCAGGGCCCGCCGTTGACGCATGTCGATCAGCACGATGGCGAAATTGCCCTGCAGTCTGCCCAGAGAGGCTTCGCCGCCATCGCGGTAAGCCGCCAGCGCGGCCGCGGCCACGCCTTCCGCGCGGGCGCGCGCGGCGAGTGACGCATCGGCCCAGCGCGGCCGCCCGAGCACTGCAGCCAGACAACCTGCGCCAAGATCGGTTGCCGTAGAGCAGGCCGGGTGGCTGGTGGCGAGCATGCCGGCATCGCTGGCCTGCACCTGCATGTCGGCGGACGACAGCCCTTCGGCTGCCAGCATCGCGTGCAAGGCATCGTGCGATGCAACACGTTCGTCGAAGTTAACCCAGCCGCAAAGTACTCGTCTTGATGTCATCGCTCTAAAATGCCCAAACCCATCGGAATGGCCACTATGGTAGCCGAGGTTGCAAGCGGGCAAGTGCGGCACGAATCACTCGGGATCAAGTTCATGGCGATGCGCATCAATGGCTGGTGGAGAGCGGGCATGCCCGGCGCGGGTGTCGTATGCGCTGTGGCGCTCCTGCTTGGAGCCGAGGCGCTCCTCCATTCGGATGTATTCATGCATCGATTGCGCTCGGTGTTCGCGGTAGGTCGGGCGTATGACAAAGTTCTGTATGTGGAGCAGCAAGCTCCTCGCATGCTCGTGTTGGGCAACAGCCGAGTGGATAACGCGATCGATCCGCGCACGCTGGGTGCCGCTTTCGCTGCGGGGCGCGGCGGCTTCAACCTGGGCTTGCCGGGGGCCAATGCGAGCGCCTTGCTTGGGATTGCCCATCGGTTTGACGAGCGCGGTTTGTTTGGGCGCGGAAAGGTCGAGCGCGTGCTGATCGGGCTGGACGAGAGCCTGCTCCACGCCGGGGATGCGCTTGGCTATGATGTTTTCTTTGGTCAGCCGGATATATGGGAAGAGGGCGCGCAGGCCTATCTGCGCTCAACGTTGAGGCTGTGGGGCTACGCCGATAACCTGAAACAGTTGCGTGAGCCGGCGAAGCTGGTCCAGTTCGCGACAGCGCTGACGGAGGAGGTCGAACCAGTCGGGGGCGGGGCCGCCGAGCGGCTCGGGTATCGCCCCGGGTTTGGCGACAACCAGGACGCCGGGCAGGTGGCGCGCCAGGAAGCGGGCTCCACCCATCCGCCGGACCCGAAGGTGGTTGCGGACTTCTGGAGCTTGCTCGACCTCCTTGAACGACGGCAGGTGAGCGTTGTGGTCGTCTTTCCCCCCTTGCTCAACCGCCGTGTGCTCTACCTTGAGGGTGCGCACCCCGCCTCATCGCCCTACCTTGCCTTGCGTCGGGAGTTGCTCGCACGAGGAGTTCCAATGTTCGCTTTGTCCGCCGATCTGAAGCTGCCGCCTGAAGGTTTCGTCAACGCGGGTCATCTGAACGATCTGGGGGCCCAGTATTTCAGCCGTGCACTCGGGCGGGCGCTCTCGGGAGGAACGCACGGTGAGGTGGAGCGGGTGGGCGCACTATGATCTTCAGTAGCGCGAGCTTCATGCTCTTCTTCATCGCGGTGCTGGCATTGTACGCTGGTGCGCGTACACCGGGGCAGCGGGCGGGCGTACTGCTGGCGGCCAGCATTCTGTTCTACGCGAGCTGGAAGCCGATCTACCTGTTGCTGATCGGTCTTTCCGTCACGGCCAACTGGTATGCCTACAGGGCCATGCTGAAGACGCGATCCCGTGCGTTGCTAACGGTCGTGATCGTCGCTGATCTCGGGGTGCTCGCGGGCTTCAAGTATCTTGGGCTGATCATCGAGTCCGCCTTGTGGGTGGCCAGCGCCGCAGGTGGCGAGGTGGTCGTTGCACGACCGGGCTGGATCGACTGGGTGCTGCCACTGGGAATCAGCTTCTATACGTTCCAGATGCTCAGTGCAATGATCGACGTCTATCGTGGTGACTGCACGAAAGAGATCGGCTATCGAGACTGGTGTCTGTACGTCACGTTCTTCCCGCAACTCATTGCCGGACCCATCCTGCACGTTCACGAGTTGGTCGAGCAGTTGCAGACCCTCAAGCCGATCGCTTGGGACAACCTCAGGATAGGGGCCTTCATATTTGTCGGTGGCCTGATCAAGAAGGCGCTTTTTGCTGACAACCTGGGGCCGGTTGTCGATGACCTCTATGCCCATCCAGAGCGTCTGGACCTGATGCGGGCTTGGCTGGCCACGCTTGCCTTCGGGATGATGATCTACCTGGACTTCTCGGGCTACAGTGAGATGGCGCTTGGGCTCGCGCGCATGTTCGGGGTCGTCTTGCCGCTGAACTTCCAGTTCCCCTACATCAGCCGCAACCCGTCCGAGTTCTGGCGCCGGTGGCACATCACCTTGTCCCGCTGGCTACGCGACTACCTCTATGTCTCGCTTGGCGGCAACCGGGGCGGGCGCTTCGATACGTATCGCAACCTCATGCTGACGATGTTGCTGGGCGGTCTGTGGCACGGCGCAAACTGGACCTTCGTGTTCTGGGGGTTCCTACATGGTGCTCTGTTGGTGCTCAATCGCCTGCTGAACAATGCTCTGCGGCTGTTGGACGTCCGCGAGGGGGGCAGGCTTGACCGCCTGGTCTCTCTCATGGGTTGGCCGGTCATGTTCGTCACCGTACATTTCACCTGGGTGTTCTTTCGTGCGCCGACCTTTGCCGATGCATGGCAGGTCTGTGTGGCGATGATGGGGCTGGCGGACCCGGTCGTGCTTGCGCCTGTACGTCTCTATCAGGCGCTGGGCGTCCTGTCGACGGTCGTCCTCGTTCTGCTCGAGCCCCGGATAGTCGATGCCTGCCGGCGCCGAGGGATTGACTGGTGGTGGCGGGTACCGTTTCTGCTGCGCGGTACGGCATACGCATCGCTTGTCCTTGCGCTGGTGACGCTCGGCGGGCCGACGCAGAAGTTCATCTATTTTGATTTCTAGTGTTTCGGACTTGCCGGACAAATGTACGCCTTTCTCCTGATTGCCGGTTTCTCTTTGCTTGCAGCATGGGTGTTGTTTTTTTTCGCGAACCGCGACCTGCTGCTGCGGCTGTGGCGCGAGCCCACATTGCTGCGGCCGGTGCTGATCGTCGAGAGTGACGACTGGGGGCCGGGGCCAGAGGCGGATGCGCAAGCGTTGCAGCGCATCGCAGCAATACTTGCGCGAGTGCGCGACCGGGAGCATCGGCCTGCGGTGATGACGCTCGGTGTCGTGCTGGGAAAGCCCGATGGCGCGGCCATTCTCGCCGACGACTGCGGACACTATCACCGTAGCGGCCTGGGCGAGGCACGCTATGCGCCGATCGTGGGGGCCATGCGGCAGGGCTGTGAAATGGGGGTCTTCGCACTTCAGCGCCATGGTCTTGAGCACTGCTGGCCTGAGTCGCTGCTTGTGCGTGCCCGTCAGGACGGCGTGCTGCGCGCATGGTTGGCGGACCCCGAGGCACGCAGCGAGGCCTTGCCGCCCACGCTGCAGAGTCGCTGGGTGGACGCCGGAACGCTTCCGAGCCGCCCCTTGCCGGAAGCAGACGTCCGGCGTGCGGTCATGGACGAAGCGGAGGTCTTTCTGACCCTGTTCGGCATTTGTCCCCCGGTTGCCGTGCCGAACACCTTTGTGTGGGACGACGCGGTCGAGCGTGCCTGGGCGCAGAGTGGGGTACGTTGTGTCGTCACATGCGGGCGTCAGTACCAGGCGCGTGGCGCGGATGGCGCGCTCGCGGCAACCGCGCGACGTATCGTCAACGGAGAGTCGGGGCAGAGCGGTGTGCGCTACCTTGTGCGAGATGCCTACTTCGAGCCGATCCGCGGCCACCGCGCGGAGCAGGTGTGGGACGCTGTGGCGCGGCGCACCGCCCTGGGACGACCCACCCTGCTCGAGACGCATCGGGAGAGCTTCATCGACGCTGACCATGGCGACACCGCGCTGGCCGAACTGGAGCGAGCACTTGCTGGCGTCGTCGAGCGTCACCCCGACGTGTGCTTCATCAGCACGGAGCGGCTGGCCGACGCCTATGCCGATCGGCAGCATGCGCTGTGGCAGCGCAGCATGCGTGCACGCAGCGTGACATTCCTGCGCCGCTTGCTTGCCGAGGCAGGCCTGTCGCGTCCGCTCAAGTTGTGCGGGCTCTACTTCGTGTTGCCGATGGCCGTGCGACTGCTGGCCGCCGTGACTCCGTCCGCAGCGGGTCGGCACTGAGGGTGTTAGCATCCGCCCCGCCGCACTGGAAACCATCATGCAAAAACGCTATCTGGTCCTGACCGAACTCTTTCTGCCGACCAAGGGAGGCACGGCCGTATGGTTCGACGAGGTCTATCGCCGCCTCGGCGGCAAGGACATCCACATCGTCACCGCGGATGTGCCGGGCGCGGAGGAGTACGACCGCGATCACCCGAACTCCATTCACCGGCTGTCGCTCAAGCGCGTACCCTGGCTGAAGCCGGAGTCGCTGCTGATGTACCTGCGCTTCTTCTTTACCTCGCTATGGCTGGCATTGACCCACCGTTTCGACGCCATCCATGCTGGCCGAGCATTGCCCGAGGGCCTGGTGGCGTGGCTGGTCGCACGCCTAACCCGCCGGCCAGTGGCGATCTACGCACATGGCGAGGAGCTTACCGGCTGGGGGCGGGGCAACAAGTACAGGGCCATGCGCTTTGCGCTGCGCCATGCGGACAAGGTGATCGCCAACAGCGACTTCACGCACGACACCCTGGTGGAGATGGGGGTCGCGCCCGAACGCATCGAGATGATTCATCCCGGTGTCGATACCGAACGCTTCCGACCCGGGCTGCCGTTTCAGGATCTGCGCGACAGCCTGGGGCTGGCCGATGGGGTGAGACTCATCCTGTCGGTGGGCCGCTTGAGCCGGCGCAAGGGCTTCGACACTGTGATCCGCTGCCTTCCCGCTGTACTCGAGGCCGGGGTGGACGTGCACTACGCCGTCATCGGCATCGGCGAGGATCGCGACTATCTTGCCGGCCTGGTTGACGAGTGCGGTGTGGGCGGGCGCGTGCACCTGCTCGGTCATGTGCCCATGGACGATCTGCCGCGCTGGTACAACGCCTGCGACCTTTTCGTCCTCGCCAATCGGGATATCGAAGGCGATACCGAAGGCTTCGGAATTGTTTATATTGAAGCGGCGGCGTGCGGTAAGGCCGCGATTGCCGGCCGCGCGGGTGGGACGGGTTCAGCCGTGCTCGACGGCGTGACGGGGCTGAGGGTAGAGACGGGCAACCTTGACGAGTTGCAGCAGGCGATCTGCCGCTTGCTGGGGGACAGCGGATTCCGCGACACGATGAGCGCGGCCGCGATGGAGCGCGCGCACGCTATGCTGAGCTGGACTGCGGTGGCTCAGCGGACCAGCGCCTTGAACTTGCGCAGCTGAGGGTGATGAGGGTCATGATCAGGAACTTGATTGGTTTTCTTGGTGTGGGGCTCGTGCCCGTCCTGCTTTCGCCAGCGATGGCGCAGTGGAACCCCGGCGGAACGCCGGCGGAGCAAGCACAGTTGCCGCAAGTGTGTGCAGTCAAGCTCCGCAACGATGATCGCAGCGCGGAGGGGCAGCGCTACCTTGCTCAGTTCGGTGCCGACAACTGGGTGCACATGCACCATTACTGCTATGGGAGGGTCTTTCTTCTCCGTGCGGCCCAAGCGTCGACGAAGCGGGATCAGGACTATCAGCGTTCGCTGGCCGTGAAGGAGTTTTCCTATGTGCTCAAGGCTGCGAAACCCGATTTCTGGATGCGCCCGCAACTCAATCTCGAGCTTGGCCGGGTTCACCTGCTACTGGGGCAGGCTGCGCAGGCGACGGCGCTTTTTTCCGACGCGATCCGGCTCAATCCTCACTATCAGCCGGCCTACCTGGCGTTGATATCCGAACTTCGCAGCAAGGGACAACAAGCTACTGCGCTCACTGTTGCAGAAGAGGGGCTCAGACACCTCCCAAACTCAGCCGAGCTCAAGAAGCTGTATTTCGATCTCGGCGGCAAGGAGCCTTTGCCCACGCCTGCCAGAGCGGCGACCACGGGTCGAGGGGCGGGTCGAGATGCACCGCCCGAAGCGACTCGCGCTGACACCAGTCAGGCCGAGTCTGCCGCAACGGAGCGCAAGGAGGCGGGTGACAGCGAGGTGGCCGAGGAGAATGCGCCGAGCGAGGCGTCCCCAGCCTCGTCGGGGCAATCGAGGAACTGCCGATTTTGTCCGCCCGATGAGGTCGAGGAGCGTTGGCGCGAAGGGTTTCGCAACTAGCGCGGCGGGCATGGCAGTTTGACCGGCCAGTCAATTCCATGATGGATCGAGTGAGATGAGCGTTCCGATTCGAATCTCGGTGGTCGTTCCGGTCTATCGCTCACAGGAGACGCTGCCGCACCTTCATCGACGCCTGCTGGTTGTTCTCGAAGAGCTGGGAGAGACCTTCGAGATCCTCTTCGTTGAGGATTGTGGTGGCGACGATTCCTGGGCTGTCATTGAGGCGCTTGCCGCCGCGGACGCCAGGGTGCTGGGTTTGCGCCTTGCGCGCAACTACGGCCAGCACAACGCCCTGTTATGTGGTATCCGGGCCGCACGCGGCGAGTGCATCGTCACTCTTGATGACGATCTGCAAAACCCCCCTGAGGAGATTCCGCGCTTACTTGCCAAGCTGGATGAGGGCCATGACGTCGTGTACGGTGCGCCTCGGGCCGAGACGCACGGTTTTCTGCGCGACCAGGCTTCCCGGATCACCAAGCTTGCGCTGCAGGGGGCGATGGGGGTGGAGTCGGCCAGCAAGGTGAGTGCGTTTCGGGTCTTTCGGACTCGTCTGCGCGAGGCGTTCGCCGCCTATCGAAGCCCATCGGTCAATATCGACGTGTTGTTGACCTGGGGTACCACGCGATTCGCTGCCGTACAGGTTCGGCAGGATGAGCGGGCCATCGGTGACTCGGGCTATACGCTGAGGAAGCTCTTCAATCATGCACTCAACATGATGACGGGCTTTTCGGTGTTGCCGCTTCAGATCGCAAGCGTGCTGGGAATTGTCTTCGGCGCCTTGGGCTTTCTCGTGCTCTTCTATGTGTTGCTGCGTTATCTGGTCGATGGCAGCGCGGTGCCGGGCTTCCCTTTCCTCGCATCGATCATCGCCATATTCTCGGGGGTCCAGCTCTTTGCGCTCGGGATCTTTGGCGAATATCTGGCGAGAATGCATTTTCGTTCGATGGAGCGCCCGCCCTACGCGCTGATGTCGACGACGCGCATGCCTGCCGATACGGAGGGCGGCTGTGGACAACGTGAGTGAGTCGCGCAGATCTGCTCTTCTACATGGGGAGATCACTGCCGGCCCGCTTCGCCTCGTCTGGGCGGAGGCGCCGTGGGATACGGTGGTACTTGGTCATCCTGTCGTGCAGATTTCGCGGATCGAGGCCGACCTCGGCGCAAGAGCGGACGATCTCGCACCTTTCGTCGTCGCATGCGAGGCGGGTGGCGTTGAGTTGGCAAGTTGCCGCCTGGCGCACGATCGCTTGCGCGAGTCCATGCTGCTCGAGGAGATCGGTTTTCGCTTCATCGAAATGGTCTACCAGCCCGAATTCGCCTGCTCGGAATGGACACAGACAGGCGATGAGAGGGGGCTGGAACTTGTCCTTGCATCGGCACGTGATCTTCCGGCGATCGTCGAACTGGCTGGCACCGCCTTTGGCTGCGAGCGTTTCCACATGGATCCCAGACTGCCGTCCGGTCTGGGTGACCTGCGTTACCAGAACTGGGTGCGCAACTGCCTGGAGCATCCTTCGCAGCGCCTGTATGCGCTTAGAGAGGCCGGGGACCTGGTGGCGTTCTTCGTCGTCGAGATGCTCGTCGACGGTACCTGCTACTGGCACTTGAATGCTGTCTCGCCAGCACGGCAAGGCATGGGCTATGGGCTGCGAGCCTGGCGGCAGATGATGCATCAGGCGTTCAAGGATGGGGCGCGTCGGGTGCGTACCAGCATCGTCGCGCGGAACCACCGTGTGCTGAACCTATACGCACGGTTAGGTTTCGTGTTCCCCGCGCCATCGATGACCTTCCACTGGGTGCGCAGCGCATGAGCGGTCGTGTCGCACTGCGCCAGTTTCTTCGTTATGCCACGGTAGGCCTGGTTTCCAACGCAATTCTTTACCTCGCATATCTTGGGCTCACTGCCTTGGGTGTCGAGGCCAAGCGCGCAATGACGCTGCTCTATGTCCTGGGCGTGCTGCAGACCTTTGGCTTCAACAAGCGTTGGTCGTTTGCCCATGGGGGTGTGCGGGGCACTGCCTTCGTTCGCTACGCCATATCCTATGCACTCGGCTATGTGATGAATCTCGGCGGTTTGCTGGTATTCGTGGACGTACTCGGATATCCGCACCAGATCGTCCAGGGGCTGTTCATCCTCGGGTTGGCGATGTTGCTGTTCCTGCTGCAGAAGTACTGGGTCTTCAGACCGCTGACCGTCTCCACGCAAACGACCGGGCCACTGCCATGAACATCCCCTTCAACAAGCCCCACATGACGGGCAAGGAACTCTGGTACATCGCCCAGGCACATGCCAATGGACACCTCGCTGGCGATGGGCGCTTCACCGGCCTGTGTTCGCGCTGGCTCGAGGCTCGCACCGGCGCTTCCAAGGCCTTGTTGACCCATTCATGCACTGCAGCGCTGGAGATGGCCGCCATCCTGGCCGATCTTCAGCCTGGTGATGAGGTCATCATGCCCTCTTACACCTTCGTTTCGACGGCCAACGCTTTCGTGTTGCGTGGGGCCGTACCTGTTTTCGTCGATGTTCGCGCCGACACCCTGAACATCGATGAGCAACTCATCGAGGCAGCCATCACGGCGCGCACGCGGGCGATAGTCCCTGTCCATTACGCAGGTGTCGGTTGCGAGATGGATGCGATCATCGATATCGCCCGCCGCCATGAGCTCCTGGTGATCGAGGATGCTGCACAGGCGGTCATGGCGAGCTACAAGGGCCGACCGCTGGGTGGTATAGGCGACATGGGGGCGCTGTCCTTTCATGAGACCAAGAACATCATTTCCGGGGAAGGGGGGGCGCTGCTCGTCAATTCGGTGCATCACGCCGCGCGAGCCGAGATCGTGCGCGAGAAAGGCACCAACCGTTCGCAGTTCTTCCGTGGCCAGGTCGACAAATACACCTGGGTCGACATCGGCTCATCCTACCTCCCGGGGGAACTGATTGCGGCCTTCCTGTGGGCTCAGATGGAGGAAGCTGACAGCATCACCCGGCGCCGGCTGGGCATTTGGGAGACCTACCATCATGGCTTCGCCGAAGCCGAGCGCCAGGGTCGCCTCCGGCGCCCGGTGGTCCCTCCTCACTGCGCACACAATGCCCACATGTATTACCTGCTACTGCCCGAGCTGGACGTACGCACCGCCTTCATCGAGCGCCTGCGCCGCTTGGGCATTCACTGCGTGTTCCACTACATCCCCCTGCATGATGCGCCGGCGGGTCGCCGCTTCGGGCGACCGCACGGCACTTTGGCGGTGACCGAGGGTGTCGCCAAGCGGCTGGTCCGCCTTCCCGTATGGTTGGGCATGGAGGACGAGCAGGCCGGGATCATCGACCAGGTCCTCGCCGCGCTTTGAAGCGCTCATCCCAGAGATCCGGCTGTGCGCAGGATGTGCGATCGCATCTTGCGGATGGAGCCGGTGGCCATCTTTTCAAGCGCCTGCTCTGGCTGGCGCTCGTGGGCGCAGTCGTGATCGTCGCGTTCGCCCGCACTCCGCTCGGGGATGTGCACTGGGACTCACCGATCTATCTATACCAAGCCAAGCGTTTTGCCGAGACGCCGTATGTTCATGACATTGCTGCGAGTTCCAGGCAGATCGTCGCCCAGATCGCGGGAAACTGGCCAGAGGATGAGGGCTATTCGGAGGCCTACTGGCGGGCCAGTCGTCTGGGCCACATCGCGATCCTGGGCGTGCTTGTCGATGCGCTCGGGAGCACGGCGAACGCGGTTCTCGCCGCGCATTGGCTGTTTGTCATCGCGATGCCGCTTGGCTTGTTCGCGTGGTGCCGGGTTGCCCTGCTTGCGGGGAGACTGATCGACCCGGATGAACGGCTCGGGCTTGGCCTGTGCTTCTCTGCGCTCCTCTTCGTTCTTTCGGATATCTACGCCTACCTGAGTGGCAATCTGGTCAGCGAGGTGATCAGCTTCGGCCTGGGGGGGGCGGCGGTGTGGGCGCTGCTGGCGGCCGTAAGCACTGGCGCCGTGATGCTGGCGGCGGTCTCGGGCGTGCTCGCCGTGCTGGGTTACATGGTCCGGGTGGAGAGCGTCTGGGCATGGTTGGCATTCATGCTCGCCTTCCTGGCGTTCTCACCGGCGCAGCCGGCACGCCAGACGCTGCTACGCTGCTACGTCATCGCGGGCGCGGTGGCGCTGCTCGGTTATGCACTCTACGCCTGGTTTTTCCATCCTCTGGCGGACCCGCGCCACTACCTCGAGTTTGCGGGCAGCCTGGTGAACAGGGCCAGGAGCGGAGTGCATCCGTTGAATCTCGTATTCGTGGTCGGTGGCATGCTATGGCTTGGCGCTGCGCTCGCCCTTGCCTTGTTCGTCAGATCGCCCCTGGTGCGCTTTGGCGGGCTATGGCTCCTGCTTGCAGGGCTTCCTTCCTGGTGGTTGGTCGCGGCAGGCTCCGAGGTGCAGACGCGAATGTTGATCGGTCTGGTGCCACCTCTGGTTCTGCTGTCTGCGCTTGGATGGTGCTGGGTGTTTGGAGGCTGGCGCACGCCGATGCGGCGCGGGATGCTAGGTGCCACCTTGGTGCTGCTCTTGATCGTGCGGCCGCCCGTCTACGGTTGGCTGGTCGAGCAGCCGGGTGTGTGGCGTATCCAGCGACTCGGTGCTGCCATGTTCGTGCCGAAGTACGAGCGCATCGATTACCAGCCGCAGGCGATGGCAGTGATCAGCGCGCACGTTTTCGATGCGCAGGCCGTGCCGACGGTTCTGCTGCGCGGCGTGACGGTACAGCAGGAGTACCTCAACCTGATTCGCTTCTTCGGACCCTCCTACTCGAGTGATGCACGCCTTGCGCTTGTAGGGGATCCCACCAATCCGGGCGCCTGCGAGCACAAGCTTGACCGCCCTGATGAACCAGTCCGCTTCTGCACTGGCTTTGCAGGAGAATCCGCGTTGCCTGAAGCAGTGGAGGCAGGGCGTGTATTCAATCTGAGGCGCGATCAGGTCGCGCCCTTGCTGGGCGCTACCGAGCGTTTGCGGGCGGGCGGTTTCGTGCTTGAGCACCTTGGTCGCTGACCTCCCCCGCCGCGGATGCGAAAGGGGGCTGTGGCCCGAGCCTGCTCTCAGCCCCCTTCGGCAGGATCCAACTCCAGGCGTCGATCTTCCCGAAGGGCCGGGTCGTTTGCCATCCAGGCGTGCAACTCGCCCCAAAGCCGCACGACTTCCTCGGGATACTTCGCCGCCACGTCACTCGTGCATCCCGGGTCGGCTGCGACGTTGTAGAGGCTGAGCTTGCGACCGGACTCCAGCGGCTGGTAGACGAGTTTCCAGGGACCGTCGCGTACCATGCGGTCCTTTGCCACCACGACCTCTTGCTGGTAGTGCGCCCGGATGGCGAGGCTACCCGAGTCGGGGTCGGGAATGTCGAGTAGTTCGAGCAGGTTGGGGTAGCTGAGATGGCCTTCGGGGAGCCCAGGTACAGGCGCAATCCATATCCCGGTCTCGTTGAACGCCTTCAGGTGCAGGTCAGTGGTCGGGTCGGAGATGGTCGGCACGAGCGAGACGCCATCGCAGCCAACGGAGGGCGCGTCGAGCAGTTCGAGCAGGGTTGGCATGATGTCGACGCTGCGTACGACCTGGTCGATGCGCTGCCCACGCGCTTGCTTGGTGTCAACGACGACCAGCGGTACTCGCGCACTGAAGTCGCCGAGCGCCGAGTTGCCCTGTCCCCAGGTGCCATGCTCGAAGAACTCCATGCCGTGGTCACTGTAGAGGACGATGACGGTGTTCTCGGCGAGCCCGCTGGCCTCGATCTGTCGCATCAGACGTCCGACCTCGTCGTCGAACTGTGCGACGCAACCGTCATAGAGGTCGAGGATCTGGTCGAGGTCGAACTCCTCACGAGGTTCGCCCTGACGGCGGATGATCTCGAACGGCTCGGTCAGGCGAGCCATGGCAAATTTCGATGCGCCGGAATAGGCTGGGTCGGAGAACCGCGTGTAGTAGGGGTGCTCGGACGCGAACGGCGGGTGGGTGGTGGAGTAGAAGATGTTGAGCAGGAAGGGTTCGCTGGTGTTGGCAAGCCTCGTCAGAGTGCGGCGCGCACGGCGGCCGAGCATGCCGGTCTGGGGAACGCCGCCAAGGTAGTGGATCTCGGGAAGCAACTGACGGCCGAGGCGGTTGTGCAGGAACAGTGACAGAAACAGTCGAATGTCCTTTGGACCCTGGCGGACCAGATACTTCAGGTTCCATTGGTCGGCGGGCAGGTCCGTGATGTCGAAGCCGAAGTCGAACTTGCCCAGGTCGGCCCCGCACCAATCCGAGACCGCCGCGGTGCGATATCCGAGGGCTCGCAACACGTTGGGCAGTGTCTTGTCCTTGAGTCGCGTCTCGGCCTCCGTAACATAGTTGTCGCGTACGCCATGGTGGTGGGGCCAGGTCCCCGTGAACAGGGAGATCAGGCTGGGGGCGGTGCGGGCGCAGGGAACGTAACAGGCGCTGAACAGCGCCCCCTGTGCGGCGAGCGCGTCGATGTGGGGCGTGATCGAGACTCCGTCGCGCTGTGCGCCGATGCGGTCTGCACGCAGGGTGTCGCTGCCGATCATCACCACGTTTCGTCGCCCGCTTGACGCCGTCGTGCGTGCGTGAGCGCCGTCCGGCTCCCAGATCGCATAGAGCAGAAGCGCGATGTAGCCGCATGCGGCGAGCAGCAGGGTGCCGGCGTCGGCCGCACTGTCTTGGTGGTAGCGCAGCACGGCAAGCGCGCTTACCAAGGCGATGCCGGAAAACAGCACGATGCGGGCGATCAGGTCCAGGCCGCGGCGGGACAGTGCTCGCCACAGGCGATGGATGCGCACGGTGCGGTACTGCCAGGATGCGATGACCAGCCCTGGGTTCAGCGAAAGTGCCCGGCAGCCGGCATACACTGTCGCGAGCGCAAGGGTCAGCGCGCCCCCGGCTGCGGTCGACCACAGTGGCGGTTCGCGCCCCATGGCTTCGGCCGCGCTGATCCAGAGCACCGCGCCGGGGAAAGCCCAGAATGCCGCAACACAAAGTGACGCAAATGCCAGGCGTGCGAGCGCGAAGACGATGTAGTTGCGGTAGCGGTTGACGATCTCGTCGCGCAGCCCGGGGCCGGTGCGCGAGAAATCGCGCACCGACTTGACCACGAGCAGCGCTGCAGTGAAGGCGCCAACGAGTCCGGATGCGAATGCAGCCTCGCCCAGCCAGTCCCGCCCCAGCATCGCCGCCAGGGCGAGCGCGGTGGCGGCGATCGCCAACAGGCTGGCCGACAGGTATTCGGCACCGAGCATCGGCAGTGCCGCCCGTTTGCGCCGCCGCCGGTGCTGGTCGCGGATGCCCGAGATCTCGCCCAGCGCGGACGACAGCCGGACCAAGTAGAAGCGGCGTGCCTGCAGACGCCACGACAGCGCGAGACCGGCGGCGTAGCCTGCGGCCTTGCGCCACATGTAGCGCGGTACGCGTTCGAATTCCGCACGGACGCGCGTGACCGACTGCGAACGCTGGAAACCCTTGCGCGCCACATACGAGAGGGTCAGCCGCTCGCTGTCCACATAGTGGTACTGGAGGATTGCGGGCACGTAATGCAGACGCGTACCGTTGCGCAGTGCGCGCAGGATCCAGTCTGCGTCCTCGGAGCCGCCAAGGTCGTGCCCAGTAGGGCCGAGTTCGATTGCGAACGGGCCAGTCCGTGCGATCACCGCCAGGCGTGCGACCAGATTGCCTCCGCCGGGGATGGGGCCGTCGACATCGATTGCGAAGTCATCCTGGCCCTGGTCGTAGCGCGGTACGGGTAACGGGTAGATTCGGTAGGGGCCCTCGTCGTGCACCCAGGCGGGCTCGGTGCCGTCCCAGTCGGGGACGATACGGCCACAGAAGAGGTCGGCCTCCGGCCAACTGCTTGCTGCTCCGGTGATCGCCTCCAGATAGCTCGCGTCCACCCGGTGGTCGTCGTCCACAAAGGCCACCAGTTCGTCCTCGAGCAGAGGGAGCGCACGGTTCAGCGCGTGAGACTTGCCCGGCGTAGGCTCGGCGACCCAGGTGAGCGGCAGGCCGCCGTCGGGGTTTGCGCCGCGAGCCGTCAGAAACGCGTGCGTGCCATCAGAGCAGGCGTTGGCGACCACGAACAGGCGGATCCGCCATCCCGCGGGCTGTGTTGCGCCATCCAGCGATGCGATGACGCGAGAGAGCAGATCCACCCTGTTGTGGGTGCAGATCAGGATGGTGAGGGTGTTCGGCGCGGGGCGTTCAGGTTTCACAGTCTCGCTCCGGTGATCAAAGCCAGGGCGATCCCCGCCACCAGTCTCCCATGGCTCAGGGGGGCGAGCATGAGGGCGCGTGCAAGATCGGCGAGTGCTGCGCCACGATCTCCCTCGCGGCACGCCCACTTGGCGTAGTCGCACAAGGTGCCTGCGTAGAGTGCGCGCCAGTAGGCGCCGCGCTTGTTGGCCGGCAGGAGGTGGCGGTTCTTGCGCGTCATTGCCAGTGCGCCCGCGCGCATTCGCTTGCGGTTCCGGCTGACGCTGCCCGGACGCTTGAGGACCACCACCAGGGCTTCGGGAATGCATGCAAAGCCGCCACGTGCAGCGAGGCGGATCCACAGGTCTGTATCCTCCGCACCGAACAGGGTCTCGTCGAAACCGCCGAGCGCTTGTACGAGTTCGCGCCGCGCCAGCACCGATGAGGCGCCGCCAGCAATCAGCGCGTGGGCGGCGAAGACCTCGGTGACCGAGGCGGTGCCATTGCCCTGGCAGGCCCAGGCGCCGACCACCTGACCGTCGGGAGCCTCCAGGGTTGCGGTGGCTGCGCAGAACGCAAGTTCGGGCCGATTGTCCAGTAGCGCGACCTGGCGCTCGAGCTTGGCTGGCAACCAGCGATCGTCCGCATCAAGGAAGGCGAGGTAGCGTCCGCGTGCGTTGCGGATGCCGGCATTGCGCGCACTGCTCATGCCGCCGTTCGGCTGTGATACGACAAGCAGCGCATCGCCGTAGCTGCGCAGGATCTCGGCCGTGTCGTCGGTGCTGCCGTCGTCGACGACGATCAACTCGAAGTCCGGGAAGCTCTGCGCCAGCACGCTGTCGATCGCGTGCCGGATGCACCACGCCGCATTGAAGGCAGGGATGACGACGCTGACCGTCGGTTCAGTCGTCGATTGCATAGCCCAGTTCGCACATGAGTGGAGCGATGGTCGGCAGGATGCGCTCGATCGCCCGAGGGTTGCTCTCCTTCCACTTCTGCCTCTTCGGCGCACCCTTCACGATGCTCGTCGGACGCCCGGAGAGGTTGGCGCAATGCGCTTGCATGCGTGCATCGAAGGGCAGGTCCAGGCGCTCGAACACGGAGCGGAACATCTCGACCGGGTGCTCGAAGATATCCTCGTAGCGCACCTGTACCCACTGCGCAGCCGGCACGTCGCGTGCCGCATCGAGGGCGAGCCGGTTGGCACTGAGCCACTGGAATGCGCAAACCTCCTCGAGGCTGGCCTGGTTGTAGTCACGCCAGCCGGGCGGGAGGAAGAAATGCCATTCGCTGAACTCTCCATCATTGATCGCTACAGGCACGGGTGAGGGGCCGAAGAACTTCTCCAGGCCGAAACCGCCGTCGCTGCGGCCCAGGCGCCAGCCGTCGATCATCGAGCTGATGTTGTCGCGCCCGTCACGGTGGATGAACACGAACCTTGCCTGCGGGAAGAGCTTGTGCAGGTAGCCCACGCGCAGCGTGTTGATGCAGGTCTTGTCGAGCACCGGGCCGGCACCGAGGCGGGCGTAGAAGTAGGCGAGCGCACGTTGGCGGTGCTCGGGGTCGGCCTGCTCGGGGCCTGCCGCCTCCGAGATCCAGCCGTTGTTATTCGGCCCGTAAAGTCCGTTCCAGAACTGCGGCAACTCATAGTCGAAGTGCAGGAAGTGCCCGCCCGCCGCGAGCGTCTCGAAGGTGATGGTGGTGCCCGAGCGCGAGCAGCCGATTACGAAGACCGGATCGGGCATGTCCGGGTGTGCGAGCGCGTAGTAATGCTCCCTGGCACGCCAGCGCAGCCATTGCACGTTCTTGGCGCGGATCTCGGGGTCGAGCAGTTTGTGCAGGTGGGGAAGCCTGAGTGAGGGCATCGGGGCAGGTTCGATCAGGTGTACGGGGTGGGCGGGGTGACGACTCAGCCGCGGTCGCGTATCCAGCCGAGAAGGAAGCCGCAGAAATAGGCTGCGTTCATCTCGAGCCGCAGCGATTGGTCAGCGCCTGAGCCCAGCCTGCGCCCGACTGCGCGACCGAGGGCGCGCAGCCATTGGGCGAACAGGTAAGGGGGGGGGATGCGCCGGCCGCTTCCGCGCTTGGCCGCCCCTTCGCTGCGCCCCTGGCGGAAATGCAGGTCGAGGAAGTAGCCGCGGCGCAGCTTGGGCGTCTGGATGCGGTGGTGAATGATCGCCTCCGGCACCCAGCGCACCCGGCAGCCGTGTGCCAGCAGGCGGCGGTAGATCTCGGTGTCCTCGCCGCCGATGTTTGCCTTGCCCATGCGCCCGAGACGGGCGTCAAAGTCTCCGATGGTGCCAAACACGCTGCGACGGAAGGCGAAATTGCCGCCGAAGATCGGTGTGCCGGGAGCATCCAGCCAGCGCGCCGCGCCATGGTCGAGCTTGCCGAGGAAGCCGAGCAACTCGTCCTGCAGCCAAGGCGGGCGCACGCCGTCCTCGAAGAACACCTCTATGCGGCCGCCGAGTGCATCCGGCCGCCACTCCTGCATCGCGCGTTCGTAGGCGCACAGCCAGTCCGGGTCGGGGGTTTCGTCGTCGTCCATGAACAGCAGGTATTCACCGCGTGCCTCGCGCAGCGCCCGATTGCGCGCGTTCGAGAGCCCGAGGCGCTCTTCGCGCACGACCCGCACAGCGATACCGGCAGGATGCCAGCCGTTGTCTGCGAGAAGCAACGGTGTGCCGTCCGTGCTGCCATTGTCGATGACGAGCATTTCCCAAGGCTGCTCGGTAGGATGCAGCCCGGCGAGGGTCTTGAGCGTGCGCTCCAGGCGGTCCGCATGGTTATGGGTGCACAGCGCGACCGTGATGAAGGGGAGGGAAGGGTGCATGATCGCGGGTCAGTGTCGAATGCCGAGCCGGGCCAGAACCCTGTCGGCGTTGTAACGCCATGCAGCGATGAGGCGGCCATCGTTGCTGCCGAGTGTGATCTTGCGGCACAGCATCGCTGGCGTGTCGGTGCCGAACACGTCGAGTCGGCGGAGACGGAAGCGATGGACGTCGGGACGGTTGAATCCGGGCTGAACTGAAAACGCAGCACGGTAGCCGGCACCTTGCGCCTGCTCCAGCACGCGCTCGTCGTAGCGCCCATACGGGTAGGCAAGGTAGTCGACCGGCTCGCCGAGCAGCGTTTCCAGGTCGTGGCGGGCACCGGCGAGTTGGGCCTGCAAGGCGCAGTCGTCGAGTGTTGGAAGGTCGGCATGGTCGCGCGTATGGGAGTGGAAACTGAAGCCCTGAGCGCGCAGCGCGAGGATCTGTTCGCGATCCATCAGCGGGTAGGTATGGCCGTCCGGGTTGTGTTTCTCGCACCAGGCGTCGCGTTCGCCGATCAGGCCGCTGACGAGGAACACCGTTGCCGGCCATTCGAGCCTGCGCAGCACCGGGGCCGCGTGGTCATGCACGCCGGCGAAACCGTCGTCGAAAGTGAGCAGGAACGCCCCCTGCGGGAGGTCGCGCGTGCCGTCCAGCCAGGCAAAGAAGTCCTCTATCGAGACGGCCTTCCATCCGGCGCGTGCAAGCGCCTCCATTTGCGCAGCGAAGGTCTCCGGGCTTACGCAATACTTGCGCTCCCAGTCGTTGTGTGCGGCGCCGATGCGGTGGTACATCAGGACCGGGACGCGTTGGGCGGGGGACGTCATGGTCGTGTTCAGCATGGGGGATGTGCGGGGTTGGAGTCTGGAGCGATGCCGAGGCGGGCATCGATCACGGCGAGTGCATCGGGTGCTGCGAGTTCATCGAACTTGAGCCCGAACGGCGCGCCCGAGCGCAGTGCTTGTTCGACCTCGTCGGTGTCGATCGTGGCGCCGCTGGCAGCATGCAGCTTAGGCCATTTGATGTAGCGCAGCACGTCATTGCAGATGCGCAGTTCCTTGTCGTTGGCCAGGATCGAAACGAAGAACGATTCGTCCGGATGCAACGCCCTGCGCGAGTATTGCGTCCACTCCGGATGGGCGTCGACGAATTCCAGAGTGCGCATGAGGGCGCGCCGGTTGAGGTTGAGAGTCTGCCGCCCCCCGCACAGCAGGAAGTCCTTGCCTATCGGGCGCTTCAGCCTGCGGATACCGAAACGGGTCGGGGCTCTGCGTGGCAGGGGAACGATGCGGAACAACGGCTGGGCTCTGTTGAAGACCTCCCGGCTACGCTCGAGCAGCCGCTGGAGGGTTTGTGGTACGCGGTGCATGTAGGGAAAGCGTGGCAGCCGATAGTAGGCGAACAGATAACGGCGCTCGGCCGTGCCCGGCGGCCACTGCACCGGATCGAAGGCGTCGAAATGGTGGATGAAGACGTCGTACTCCGAGCGCTGCAGAAAGGCCTCGAACTCGGAGAGCGGCTGCAGGGGATATGTGAGTCCGGTCAGCGTGCAGCACCAGTCAAAGTTGAGATTGGCGGCACACCAGCGCAAGCCATGCAGGTATTGCTCCACCTGCGAGAAGGCGCCCCACTCGCCGCGCACCGGATCAGGGATGAAGTGGATCCCGGCGATGCCCTCGAACATGCTCTGGTCGAGCGCTTCGCCACCCGGGTCATGGTGGATCGCGATCAGTGCGTTCGGGCTCAGTTGCCGGATAGCGCGTGCCAGGCGCACGATCTGCCGCGGCCGTTCGTGCGTGAAGATCAGATAAAGCGTTGGATCCGCGCTCAAGAGTTGCCTCCTGCAAGACGTACGATATGTCGAAACAGCGGGGCAGGAAGGGCGGCAGGCAGGATGTACTTGAGGTCGCTCGCTTGCCATGCGCCTTCACTCCATGCCGCCCGGAACAGTGCCTGCGCGTCGCCGAGGTCGCGCCGCCAGTAGGCGCGATAGGCCTCGCGGCGCAGGTAGCCTTCGGTGAGATCGGCGAGTTTGGCCACCGGGATGTGGGAGACACGGTCGGGGTGTGCAGCGATGAAATCGCGCCGCACCCGCAGGGCGTCTAGGACCTGCTTCCAGCGCGTCTTGGAGATCTGCCCGCCGCTGTGCCAGCGGTAGAACGCCATCACTTCGGGTACGCGCACGATCTTCTGCGTGTGCGCATAGAGGCGGAGCCAAAGGTCGTAGTCCATTGCCGAGAAGCAGCGCTCCGAGAAGCCGCCGACCGCATCGATCGCGGCCCTGCGCACGAGTGCGGCGTGGATCGGCCATGGGCAGGTGCGCAGGAACTCGGCCGCAGTGTCCAGACTTGCGTAGTCGGGGGGAACATGCGGTGCCGTCCCCGGAGCGCCCTCGCCGACGTTCTGCCAGCCGCAGTAGGCGATGTCCGCCGCAGCCTCGTCGAGGGCGGCGGCAAGCTTTGCGAGGCAGTCGGGGCTAAGGTAGTCGTCGGCGTCCAGAAACGCGATCAGGCTTCCCTTGGCCTGGCGCAGGCCAAGGTTGCGCGCGGGGTAGGGGCCCTTGCGGTTCTGCTCCAATACCCGCATGCGCTGACCATGAGTCGTTGCCAGAGCTTGAAGAATTTCCCTGCTCGCATCCGTTGATCCGTCGTCGATCACGATCAGTTCGACGTTGCCGTGTGTTTGTCCCATCACGCACTCCACCGCCTCCTGCACGAAGGGCGCGGCGTTGTAGCAAGGCATGACCACGCTGATGCAGGCGCGGGCGGCGGACGGGAGCGGAGCAGATGTCGTTTCCATGGGGGCGGACAATAGGGGCGTGAACGTTTTCAGGGCTCAGTTGCGCAGCAGTGCCTTGCCTGACGGGTGGCGGCTCAGCAGCGTGAAGGCCCAGCGCCGGCTGTCCGACATGCGCGCTTGCCGGAGTGCGGGGACGGATTTCCATGCGTCCAGCCCGGGGTGGTGGCGCAGCCAACGCCAGGTGGGAACGACGAAGCCGCTCTTGGGGCGGTTCAGTATCTCGGTGGGCAAACCGCAGGACAGTGTGCGCGGGAGCGCGCTCTTGCCCGGGCCGAGGCGTCCGCTTGCAGCCAGGCCCAGCAGGGTCTCGCTGAGCACATGGTCGACCAGTGGCACACGGATCTCGAGCGAGTGCGACATGCTGACCCAGTCGGTGTCACGCAGCAACTGGTTGCGCATGTAGCGGACCGACTCCAGGCAGGCGACCTGGCCGAAGTCATTGAGGCCGGTGTGTGCTTCGGCGTAAGCGGCGTCGTGCTCGGCGAGGGCGCGCAGACCCTCGCGCAGAATGTCCGTGCCGAGTATGCCCTCCAGCTCCCAGGGCATGAAGACCCCCTTGGACAGTTGGTAGGCCCCCTCGGGCGTGGTGCCGAATTCGGGTATCCCCGCGGCATTGGCTGACCAGCCTAGCCTGGCTCCGAGCAAGCGGTGCATGCTGCGGTAGAGCTTGGGGGCGTGCCGCCACGGACTGCCTTGCGCGCTCGCGCGCAGTCTTGGAACCTCTGTAAAGCTTGCGTAGCCTCCCAGTAGTTCGTCTCCGCCAAGCCCTGACAGCGCAACCTTGAGACCCGCTTGTTGCGCGGCACGGCTGACGAACCAAGTGTTGATTCCGTCGATGGTCGGTTGGTCCATGGCGGTGAAGAAGCGGTCGAGTTCTTCCTCTTGCTCGCCCGCTGAAAGCACGATGCAGGTGTGGTCGACGTCCAGGTGGCGGGCGATCAGGCTCGCGGCCGGGCACTCGTCGTGTTGTGTGCCTTGCAGGTCGTCAAAGGTCAAGGTGAGCGTGCGCAGGCGGGCAGATGAGGCCTCGCGGGCGAGGCCGACCAGGGTCGAGGAGTCGAGCCCGGCGGACAGGAAGGCCCCAACTGGCACATCGGCAAGCAAGTGGGCTCGCACGCTGTCGAGGAGCTGTTCGCGCATGAAGGCTGTTTCGCTGCCAAGGGGGATCGAGGCCGCCGCTTCGAGCGATCGCTCCATGGCTGCAGACAGGGTCCAGTAGCGCACTGGCGCGGCGGCGCCCGTCTCGGTCACGAGCAGTGTGGAGCCTGCCGGTAGCAGACGGACTCCGCGGTAGAGCGTGAATGGTTCCGGAACGGAGCCCCACAGCAGCATGCCGACCGCCCCTGCTGGCTCGGGGCGCTTGTCGATGCCATCGCCGGCCAGCAAGGCCGAGACCTGCGATGCGAAGCGCAGCGTACCGCCGTCGTCAGCGTAATAGAGTGGTTTGATGCCGTGGGGGTCGCGCGCGAGCAGCAAGCTGCGCGCCTGCGCATCCCACAGCGCGAAGGCGAACATGCCGCGCAGACGCCCAACCATCGTCGGGCCCTGGCGGCGGTAAAGGTGCAGCAATACCTCGGTGTCTGAGTGTGAGTCGAAACGCACGCCGTCGCGCTCGAGCTCGCTGCGTAGCTCAGGATAGTTGTAGATCTCGCCGTTGAAGCTGACGACCGTGAGGCCGTCGGCGGTCTGCATCGGCTGGGCGCCCGCAGGGCTGAGGTCGATGATGGCCAGGCGCCGGTGCGCGAGTCCGACCCGGCCGTTGTCGGCGATCCAAACCCCAGCGCCGTCGGGACCGCGCGCGGTCATCGTCTCGCGCACGCGCAGCAGCTCGTCCCGGTCTACCGCAGCCGCGCTTGGGCGATAGGCGAAGATGCCGTTGATGCCGCACACGTCAGCGCTGCTCCGTGAGGACGTCGCGGACGACACTCAGGTAGCCGTGGCCGAAACGTTGGTCGGGTTCGAGATAGTTGCCCTCGGCCCATTCGTTCCACGCCTTGATGAACACGATGCGCTGTTCGCTCGGGTATTCCTGCACCAGGTCGACACCGCGACGCAGGACGGTCTTGAACAACTCCGGTGTCGATCCATGCAACACCAGGCCGTTCAGGCCGGAGCGCGGGGTGTTGTCCCAGTTGGGCAGCACGGTCGGGTATTCGACGAAGTCAGGCAGGCGAGAGCGGGTCAGTCCGCTCATGATGCGCTCATAGTCGAGGACGGTGAGTTTGTACTTGCCGCGCGCCATGCGCATGCGCGCCTTGAGCGCGGGGTAGCGCCATGGGATGCTGCCGCTCTTGGACGGCAGCGGTTGCCAGGTCGAGGCGTCCATGCCGAAGCTGGACGGATCCACCGGGGAGCCAAGGTAATTGACCGCTACGAGGTGCAGGCCGGGCAAGCCCGACTGTGCGGCGAGCTGGCGCCAGTAATCCATCACTTGTGCGACGTCGGGGATATCCGGCGGGTTGTAGATCAGGAACATCGGCTTGCCATCGACGCGGATGTAGCGCGGGTCGTTGAATGCCGCCAAAAGCCATTCGAAGTGACGGCGGTGGTCCTCCATGCCCGGATAGGTCTGCTCGATCAGCATACGGTCGGCGACGCCCTGCCAGATGTTGCTCCAGCTGTGGTTGGCCCAGCACAGACAGAATGGGAGGTCCGGCTCGCCACTGGCGATGATCTCGTTGACCGGGCGCTCCAGGATGCGTCGTCCGCCAAACCAGTAGTGGTAGTAGCAGAAGCCCTCGATGCCGTAGGCGCGAGCGAGCTCGGCCTGGGCATGGCGTGCCTCTGGCAGGCGCAGGTCGTAGTAGCCGAGGTCGGCAGGCAGGTGCGGCTGGTAATGCCCAGGGTAAAGGGGCTTGGCCTTGGCCGTGTTCGTCCACTCGGTGAAGCCCTTACCCCACCACTCGTCGTTCTCGGGAGTCGGGTGGTACTGAGGCAAGTGAAAGGCGATTGCGCGTGCGTTGCTCATTGGGGCTGGGGAGGTGTCAAGAATGGGTTCGAGGGGGCGATGTTGGCCGTGCTGCCGATCGTGCGGGCAGTCGGCGCTGACAAGGCGCGCAGGAGTGCCCAGCTGCGAGCAGCGATTGTTTGCTCAGGCAGGGATACGCCGCTGTCCGGCCCACGCTCGAAGGCGATCGTCAGGGCGGTCGTGGCCGTATTGACGACGAGGAGGCTGGCTCTGTCCCGATTGCCAAGGTTGATCACCCACAGGCGTTCGTCAGTGGCGGATGGCGTGGGCGTGACGAGATGGGGCGGCAGGATCTCACCGTTGCCACCAAGCAGTGATGGTGGCAGCCCGAGGCCGGCATCGTGCAGGTGCAGTACAGCGTCAGCCAGCAAGGCGTGGTCGCTGTCCGCATTCGTGCGCAGGCAGCGACGGTACAGCCCCTCGGCCCAGAATGCCAGGGAGTCCTTGCTCGCTTCGCTTTCCTTCCAGAGCAGGGGGACACGGCTGGTGATGCCGAAATGAACCAGCCCGTCGCTGATTGCTGTCCATTGCGGATCCTTTGCGTCCACCCCCGGGCATGCCAGCAAACGCTCGAAATCCATCAGGTGTACGCCATGGTAGCGATGTACGAAATCAGCCTGGCCGAGGCTGCGCTCAATATATCCGTCGGGCATCGCCAGGCGTGGAAAGCGGCGACGGATGAGGTGCCAGCGCGGGATCACGTACTTCCAGCCGAAGCGCTTGAGCGCACGTGCGCCGAGAGACAAGCGCGCCTGTTCCGCTTTCGGCAGCAGTGACAGCTTGATGATCGAGAGCAGGCGGCGGAACAGCCATTCGGCAGGGCGTGCGGACATCACTGTGCGCAGGCTGCCTTCGGCGGATTTGAAGAGCGCGTCGTAAGTCGCGTCGTCGCACACCGTGCCATGGCGCGCAAGTGCGAGCATGCAGTCGAGATGCGTATTGAGGATGAGCAGGTTGGTAGTCGACTTGCCCAACCATTGTCCGCGCTCCCAGTTCAGGGGGTAGTGCCGCATGCCCTCTTCGGACTGTTCGAGAGAGTCGTGCAGGAACCATGGGCCGGCTGCGGTCTGGTCAACCTGTGTGGATATGAAATTCGCGATCCGTTTCAATGCATCGGCGATGGCTGGTTCCGGGGCAATCTCGAACTCGCTCGCCAGCAACTGCACGGCGCCGTTGATCAGGCGATTGTGACTCTCGTACTCGTCCGTCCATTCACCGTGCCGAAAGCTGCCATCTGCCTCCTGCCTGGCGAGCAAGGCGAGGACGATCTGGCGTCGTAGCAGGCGGTAGAGCCGCTTGCCGGTACTGCGCCCGAGTGCGCAGGCGATCATGTGAAGCGACAGGGCGTCGAGTTCGTCGCAGATCTTGAGCTTCTTTGGCCAAGCCCAGCATGCGCCATACACCTTGCCGTGCACCAGGTGGGAGTAGAAGTCGGCAGCGCTCCGTGTGGCGCTGTGCGAAGCGTAGATGAAGAACGGCTTGCGCTCGAGCGTGCTCGCGGTGCAGAACTCCATGTCTGCGGTGTGCTCGGCCGACGGTTGCAGTCGCCATACGACGAAATCCAGGGACTGCTCGTCCGGCAGCCGATAAGCCGCCGAAGCACCACTGTCGTTCATGACGAAGTCGGTCAGCGTGGCATCGGCTTCGGCCGTGATACGGCCGAAGCCGTCCAGAGTGCGTAATGCGGGCAGGCGCGGTAGCCAGAATACGGCTTTGTCCTGAGTCTCCGGTTCCAGCAGCCAGCCACCAACACCGCCGCAGCGGCGCAGGAGGTGCTTGCCACCGAGAAAGATACGGAGCTCGTCGCCGCCGGCGGAAGGGTGGGCGCGTACAAATAGGCAACTCGCCCCGTCGAGCGGGAAGTCGTCACGCACGAACTCAATTCCATCACATGACCAGATGTGGCGGCTGGCTCCTTGTAGCGCCACCGTGGGAGCGCTTGTGATGGTCTCGAAACCTTGGGTGAGATCCAGTGACTTCATCATGCCTTAGCGCGCGAGGCGAAGAGTTCGGCGCCAACGCAGGCTCTCGTCTGCAAGCGCGTTGAGGGGAATGAACAGGAACGCCGCTGCGTAGGCCAGCCCGGCGGAGCCTCCGACAATCAGCATGTAGAGGGCCGGCTGGGTGTCACGCCAACCGGTAGGCAGGATGGCATGGCCCACTGCGAGCATGCCGAGGAACAGCAGATTGAGCTTCAGACCCGGTGCGAGCGCATTGACAAGGTGGGCGAAGGAGCTCTGGAAGCATCGCGTGGCCAGGTAGTACATGACCGGGGTCGAGTACGCGATTCCAGCAAAAATGCCCCAGGCTGCACCGACGAGACCCCATGCCTGGAGCCCGTAGTAGCATGCCGCGGCCACGAGCAGCCCCTGGCTCGTGTGGATCCATACTTCCCTGCCCAGGCGGTTCATGGCGGCAAGGACTGCGCCGCAGGGGTGGCCAATACAGATCAGCAGGCCGGCGAGGGAGACGATGCGCAAGGGGTCGGCCGAAGGTAGCCATTTTTCGCCGTAGACGAAGTGCATGAAGGGCTCGGCCATCCAGGCCAGGCCGATATAGATCGGCAGGGTGTAGACGACCATCAGCATGATCATGCGGTAAAAGAGGTACCTGACCTCGTCCGGACGGTCCTGAGCCTTTGCCATCGCACGAAACACGGCTTCGTATACCGCTCCGCTGACGGTCGAGAATGGCAGCCAGGCCAGGCTTTCGCCCTTGTTGAAGAGGCCGACCGCGGAAGGGCCTGAGACGCGACTGATAATGGCGTTGCTCGCCTGCTTGGTGAAGTACGAGGCAAGGTCATTGAGGGAGACCTTGATGCCATAAGCCCCCAGCCGTCTTGCCACTGCCATGTCGACGCTCAATTGCGGACGACGATCGCTGACGCGGTCAAGCAGTACAAGCGTGATGAGGCTACCCAGAATCCCCGACAGGATCAGGCTCCACGGACCTGCGCCCACAATGGCAAGCCAGATGCTCGCCAGTCCCGTGAGGACGCCCACCACAAGGCCGATCAGGGAGCGCTCCTTGAAGCGCATCTCACGATGCAGTGCGCTCGCGCGCGTATTGACGAAGGGGCGCAACAGGAAGCTGATTGCCGAGACACGCACCAGGTCCGTGTACAACGGGTTTCCGAAGGTGGTGGCAAACCAGGGGGCGGCGAAATAGAACGCAATGAAGATGAGGGCGCCAACCGCCAACTGCGCCGTGAATACGACATCGAAATCCCGCGCGCTCGCATCCTTCGACTGGACCAGTGCCTGTCCCATCCCTCCGCCACTGAGGAGTCCCACGAAGCCGGTAAAGATCTGGATCGTGACGATGAAGCCGAAGTCCTCGGGGACGAGCAGGCGTGCAAGCGCGATCCCGAATGCGAACTGCAGGATCTGCGTACCCAAGCTGCCAGTGATCAGCCACTTGATCCCGGCCCGGATCGAGTTTGCGGCGCTCATGAGGCCAGAAGCATGTTGCGAGGTGAATGGTTCGGGAGGAGCATGCAGTTTCGGTATCGTGGTTGTTCAGCGCCAATGACAGTGCGAGCGCGCATATGCCCGCAGGCGCCTTCGGCATGCAGATGTGCCGCTGGGGTTGAGATCATCGACTGCGCTCTTCGGTGAGGACTCGCTTCCGGTGTCGTCCGCAACCGGTCTTGCCTGCGCGGCCGGCAAAAGCTGCGAATCGCTGCGGATCAATAAAGTGACGGACGCATGCAGGCAAGCGCCGCTTGAAGCGCCTGCATGCGACCGGATGGGGCTGCACGAGCTGCTCTACGGAGGTAATGCCATTCATGCAGGGCTCCGATGTTGCGGAGCGCATTGTGCCCGCATCGTCATGACGCAGCCGTGAATTATGGCATCACGGTTGCTGATGTCGAGCGTCTGCGCCGTAGAGGACGACCTTTCCGCCGTCATGACAGTGTGCCTGCCGCATGGCGTACGAGCACCTCCTCGAATGCAGCGACGGGTTGCTCGGCAAAGTGCTGCGTGATGCGCAGGTACGCGGCCTCTCCCATCGCATGCCTGGCGTCGGGGTCGGCAACGAGGCGCTCGACGGCCTCGGCCAGTTCGTGCGGGGATTCCGGGGCCACCAGACAGCCCGTGCGGCCGTCATAGATGATCTCCGGCAGGCCGCCGACGCGGGTCGCGATCACCGGCTTGCGGCAGGCGCCTGCCTCGATCGCGATCAGCCCCAGGGGCTCCTGCCAGCGTGACGGGACGACGACGATGTCGGAACTCGTGTAGACGTCTTCGACCCGCGTGATGTAGCCGAGGTAGCGGATGCGCGGATCGCCCCCTGCCATCCCCTGCACGTCGTGCTCGCTGTAGGCGCCAGGGAAGACCTTGGGGTCCCGGCACTCGCCGGCAATCAGGAAGACGAGATCGGGGGCCTTGATCAGGCGTGCCATGGCGATGAAGTCCTGCACGCCCTTGATGTCGCGGATCTGCCCGACAAAGCTCACCACGACTCGACCTGCTTCGATGCCTTGTGCTTCGCGTATCGAGCGGCCAAGGCGGAAGCGCTGCAAGTCGACGGGGTTGTGTACCACATGCTTGGGCAGGGCCGCAGGCACCGAGGCCTGGCCCACGAACCTGGACACCACGACTACGCCTCTTGCCCAGCGCACCACCGGGCTGATGGCTTCATTCACCACATGGAAATGGAGCAGGATCGGGATGCCAAGCAAACGTGCGGCGAGGGCTTCGGCCGATCGCCACGGGCGGTTATTGAAGTGAACCAGCCGCACCTTCTCGCGCCGGAAAAGCCTGATCGCGCGTACCAGGTTGCGTGCGAAGCCGAGCCGTTGACCGGGCTCAGTCGGACTGCCCCAGATGTGATGGCGCAGGCCGAGGCGGTTCAGTTCGGCGACGATGGGGCCGTCACGCGGCAGCAGCAGGATCGGTTCGATGCGGCTGCGGTCGATGTGGCGAAGATTCGTGTACAGCACGCGGCTGGCGCCGCCCCAGTCGCCCGCACTGCCGGTTACGAAGCAGATCTTGATTTTCTCTTGTCGAGCCGGCATCACCGTGTCTTGTCGTCGGGCGGGACGAATGCTGCGTCGCGCATGGTTCGGAGCCGGGCGTCGAGCGTGGAAGACCACGCCGGCCCATGCAGATGTCCCGCGAGGTTAGACGAATGGTGTGGTGCAGGCGTGGAACGATTTCACGCCCCTGGCGTTGCCGGCAGGCTCAGCCGCCTGGCGTGAGGCGTGCCCTGCTGCGTTTGCTCTTGGCAGGTTGCCATGCTCCGCGCGCCACGCTTAACAGCATCGTGGCAATGAACACCGCCAGCGTCGCCGCATTGGCAATTGCGCCCGACTGGCGCAGTGCGAGGCTGTCGACCACGTCGCCGAACACGCGCAGGGCGAGCGAGATGTGCAGCAGCGTCAGCGGCAGGTAGAAGGCCGCGTGGTAGGGAATCTTCACCTTCACCACCGCGGGGAAGATGATCGGTGCGTGGCCGAACACCATGGCAAACACGAAGCCCAGCGCTACGGCATGCATGGCGGCGTCGTAGAGCGCGTGCCCGGGGGTGAAGCCGCCAGCCAGCCCGGCAATCGCCCCGGTGGCAAGCCACACATAGCCCGATAGCAGGCAGATCGCGATGAAGCGCGTGAGGCCTTGCTGACTCGCGTTGTGGCGGGCGATGTCGTAGCGCAGCAACCATGCCGCCAGTGCGAGCAGGCCGGCGGCAAAGGCGATGCGCCCGTGCTCCGGTTCGACGGGCGTGAACAGCATGCCGCCGAGGACCAGGCACGAAAGGGCGATGAAGCTCGGTGCGGCGGCGCGGCGCACGGGCAGGAAACGCGTGAGCTCCAGGCGTTCGCCTGCGATGGTAACGACCAGGAAGGCCAGCCAGAATGGCACCGCCCCTTGCAGGTCGCCGTTGACGAACCACACCAGATTGCCCAGCAGCCAGCACACCGCACCCAGCGCAAGCATGACGGTGAAGAGCGCAAACTGACGCTGCATGACCTGAAAACTACCGAGCAGCAGCACCAGCGCCGCACCAACGAAGAGCGACTGCGGCACCCAGAGCGGGGCGCCGGCGATGAGCAGCACGCCGCCTGTACCCGCGGCGGCTGGGCCGAGATAGGCCGACAGTCCGTCGAGCGCGACTGCGCGCTCCAGGCTGATGACGGTGCCGAAGAACGCGCAGATCATCAAGGCCGCATGCGTGCCGGCCTGGGTGGCAGCGATACTGGGAACGTCCACGCCCAGTCGGGCGAGTCCGGCGAGCACGCCCGTGAGCAGCGCCGCGAGACCGAGGATGAGCAGCGGGATGCGCGCCGGCGCCGGCAGTGCGGTCATCTGTTCCAGCCGAAGTGGTCGCGGGCGTCGGAGGCCATCATGTCTGGGCTCCACGGCGGCTCCCACACCACATCGACGCGAATATCGATCTCGGGCGGCAGCAGCGGATCGAGAACCGCGTCGATCTCGTCCAGGATCACGTCGGCCAACGGACATGCCGGTGAGGTCATGGTCATGTCGATGTGGACCGTTCCCGGTCCGCACTCGATGCGGTAGATGAGCCCCAGATCGACAATGTTCATTCCGACTTCGGGGTCGATCACCCGCCGCAGTGCGTGGCGGATGGCGTCAGGATCGGGCATGGCGGTCATTCGGCAGGTGCTTCATTGGACGCATCGAGCCGCTATTGTACTTCCAGTTTCCCCGGGGCCGGCTGTCGAGAGCCCCCGTACGAGCAGCGCCAGCCGCGAGTGGTTGAAGGCGATGGGGCTTGGGCGGGGCGACGAGAAGCTCGCGGCTGGCGCCGCTCCTACAGCAAGCCCAACGCGGCTCGCTCCCCCAGTGGGAGCGGCGCGAGCCGCGAGGGGTCGAAGGCGATGGGGCTGGGGTGGGGCGACGAGAAGCTCGCGGCTGGCGCCGCTCCTACAGCAAGCCCAACGCGGCTCGCTCCCCCAGTGGGAGCGGCGCGAGCCGCGAGGGGTTGAAGGCGATGCGGCTTGGGTGGGGCGACGAGAAGCTCGCGGCTGGCGCCGCGCTTGCAGCAAACCGCCGCACGTCTGGCCCAATGCGGCAAGCCTGCTACTCGTTGAGGTGGTGCGTGCTACCGCCGACGACCTCGACGGTGGCGCCGAGCTGGCCAGGCGTGAACCACCAGCGCGTGGTGCGCTCGGGGCCTGCGATTTCGGCGCCGATGCGGCCATCGGCCTCGATACGGCGAACGCTGGCGGCGGGGCTGGCGCCCGCTGCGGTTGGGAACATGACGACCAGGAACTGGTCCTCGCGAGCGTCGCGCAGTGGCATCAGCTCGATCCGCCAGGCCCCAGGCTCGGCGCGGCCGTGGCCGAGTTGGGCGATGGCCGCTTGTGCGCTGCCGTCCTGATCGTAGTTGCGGCCGTCAACGAAGAACTCGAAGCCGGGTCCGCCGATGCTGTTGAGCATCGGCTCGCGTGGCAGCAGCACGTAGCCGTGCAGTCGACCGCCACTGCGCCCTGGGTTCTGATTGGCCGGGATGAAGAGGTCGAAGCGGTCGGGGCCGAGAATGGGAGGCTCGATCGAGTGCAGCAGCCAGCGCTTGCGGAACTCGGCCCGGGTTGCGACGACATCGTCGAATACGACCACCGCATTGTTGATGCGGTCGTAGCCGAATACCCGCCACATGCGCTCCACACGCCGGGTGCGGTCGGCAAAGCTGCCTCGCCCCGACTGACTGTTGGTGTAGGCCGGTGTGATGTCGGCAACGGCGACTGCCAGGTCGTCCTCGGCCACGTGCGCGACGATGCGGCCGGTGTGGTAGGTCTCGCGCCGCTGTGCCCATTGCTTGGCGTCGAGCGGTGCGCCGTCGACGCCCCAGCCTGAGCCGATGCGGCGTTGACCGCCGTCGTTGGCGTAGTGGCGCGGGTTGGCGTGGTCGAAACCAGGGCCCGGCTGGTTGTCGGCAGGGTCGGTGACGGTGACGAGGTTGTGGGCGATGCTCTGGTAGGCGTAGTTCATGTGGTGTTCCGACCCGTAGGCCGGGCCGTACCAGCCGCTGTCGATGGCAAGTGGGCCGCCGCTGTAGATTGTGAAGGCGCCCTGGTCGAGATGGCTGTGCGACCAGAAGTTGTCACCCGCCTTGAAGCTCACCCAGGTTGCGTGCTCGCTCCAGTCGCTGCGGGCGATGAGCATGCCGATGCCGTCGAAGAGCTTGGCCAGTGGCAGGCGCGCGGCGGCTTGCAGGTCGATGAGGCCATCGTCCGACAGCGGCCCCCAGGGCCAGCCCGTTGGCACCGGGCCGCCCTTTGGCGGGACCAGCGAATAGGCTGCGGCGTGGCGGAACTCCAGCGCCAGCGCTGCCGCATCGCTGGGGTGGCGATTGAACCAGGCGCCGTCGCCCCAGCGCATGTGGGTGCCGTCGGGGCGGGTGCGGTAGACAAGAAAGTCGAGGAAGCCGCGGATGCCTGGCTCGCTGGCGAAGAGGTCCTCGCCCGTTGCTGCGCGCCATAGCGCGGGCAGGGTGTGGATGGCCTGGCCGATGCCTACGGCGACGTATTCGCCGCCCTCGTGCCAGCCGCCGCTGTTGCCGAAAACCTGGCGCCACACCGGCAGCACGCGGTTCTTCCAGAGTTCGTGGGTGAAGCTCATGTGCGCTTCACCACGCGGGTGGTCGCCGTAGAGCGCAATGCTGCATGCCATCAACGCCTGCAGCGGTGCGTTGTAGAGGAAGGCGTTGTAGGGCGACAGCTGGTCGCGGCGGATGACGTCGATGAGATAGTCGCAGCCTTCGGCGAGCTTGTCGCGCAGGGCGTCGCGCTCGGCTGCCGTCCATTGGTCGTGCAGCCAGTCGTAGGCGATTGCCAGTGGCATGACCTGGCCGTGTCCGCGGTCGACGAAGCGCGTTTCCATCAGTCTCGCGTGCAGGGGTGCGAGGTTGAACACCCCCGGCTGGATGAAGCCCGCCTGCATGATGGCGTTGATGGCATTGGGATTGTTGCGTGCGGCAGAGGACAACTGCTCCAGAAAGCGCGGGTTCCTAGCGCGCAGGGTGGCGATGTCGGCGGGAGACGGATGTGGCAGGCGGGGGTGCGCCATGCGAAAGCCGGGCAACTGCGGCCTTGGTAGCGCCGACGGTGGCGGGTACGTGACGCTGGGCGTGTTCGCGCCGGCGGCAGGCGGCGCATCGGGTACGGTCAGCGCCACACCGGCAATGATCAGGGCTGCCGGCAGCACACCGACCAGTAGGGCCTTGCGCCAGTCCGCGCTTGCGGTGCGTGCGGGGTAACCAAGGCCCTCAGCGTGTGCGGTGGCGTGGGACGTGGTCGCGTGGGCCTGCATCAGCGCGAGGATGCGGCTGGCGACCCAGTGCATGAACCAGGCGCTGCTCGCGGCGATCAGCAGATTGGTCGGATCGGGCTTCTTGCCCACGGTGAACAGCTTCAAGACCTCGACGCCGAAACACAGCGCGAGCGCCACGAGCACGGCGAGGATCATTGCCCCCCGTTGCAGGCGGGGGAAGGCGAGTGCGGCGACCAGGCCGATTGGCGCGTAGCTCCCCAGGACGAAGAGCAGGCTGCGCACCGCGGCCGTCTCGGTGGTGTAGTAGTGGTAATAGAAAGGCAGGAAGCGCAGCGTCTCGAGCTTCTCCGTGGCTGCCCAGGCAGGCTGGAGCGCCAGCGGCAGCACTTCGTGGAGTGCCAGCACCAAGGCAAGGTAGACGGGGCTCAGGAGCAGGCTCCAGCGTAACAGCCGGGCGGGCGAGTAGTGCAGCCACTGCAGCGGATGGCTGCGCGCGAGTGCCACCCCCCAAGCCATGCCGAGCGCGCGGGTGAGGATGGAGATGCCCTGGGTGGTGCCCGAGGCGAGCACGATCTGCACTGCCTCGATGAGCAGCCCGACGGCGGCGCCCGCCACGACTCCGGTGACAAGGCCGGGACTGCGCCGGCCGGGCGAGCGCGCCTTCAGGCCGAGCGCCAGCAGCAGCCCGACGGGGACCATCAGCACGGCCTCCACCAGCAACTTCACCCCGCAGGTGAAGGCTGCACCGCAGGACAGCCCTGGGCCAAGGCTGAGGCTGTCGGGGCGGGCGAGCTTGGCCGCAACCTCTTCGCTGCTGACGAGGAAGTCGTAGGGAAAGAAGCTCAAGCCGAGGTAGCCGAGGGCGTACAGTGCCAGCACGGCGAGCAGACTGTGCGCTCCGCCATGGACGAAGCGCTGCCACAGCCCGGCGATGCGCTGCCCGGCGACGAACCAAAGCGCCAGCCCCAGCCCGGTGCCCAGGCCCTCCGCGAGCAGGTCGTTGCGCGAGACCGTTCGCGGCGGAAAGAACAACTGCAGGTACTCGATGCCCACGGCCATCGCCAGGATTGCCGTGACGACCACCATGAGCACGAGCACGCGGGCCGCACGTCCCATCCGGCTCGCCCACACTGCGCCGGTGGCGAAGTAGGCGAGCACGATGTACAGCAGGATGTTGGCCACCCAGTCTGCACGCGAGCCTACTCCCAGGTCCAGCCAGGGGGTGTTCATGAATGCCTGCCAGGCGTCCTCGCGTGGGCGGTACTCCAGCGGCACCAGGCTGCCGTAGGCGACGAAAACCGCCCACAGCAGGGCGATTCGGGCGTGCTGCCAGGCCCTGGCGGGGGCGGCGGAGCGCGGATCGTGCATCGTGTGATCTTTTTCCTGCGGCGTTGAGGTTCAATTGTCGTACGCCGCGCTGCAAACTGCTATCTTGAAAATTGACGCCAGACCCGGCGCGATCCGAACTCACGAGGGAGCAGACATGAAGGCATTCAAATGTGCGGCGGCCGCGTTCGCGGTCCTTGGTGTAGTGGGCTCGGGCCAGGCGCTCGCGGCATGCCCGGCCAACAGCACGATGAATCATACGGAATTGAACAGCACCTTCCCCGGCAACACCGTCTGCGCGGTACGAGGCAGCAATCGCTGGCAGGAGTTCCACCAGGCGGGCGGTGCGCTCGTCGACTGGAAGAAGGGGCCCACCGACCCGGTCGACCCGACCAAGCAGGTCGGTTCCTGGAGCGTGAATGGCACGGGCGCCAACGCGCGCATGGTCTACAACTACGGCTCCGGTGGCACCTACACCTACCGCGTCGTCAGCAACGGTGGCGGGCTTTACAGCTTCTGCAATGGCGACGAGGTTCACGACGCCACGGTGCGGCCCGGCAAGCAGTCCTGCGGTTTCTGACCCACGCCGGCGCCGCTATACCAGAACCTCGGCTACGCCTGGGTGGCCGAGGAAGGCCTGTGGGCTGGCCGATGCACCGTAGGCACCGGACTGGAACACCACCACCAGGTCGCCCTCCGCGGCCTGCGGCAGAGCCATGCGCTCGGCGATGAGATCGAGCGGCGTACATAGCGGGCCGACTACTGACACGGCCTCGGCCGCATGCTCGCCCATGCGGGTGCCTATCGTCACGGGGTAGTTCTTGCGCAGCACCTGGCCGAAGTTGCCGCTGGCCGAAAGGTGGTGATGCAGCCCGCCGTCGGTGACCAGGTAGGTGTGGCCGCGCGAGACCTTGATGTCGGTGATGCGGCACACGTAGATCCCTGCCTCGCCGACGAGGTAGCGGCCGAGTTCCAGCACGATGGCTGCCCCGGGCAGCGCGGTCGCTGCCTCGGCCACGATGTTGCCCAGCGCTGTCCCGATGGGGGCGAGATCCAGGCGCTGCTCGCCAGGAAAGTAGGGGATGCCGAGGCCGCCGCCGAGATTGAGCGTGCGCACCGGCCCCGGTGCGTGCTCGGCCAGGCGAAGGGCGAGCGCGAAGCTCTTCTGCTGGGCCTCGACGATGGCCTCCGCCTTCAGGTTCTGCGAACCGGCGAAGAGATGAAAGCCCTCGAAGGCGAGCTCCGCCCTGCCTATCGCCCGCAGCAGTGCCGGTACCTGCTCGGCATCGACGCCGAAGGGCTTGGGGCCGCCGCCCATCTTCATCCCCGATGACTTGAGCTCAAAGTCCGGATTGACGCGTACGGCCACGCGTGCCGGCACCCCAAGCGCCTGCGAGGCTTCGGCAAGCACCGCGAGCTCGCGGAAGGACTCGACATTGATCAGGATGCCGGCAGCGACCGCCTGGCGCAGTTCGGAGTCGCGCTTGCCCGGCCCGGCAAAACTGATGCACCCGGGGTCGGTGCCGGCGTCGAGCGCTATCTTCAGCTCGCCCGCCGAGGCGACGTCGATGCCGTCGACGAGGGGCGCCATGTGGCCGACCAGCGCCGGCATCGGGTTGGCCTTCATCGCGTAATGCAGCTCGATCCCCTTGGGCAGGGCGCTGCGCAGTTGTGCCACGCGCGCGCTCAGCAGCGTGCGATCGTAGGCGTAAAAAGGGGTGCTGCCGACGCGGGCGGCGAGCCTGCGTAGCGGGATGCCGCCGACCAGGAGTTCGCCGTCGCGCACCGCGAACTGGTCCATGGCGGCGTGTACGGGCGAGGCTTTGGCGGCAGGAGTGGAGGCGGGCATGGCGGTGTCAGTGGCGATGCGGTTGGCAGGAGGGTGGCAGCTCAGTCAGCGCTGAGCGCCTTGCGGTCGAGCTTGCCATTCGGGTTGCGCGGCAGCGGACCGGAGCGCAGCTCGATGCGTGTCGGCACCATGTAGGCGGGCATGCGTGCGCGGCACTCGGCCAGCAGTGCCGCGGTATCGAGGGTGGTACCGGGCAGGGGGGTTGCGATCACGGCGATGCCCTGGCCCAGCGTGGGGTGCGGCTGGCCGAAGGCGACGCACTCGCCGACCATGCCCGTGGCGTAGAGGATCTCCTCGATCTCGGTGGGGCTCACGCGGTAGCCCGAGGTCTTGATCATCTCGTCGCGGCGGCCGATGAAGTAGAGGAATCCCTCCTCGTCGCGGCGTACCGTATCGCCCGAGAACACGGCAATCTCCGGTAGCACCAGGCCGGGCTCGCGTCCGGGCGCGCGCGGCGGCAGGGGGCGGAAACGTTCGGCGGTGCGCTCGGGGTCGTTCCAGTACCCCATCGCTACCAGCGCGCCGCGCTGCACCAGTTCGCCAGGCTCGTTGGGGGCGCATTCGCTGCCGTCCTCGCGCAATACCAGCACCTCGGTATCGGGGATGGCCTTGCCGATGGAGTCGGGGCGGCGGTCGATCTCCTCGGGTGGCAGGTAGGTCGCGCGGAATGCCTCGGTGAGCCCGTACATCAGGAAGGGACTGCTTGCAGGTAGCTGCGCGCGCAGGCGGGTGAGGGTGTCGAGTGGCATGCGCCCGCCTGTGTTGGCGAAGTAGCGCAGGTGCTCGCTGACACCGGCGGGCCATTCAAGCTGTGCCAGTTGTATCCACAGCGGTGGTACTGCGGTGAGTCCGGTCACGCGCTCGCGCTCGACCGCCTTGAGCACATCGCGCGGCATCAGGTAGTTGAGCAGCACCACGCGGGCACCGGCATGGAAGGCAGTGGTGAGCTGCGACAGGCCGGCGTCGAAGGACAGCGGCAGCGCGGCGAGCAGGGTGTCGTCGGCGTGGTTGCCGAGGTAAGAGGCAACGCTGCGCGCGCCCGCCATCATGTTGCGATGCGCGAGCACCACGCCCTTTGGTCGCCCGGTGCTGCCCGAGGTGTACAGGATGGCCGCCATGTCGGTGTCGATGACGCGGTGCCCGGCCATGGACGGGGCGGCCACGAGCTCATCCCAAAGGTGTAGCGACAGGCCGTCGAGCTGCGGACGCTCTGCGGGGCGACCGACCAGCACGACATGACGCAGGTCGTGACAAGCTGCCAGCGTGGCGCGCAGGGCGCCGAAGCGTTCCGGCGTGGTGACCAGGACGCGGACGGTGCAGTCGTGCAGGATGTGCCCGACCTGATCGGCCTTGAGGATGGGGTTGACCGGCACGAACACTCCGCCGGCGGCGCTGCAGCCAAAGGCGGCGGCGACGAACTCCGGGCGCTTGTCGAGGTAGATCGCGACCCGTTCGGCGCGCGCCAGGCCCAGCCCTGCCAAGCCGCTTGCAAAGCCGTCGATGCTCGTCTGCAGCGCGCCATAGCTGATGTGCTGCGAGCCGCTTACGAGTGCAATGCGCTCCGGGGCGTGTACGGCTGGGGCGGAAACGAGATGATGAAGGAGGTGCCTGGCGTGCATTGCTGCTCTTTTTGAATGAGTCTGAATTGTCGCAGTGCGCAATTCGCACCGGATGCGGAAGTATAATGCGCGCGTTTTCGCGCTGGCTTGCCGTGCGCGCGCGTGGTCCGCAAGGGAGAGAAGATGTCAGAACAGATTCTGAAGGAAGTGCTGGCGCTGCTGGACGAGGTGCTCAGCCTCGATGGTCGCGCCCTGGGCTTCAGCGCCGACACGCCCTTGCTTGGCGATCTGCCCGAGCTCGACTCGATGGCCGTGATCGCCGTGATCCATGAGATCGAAGCCCGCTTCGGTATCGAGGTCCCCGACGACGAGGTCGATGGCAATTCGTTTGCGTCGGTGGCCACCGTGGTCGACTTCGTGGAACGCCTCACCGCCCGCCAGCAGGGCTGAGGCGATCGTTCGGCGTGCCGGCTACGACGGCCTGAACGGGAAGAACACCGGCACCAGGGCTAGCACAACCGCAGCATAGGTCAGGCTCACCGGCAAGCCTGCGCGCAGGAAGTCGCGCATGCGGTAGCGGCCGGCCGAATACACCATCAGGTGAGTCTGGTAGCCGAAAGGGATCAGAAAACCGGCGCTGGCGCCATAGGCCACCACCATGATGAAAGGCGTCGGATCGACGCCGAACGCACGCGCCGTACCCAGCGCGATCGGAAACGCGAGGGCTGCCGCCGCATTGTTGGTGACGAGCTCGGTGAGCACCATGGTGATCAGACCCGAGTTTGACAGTTCCGAGACACATTTCCGCCCCACCTCCAGTAACGGCGCGGGTTTCAGGGCGATGATGCGCCAGAATCCTAGATACATGGATTGTTGATTTATCGCCCTCGATGCCGCTACTGTGCTGCACATGT